>Ga0209647_1001781_pt1 | contig 17908 bp, 15 predicted proteins | sample GraSoi_2013_60cm_FD_185827 | JGI IMG/M metagenome (GOLD analysis project Ga0209647, IMG submission 185827) | Grasslands soil microbial communities from the Angelo Coastal Reserve, California, USA - Sample 9_17_2013_60cm (SPAdes) (version 2) | ecosystem: Environmental > Terrestrial > Soil >...
TGTGAAGCACACAGGAAAGCCCAGTGCAGGAAATCTGCACGCTGGGTTTGATGAGGCGGGGGCTGGAAACCAGCGTACGACTCGGCTCGTGAGGCACTCCCAGAGGAAAGGGAGCACCCGATAAGCTGAATCCACGGCGCCTGGCGCCAGTCCTCGACCCTACTGATGTTGATAGGCGTAGATTACCACCCGAGCTTTCAGCAGATTACATTTTTCGTGGAAGACACGCGCGAACGGCAATTGAACCACAGTGAAGGGGAAGCAGAGCAATTCTATCGAGACCTGCAGCAGAGAGGGATCCGCGTGCGTGTAGGAATGGAGGCTACTGGATATGCGCGCTGGTTCGAGCGACTGCTTGCAGCGCTAGGTATGGAGTTATGGATTGGCGATCCTGCGGAGATCAAAACCAAGCGAGTTAAGAAGCAAAAGACCGACCGCCGGGATGCCCTGTTGCTACTTCGGCTGTTGCGGGAAAATAACTTTCCTCGGATCTGGGTGCCCAGTTCGGAGAATTGCGATCGGCAACTGCTCTAGCATCGCCATCGGCTGGTGCAGATACGCACGCGGATCATGAATCAGCTGCAAGCGTTGATGAATGGAGGCCGACGTTGGAAGACCAAGCTGTGGAGTGAGCAGGGGCGAGCAGAGTTGGAGAAGCTTTCGCTGGCACCCTGGGCGGGTCGGCGCCGGAAAGAGCTGTTGGAACTACTGGATCGCTTAGACCCCATCATCGGTGAATTAACCAAAGCTGCCGAGCAAGAAGCCAGGAAACGACCCGACGTAGTACGCCTGGTGACCCATCCCGGCGTGGGCTCGCTGACCGCACTCGCCCATATGTTGATCATCGGAACTACGGAACGATTCCACTGCGGCAAACAGATCGGCACCTTCGTGGGGATGATTCCTAGTGAAGACTCCAGCGGTGGCCAGCAACGGCTGGGGCACATCAGCAAGCAAGGCAATTCCTTGTTGCGGTTCTTGCCGATGGAGGCCGCGCAGGCGGCGGCACGGATAAAACCCCGAGTGGAGACGTCGCTACATTTCACCTGGCCATGCGTCGGCACGAGAGCATCGCCGAGGTGGCCTTGGGGCGCCGTCTAGGGGTTCGCTTGTACTGGATGTGGCGGAACAGCTGCGAGTATTCGCCGTCGATGGAGTTCGGTTCGTACGCGGGACAGCCCGGTATCGGACATGGTGTGAACTAGAGTACCGTCCACTTGGTATAAGCCTCATGATTCGGTTCGTGCGTTTTTTTTGGCGGCACGAGTGACCATCGGATTGAAAAATGCTTCAGCGAAGTGGCTATTTTGAGATTTGATTAATCTCGTCCATTAGCCAGGTAGGTTCGTCGAACTCCGCACTCTCGGTGCAGTTGCGGGCCTGTCTATGATTGCTCTCAGGTACAGTGCCTCAATGATGGCCTGGCCGAAAAACGAACCTTCTCCCCCATGTGTCGTTATCTTCAACTGGCCAAAATTTGACCTTCTCACCAGTAGTCATTGGCACGTTTCGTGACTAGTCTACTCGCAACGGTGTGAGCTAAAGGTTAGGGCAAGAAATAGCAGCAACCTCCGCACTCTTGTCGCTACAAAATCCAGGCTAAGCGATGGCGCTGCCGAATAGGCAAGTAAAGATTACTGGGGAGGCATGGATTGAGGATAGCCGAACGCTATTTCTATCGGGCCAACGGAGACGCCGCCACAAGAACATCCAAGACAAAGTTCTGGAGATACCCTGGAGCAGCACTGCTAGGCCTCGCTGTTGTGTTGGCCTGCTCTGCCAGCGCGGCAGCCCAGCAAACCATCTGGCCGAGCACGATTGTGCCGGCGACAATTGATAATGGGCCCGACGGGCCGCTCGAGCTGGGGGTTTCGTTTAAGGCGGACACTAGCGGTACGATCACCGGCATTCGCTTTTACAAGAGCGCGGCCAACACCGGTCTGCATACAGGCCACCTGTGGAGCCGCACTGGTGCTCTGCTGGCCACAGTAACCTTTACCGGGGAGAGCGCTTCAGGCTGGCAGCAGGCCAGCTTTTCGTCTCCCGTGGCCATCGCGGTGAACACCGTGTACGTCGCTTCCTACCAGAGTTCGAACGGGCACTGGAGCGTCAACTGGAACTACTTTGCGACCTCCGGAGTGAATAATCCTCCTTTGCACGCCCTGCAAAATGGGAGTGGCACGCCAGATGGGGTGTGGGGAACCGCTGGTGCCTTCCCCACGCATACGAACGCTTCGAACTACTGGGTGGACGTAATTTTCAACAGTGCGGCTGGCGTCGCGCCTTCGATCACAGTGCAACCGGCAAGCCAAACGGTTACGGCTGGCCAGACCGCAACATTCTCCGTCGCCGCCACAGGCGCAGCCCCGCTGACCTATCAGTGGAAGAAAAACAATGCGGCCATCAGTGGTGCGAACTCGTCCAGCTACACTACGACCACGACGAGTTCCGACACTGGAGCGCAATTCAGCGTTACGATCAGCAACTCCGTGGGAACAGTCACTAGTAAAGCCGCTACCCTCACAGTTAACGTACCACCATCAATTGCTGCCCAACCGACAAGCCAGACCGTGACAGGAGGTCAGACGGCGACGTTTGCAGTCATGGCCTCGGGAACGGCTCCCCTCACCTATCAGTGGCAGAAGAACGGCACAGCCATCGGCGGGGCGACTTCAGCGAGCTACACGACGCCGGCCACAACGACATCGGACAACGGCGCACAGTTCACGGTAGTGGTCAGCAACCTAGTAGGCGGCGTGACCAGTAACGCCGCCACCCTTACTGTGACTGCCGTGGCGCCGTCGATCACCACTCAGCCAGTCAGCCAGAGCGTCACAGTTGGGCAGACGGCGACGTTCTCGGTTAGCGCGACAGGCACCGCCCTAGTCAGCTATCAGTGGCAGAAGGACGGGGCAGCCATCGGCGGATCGAACGCAGCGAGCTATACAACGCCAGCCACAACGATTGCGGACAATGGTGCACAGTTCACCGTGGCCGTCAGCAATACCGCAGGTAACGTGACTAGTTCCGCTGCATCACTGAGCGTCAACGCTTTGTTGCCGACCGCAGCGTATGCCTTCAATGAGGGAAGCGGAAACATCACAGCCGATGCGTCTGGCAACGGAAACACTGGGACCCTGTCCGGTCCTTCGTGGACGAGAGCGGGACACTACGGAAACGCCATTTCCTTTGATGGAGCCAACGGATACGTCGAGGCGGCCAATTCCAACTCCTTCAATCCTGGAACGGCGGCGACCTTCTCGGCCTGGGTGAATGTGCTCGCTGCCAATGCCGACATTTCTTCGGTCATCAACAAATGGAGCCAAACCATTGATGATGAATATTTGTTCGGGTTGAATTCTAACAATCACCTTACCTTCGCTTGGCAGACCACTGGCGGGAATGTGTGGGGCCAGCCGTCCTACTATATGGTTTCGGGAAATACCCAGGTTCCTTTAAGCACATGGACCTACATCACGGTCGTTAGAAACGGGCCGACGATCAGCTTCTACGTGAACGGGAATCTGGATGCGACATTCGGCGCCGCGGCGGATGCCAATCCCTTCCGAAGCGGGATCAACACGGTTCGGATCGGTGGGCAGAACCGCGGGTCGGTGTCACGGGTCCTGAATGGCACCATTGACGAAGTGCGTATTTACAACCAAGCCCTAACCCAGGCCCAGATACAGGCCGATATAAACACGCCGATAAGTACTCCGACTGCTCCACCCTCGATCACCACTCAGCCGGTCAGCCAGACCGTCACAGCCGGGCAAACAGCAACGTTCTCAGTTACCGCAGCGGGTACCGCTCCGTTCAGATATCAGTGGCAAAAGAGCGGAACTGCCATCAGCGGAGCTAACTCGGCCTCCTACACGACACCGGCTACAAGCACATCAGATAACGGCACACAGTTCACCGTCGTGGTCAGCAACTCAGCGGGCAGTGTGACCAGTAACACCGCGACGCTTACCGTCAACGCTATTACAGTGGTGGCGCCCTCGATCACCACACAGCCAATCAGCCAGACCATCAGCGCCGGACAGACCGCCACCTTCTCGGTGACTACCTCTGGTACCGCTCCGCTCGGCTATCAGTGGCAAAGGAACGGGGCGGCAATCAGTGGCGCAAATTCGGCGAGCTACACGACCCAAGCCACGACGACGGCAGACAACGGCGCACAGTTTGCCGCCGTGGTCAACAACTCGGCAGGCAGCGTCACCAGCAGCGCCGCCACGCTCACGGTGAATGCCGCCACCTACTTGCTCAGCGCCAGTCCGACGAGCTTGAGTTTTGGGAACGTAGACATCGGCAGCAGCGGCTCGCTAAACACGATAGTGACGAACAATGGAAACTCGAACGTCACGATTTCTGTTGTGACGGTCACGGGCACGGGATTCAGCGCAAGCGGCGTCACGTCCGGCACCATTTTGGCGCCCAATCAATCGGCTACGCTGAGTGTTGCGTTCGCTCCTACGGTGGCTCAAAGCGTAACCGGCAGCGTCACCATGTCTAGCAATGCCACCAACTCGCCAGCGAAAGTTGACCTTGGTGGGGTGGGGATACAAACGGCCTCGGCGGCGTTTCCGGTTTGGGTGGCGCCAAGTTTGGTTCGGGTAGGGAAGGCCGACGCAGCCGGCACGGCGTCTTCCATTAGTCTGTCCAGCGCACGCGGCGAAACGGTAGACACGCAAGTCATCGTGCAAGGCCCTGCTGGGGGATTGACCAATGTAAACGTGAGCGCCTCTGCGCTCACCGGTCCAGGTGGCGCGAGCATCCCGGCATCGAGCGTGACGCTGTATCGCGAATACTACATCACCGTGACCGGCACGGCGAATTACGGCGGCGGCAGCAATCCACCGCTGGGTTCGGGCACCTACACGGAACCGCTCATTCCCTTCAATGATCCGGAGACCGGGTCGCCTCTGTGCGGAACGACGGCCGCACTCAAAGCCTGCAATGCCGCGATCAGCGCGGGGCAGAATCAACCGTATTGGATCGACATTTCCGTGCTGCACGGAGCTACAAACAGCCCGCCGGGAACTTACACCGGCAGCATCTCCATCACCGCCGCTCAGGGCAATGTAACCATCCCGGTCACGCTGACGGTGTGGAACTTTGAGCTTCCCGCACAGCCGTCGGAACTTTCCCTGTGGACGCTCTGGCCTCCCGCCGCTGGCAATACCACCACCACGTTGGCACAAGCCTTGCTGCGCAACAAAGTGATGGGCTGGTACGATGTTGCCGCCAACGCATCCTCCGATGTCACCAATTTCGGCCTCAATCGTTCTGGGTTGGACGGCTACTACTTTATCGGCATTCAGTGCAACGGTTCCTACAGCAGTATTCCTTCGACTAGCCAAATCAACACTGCGGCTGCCAATTTTCCCGCGGGCCTCGGGCTGGACTTCTACCTCGCTGACGAATTGAATGGCTGCACCAGCGACTACACAGCTATCAAGACCATGGGCACAAATGCCCATGCGGCGAATCGCAGCGTCAAGACCATGATGACCATCAACGCGACCGATTCGAACCTATACGGTGCTATCGACCATTGGGTGCTGCTCGATTCCCTGCAGCAGTGGCCCGCTCTGCCGTTTACGAACGGCGACCTCTGGAGCTATACCAGTTGCAACGCGGGGTTCGGCAACACACCGGAATGGATGGTGGACTATCCGCCGATCAACGAACGTATTCAGGCGGGGTTCTTGAACTGGACGCAAGGAGCGACGGGAATTCTCTACTATCGCTCCGATGGATGGACCGCCGGGAACGCCATCGGCAGTTGGAACAATGTGGATACCACTGCGTGCGGCGGCGGCCTGGGAAGACCGGGTGATGGAATCTTCCTCTATCCGCCTGGTCCGATCGCTTCCAGCGAGTCCGCTCCGGGGATACGTCTGAAGGCCATTCGTGATGGCATCCAGGATTACGAGTACGCGCAAATTCTCAAGAACCTGGGGCAAGTCCCCTTCGTGAACTCCATCATCGTGCCCATTGCTACGAGTTGGAGCAACTGGAGTCACGATCCGAACGCGCTGGAAAATGCGCGGCTGCAATTGGGGCAACAACTTCATCTGTTGGCACCATAAGTGACTGGTTTTTCCCGAGGTCTATCGCCACTTCTAGTCGAGCAAGCATCCCTTCGCGTCAGAACGCGCCGCTTTATTGGCGGTCTCAAGTCCACTCAATTTGTTCATATCGACCGGCGCACTCTGCGCCAACCTCTATCAGCCTCGCTCCAGAGCGTCCGCACGAGAAGTAGTTAAGGAAGCGTAGTCGCCGAAGGGGCGATGTTCCAAACAGCATCGAAGGATTACTTCTTTTTCCGCTTTCCTCCTCTGAAGATTACCTCTACAACCCACTGATTGACGCTCCGCCGACACAACCCCCAATGGGTTTCGTTGCAGGGTTCCCGTCAATCTTTCCGAAGGCAAAGCCAAGAGCCACTGTCACTGCCACACAGACCGCGCCAATACAAAGTACGAGCGCGCCGACGGCAACGATATCTTGAGTATCGATTGAAAACTGACGGGCGGGACCACCCTCGTCGGCTAAATCAACGGTTCAACGATTGGCGACTACTTCCCCCGGCGAGTACATGATTTTCAACCAAACTACGGGAAACAAGACTGTGGTCAAAGACGGTTTACCTGAACCGGGCCGCGTCGTAATCGTCGCACCGCTCTTCGGTGATGTTTCGGCGGAATTCTGTCTTTTTAGGAACTCCGATTAGGAACCCGGGCCGAGCACGCTTTGAATACAGTCCACCAATTTTAGTAATCCATCGAACTTGGCGACGACCGACCTAATGGCGAGACTGGATGTCATGGACTTAGCCAGTGTTTCGTACATCGTGAACGCAATGATCGGCACGTTTGGCATCGTGGCTCTTATCACTGACGCTGCTTCGATGCCGTTCATGCGTGGCATTGCCAAGTCCATCACGATGAGGTCGGGCTTCGACTCCCTTGCTTTGGTGATGACCTCCACACCATCCGCAGCTTGACCGCACACCAAATAGCCCAATCTCTCCAAAAAAGTGCAAACAACCCGACGGACGAGATCGCTGTCGTCCGCGACCAGAATACGTTTTGCATGCCCTTCGCTTGAGATGCGAGGAGGGTCGCTGAGAGCACTTGGCGATCCAGTGGAATCCCCCTGGGCGTTCGGCGGTTTCAAACCGAGCACGTAAAGGACAAGTTGAGGCAGGTAAGACCAGGCATGGAAATAACCCGTGGGTGAAATTCGACGCTGGCCACGTGGTGGACGACTGGCACCACCCATGACGGGAGTGAACTACAGTTGTCTATCCAAAAACAATACAGCGGATAGTGTACCTGTTTAGTTTTGCACAGCCCCAGACCTTCAGCCGTTTCCCGAACACTTACCGCGCAGATGCGCAATTTCGGTGATCTTCATTGACCCGCCCTAGCAGCCGAAAGGTCAAGCTGCCCGATCTGAAACTCCACTTTCTGAAGAGCATTCTGATAAAGCAAAGAAGCAGAAGCCCGTGGGCAAACCAAAGAATTATTGTGGCCACAACGCGGCGTGATCCGCGAGCATCTATCGGCACTGTTTTAGCCACAGTAAGGGATGAAAGGACATCGCTAATTGCGCAGATCGTTGAAGTGCTGTGAGAAGCGCGAGTGCTTTGCCGTAGGCTGCTATTCTTTCCGTTACCGTGTAATACGCTGGAGAGTCCTTGGCAATTTCGCGTCGTCCTATTTGGGCGTCTGCTGACGATTCCAATATTCGCTCTATCGCTTCATCCGTAAGACTCAAAGTCAATTTCTTCATCATAGACGGGCCTCTTCCTAAGATGGTCACTTCGCGCCATCTTCACATCATATGGGCGCATTTATCGGCGGTGAAATATACGTACTTTGTTGTACTGGTTGCGCGAAATCTTCGGAAGATGTGGCCAGCACACGTAGCAAGGTTGTGGGTCGGCGTCAGGGCCTCTGCGCAGAGTACAAGAAATGCTTCAATTCGACTGCAAGGGTTTACCTGATTGGCGGCTCGGTACGTATGCCGCCACGTTGGATCGTGACCTGCCCGGAATGCAAGAAAGAGTTCACCCACACGCAGATCAGCAAAATTGCCAGTGGAACGCGAAACCCATTCGCATCGCCTCCTAAACCAGAAATTCCAGAAGGCGGCACACAACTGACGTGTCCACACTGCAACAAGGACTCGGCCTATCGAACTTTTGACTTGCGGTATCGCGCAGATTGAAGCGATGTGTTCGGACATGCAGCAGAACCTACAATTGCACCGCTGTCCCCCGTCAATCTGAACGGATCGAACGCGCCCGGTGGTGTTCACTTTGCGGATTTTCGCCCCACTGTTCGTCCTAGCAGTTCGTCCCCAATCGGAGGTTGCGTCTGCCGTTTCGCATCTTCAAGTTGCAGAGCGATGGAGACCTGCATTTCGTCAAGGCAATGCAAACCTTCGACGATGCAAAAGCACGTGTAAGAGGACTTGGCGGCGTATGGCCGGGCGAGTACGTCATTGACAATGAAGAAACTGGCGAGCGCGTATTCGTTAGCACAAGGGATGAGAGGAAGAACTAAGCGCCTATTCACATGCGCCTCGAACTAACAGCCGGGATAGTTCGTTTTCGTTTGGCCATACAGAGTTCTGTTACTGAGATAGCCTATTTCGTTGTACTCCCCCCGAGGTCCGCGTTACCCTGTCTTATGCAAGAGCTTCTCCGCAAAGGTGCCCTTTCTGTCTCTTAGCCCATCCTGTGGTTCGCCAAAATTCTCCGACCTTGAAATCAATAACTTAGCCGCCGCCCTCCCGCCACTGTTTTGTTATAACTCCTAGCCATGTTTCGATTCATCGGCCTGTGCCTCGGAACGCTGGTTCGCCTCTTGCGCGCGCGTCGGAGCCTCTTACTCGAGAATCTGGCGCTACGTCAACAACTCGCCGTCCTGAAACGTCGACATCCGCGGCCAAGACTAGACCTGCTCGACAAGCTCTTCTGGGTCGTCGTCCGCCGATTCTGGTCCGGATGGCAGCAATCCCTCATTGCCGTCACGCCCGAAACCGTGGTGCGTTGGCACAGGGGCGGATTCCGTCTGTACTGGAAGCTGATCTCCAAGGTCAGGAGGCCCGCCGGAAGACGACAGACGTCGAAGGAGGTTCAGGAATTGATCTTCCGGATGGTCGTTGAGAACCCAACGTGGGGAGCGCCACGCATCCATGGCGAGCTTCTCATGCTCGGTTTTGACGTCTCTGAGCGAACGATCTCTCGTTGGATGAAACGGGCATCTCGAGAACCGGAGCCAGCCCAGCGCTGGCTTACCTTTCTCCGTAATCACCGGGAAGCGATTGCCGCGATGGACTTCTTCACGGTTCCGACGATCACCTTCAGCGCGCTCTATTGCTTTTTCGTCATCAGTCACGATCGTCGGCGCATCCTGCACTTCAATGTCACAAAGCATCCGACAAGCTTGTGGATCGTCCAGCAGTTGCGAGAAGCATTTCCATTTGAATCCGCTCCAAGGTTCGTCATCCTTGATCGTGATGCCAAGTATGGACTGGAAGTCCCCGCAGCGGTTCGATCCCTGATGGTGAATCCTGTCCGCACTTCGTTCGAAAGTCCTTGGCAGAATGGAGTTGCAGAGCGTTGGATAGGGAGTTGCCGGCGTGATCTCCTGGATCACATCATCGCAGTTGACGAACGCCACCTGAAACGCCTGCTCTCGGAGTATATTCGCTACTACCACGAGGACCGCACGCATCTCGGACTGGGGAAGGGAACGCCAGACCGAAGAAATCACAGCATAGCTTCAGGTCGCGTCCTTTCTCATGTGCGACTGGGAGGGCTGCACCACCGGTACGATTGGGCTGCCTAATCCGAACCAACGGCGTCGCGAAAACGTCCGGGTTCGTGCATCCTTAATATATACAGGTATACCGCGCGGGCGTTCTTCCGGGAGAGATTCTTGGCGCTCGAGAATGAAGGGATAATCTAGATGGGACAGCCGTCGCGGCAGGGAAGCGCGCTATTTTCAGTGCGCTTAGAATTGTGGCGAAGCACAACGTCTTAAACGCCGATTCCTGTGGGACATGCAGGCATGGTACAAGGAATGCAAATCTTTACGCCGGAATTCCGAATGAGAGTTCTCACCCAATTTACGGAACATAAGCAGCGCGTTGCTCGTTCGAAGTAAGAAAATGGAATACTGAACGGTGATGCCAAACGTCATAAGTGAACGATTCCAGTTTCACCTGCGTGATGTCCGTGACGATCCAGTTGACTCGTCCCGCGAGCGCACCTAACCGCTTCTTCGTCACGTCGAGAGCGGTTTGGGATACATTAAGGACCGTAATATTTTCGTAGCCTCTTGCAAGAAGGTCATCAACAAGTGTTGACTCGCCAGCACCAATGTCAATGATGGAGGCTAACCGTGAATGTGCAGCGCGTTGGATCAGTGCAAGGGACGTTTCAAGGTGCGCCCGATACCAGCTAACCGTTTCTGGTTCCTTGGTCGTGCATACTTTTTCCCAATGCGTTTTTGCATCCATGTGGAATACTCTAACTGCTCGATAGTCTACACTACACCGCGACAGGCAAACGGCGGAAAACAGCCATGCAAAAGGTGATCCTCTACAGTCAACCGGGATGAATGTTCTGCGCAAAGGTGAAAGAGTTTCTTTCACAAAACAAGATCGAATATACAGACCGCAACATCGCTGCCGATGAAAGCGCGCTGGATGAGCTTGAAAAACTCGGTTACATGACAACGCCAGTCACCTTGGTGGACGGTGAAGTGGTGATAGGTTTCGACAGCGCCAAGCTGGAGAAGCTACTCCTTAGTTGAAACGTCTTCTGTTTTTGGCTCTGAGAGTCTTTCGATCAACTCAGGCAGCACGTCGTCCGCCTAAGCGTCGCGATGCCCACGGCATGCTCCAGCGTCCACCAGCCTGATAGTCTCGAGTGTGAACCCATTCGTGCGGTAACACGCGATAACAAATCTGGCACACGAACAGGTAGAATTGTCGCAATGAACGATTTCGTGCTGTTCGCCAAGTCGGTTTGGCGTCATTCTGTCCGTGAATTGACGAGCAGTGCTGCGGTCGCGGCTCTTTCAATTTGGGAGCACGTGTTCGGGTCCGCTGTACGTGGATGGGTTTTTCTTGCGGTCACGATCCTCTTGCTTGGTCGGGCTTTCTACAAAGCATGGCGTGATGAACACAGAATGTTAGTGGCAGAACGCCAGAAGGCTGAGAGCGGCCGTTTGGGGGTCCAAAACAGCGTTAGTCCCACATTTAATCCCACCTTCAAACAAGAAGCCAATCCCAGCATTCACGTTCATTGTTGGGAGTGAGCCAAAACTAGCGTCTCCACCACCTGCTCCCAAGCCAAGGGAAAACGAATCAAATTTAGCCTTGAAGAACGTTTACATAGGACCGCTGTACCAAGTCTCTGATATTTGGTCGAAGACGATTCACGGCGAAATTGGAAATCCTGCTCAATATCTTTATCGAGCGATGTACGCTGAGGTTAAAAATAGCGGAAAGCCAGATGAAGAAGTGGGAGCAGTCAACGATGTCAAAGCAGACCTTGTAATATGATGATGACGAGTTTACGCCGCTTCCTTGGGTGGACCAGCAACCGAGCGAATTTCAAGTTCGGAGATGTCAAGTTTGTAGTGTTGGCCGTGGTATTGCCCTACAGCCGAGATTCAACAGATTGGAGAATCCCTCTTAATCATCGAGACTATGATTTTTCTCCGGGTGTGCGATCAACGAATTTTGACCGTGTTTTGAAGCGTTTTGCTGAGAGGTCGAATGTCCAGCTACGACTTTTACACGTCAAGAGCGGCAGAATCCTGAAGACTTTTAGCGGGACGTATCGATGGAAGGACGGCGAGCAAATGCCCACTTTTACTTTCGCCTGATCGGAGGGGTACAGCGCCAGAGATGCGATGCGAAGCGACAATCCACAAAACGTATTCACCAAGGTGAGTTGACGGCGAAATTACGCCACCGCGCGGACTACTGTACCTTCGGTTGCTTTCCTTGTGACTACCGCTCCTGTACTCAGACAACTGAGACAGCTTCTATACGCTGAGTGCGACGCGTGATCTGCCAGCGCAATTCCTTACTGCTCTCCAGGAACTTGTTGATAAGTCCTTTCAAATCAAGAAATCGTCCTGGACAAGTTCCTGGCACTCGCGACGCGTCGAAGACGCAGTCGGGGCTAATCAGGAGGGAGTCAAACGACGATGCAGGGGATGACGAGCCCCCGCACAAGCCGAAGCCGCTGGTCGAGCACGTTACCCGGTAGATTTCATCATTGGCAGGGCGAACTCACGCCTTTCGTGGGTTCGAGAATAAGTTGAACGCTGAAATTGAGACCCCAAACCATATATCGAATCTGATCGAATCGCGTCTCAAGCGAGCCGAAGAGGAGCACACTAGACAGCCTAGCTAGCTCCACGAGATGGCAGCAGGCAGATGGGCCAAATCCTGGCAAGTCAAAAGTGGTATTTGGTGGAAACTTGCACCTGGCGTGGCGGATTCGCTGCGTTGGCACGCCCGAAGAATGGCGAGGTTAGCGTGCCGACATAGTTCTTGAAGTTGGTGTGGTTGAAGGCGTTGAACGCATCGATCGCGATTTCCAAGTTACTCCCTGCCGTCCGGGCATTGCCGTTCCCGCCTTCGGTTCTGCGGAAGTTGATCCGCTTTGCAAAATGAAAGTCGACACTGGCGTAGCCCGGCCCTGCTCCCGTATTACGTCCGATTCTCGGCGGGCGGGCGGTAGGCATCAGATCGCCGTTGTTAAGGTAGCCGGTGGTGATATTGAAGGGGATTCCGGAACTCAGGTTAACAACTGTTCCAGCCCGGAAGCCCCAATGGAAACGGTAGGTACCGATCAGGTTGAAACGGTGGCGGCGGTCGTAGTCTGCGCGGCCGTATTCCGGACGTAAGTCATAGTTATTGGCGGGCAGGGAAGCAAATCCACTGGTGTCGTCCATACTTTTGGAAAAAGTGTACTGGGCCAGGAGGTCCACTCTGTTTTTCAGAGCGGTCTGCAAAGATGCGGTGACACTGTTGCTGCGCGACCTACCTGAAGATTCAAATTGATCGATGTTGGCAAAATTGGGGTCTGGTATTGAACCGGTCTGAGGCAGCGGCGCATTGATGTTTCGAGTGCGGTAAAGCCTCACGCCGCGCGCCATGGTGTAGTCGACCGCGAAGAGGTTCTTGCCTCGTCCAAACTTGCGTTCGACTCCGATGCTGGCTTGCATCAGATAGGGAGTCCGGATGCCCGGAGCAATCCGCAGCAAACTCGGGGGCGGCGGCGACGCAGGGTCGTAGGGAACCGGGTAACCTGGATTGCTTAAGACGATCTGGTGGCCTCGCGTCCCATCGTAAAGGGCGCCCTGTTGGTTCATGATGTCAGGTTGACGGTCGTAGAAAATTCCGAATCCTCCGCGCAGGACCGTTGGACCCTGGCCCGGGGCATAGGCAAAGGCCACGCGCGGCGCAAGATTGTTTCGGTAATCCATGTTGGACTGCCACTCGTAGCGCAAACCCAGTGACAGTGAGAATGAAGGGCGGACTTGCACCTCGTCTTGGACGAAAGTGTAGTACTCCTTTTGCGCGAACGAGATCTGAGGGTTCCCCTGGTTCATGGTGAAGAGTTCAGGTTGCCCAGCGGAATAGGAAGCCAGGCTGGAAAAAGTGAACGTGCCTGCAAAATTCGAACTATCGGTCACATGGAAGAATCGAGGCCGTGCCCCTCCTCCAAAGGTGATCGTCTGTTTCCCCCAACCTACGGTGGCGACATCCTGAATTGCTGCTGCTTTTTCTTCTTGTTGCTGTGTAATTTGCGCTCCCCCGGAGTTGAAGGCCCCTAAGACAATGATTGCCCGCTGGCCTTAAATGCTCGTGGTTTGCTGGGGCTCGTCTTTGTAAGTGAGGCGCAGATCATTTAGAAACCGGGGAGACAGGATCGCTCGCTCGAATACCTTGACTTCACTCTCGTGAATGGAAAAATCCGTTGCTCGCTCGGGGAGATCGAAACTGCGTATTCCCTGATTCTGCTGAGACTTGTTCTTAAATTTATAAATGAGCGTCAGAGTATGTTTCGGAGTCAAGTCGAACTCGAACCTACCGAAAAGCCGGGTGTTATGTCCGGGAACATCCACATTCTCTGTAAGCAAGCCTGTGGGCGTGTGAGCGTGGACTGTACTGCTGTCGTCGCTCGTGAAATATCGACCCGCCAGAAGAAACCGTGCCCTCGAGCTCAGCGGTCCGTCGAGCTCTGCCTCGGCGATTTCTCGTTGTGTCGGCGCCCGCACCTCTGCAAAGGCATTCCGTGCATCCAGGACGGAGTTCCGCAGCAGGAACGTGACGTTGCCATGATAATCGCGGAGATTGCCTTTTCGCGTGAACACTTCGATCCGACCGCGTCCTGGCCGTGCAAACTCGGCCGAATAAGGACTCTTATTTACGAGGATCCTCTTGATGCTCGTTAGAGGTACCTCCAGAGCGCTGGATTCGACTCCATCAACCAGGATCATGGGGCCCATCGTGCCGGCGGCCGCCGGATTCAAAAAGAGAGAGGGCACCGCGAGAGGATCAGCTTCTTTCGACGGAAGATTTTCCATCCAATTACGATCAAACTCGATGGCATCAGCATTTTGCGACGCTAATGGTATCGTGTTGTCATTCGCGGACACCCTCACACTCTCAACATCTGAGGCAACTTGTAGCAATACGCGGATTGGATTGTCACTGCGATCTCCAACGTTGACTGGCAGCTCCGTCGTCTTAAAGCCCGGCTCTGTGACAACCAGAGCATACTCACCGAGCGCGAGCCCTTCAAATCGGAAACGACCTTCCTCGTCGGAACTGGCTGAGAGTTCTTGGCCGGTTGTTTGGTTTCGGAGTTTCACATTTGCTCCGACTACAATTTGTCTCGACGAATCTTCTATGGTGCCTCGCACAGCTCCAGTGCTCTGCCCGAGCGCAAAGCTTGCCACAATCGCGTAGCTAACAGTCACTAAGGTCAATGGCCTGAATGCGCGGAATCGGTATTGGGCCCGACTGCTGTCCCACAGGCGCAACCACCAGCGACGGGCAAGGTTCAAAGCCCGCAAGGGACGTGCTGATTTCAAAAATGTGCCAAGCATACCAATCGCTCCCTGTCGGCGTAGTATTCGCGATACCATTGCACGAATTTTAGTAATCCTTCCTCAATAGGGGCTGTCGGGCGGAATCCGGTCGCTTCATACAGGTCGTCCATCTCTGCGTACGTTGAAACGACATCCCCGGGCTGCATCGGCAGAAAAGTCTTGCGAGCCTCGATGCCCACGGCCTGCTCGATAATCTCGATGAATTTAAACAGGTCAACCGGCTGATGGTTCCCCAAGTTATAGATTTTGTAGCGCGCATCGCTAAGAACTGCTCCGGCACTCTCTTCCAGAACGCTGCGTTTTGGCGGACGTTCGAGCAGGCGCACGATCGCTTCCACGACGTCATCGATATAGGTGAAGTCGCGCTGCATCCGGCCGTGGTTGAAAATCTCGATGGGCTTACCGCGGACAATCGCATCGGTAAACTTGAAATACCCCATATCTGGGCGACCCCAAGGCCCGTACACGGTGAAGAAGCGAAGGCCGGTGACTGGCATGCCGTACAGATGGCTATAGGAGTGGGCAATTAATTCGTTGGATTTCTTCGTGGCGGCATATAGAGAAATCGGATGGTCAACGCTGTCATCCTCGGAGAAGGGCACCTTGCGGTTGGCTCCATAAACGGAACTGGACGAGGCAAACACAAAGTGGCGCAAACTTGGAGCCTGTCTGCAGGCTTCCATCAGATTCACAAACCCCACGAGATTACTGTTCACGTAGGCGAGTGGATTCTCCAGGGAGTAACGCACACCGGCCTGGGCCGCCAGATTTACAACGACTTCCGGTTCGAAATCCTCAACCAAACGGCGGAGGTTTGCCCCATCGGCTAGATCCAACTGATCAAAAATGAATCTTGAGGTCCGCGGAAGCTGCGCTAAGCGGGCCTTTTTAAGGTTAGTATCGTAGTAATGATTGAGATTATCTATTCCAAATACTTGGCAGTCTTCATCCAGCAAGCGTTTCGACAGATGAAAGCCGATGAAGCCCGCCGCCCCGGTAACCAAGACTCTCATGGCCTACACGCTCACCAGATATGGCTTTGCATTCAACATGTTCACTGTTTGCAATACTGGAGGAGCTTCGTTTCCCGGCCTATGCACGGAAGTAATTTCGAGTGGGCGCAAGTCCAAGAATTCTGCTGCGGTATCCGAAATGCCTAGTTGTTGCCGAAGAGTATGCCGCAAAACCGCCAATGGACCAAGGATGGCAACGTGTCGAAGTTGGTCTCCAGAATCGTAGTGAAGCACCTGGTCAACGATACTATCCGCTGTGGCCTCGGAAACCCGGCCGGAATCGAAGGGGCATGCAAAGAGCTGACTCGCCACGCTCCGTGCAGTCGAGCCCACAACGATGAAATTGTCGATGGCGATGCCCTCAAGGGCTGCGGCCAGACGTCCGATGTCCGCATGGTTTGGGTCGCTCACTGGCATGAGAAGTAAGCGCACCCCGCAGCGCCCTTCTTTGAGCTTCGGGAGCCGCTCGCCAAGATGGGCGGTGTCATTGAGAAGGTCCAGTCTCGCTTGCTGCGAATCAGACCGAAAGTGAAGCCGGCTGACGCCACAATTGGATTGCTGAAAACTGTGGAAGTGCACCGCGCCGAGGCCGAGAGCCGAGGCGATGAGCGCGCGAATAGTTCCACCGTGCGACACCAAGAGGATGGACTTGCCTGCGTAAGCTGTGAGGAGATAATTCCAAAACAAGCGCACTCGATCGTAGAGGCTGCGAACAGGGTATTGAACCTCGTTATTGGCCAACTGCCTCCGGAACTCGTCGGGTCGGAGACGCCAAACGCGGTATTGTTCTGCAAAACGACGGGATATTTCTTCAAGCGGTAAACCCTCCCACTCGTAAAGGTCGATCTCTCGCAATCGGGCATCGGTTTCGAACGTAATTTTGCGGTCCTGCGCACGTATCGTTTTCAGAAGATGCCAGGCGGTATCTGATGCGCGCCGCAAAGGACTGCTAATGACGGCTTCAATCCCTTCCGAAGAAAGTCGCTCCGCACTAAGACAGGCCTCCTCTCGTCCACGTGGGGTCAGTTCAGGCTCGTCGCAAGAGCCCTGGCAGCGATGTTGTGCGTTGAAGGTACTCGCGCCATGACGCAAGAGCCAAACTTGAGTCTCAGACATTGCAAGCACAGGCCGCCTCCCCGTGCAGGTTGCAAAGCTTCCGGCTGTGAACCATTGAGGCGAACTCACGGTCCAAGGACATCAGGCTTTTATGTGTGCCGGATTCCACGATTCGGCCCTCCGAGAGAAACAAGACAAGATCTGCGTCTTCCGCAAATTGAAGGTCGTGAGTGATGAGCAACGTCGTGGAATCGTCGCTAAGGCGGTCCAGGGCAGCTGAGACTTCCGCTTCGTTCTTCCGGTCCAGTCCCGTGGTGGGCTCATCAAGGATGACAATAGGGGCCCGACGGATGGCTGCACGCGCGATCGCGATGCGTTGGCGCTGGCCACCGGACAAAGTGGCGCCCCGTTCGCCAAGCACCGTGTCGTAATGCTTCGGCATTCGGGTAATGAAGTCATGAGCATTCGCAATTTGCGCGGCTTGAATGACTTCCTGAGGAGTTCCGGACGTCTTGCCCAAAGCAATGTTGTCCCGCACGCTCAGGGCGTCTATGAAGGCGTCGGCGAAGTCAAGAGACACGAGTAGTGTTTGCGAGGCGGGCGCGGGGTCAAGGGCGGTCCGGCGGTTTTTGCCGGACCGTTCATCGCAGACCCTTGACGCCGCGAACGGCTCGC
>Ga0209647_1001782_pt1 | contig 17907 bp, 15 predicted proteins | sample GraSoi_2013_60cm_FD_185827 | JGI IMG/M metagenome (GOLD analysis project Ga0209647, IMG submission 185827) | Grasslands soil microbial communities from the Angelo Coastal Reserve, California, USA - Sample 9_17_2013_60cm (SPAdes) (version 2) | ecosystem: Environmental > Terrestrial > Soil >...
GAATTGAGCGATTTGCTTGAGGTCCTCGACGACCGGGAGCGCAAAATAATCTTACAGCGATTCGGACTGGATGGTACCGAACCGAAGACTCTCGAAGAAATGGGTAAGAAGTTTGGGCTTACGCGAGAGCGAATCCGTCAGCTCCAGAATACCGCCCTGGCGAAGTTGCGTTCGCGGATTCAATCCGATCCGCTCGAGAAATTCGCGAGTGTGAAACGAATCGCGATAGGGATACGCTCCGGCGCGTCCGCATGCGTCCGGCCGGCTGGTCCTCAAGTATTTGAACAGCACCCGCCAAAACGTATGCGGACGCGCATGAGCACATCCCTACCGAACAGCCCAAGACTTCCAGCCAGTAGTCCACGTGGTGGCTATTCGACTGGCGCCAGTTCTTGCAAAATCGCATGACAAACGCCACAGACTTCGGATCCGTCGAAGATCCAGTGTATCTGCAGCTCCGTACTATCTAACGGAGGCTGCGATATTTCTTCCCAACAATTGCTGCATCTCATATTTCTCCTTTTCATGCGGCGGTCAGGATACCAACCCGCATCATTTGATTTTCAGAATCTCCCACCAAGAAAATTCACCGGCCCCCAACCCGGATGCGGATCTCTTTCCAGAGAAGTGTTCTCGTTTGTTTGAGCCACTCCCAGCCTGCTTTGGTCATTCGGCTGTTGGGCTCCACGTTGATTAGCAGGTTGCTGATACGAGACGTTTTGTGTCCCCGTCGATGGCATCGCTGATGATGCGCCCACCGGAGAATCTAAAAACGCGCAGCTGGAAAAACCTATAATAACAGTAATCCCACCTAGGGCAGTGAAAGTCAGCCGCAGCCATCTATCTTTTTTCATTGAAGCCTCCTAACTCGAGAACTTTGTCTCTGAGCCGAGCGAGAATTGCCTTGTAGTTAGCCTAAGCGGTGGTTGCTGGAATTCTATTGCTTCAATGGGTGGTTTCTCATAGCCTGGCTGGGTGACGCTGGAATGCTCAATGGAGTGATAGGAAATGGCTGCAGCCAGTTATGTGGCGAAGTCCTGCCCCTAACGGGTACCTTTGTCCGAATCCAATTCATATCCTCCAGCGAAGGGCTGATGGGTTGATGCAAGGAATCATCATGGGTTCGTTGTGGTTGACGGCTGTCTCCTGTGCCCTACTAAGCGCGCTCTGCGCACCTGAATCAGAAACTTGCACGCTTCTGCTTGCTTCACCGCCCTGGCAAAGCGGCCTTTTTCTTGGCTGGCAAGCGCCGAGAATTCTCTTTCCTTCACCACCGATGTTAGCCTTCTCCCAAAAAAGGGGTGCTACCTCGGCTTTTAAGTCCGAGGCACTGCCGCCGTGCGGCGCCGCGTTTTCATCAGATGAGGGACCTCGCCTAAGTCGCAGTGCTCACACCTTCTTTCGCGCTGTTCGAATTTTTCTTTCCGGTTTGGTTGATAGCGCCGCCTTCCAAGAAGTTTCTTTGGGTCGAGAAGTTTCAATCATTTTCACTTCTAGCGGCTTCCTGATTTACCGGCAGGAGGCGAATAACGGGAAATCGTCTGCTGTTGAACCTATCGACTAATTTGCTTCGGCCGCTCTAGTGTATCGTCTCGCATATAATCGTCCCGCAGACGCTCATGCGCGTCAACTTAAGGGACAGGATTGTACGGTGAGGATTTTTGTCCCAGAGGGACTGATTTTCTCTAACACCAACGGACCTTCACGATCCCGATCGCGAGCCCCTTATGTTGACGCGCACGGGCGGACGCCGGATCAGTTGGCTGCTTTTCAAGGCGCGACCAGCATTGAAGAGATTAGATTCTTATGGAAAATATTGCATGGCCTCCACCCAAGCACCCGTCAACATCGCGATTCTGGACGATTACCAAAACGTGGCGTTGAAACTTGCCGATTGGTCCCGCCTTCAGGGCAGGTCCAAAGTTACCGTATTCAATGATCATGTTTCTGATCCGGCTGCGCTCGTCGAGCGCCTAAAACCTTTCGAGATAATCAGCGTCATGCGAGAACGCACACCGTTACCGCGCTCAATCATCGAACAACTCCCGAATCTCAAACTAATCGCATCGAACGCGCCGAGGAACGCATCGATCGATGTCGCTGCGGCGAAAGAGTACGGCATCACTGTGTGTGGAACGGGTTACTCGTCGACCGCCACGGTGGAACTGACTTGGGCACTGATCCACGCACTCATGCGTAATCTTCCTGCTGAACACGCTTCTGTCCGACGCGGCGGTTGGCAATTGTCGGTCGGCGAGGATCTGCATGGCAAGACGCTCGGGATCGTCGGGCTCGGCAACATCGGTTCACTGGTCGCGAAAGTCGCTCATGCGTTCGGGATGAGCGTGATTGCGTGGAGCCAGAATCTGACGCGCGAACAGGCGGAAGAGCATGGTGCTCGCCTCGTTGCCAAGGAAGAGTTGTTTCGCGAGGCCGATATTGTGACGGTTCATCTTGTTCTGAGCAAAAGAACGATTGGTATCATTGATGCGTCCGAGCTCGAGCTGATGAAACCGACCGCCTACCTGATTAACACGTCCCGCGGACCGTTGATCACCGAAGGTGCACTAGTGGCCGCATTGAAAAACCACAAGATCGCAGGCGCCGCTCTGGACACGTATGGTATTGAACCGCTGCCGCTCGATCATCCTTTCAGATCGATTGAGAACGCGATCACGACGCCGCATATAGGTTATGTGACCAGAGGCATCTACGAAACCTTTTATGGTCACACCGTGGAGAACATACTCGCGTGGTTGGATGGACAACCTATTCGCGTAATGGAGGGATAATTCCACCCGCTAACGCGGTGGGCTGGCAACTGTTCCATTCACCAAACCCGGAACCCGCAAACCCGCAACCCGCAACCCGCAACTCGCAACTCGATGGAACAGAGGTTGAGTGTCAACGCTTTCCTACCGGGTTTACGCAGCCATGCCGCCGTCCAGCGGCAATGCGACTCCCGTGATAAATGCGGCCTGCGGCGAGCAGAGGTAAAGGACCGCTGACGCTACCTCTTCCGGATAACCAAAGCGACCAATTGGATGCATCGCCAGCACACGACTGTGAATCTGATCATTGTGGCGAAGTCGCTCGGTCATATCCGTTTCGATGACTGCCGGACAGACCGCATTGATGCGGACGCGTTTGGCGGCGAACTCGAGGGCCGCTGATTTCGTGAGACCGATCACCGCGAGCTTACTCGCGCTGTAAATCGGGCGTCGGCGACCGGCCTGAGGGCAGCTATAGAAGCATTATTAACGATTGCGCCGCCGCCGGAGCGGAGAAGCGCAGGGATCTGATGTTTCATGCCGAAAAAGACACTGCGAACATTGGTGTTCATGAAGCGGTCGAAGAACTCGCCGGTATTCGCGATCCCCACACCCGAGCCGGCTTCTCCGCCAACCCCTGCGTTGTTGAAGGCGAAATCAAGCTGACCGAAATGTTCGACCGTCCGAGCCACTAACCCTGCAATCTGTTCCTCGCTAATCACGTCTGTCCGAACAAACAAGCCGTTGCCACCAGCCTTCTCGACGAGTGCCACTGACTCCGCTCCCTGGGCCTCGCGCCGGCCAGCAACAACGACGTTTGCGCCTTGTTCAGCAAAGGCGACGCCAGTGGCCCTCCCGATCCCTGAGGTCCCGCCAGTGATCAATGCAACTTTTCCTGCAGATAATGATTTCATAGTAAGCCGCCCGTTGGTTTCCACCGTTCTTGCTTAGGCGAATCGCGGCGTGTCGATGGAGATTTCTCGATATTCACTTAAAATTTGAAAAACGGGTCCTTCCTTGACCCAATTGTCGTGACCATTGTCCCAACTGCGGAGCGGGAATCTTTAGTGACATCTGGTGTGACCAGGTGCGGAAATTGGGCCAGGCCCCAGCCTAGAAGAATAAATGTCACTTCCGCCAGCGACATCCCCGTCTGCGAGCGGGCAAAAAACAAGTCGTTCATAACGCCTCCCGTGTTGCAGTGAACAGCAAGTTTTTACGCGCTACTTGCTGGTCGCGACGTATGGTTTAACCATCTTGGTCGGATCCACAACGCGGTCGAACTCGACCTCGGTCACGTAACCGAGCTTCAGTGCGGCGTCCTTCAGCGTGAGATCGTTATCCATCGCATAATGCGCGATCTTCGACGCCTTATCGTAACCAATGACCGGTGCAAGCGCTGTCACCAGCATCAGGGAACGATCCACATACTCCTTGATCTTCTTGAGATTCGGCTTTGTGCCTCCGACCAGGAACTTGCTGAAGTTCGTGCAGCCGTCGCTCATGATGGTGATGGAATGCATGATGTTGAAGATGATCAGCGGCTTGTACACGTTCATCTCCAGATAACCTCCGGCACCGCCGAAACCTACCGCCACATCGTTCGCCATCACCTGCACTGCGATCATGGTAAGGGCCTCGGCTTGCGTCGGGTTGACCTTGCCCGGCATGATCGATGAGAAGGGCCTCGGCTTGCGTCGGGTTGACCTTGCCCGGCATGATCGATGAGCCTGGCTCGTTCTCCGGGATTATCAGCTCAGCGAAACCGGCCCGCGGGCCGCACGACATCAGTCGGATGTCGTTCCCAATCTTGTAGAGCGATACGGCCAGGGTGCGCAACGTGCCGGAGAGTTGAACCAGAGCATCGTGAGCGCCTTGCACCGTGAACTTGTTCGGTGCACTGACAAAAGGCAAAGCCGCAAGCTTGGCGATTTCGGCTGCAGCCGCCTCGGCAAAGCCGGGCGCCGAGTTGATTCCGGTACCCACCGCAGTGCCGCCCAGTGCAAGGCGATAGACGCCTTGAAGCGCATCTTCGATCCGCTCCAGATTGTCCGCAAGCGTGCCCGCATAGCCCGACCATTCCTGCCCGAGCGTCAGTGGCGTCGCGTCCTGCATATGGGTGCGACCGATCTTAATGATGTCCTTCCACTGTTCGGCCTTCGCCGCGATCCCGTCGTGCAATGCCTTCACCGCCGGAACCAGCCGCTGCTTCACATTGACCGCTGCAGCGATGTACATCGCGGAAGGAAACGAGTCGTTCGACGACTGCGCCATGTTGACGTGGTCATTGGGATGAACCGGCGTCTTGCTGGCAAGCGGCGTGCCGGCGAGCTGGCAGCAGCGATTGGAGATCACCTCGTTGACGTTCATGTTGAACTGAGTGCCACTGCCGGTCATCCATACGTGCAGCGGGAACATGTCATGATGCTGGCCAGCGAGTATCTCGTCACAGGTGGCAACGATCAGCCGGTGGCGGTCTTCGTCGAGCCGCTTGCCCGCATGGTTTGCGTTGCCAGCGGCTTTTTTCAGAATGGCGTACGCAGTGATCATCTCGCGCGGAATGAGGTCCTTACCGATGCTGAAATGTTCAAGCGAACGTTGGGTTTGAGCGCCCCAGAGCTTGTCTGCGGGAACTCTGACTTCGCCAAGGCTGTCGGTTTCGATGCGATATTCAGGCATAACCAATAAGTGGAGTTAACGTTAGAGGTGGTCGGTGAAATTTGATCGTGTGCGATTCATGACTCCGGCAAGGTTTATCCACACACCAGAGCGATGGTTAGACCGATGGTAATAACCGAAAGCAGTGTACCGCATGTTCACGCTTTAAGGCTTTGAGAGCTGCTGAGAGCCACCCTAAGAACACGACGAAGGCAACTGGCAATAGCGCTTGTACGATTGAGGCAAGCATACGATTTAAATAAATTGCAGTTAAGCCAGGTTTGTTTATATCTTCCGGACGCAGACGCGGTTAGTTCATTTACATTTGACAAGCCCTAGCCTAAAAATTGTTAAGTCAGTATCTCGACTCGGCGCAGTTCAGATTTATCTCCCAATCCGATACTTCCATCGGGCGGCACTTTAACTCAGGCGACGGGTATCGCTATTGATCGAGAGAGCTATTCTCTATATCCCCTTCGAGCTAGCCTCTCATCATCTTTTGGCGGATAGGCGACAACCGCGCCAGCCGTTATCCAGCCTTGGGATGCCAAGTCGCGAGATTCGTGCCCGTTTTCGGACGACTTAGAAAATTATATTCGGTTCATGAACGTACGGTGCTACTTTAAGGCGATCACACCAGAAACGCCACAATGGATGTGTACCAGACATTGCGAGCCGACGAAGAGTTTTCCGTTTGCCGGGCTCGGCGGGATGGTGAGCAATCGACTGTCCTGGTGGTGGCTCCGGTCTCGGAATATCCGGCCCTCGGAAGCTTAGCACGCCTTGAGAACGAATACTCTTTGCGGGACGAACTTGATCCGGACTGGGCGCTCCGACCTCTGGCTCTCACTCGCCGCGAAGGAGGGATGATGCTGGTACTTGACGATCCTGGTGGCGAGCCGCTCGACCAGTGTCTCGGGAAACCGATAGAATTAGGTCGGTTCCTTCGCCTGGCAATTCACCTGGCAACAGGACTCGGTAAGCTCCACCGGCGATGGCTCATCCACAAAGACATCAAGCCCGCTAACATTCTTGTGGATTTTACGACCGATAAAGTGTGGTTCACCGGCTTCGGGATTGCTTCGCGACTGCCGCGCGAACGCCAGGCGGCCGAGCCGCGCGAAGTGATCGCCGGCACACTGGCCTATATGGCGCCCGAACAGACCGGTCGCATGAATCGCTCGATCGATTCCCGCAGTGATCTTTACTCGTTGGGCATCACCTTTTACCAGATGCTCACCGGGGTGCTTCCGTTCTATGCCTCCGATCCCATTGAGTGGGTTCACTGCCATGTTGCCAGACAGCCACCGAAGCCGAGCGAGCACACAACGCGGATCCCAGAACCGATCTCAGCCATTGTCTTGAAACTCCTCGCTAAGACCGCAGAGGAGCGGTACCAGACAGCCGCTGGTCTTGAGGCCGACCTGAGGAAATGCTTAATGGAATGGGAGTCCCTCGGACAGATCAAGTCGTTCCCGCTGGGGCAGCACGACATAGCAGACCGGCTCCTGATCCCGGAAAAGCTCTATGGGCGTAACTCCGCCTGCAACAGCCTCGTTGCGGCCTTCGATCGGGTGGTCGCTACTCACAAATCGGAACTGGTGCTTTTGTCGGGCTATGCCGGAATCGGCAAGTCCTCCGTCGTGCATGAGCTGCACAAAGCAATCGTCCGGCCGCGCGGCATCTTCATTTCGGGGAAGTTCGACCAGCACAAGCGCGATATTCCGTACGCGACGCTGGCACAGGCGTTTCAGGAGCTTGCACGTCAAATCCTAAGTAAAAGCGAGCAGGAGATTATTCATTGGAGGGACGCTATCCTCGACGCGCTCGGTCCCAATGGCCAACTGATGGTCAACCTGGTCCCCGAACTGGAGCTCGTGATCGGTAAGCAGCCGCCCGTACCGGAACTGCCTCCTCAGGAAGCCCAGAACCGATTCGAAGCGGTGCTGCGGGGATTCCTCGGCGCGGTCGCTCGAAAAGAACACCCTTTGGTGTTGTTTCTCGATGATCTCCAATGGTTAGACCCCGCAACGCTCAGGCTGCTCGAACAGCTCGTTACTGATCCCAACGGCCAGCATCTTCTCTTAATCGGTGCGTATCGAGATAACGAGGTAACCTCCCACCATCCTCTGATGCGGACGCTGGGTGCGATTCGCAAAACCGAGGCGATCGTGCGTGAAATTGAGCTGGAGCCGCTGTCGCTTGCGGACGTGAATCAGCTCCTTGGCGATGCCTTGCGATGCGAGCCGGCCCATGCCAGGCCGCTGGCACAGCTGGTCCACGAGAAGACCGGAGGCAACCCTTTCTTCACCATTCAGTTTCTCACCAACCTTGCTGAGGAGCATCTTTTGGAGTTCGAGGCGCGTGAGGCAGCCTGGCGATGGGACCTGAATCGCATTCGCGCCAAGGGTTTCACCGATAACGTGGTGGATCTGATGATCACTAAACTGAGGCGATTGCCAGCCGCTACCCAGGAAGCGCTAAAGTGGCTTTCCTGTTTGGGAAATAGTGTGAAGATCAGCACCCTGCTGCCGGTTCATGGTGGATCAGAAGACGAAATTCACTCGGAATTATGGGAAGCCGTCCGAGCTGGGCTGGTTCTTCGCCTAGGTGCTACTTACACCTTCGTTCACGACCGTGTCCAAGAGGCGGCCTATGCGCTCATCCCGGAAAGCGAGCGGGCGACGGTACACCTCAGGATCGGCAGATTGTTCGTGTCACGGACCGCGCCGGAGGAAATGGAGGAAAAGATCTTCGAGATCGTCAATCAACTCAATCGCGGTACTGCGTTGATCGGTTCGCTGGAAGAGCGAGAGCGGGTCGCCGAACTCAATCTCGTCGCTGGTAAGCGGGCCAAGACTTCGACCGCCTATGCCTCGGCGCTGACGTACTTTGTCGCCGGGCACAGACTGCTGGCAGAGGAGAGTTGGGCGCAGCGGTACGCACTCATTTTCGCGCTGGAGTTCCAGCGGGCCGAGTGCGAGTTTTTGACCGGCGATTTCACCGCGGCGGAAGAACGGCTGTCGATGCTTTCGCGCCGCGCCGAGGATCTGGCTGACAGTGCCGCCGTCGCCCGCCTCCAAACGGAACTCTATGCCGCCTTGGATCAGAACGACCACGCTGTCGCGGCGGGCCTCGAATACCTCCGGTGCGCAGGCATCGATTGGTCGCCGCACCCATCGAACGACGAGGTGCGGCAGGAATATGAGCGGATTTGGCAACAGCTCGGGAGCCGGTCAATCGAGGCGCTGGCCGACTTACCCCCGATGACCAACCGAGCCTGCCGGGCCGCTCTCGACGTTCTCACGGCGGTTGAAGAGCCCTCCTATTTTACCGACCAGAATCTACGGTGCCTCGTCATCGCTCGGATCGTGAACCTCAGCCTGGAGCACGGCAACAGCGACGGATCATGCGTCGCCTACGTCCAACTCGGCTGGCTTGTCGGACCGCGGTTCGGCGACTACCAGGCCGCGTTCCGCTTCGGCAAGCTTGGCCTCGATCTGGTGGAGAAGCGCGGGCTGGAGCGCTTCCGGACCCGCGTCTCCCAGTGCTTCGGTTATTTTATCAATCCCTGGTCAAGGCACTTGCGCAATAGTCTCGAATTGTTGCGCCGCTCGTTCACCACCGCGCAGGAGGCCGGCGACCTCAAATATGCGGTCTATGCTTGTGACCGTTTGGTTACGATTCTTCTCGCCGCCGGAGATCCGCTTGGCGACGTACAGCGCGAGGCCGAGACCGGACTCGAGTTCGCGCGAAAGGCCAAGTTTGGTTACATCGTCGACATAATCATCGGACAGCTCAGGTTCATCCGGGCTCTCCTAGGCCTGACCGCGGACTTATCCTCGTTCAACGATCCAGAGTTTGATGAGAGCCGGTTCGAGCAGAACTTGCAGGCCAATCCGCACTCGGTATTCGCCAGATGCTGGTATTGGATCCGCAAGCTGCAAACGTTCTTCTACGCGGGCGATTACGCGTTAGCCCTTGAGGCGGCTTCGAAGACTGAGCCGCTACTGCAGACTGGGCCGGGATATTTTGAGTGGGCTGAATACACTTTCTATAGTGCACTTGCCCGGGCAGCACACTACGACTCTGCATCGTCCGAGGAGAAGATCGGACATCGCGAGGCACTCACCGCCCATCACAAGCAGATCGTTGTGTGGGCGGCGAATTGCCCTGAGAATTTCGGGAACCGCGCCGCATTGCTCGGCGCCGAGCTTGCTCGCATCGAAGGCCGGGACCTTGATGCCATGCGGTTGTACGAGGAAGCGATCCGGGCGGCGCGCGAGAATGGGTTTGTCCAGAACGAGGGGCTCGCCAATGAGCTGGCGGCCCAGTTCTATCTAAAGCGTGGCATCGAAAAAGTGGCGCATTCCTACCTCCGTGAAGCGCGCTATTGTTATCTGCGCTGGGGCGCCCTGGGCAAGGTACAACAGCTCGACGAGCGCTACCCTGCGATCGAAGAGCAGGCCTCTCTGCGCCCTACCACCACCATCGGCACGTCGGTTGAGCAGCTGGACCTGGGGACGGTGATGAAGGCGTCGCAGGCGGTTGCGGGGGAGATTGTGCTGGAGAATTTGGTCGAAACTCTCATGATGATTGCACTCGAACACGCCGGTGCCGAGCGCGGTCTTCTGATCCTGCCGCACGGCGAAGAACTTCGAATCGCTGCGGAAGCCAGGACCGGCCGCGACGGGGTCGAGGTTCAACTGCGACAAGCTGCGGCGACGCCCGCTGAGCTGCCCGAGTCGCTCCTTCGTTACGTTGTCCGGACGCAACAAAGCGTCATTTTGGACGACGCATCAAGCCAGAGCCTTTTTTCCGACGACCCCTACGTGCTGGAAAAGTGTCCCCGCTCGGTTCTCTGTTTGCCACTGGTTAAACAGACCAAACTGATGGGCGCCCTTTATCTGGAGAACAACTTGGCGCCGCGGGTGTTCACGCCGAAGCGGTTGGCTATGCTGGAACTGCTGGTATCGCAAGCCGCAATCTCTTTAGATCACGCTCGATTGTACGCTGAGTTGACGCAAGAAAACAGCGATCGACGGAAAGCGGAAGAAGCTCTGCGGACCAGCGAAGAGAGGCTGCAAGACATCATCGACAACACCACTGCCGCAATCTTCGTCAAGGATCTCGATCTTCATTATCTGTTAGTGAATAGCGAATTTGAGCGCAGACATCAGGTTCAGCGTGACCAGATTCGCGGCAAAACCGACTTTGATATTCATCCTCCAGAGGTTGCCGAAGCGGTGCGGGCAAACGACCGTCGGGTGATTGAAGCCGGCGAGCCGATCCAGTTCGAGGAAACCGTCCCTTCCGAGGACGGCAAACGTGACTATATCGTGTCGAAATTTCTACTCCACGACAACACGGAGAAACCGTGCGCGGTTTGTGGCATCGCAACAGACATCACGGAGTCGAAGAGCGCGCAGGAAATGCAAGCTGCCCTCGCACGCGAGCGAGAGACATTCGCGCTGCAGCGTGCGGCCGAGTTGGGGCGAGCGAACGAAGCACTTCGCGGTTGCCTCGACGCGCTTGCGTCGGTCCCGGAACTCGATGCGTTTCTCGGCCAGGTCATGGCTGCGATCACGCGGCAGTTAGGTGCGGTCTCTTCTACGTTGCGGGTGCGTGACTTCGAGCAAAACACATTGCCGCTGGAGTTCGTCTTCCAAAGCGGCCGAGTCATGACTCCGAGTGAAGCGAAATATCCCGAACACTGGCAGTCTGTGTCGCTGGATCCCGATTTCATATTACACTATGCTAGCAAGCGAACTAAAGACGAACAGCGTATCGCCACTTTTTTGGATCAGCCGGCCGCCATCATTCGTGTTCTTGATCCGCATTCGCCAATGCCTGAAGATCAGCGCTTCTATCTGCGTGAGCTCGGTGTAAAGACGGTGTTGATCATTCCGTTGGCTTCCCGTGGCCAGGCCAACGGCCGGTTGACCTTTCGTTTTTCTGAAGAGCGCGATTTTCAAGCGGAAGAGCTCGAGATCGCGAGAGCCTTGGCGACCCAAGCCAGCCTGGCTATTCAGCTCACCCAATTAGCAAAGACGGCTAGACAATCCGCCGTCCTGGAGGAACGAAACCGACTGGCTAGTGAGATTCACGATTCACTCGCTCAGAATTTTGCCGGCATTTCCATGCAACTCTTTGCCGCGGCCGAGGCAATGAAAAGAAAGAGTAAGGATGCCCTTAGCCACGTAGACCGGGCGACCGACCTGGCCCGGTTTGGCTTGTCGGAAGCGCGCTGTTCCGCGCTCAGCCTCCGTTCGGATATTATTAAGGAGTTGGGCCTCATCGAAGCCCTGAAAAGACTAGTCAAGCGCTCAAATATCCCCGGGCTGCTACGTTGTAGTTTTCGTTCTGGCCGCGTTCGCGAAGAAAGCTTGGCGCCATCAGTCCAACAAGATCTCTTGCGAATTGCCCAGGAGGCGATCAGCAACGCACTCCGTCATGCTCGGCCAACGGTCATCAATGCCAGCCTGCGGTGGAATCCGCCAAATCTAGTGCTCACAATCAAAGACAATGGTTCTGGCATCGCTGGCGGCCGATCAAGCGGAGGAGGATTTGGATTCGCCAATATGCGGTCACGGGCAAAGAACATTGGCGCCGAACTGGAGATCCGCAGCACAGCCGGTAGCGGCACCACGGTCGTTGTCCGTTTACCGATCATTTCATGAGCGACCAATTAAAATCGCAACCTAACGCGCATCGATTCTTCTCTAGCGCTAATGAGCGCGTTTCGCGAGAAAACGACCGCGACACGTTCTACACCTTCGATGCTCACGGCTACACCGACTATCCGTTTACAATGCGCCGGCAGTCCGATGAGCAGTTTGCCTAAACTACTGGCTGCTCCGTTGGATCTCCGGTTCTACTACCTCGTGGGCTGATTGTCTCGCAGTTTATTGCGGTCTAACTCAGCATTCTGCTTGAGAGATCTGCTACTCAGGAGAATGATGGACACCAGAGGACGGCGAAAAATCGCCAAATAATGAAAACGATCTCAACGCTCCTGGTAACTCTCATTGCAACGTCGGCTTCCCCCTCTCCAGTTTGGAAAGTGCAAGAGCCTGTGACTTACGGATTCTCTGTTTTCGCGGAAGCAAAGAAATCGAGGATTGCCGTAGACTCGCAAGGCGTAGCAATCCAAGGCTACGACCCAGTCGCTTATTTTACGCAAAACAAACCGGTAAAAGGTTCACCGTCTAACCAAAGCGTTTATCACGGGGCTAAATTCTACTTCGCTTCTGCCGCCGACAAAAAGGAATTCGACAAAAACCCGAGCAAATATGCGCCGGCTTACGGCGGCTTTTGCGTCAATCACCTGAGAAAAGACGGCAGGTTAGTAAACGGCGATCCTAATGTGTTCTTTGTCTACAAGGGAAAACTTTACTTTTGCAGCGAAAAGAAGGGCGCAGAAGAGTTCAAGAAGAACATCGACCAGAATTTGGACGAAAGCTATAATCGTTGGCGTCAGCTGTTTGGCTCCTAGTGTACCGTCTCACATATAATGATGACGTGGCCGCTGGTCAGTCGGCTGTTTTTTGAAGGCTGGAACGACCTCGCGCCCGCAGCTGGCTGTCGCTCAGCCGAGTGTTTAGAAAAACCATTCCACTTGCGTGCCTAACAACCAGCCATCGTTAGACTTGGCATACGGCGCTGGACTGAATCCGCCAAGGTTGCCACCTTCCTGAACAGAAGTTGTAGCGCCTCGTAAAGAGTCGGTCCAGATCGCGTAGGTCGCGAAGAACCGCAGCTCCGGACGCGTGAAATATCCACCCTTTGGTTTGATCACCGGCGCGATTGTAAATACTCCCATCGTTCCGCTGCGGCCGTAAGCGGTTGTTCCTTGAAAGCCGCGAACATTATCCTGGTAGCTCCCGAAGGCTTGTCCACCGATCGCGATGTTATCGGCAATCCAGTAGTATGGTCTGATACCGGCCTCGAACAGGTTACGCGTGCCGGCAGCTTCCTGGAAGGATGTACCTGGGCCGTGGTTGCCAAATGTGCGAAAACCGGCCGAATCCTGTTGCCAGAATCCCCAGTTGGCAACCGTGAAACAGAGGTTAGGATTCCAGACAAAGAACCAACCGGCGCGGTATCTCCGCTGCTTTTGAATTGCGTTTCCGGCATCGATCACAGTGCCAGTGAACCCGGGGTTCTTGGCCACAAATGCGGATTCAAATCCGGTGATTGTGCCCAAATCGGTGCTGGTGGTGAAGTTGGTCGCTCCAAAGCCGAATAAGGCCCAGAACTCGAGGAGGCTCTTAGGGCCGATTGCGCTAAGATCGATCGCATAGGCAACGCCGCCACCCAAGCCCCAAGCGTCAGAGGTGCGCACGCCCACGTTGTGGGTGACACCCGTCACCGGATTGGTGACCGTTAAAGGGTTGCCAATGAAATCGGTCTTGAAGGTCGTGCCTTTCTCATAATTGGCAACACCAAAGAGCATGAATTTCCCAGGGCCGACCGCGATATCCTTCAACCGGACATCGAGGCTATGCTTGTAAAAGCTGCCCGTGGTCGGTGATGCGATGTCGTCATCCAAGCCGCCAAGGTAAGCAACCCACAGTTTGCCAATGCCCAGATCGATGTTCTTGACCCCGGTGCCATACCCGGACATGTCGAGCCAATAATAATCCATCGGCTCGACCTGCTGGCGGTCATAGAACCGCTGGCCGGACCAAAAGGTAATTTCCGGAGCGCTCTTGAACACGTTGCTCATTTCCAGGAAGGCCTCACGCATTACAAAATCGAAATCGCTCCCATTTTCCCGCCCGCCTCCGATACCGGTAATAAACGTGCCGCGATTCTGAACGTACCGGATCGACGGTGTGAATCGCATAGAGACATCCATCACGTCTGGATTGTCACCGAGCATATGCGCCTGCTGCCAGGTTATCTCCATGTAGGTATCGTTCTCATTGCCCAGACGCGGACGGCCACCCTCGTTGTCGGGCGGTTCAAAATTGAAGTTACCACCGCCGCCGCTACCGTTGAATTGGACACCGGCGCGAACGTAAACGGAGAAGGTGAAATTCCGGGTCAGCGACTTAAGGAAAGACTCGTCCAGCGCAGGGCCCTTGCCTGCGTATTGTTTGCCGTCTGCGTCAGTCAAAACGTGTGTGTTCAGGATCGAGCCGGAATCCGCTTTCGATTCGAACGACTGCATCTTGGCTTCTATGGCCGAGATACGGTCTTCGTATTGTCTCTGGATTTTTTCCATCTGGGCCTTCAAAGCAGCAACATCACTCGAGTCAGAGTCCTGGGCGTAAACCGTTGCAGCGACTAACAGCGCCAAGCCCGCGACAAAAAAAGCTCTAAAGCTCAACCGGAGGTAAGAGCTAGCCGGAAAATACATCTTATCTTCCTTGGTTGCGCGAGGGATCCATCCTCTCGCCGTGCGATGTTGATGGGACGAGCGCACCCAAGCGATATCGAAACAGCGAACCGTCCGTCAAGAGAAAATGAAAATATCGTGGCCTGCTTCCAAACGGGCCGGAGCGCCTGACGCGTAGCTCAACACACAGCGCGGGAGGCAGCGAGATAAGCTGTACGAGTCAAACAACACGCGGTGGCAACAGCCTGCCTGCCAAGCACGCGACCGGTTTCGTCGAAACCCTTGCGGATGATGAATGTGTAATTCTTTCGGGTCGATATAATTGGTCCGGTCGGCCAGTGGCGATGCCAAGAGCGGCCCATTAGTGTCTCTGTAGTAAGAAAGATAGAACGGAAGGAAATGAAAGGGAAGCAAATGAGAGTAATCAGGGCATTAGTGAAGAAGGCAGCTCTTCCGGCTATCGCGTTGGCGTTAGCGGCGAGCGCGACCGGTTGTGCGGCCAATACCAAGGTTGCGGAGGACCGTCGTGAACCAGCAAAGACCAAGACGGTTTACTACCACGACCAATTAGGAAATTCGCACAACGATTCGGACAACGATATCGAAACATATGATCGTTGGCGTCAGCTGTTTGGGTCGTAGAAAGTCCCCGAGCAGCTATCCGGGAACGAACCTAAACGCACGGGTTCCAAGTTCGGATTAAAACGGAAGGCCACCGTCAGAGGTTGTTTTTTTTCTGACCTCTTCTGCTTATCGTGAATGGCTCTTGTCTAGTTTTGCGAATGCCTGGATCATCGAGATCTTGATTAGGTTTTGTGCGCGCGCATGAGCGGACTGGCAGGGCCGCCTTCGCAAGCTATGGCGCGCCCTTGGCTTTAGGACAGGCGTATTTCAGCGTGCCCGGGCCGCGACGAAGCCTTGGGCGTAATCGGGAGCCGATCCCTACCGGGTCGACCATCCACATTAACCAGTTGACTTGTTCATTCGAATGAATTCGGCTGGTTCCTACATTGGATGTCTGAGCGAACAAAGCCATGTTTCGAACCGAGCTTGATAGATCGCGACGGCTGCTGAAAATTACCGTGGCCGGCCACAGTACGCCTGAGGAAGCGAGGTCCTGCCTGGAGAGCCTGCGATCGCTCCTCACCGACATTCAACCTGGATTCAAGCTGTTTGCAGATCTGGGTGATCTACTGTCCATGCCCACAACCTCGGCGCCATATATCGCCCAGATTATGGAATCATGCGCAGAAAAGGGGGTCGGATTGGTGGTCAGGTTGCTCCCTCCGGAACCCAGCAAGGACATCGGCTTCGCAATCATGAGTCACTTCCATTACGCTCCTGACGTTCGCATCGTTACATGTGCAACTAGGGAGGAGGCTGCGAGTCTTCTTCTGGAATGAACACAACGTGTCCGCGCGCTGCTTCGAAAAGTGGAGATAAAAAGTGCCCAGCTGATCGCGATTCAGATGGCCAAGTCAGCGACCCTTGCCGTACGTTTCGGCCGTAGCCACCACGAGAACAAATGCCAGTAAGCTAGTTAGACAGATCGCGGCCTCGGCGCACAGCATCGCGCCCGATCCCCAATCGGTCTGGTCCGCAATTCTAATCAGCGGCAGCAGCAAAAGGAGGTTTGTGCCGGTAGCGGCGCCTGTCCCATCGACGACTTCGCTTCACTCAACCCAAAAATCCAAGCGAAGTGACTGGTTTACAGCAGCCATAAATTGCAGTCGCCTTGATCGCGTCCGCCCCCGGCTCCGGCATGAGATCATGTTTCTGAAAATGAATCGTAAAACATCCCAAGATAATGGACACGGCGTTCCGCAAAACCGTTGAGCGCATCGATTGCAATCGGCCGGACTATTTAGCGGCGGAGAGAATCCGAATCGGAATCGCAGAGATTATAGTGGCAATTCTCGTGTTCGCAGAATTTGTCCTACTCGCCGAGCAAGCGTGACTCAGACTACACCACGCCGGCGATGAGGAGATGTTGACAGTAGCCACATCTGGCCTAACATTATGAAATGCGATGTCCGCAGCAGAATTTCATCTCAGAAATATCGGTCTAACCAGATTATGAAACCCCCAGTGGTCTTGGTTACAGGTGCGTCCCGCGGGATCGGAAAGGCGATCGCCCAAAAATTCGTTCAAGCCGGCTATCAAGTCTTTGGTACAACACGGCAGGCTTCACCCGTAGGGACAGAGGACAGGCTACTGCGCCTCGATGTTCAGGATGAGGAATCGGTTGAAAAATGCGTTAATGCAGTTTTGGCGCAGACTGGAAGAATCGATTTCTTGATAAACAACGCCGGGATCAGCATTTATGGCGCAATCGAAGAAGTGAGCCTTGCCCAGATCAAAGCGCTGTTCGAAACTAATTTTTTTGGCGTCGTGAGGATGACACAAGCCGTCCTTCCCTCGATGCGCCGGCAAGCGAGTGGCCGGGTTATTAACATAGGCTCAGTTGCTGGTTTTCTCCCGATGCCGTACCAAGCTGCCTATGCCGCGAGCAAGCATGCGCTGGCCGGTTGGACGGAAACATTAGACCTGGAAGTACGGCGATTTGGGATCCGGGCGATCCTGATTCAGCCAGGATTTATCCGCACCGATATCGATCGAAACTCGACTACTGGCGCACTGCTGAACGACATATACGGCGGCGAGCGGAGCCGTGTCATCGAAAAGCTTCGAGTCAACGTAGAGAGTGGTGACGACCCTGTTACGGTGGCAGATGCCGTTCTGCAAGCGGCCACAAAAAGAGAGCCGACGATTAAAGTCCTCGTCGGGCGAGGTGCCCGTCAGGTTCGATTCTTGCGTACGCTGTTACCTCGAACCGTTTTTGAGCTTGGCTTGCGACGCCAGTTTGAACTTGGCGATCCGCCAAAGCGTGTCCATCGCCATCCAGAAAAGTGAACGATTATCTCCGTCAATCATTCGTTGTCAATCGATCAGCGAGGCAGCCCGGATCGAGCACGAACCGCTTTTTGGACTAAGTCAAAACGAGCAGAGTGTAGGGCTGTCGCCATTCCTCTATAGTACTATCCATTAAGCCCAGATCCCGAAGTTGAAACGATCCCCAGATTACTCAGATTCCACAGATTCAATGAGTTGCCGTGCGTGAGTCACCTCTCACCT
>Ga0209647_1001783_pt1 | contig 17895 bp, 18 predicted proteins | sample GraSoi_2013_60cm_FD_185827 | JGI IMG/M metagenome (GOLD analysis project Ga0209647, IMG submission 185827) | Grasslands soil microbial communities from the Angelo Coastal Reserve, California, USA - Sample 9_17_2013_60cm (SPAdes) (version 2) | ecosystem: Environmental > Terrestrial > Soil >...
CATCGTCGGCGCCGCCCGACATCGCGCCGGCATGACCGACGGCGCGGGTCAACTTGCTCTTCCAGCGTCCGACCACGCAGGCCACGAGCGGCTTGGTGAAGTGGGCGTCGACTTCGTAGTAGCCGCCCGGCTCCACGTAAAGCACCGCCGCCTTGCTGCGCGCGTCGTTGGCGAGCGCGAAAGCGAACTCGGGCGCGGCATAGTGGATGTAGACATCCTTGCCGCTCGAGATCAGCGTGGTGGTGCCCCAGCCGGCCATGCGAAGATAGGTGGCAATGGTCGTGGTGAAATTGCCGGAATTCGAGAGGATCGCGATCGATCCCTTCCTGAGCGCCTCGTCGGGACTGTCGCCGCCCAGCGCGCCGCCGATGCGCACTTCGTTCCAAGCATCCGCCACGCCCAGGCTGTTGCCGCCGAAAATGTCGATGCCGTTCATCTGCCCCATGGCGCGGATCTCGCGGGCGTCATGCACCGACATCTTCTCGGTGACGATAAAGACCTTCTCGAGCGCCGGATTCACCCGGATCAACTCGGCCACGCCATCGCGCGCCGCGGCGGGCGGGAGATAGATCACGCCGCAATTGAACCCATGGCCCGCCTCGAGCCCTTCGAGCACGCTGTTGTAGACGGGGATGTTCCCTTTCGCCGTCTGCATGAACTGCCCGCGCCGACCGGGCGAAGTGCCGAATACGACATTGCCGCCGGAATAGGCGTGACCGACCGGTGTAACGCTGCTCGACTCGCCGCCAAGGATGTTGAGCACGCACACGCGGTCCTGGCGGGTGGCAATCTCGGCGAGCGAGCCGATGCCGACGAAGTATCTGAAGCTGCCGACGCCCCGCTTCTGCATGATACGCTCCTGGGAACGAAAACCGTTGCGAATGCGCTGAGCAAAACTCGCTGCCGTTCACGCCGCCATCACCTTGGCCGGCTCGGCGATCCTGAGATGCTTGGCGATCTCCGCGCGGCCGCCCGCTCTCATCCACGTGTCGACTGCGCGCGCGTAGTTGATCACCTCGCTCATGTCCGAATCGAAGCCGAAGATGCGGTACGGCAGGCCGAGCGCCTCCATGGTGTCGCGCATGGCGCCCATGCCGCGCACGAGATTTGGCCCGCCGCGGCCGATGACGACGAAGAGGGGGGTCGGGCGGTTGCGGCTGAAGTACTCGCGCAGCGCATCCGCCATGGCGCGGAATGTCTCGAAGATATCGGTATTGTTGGACTTGCCGCCGATGATGAACAGCACATTCGTCTGCTTGAGCCAGTGCTTGAAACAGATCTCGGCGACCGCCTTCATCTTGGCGTAGGGCGGATTGCCGCCGAAGTCCGACGAGATGATCGCATTGTCGCCGAGAAGCTCGGTGACCAACGAGTTGGCGCCGCCGCCGAAGGTGGGCGCCAGAATGGTTCCCTCGGCGTTGATGACGTAAACGTCGCTTTGGCCCTGGTAGGTGCGCAGCTGATTGATCTCGTGCTCGAAATCGGAATAGTCCACCGCAAACAGATGTTGAGGGAGTTGAAGGCGCTGCCAGCGAGGATCATCGCGGTCGAAGCCGCACTTGAAGTCGCAGGCGACCGGCGTAAGCCTGCCCGAACGGTCGGGGCGCATGCGGATCGGGTTCAGCTCGAGCGTCGTCATCCCGTAGTCGTGGAAGAGCTCCCAGAGCTTCGGCAGATGCTGCACCAGCGGCGAGATGATTTCCTTCGGCGCCTGCAGATTGGACAGCGCGTTGGCTACGACAAAGGCCTTGAAGCCGGTCAGCGGATCGAACGGAACCTGCGCAACTTGGGATTTATCTAGCTCTTCAATGTCCATACCGCCGTGGTGGGTCAACGTCATGGTCGGCGCGCGGAAGTGCGTCGAGTCCGTCAGTGAGAAGTACACCTCGTGCTCGGCCGGTACCGCGCCTTCGAAGGTGACGCCGTTCGCCTTGGCGAACTGATTGCCGTGTCGATGCTCGACGAAGTAGAGCCGCTCCTTCTCCTTGAGCGCGGTCTTGAGATCCTTGGCCCGGCCCAACAAGCCTGCCTTGCCCTTCTTGCCCACTCCGCCCTTGAATACGGGCTTGATGAACACCGAGCCATGGCGCTCGATCAGCGCTTTGATCTCGTCCTCGCTCGCGTCCGAACCCAGCACCTCGGCAGCCGGGAAGCCGACGAATTGCAGCATTCGGCTGCCGTAAAGCATGCCCGTCACTTGCATGTTTGCGCTCCTTCCTCGGCCCCTTCGGTCGGGCTCGCTCTTCGAGCTGCCTTGGAACTCAGGCGATCCGACCCAACAACACGAGAACCAGCGTGACAGTGATGGCGCCGCCGATGCGGGTCGCTATCTGCGCGAAGGGCATCAACTGCATGCGGTTCGCGGCCGTGAGGATCGCGACATCGCCCGTGCCGCCCTGCCCGCTGTGACACGCGTTAACGATGGCCGCCTCGATCGGATACATGTTGAGAAGGCGGCCGACGAAAGCGCCGGTAGCCATCAGCGTCGCCACGGTAAAGAAGATCGTGATCATGTTCGGGATGTTGAACGCCGCTACCAGCTTATCCCAAGGAGTCAGCGAAACACCGATTGCGAACAGGAGCGGATAAGTGACCGCCGTCGAGAAGAACTTGTAAACCACGAAACCGCCCTGCTGCAGATGCGGCGACACTGCGCTCGTCAACTTCGCAAGCACTGCCAGGAACAACATCGCCACCGGCGCCGGCAGGCCGAACGAGCGGTGGCACATGACCCCCATGAGATACAGCGTGATCGCGGCAAGTCCGGCCGCCGCGATCGTGCTCACGTCCATGAAACCGCCGGTTTCATCCTCGACCTCCTCCCTGGCGGGATCCATCTCGTCGTGCTCGTCCGGCTGGAGACGTCCTTCGCCTGTCAAGTGCGGATAACGTTTTCCGACAAAGTTGAGGAAGCCAGCAAGCAGGATCGCGGTGAGGCTGCCGAGCATGACGGGCGGCAGAATTTGCGCGAACAGGTCACCCGGAGGTTGATTCAGGATTTCCGAATACCCGACCGACAGTGGAATGGCTCCTTCGCCGATGCCACCGGCCATGATCGGAATCACGACGAAGAAGAACGTGTGATGAGCGCCGAGGCCCAGTAAGGTGCCGACGCCAGTTCCCACCAAAGCGGCGACTACCGAGCCGACGGCGAGCGGCACGAATATCTTCAAGAAACCCTTCACAAGGACGTGGCGATCCATTCCCAAAATGCTGCCGACGATGATGCACGCGATAAACAGGTACAAAAAGTTCGTGTATTTCGTGAATTCAACGACGGATTTTTCGATCTGGGGCGGCAGCAGCTTGTAGTAAGCGAGGGCCGAAGGAATGAAAGTCGCGAAAATCGCAGCGGCGCCGATGTTGCGCAGCACGGGCATTCGTTTGCCGATTTCCGCACACGTGAAGCCCCCGATCACGAGGACCGCAATCATCATCGAGATTTCGCCCTTGATGTCGCCGGTATAGACGAAACCCACAATGAGCGCGAAGAGCATGACGTAGATCGGGACCGGAATGATCCCGATCCTGGTGTCCATGATTCTCCACCAGCCGGTCGGCCACCACGGTTCAACGTGCGAGGGAACCGGGAAGACCGATGTTTTTTCCGGCTCGGTCGATGGCGCAGCCGAGATGCTCTGTTGCAAGCCGTCCTCCCATCCTCTCCACATTCTTATCGTTTGGATCTCATATTTTTATTGTTTGGCGGCCCTTCGCATGAGGTCGCAAAGCGTCAATCCCTCGTCGACCGGAGATCGATCTCGGGTCTTCGATCGTCGTTCTCCAGCCCAGCATCGTTTGGATCGTCGAATAGAACCGTCGCCCGTTTCACGAATCGATCGTCGAATGTTTTTTGCAGGTTGATGTCGGCGCTCTTGAGCTCCGGATCGAAGGTCACCAGCATGTCGCGTGCACTTTTCATGCCCGCGGGCGTGATCATGCCGGTCTTCGAGTAGACGAGCAGGTTCGCCCTCAGCGCCTTGACGTAAATGTCTCGATCGCCGAAAAAATACTCTTGTGGAACGGTATTGACGATTTCGTCCGTCGTAGCGGTCGCGATCCATTTCAGAGTCTTGTAGAAGGCGTTCACGAGCGCCTGGATCGTGTTCGGGTTTGCTGCGATGAAGTCCTGCTTGGCGTAGAGCACGGCCGCAGGATTGGTGCCCCCGAAAATCTGGTAGTTCACCCGCGGGAAACGGGTATCCGCGACGACGCGTATCACTCCATCCTGCTGGAGCTTCGTGATGATCGGGTCGAGATTCGCCATGGCATCGAGCTCGCCGCTTTCCATCGCCGCGATTGCCGAAGGCCCCCCGCCAACTCCGACGAAAGACGCGTCCGCCGGGTTGAGGCCCGCCTTTGCCATGAGATACAGGACGAAGAAGTGTGTCGAGGAGTCAGGCGCCGTGACGCCGATTTTCATGCCTTTTAGATCGGCGGGCGAGTTGTATCGACGATCTTTGCGTACCGCCAGAACGATTCCGGGAAAGCGGCCAAGTTCGATGAGCGCACGGACGTCTTGGCCTTTGGCCTGCATTCGCAGCGTGTGCTCATAGGCGCCGGTCACGACATCGAGCGCGCCGCCGATCAAAGCGTCGAGCGCTTGCGCCCCACCCTCGAAGTCGGTGATCGAAACGTCGAGTCCATAATCCTTGAAGTGACCGCGACGCTCGGCCAGAGTCAGAGGAAGATAATAGAGATGCGGCTTGTTGCCCACGCCGAGCCTGAGCGAAGGTTTTTCGAGCTGCTGCGCGCGACTCACGCCTGCGAAAGCGGTGAAGAATGCCGCGCCAGCCAAGCCGGCCGTAAAGGTTCGGCGGTCCAAATCCATGACGTCCGTGCTGCCCGTTCGTTCTCGCCAGCATAGCGCAACGCAAACCGCATTTCATCTCGGACCCATCGTACCCGTTGCCTTTGTCCTGCAACGGGCCTGTCTTCCCTTTGGGCTCAATGGCTGCGGGAATAGTCTCCACTGCTCGCATTGGCCGCCGGTTACGACATAGGAGGCGATGAATGGACCTGCTGACACGACTGAGGGCGCAGCCGCTGCCCTTCGCCGCTCTTCTCGGCATCGAGCTCCTCAGCGCCGAGCCCGAGAAGATCGTTGCCGAAATGACCGTTCGGCCCGAGTTCTGTACGCGCCCGGCGGTTCTCCATGGCGGCGCCATCATGGCCTTTGCCGATACGCTCGGCGCGCTCGCGACCATCGCGAATTTGAAAGATGGAGCGAGCACGACCACGATCGAAAGCAAAACCAACTTCATCGGCGCGGCAACGGTCGGCAGCCGCGTTGTCGGCGAGACGACGCCGGTCCACCGCGGAGGGCGCACGATGGTGTGGCAAACGCGCGTTACGACAATCGAGGGGAAGCTCGTTGCGATCGTGATGCAAACGCAGCTTCTGCTATAAGGCCGCTGCTGGAGTTGGCAAGCAGCCCCCTACTCCGCCAGCGGGATCACCGGAGGGGCGCCTTGGGTCCGCGGTTGCGGCATGAGGCGCCGCTCCCGGCTTCGTCGTCTCACTGGGACATCTCCCTCTCGCCATGCGTTTCCAGCAACGCGAGCAGGCGCTTGCGCATGATGAGTCCCGGCCGATCCGAGGGCATGTGCATCTCGATCTTGCGGGTGACGTCGACGATGGCGTCGGGGTCGGTGGACTCCAATATCTCGCGATCCTCCTCGATGATGGCCGCGTCCCAGTCGATCAGTTCCTGCGTGGAACAGTTCTCTTCTCGATCGTTGCGGAACAGGATTTGCACCAGCTGGATGCTGCCGTCGTCGATCGGGGTTGCCGAATTGAAAATGATATGCCGCAGTCCGGAAGGGTATTCGATATCGAGCGTCCGGCAGAACGGCATGAACCAGGCGTTGCGCATGTGACGCTTGGTGACGGGCTCGCTCGTGCCGGTCACGCGAAAGGCGGCCGGTGGATTGTTGATGGGAACGATCGTTTCGGCTTGGAAGCCGTAATCGGTTTCCACGAGCTCGTATTTTTCCGGCTTGGGCTGATCGAGCTGCCCGAAGGTCGATTTGTGAACGAAGGAGAAGTGCGAGTTGTCGAATGAATTCTCCATCATTCGCAGCGGTGCGGTGTTCCAGCGATCATAGAACTGATGGATGCGCCGGTAGGATGGATCGCGGTCCTGCGGAAGGTCGGGGATCGGCAGCAAGGGGTCCTCGAGCGAAACCCACACGTATCCATAGCGCGTGTCGCAGTGGAAAGCCTTGACGCGCGCGTCGGGCAGCGGCTGATCGGGCGACAACTGCGGGATGCGTACGAGCTTGCCGGTGCGGTCGTAGGTCCAGCCGTGGTAGCCGCAGGTGATATGGCCCTTGTTGCTCCAGCCTTTCGACAGCTTGGCGGTGCGATGGCAGCAGCGGTCGGCAAGCGCTGCCGGTTTTCCCTCGCCATCGAGGAACATGACGATTTTCTCGCCGAGCAGGACAAACGGCTTCGGCCCATCCGCGAGCATGTCGATCGGCACGGTCGCATACCAGAAACGGCGGAGGACCTGTTGTTTGGTGCAGAGCATGGATGCTTCCCTCCCGTGGGCTCACGATGCCAGACGCGTCACGACGCGCGCGGCGTCATGGCGAAGCTGCGCAAGGTCAATTCCAGGAATTGTACCATCGCTTACGACGATGCGGCCGCCGACGATCAGATGCCGCAGGTGGGCGTCGCCCGCGCAAACGACCGGTCCAATGAGCGGATCGTGCAGGCCGAAATAGCGCGGATGCGACAGGTCGAAGATCGCAAGATCGGCGAGCTTGCCGGGAGCGATCACGCCACCATCCTCGAAGCCGAGCACGCGGGCGCCATGGGCGCTCGCCCAGCGCACCACGTCCTCGACCGCGACCGCGCCGGCGCCCTTGACGGCCCGGTGCGTGTGCCAAGCGCTGTGCATTTCACTGATCATGTCGGCGGACTCGTTTGAGGCCGCGCCGTCGACCGCGAGCGAGACCGCGCCTCCCAGCGCCGCGAGCCTTTCCGCCGGCGCAATTCCCGAGCCGAGCCGGCAATTCGATTGCGGACAGTGCGCCATCCCGGTGCCGGTTTCGGCGAGAATGCGGATCTCCTCGTCGTCCAGGTGAACGAGGTGCGCCAGCCAGACGTCGCCGCCGAGATAATCGTGATCCGCCATCCACTGGACCGGCCGCTTGCCGAAATTGGCGAGACAGAAATCCACGTCGGCCGAAGTCTCGGACAAATGACCATGGATGCGCAGGCCCATGCGACGGGCGGCGGACGCGACGACCTTGAGCTCCTCAGCCTCGAGCGACCAGGGCGGCGTCGTCGGAGCGAATGCGACGCGGCGCATGCCGTCCGGCGAGGGGTCGTGATAGCGCTGCGCGCACGCTTCGACCGATTTGATCATTCGGTCGAGCGGCTCGGCCGGCGTCGGGATGAGATCCGGGGTGTCGAACGTGCGCGCCTTGGTCGCGCCGCCGCGACAGAAGACGAGACGTATTCCGAGCTCTTGCGCCACCTCGAAAATCACATGCGACGGGTCGAAACGATAGCTTTCGGCATAAAGATAATGGTGATCGGCGGCCGTTGTGGTCCCCGAGAGAAGCAGCTCCACGAGTCCGATTCGCGCGGCCGTGCGCAGCGCCTCCTCGTCGATCTTGTGCCAGTAGGAATAGGGCACTGCGCGCAGCCAAGCGAGCAGCGGGACGTCGATGCCGGCACGCACGCCTTTAAGGACGCACTGGAAGAGATGATGATGCGTCGAGACGAGGCCGGGATAGATCACGCAGCCGCTGGCGTCGATGAGGCGCTCGCCTGGCGCCGGTTCGAGCGCGCCGACCGCCGAGATGCGTCCATCGCGGATGCGAATCGCACCGCTCGCGCGCATCGCCTCGCCGCGCAATCCGGTGAAGATTCCTTGCGCGCCCTGGATGAGCATGGAGGTCATGCGTCGGCTCCCACCTCGCTTTCGTGCCAGGCGCCGAGCGCCAGCTTGGACAGCCCCACCATTACGGTGAACAGGCCCACGCCAGCCAGGGTGATGAGAAAGAGCGCGGCGAACATGCGCGGGATATCGAGCTGAAAGCCCGATTGGAGGATTTCATAGGCCAAGCCCGCGCTGCGTCCTCCGGTGCCGGCGACGAATTCGGCGACCACCGCGCCGATCAGCGCGAGGCCGCTGGAAATCCGCAATCCGCCGAAGAAATACGGCAGCGCGCTCGGGATGCGCAGTCGCCACAGCGTCTGCATGCGTCCCGCGCGGCTCATGCGGAAGAGGTTCACCAGGCCCGGATCGACGCTGCGCAATCCGAGCGTGGTGTTGGATATGATCGGAAACAACGCCACCACGGTCGCGCATACGGTCAAGGCGACCTGCGTGTTCTTGACCAGGATGATGATTAACGGCGCGATCGCCACGATGGGCGTCACTTGCAGCAGAACCGCGTAGGGAAAGAAGCTCATCTCGATGGCTCGGCTCTGCACGAACAGGAACGCGATCAGCGTGCCGATCACAATCGCCGCGAAGAACGCCTGCAGGGCAATGCGCAGCGTCATGCCGAGCGCCGCCAGCAGCGTGGGCCAGTCGCTGGCGAGCGTGGCCGCGATGTCGCTCGGTTTTGGGAAGAGAAAGACCGGCACGTTGAAACTGCGGCAGGCGATCTCCCACAGCGCGACCGCGAGCACGCCGACCGCCAAGGGCGCGGCGACGGTCATGAAGGTTTCGGACTGGGCAAGCGGGCGCACAGCGCATTCCTTGCTATGAGCGCATCTGCTCCACGGAGACTTCGGTGAGCAGAGCCGACAGGGCGCGGCAGTGCTCGGCAAAACGCGGAGAGTTGCGAAAACTTTCATCGCGCGGATGCGGCTCGTCGATCGCCATGACCTTGCAAATACGGCCGGGTTGCGCGCCCATGATGATCACGCGCGTCGACAGAAACACCGCTTCATAGATCGAGTGGGTGACGAATACGGTCGTCAGCTTGCGTTCCCACCACAGGCGAACAAGATCGGCGTCGAGCCGATTGCGAGTGAACTCGTCGAGCGCGCCGAACGGCTCGTCCATAAGAAGGAGGTTGGGTTCGACGACCAGGCTGCGCGCGATCGACACCCGCATTTTCATCCCGCCGGACAACTGCCGCGGATAATGGCGGGCAAATCCTTCAAGTCCCACGCGGGAGAGCGCGTCGGCCACGCGCCGGCGCGATTGGGCGGCCGACATGCGGGCGAGATCGAGCGGGAGACGCACGTTCGTCTCCACGCGCGCCCATGGCATGAGCGTCGGATCCTGGAAGACGAAGGCGATCGATCGTCCGCGGGTGCCGACCTTGTGGAAGCCGCCCGACCACCACAGGATGCGGCCTTCGGTCGGCTCGAGCAGATTGGCGATGAGCTTGAGCAGCGTGCTTTTGCCGCAGCCCGAGGGACCGATCAGGGTGAGGAATTCGTTGCTCGCGACGGTCAGATCGATCGCGGCGAGCGCGCGCGTGCCGTCGGGAAAGACCTTGTCCGCGGACAAGATCTCGACCACCGGCGCCCCCGCTCCGGCGCGTTTATCCGCTTCCGCCGACAGCGCGGTGTTGGGCGCCAACACGACCGCTTACATCGAGAGCTTGAGGGTTTTGACGAACCGGTCGGTAAAGCCTTGCTTCCAGTCGACCTCGGGCTTGAGCAGCCCGGCGGAAACCATGAAGTCGTAGGTCGCGTTCCAACGGGCTTGCGTGATGATTCCGATCCCCATCGTCTGCGCATCGCCGCTGTCCAGCACCTTGAGCGCCTTCAACTGCTCGATGCCGAAGGCGATCTGCTCGTCGCTCATCTTCGGATTGTCGGCCTTGATGAGCGCGTTCGCCGGCGCCGGATTGCTGAGGTAACTCTTCCACCCTTCGAGCGATGCCTTCACGAAGCGCGCGGTGACGTCCGGTTTTGTGTCGACGAAGCCGCGCGTCGTGACCATGGTCGTGCCGTAGGGCGGATAGCCGTCCCGCGCGAACAGGAAGAACTTGACCGGCACGCCCTGCAGCTTGGCCTGAAACGGCTCCGATGACGGGTAGGACTGCTGGACCACGTTCTTATCCGCGAAGAAGGGCTGCAGATTGAAGGTATAAGGCTTGGTCTGTTCGTCGGTGTACTTGAATTTCGCCTTGAGCCACGGCCACCACGTGGTGCGGCCGGGGGTCGCCACCAGGATCGTCTTGTCCTTGAGGTCGCCAAGGCCCGCCACGTGATCGTGGGCCATGATTCCTTGCAGATCGAATTGAAACGACGTCGCGACGGTGATGACCGGGAGCCCTTGCTCCAGCATCTTGAGGACCTGGAGATCGTAGCCCATCATGAAGTCGGTCTCGCCGGCCAGCAGGAGTTGCATGCCGTTGACCTGCGGGCCGCCCATCTTGAGCGTGACATCGAGCCCAGCCTTCTCGTAAAGCCCGGCCGCCTTGGCTTGATAGAAGCCGCCGTGCTCGGCCTGTGCGAACCAGCTCGTGAGAAACGTCACCTTGTCGGCCGCAGACGCCGCGGTCGACCCCACGATTACGCCGGCCATCACCGCCGCCAACGAGCGGATGCGCCCAAAGCTCAAAATATTCGCAGACATTGTGAGCCCCTTGCTGATCGAGTTCGGGGTGATTCAGTGCAAGCCGGGTGCCAGACCAGGGTGCAGGATTGCTTGGGCGGCAATCGGCCGCCGGGCCGAACCACGGTGCAAAAGCCTGAGCAACCTCAGCAAATTCCATCGACCGGCAGGCTTTGAGAGCGAGAAACCCAAGCAATGCCGCTGACGCTCGCCTCGCCAGGGGCTCACGGGATGAATTGCTCAGTTCTTCGGCAAATGCCGGTTTTCCATGCACGAGCGCGTGCCGTTGCTTGAGGGCCTGCGCTTGGATGGTGTCAAAACTATACCGGCAAATTTCGCGTTAGGCTGGCTCTGCTATGTTTTCGAGCGCGCGTCGATCGGAAATGATGATCGAACCTCCTGAAATGCGAACGACTCCGGTACGCTGCCAATTGCGAAGGCACTTATTGACGCTCTCGCGCGAGCCGCCGAGCATGTTTGCCAGTTCGCGTTGACTGAACCGAATTTTTGCCGGTTCCGCAGCCGCAGAATCGGCCTCCCAATTCAAGACCCGCAGCATCGCCTTCGCCAATCGCACGGGAAGCTCGAGCAATGCGACTTCGGCGAACACTTGATTGGTATGCCGCAATCGCTGACACAAGACTTTGACGAGGCTGGGCCAGGCGGATGGGTTTCGTTCGAAGAACGGGAGAATCTCACGCCGGTCCAGAATCGCCACAGTGCATGCAGTCTCCGCAACGGCGTCTGCAGATCGCTCTTTGCCGTCTAAAACCGCAAGCTCGCCGAATACCTCGCCGGGCTGAATCACTGCCAGCAGCAACTCTTTGCCTCCTGAGGACGGCACGCTGATGCGGATGGTTCCGCTGAGCAGAGCCATCATCTGGTCGCCGGGAGAGCCGATTGCGAAGACGGTTTCGCCGGCGTTAAACGTCCGCACACGCGCAAGAGCAACGACCTCGGCCCGCTCGTCGGGACGCAAGCCGCCAAACAGACTGCAATTCAGGAGAAGGTAACAGGCGTCCTTGAGCGTCCTTTTGTCCGGACCCACGACGTCGTCTCTCCGCGCGGTGTGAGCGAACTCATCGATGCTCGACTGAGTCGCGATCATGATGTGCTCGCTCCGACGGCGCAGTCAATCAGAAACGATCGCGCCCTCGTCCAAATCCCGCGGTCATATGACCGTCTTATAGTATTTAGCTATAGCGCTTCGGCATCACTGCCGCCGCTTTGGGCAAGACGGCTAGAGATTCCGCAGCTTGCGCGCGCCAAATTTCCCGAGCCACCGGAAAAAATATTTTCAACTGTGAAGTAGCTCACAGGTCGCGTTGCTGCCCCAGGTTCATCATGCGCCAGTTGGAAGACACCGATTCACGGGAGATCGGGGGAATAGAACTCCCGTTTGTCGGCGTTACGGCAAGTGGAAACTGGTCGAGGAAGGAGATTGGCAATGCGCAGAATAACTCTTGTCGCCGCGGTCTGCGTCGTGGCTGGAACGACGATGATCATCGCCGGCTGGGACTTCGGTGCGCCCGAACCGAAAGCGGCGATCGCGACCGCCGAGGCGGCAGCGGCAGCAACACCGATCTCGCCGTTCGAGATCATGGTCAGGCACGGCAAAAGCCTTCCCATGGAAGCATGGGATGCGTTTTGAATTCGCCAGATTGAGGGAGAACTGTGATGGCTAGGTTGATTCGCTCCGTCAGGCGGTTTTTTCGTCGCGATACGACGCGCTGTTCCGGGATGGAATTCTGCGCCTTCGGCCTTTGATTCCGAGGAGCTTCGAACCGCAGGCGAGTGACCGGCGGCTCACGCTCCGCGGGATTTCCTTTCAACGGCCCACCAGACGGAGCGGGGTGTCATGGGAAAAGGCGGCATAGTTTCTTACTATAGGGGGCTGTCCCGGGAGGACCAGCGCACATTCGATCGATGGCTCAAAGCAAATGCCATCGTGGGGGCGATCTTCGCGACCGCACTTATCGCAATGGCATTGACGGGCTCGAGGTCCGTGGGGCCACGTGATGCGGAACTCGCGAGCAGGACGAAAGCTTCGGACGTTGCGGTATCGGAACAGCGCTGGCGGCAACCCGGCATAGCGACCACCCAGGACCCCAAGGTCCGGCAGAAGCTGTTCTGATTAATTTCACCCGGCGCCAGGCTCTCCACGCCCCGTCTTTTTTCCGCAGGGGCTTAGCGATCGCTGGCACATGTCCGCCTGGCTCCCAAAGCAGACGATCGAACCACGCTTTGCTCATTCGTGGCGTCAGCCAGCGTTGCGCGGCGCCTCAACTTCTCAGCAGGATCCTGCACCAGCCCAGCTGAGGTAAGGGCATTGCCGTCAACGCCGGTGAGCTGCATCGCGGGTCCCCGACACATCGGCTCCAGCTTGTTCTGCCGTCGATCCGATTGCTCGGACTGACGTCAGATACACGGGCGGCCGCTTGCTCGATTGCCCGCTTCATAATGTCAGCGGGCGAGGCACAAGCTGTGCCGGAGTGAACTTGCTCGATCTTGCACATTGCGACGATCCATCTCGGAGAGGCTGTTTGCGCTCTAGACGAGGGGGAGCGGCCAAATGTGACGTGAGCGAAAAGCAAGTGGTCCGCAACGAGCGTCCCGAGGGGGTAAAAGCAGTAGCTGCGAGCGAGGCAAAAAAAATCTTGGCCGCGTGTCACACCGGGCTGGCCCGTTTCGTCTTGTTCTCAGGATTAGCCCGGACGAAGGAGATGGCCGTGACACCCAGACTGAACCCGTTCGCCGCCGCACCGGCGCCGATGCAAAAGTGGCTCGATTTCGGCAAGGGCATCCTCCAGACTGGCCTGGAGGAGAGCCTGATGGAACTGGTGGAGATCCGCGCGTCGCAAATCAACGGCTGCGCGGTGTGCCTCCACATGCACACGGCCGCTGCCCGCAAGCGTGGCGAGAGCGAGGAGCGTCTTTACCTGCTCGATGCCTGGCGTGAATCGCCGCTCTACAGCGCCCGCGAACGCGCCGCGCTCGCTTGGACCGAGGCTTTGACGCTGGTGTCCGAAACCCATGCGCCCGATGAGGTTTATCAGGCGCTGCAAGCGCAGTTCACCCCCGAGGAGCAGGTGACGCTTACGCTCTTGATCGTCACCATCAACGGCTGGAACCGCATCCAAGTCGGCTTCCGCGCCGTTCATCCCGTCAAGAAGCGCGAGGCGGCGTGATGACGGCAGCTTCCGGTCACGATGCCGCTGCCGTGTTCGATCCGCTGCGGCCGAAATTGACCCGCATCGCCTACCGGATGCTGGGATCGGTCGCGGACGCGGAGGATGTGGTCCAGGACGCGTTTATCCGCTGGCTCGAGACCGATCGCGACGCGGTGCGCGAGCCGGAAGCCTTCTTGCGCCGCGTCGTGACGCGTCTTTGCCTCGACCACTTGAAATCCGCGCGGCACCGGCGCGAGACCTATATCGGGCCTTGGCTACCGGAGCCGGTGGTCGAGACGGCGGACGACGAGATCGATGATATCACGCTGCCGCTGATGATGGCGCTCGAGCGCCTGTCACCCTTGGAACGCGCCGCCTTTCTTCTTCACGACGTGTTCGGCGTCGGCTTCGAGGAAATCGCCGAGACCATCGATCGCGAGCCCACGGCGTGCCGGCAGCTTGCCAGCCGCGCGCGAAGTCACGTTCGCGCGGCGCGGCCACGCTTTCAAATGCCCAGGGAACGCGGCCTTGAGCTCGCCGCTGCGTTCTTCTCGGCTTCCCGCAGTGGCGACATGCAACAGTTACGATCGCTGCTCGCGGCGGATATCACCGCTTATGCCGACGGTGGCGGCAAGGCGCGGGCGGCCACGCAGCCGACCGTCGGGCTCGATAACGTCATGCAGGTCCATGTTGCACTGGCGTCGATCTTTGCCCAGCACATGTCGCGACTCGTGCGCTACGGCTTCATCAATGGCTTGCCGGGTTTCGTCACCGTCGAGCAGGACGATACGCTGCAAACCACCGCGCTGCAGGTCGAGAACGACAAGATCGTTGCAATTTACGTCACCCGCAATCCGGACAAGTTGCGCCATGTTGCGGATCATCACCTGCATTGAATCCATTCCGACACGAGGCGAGCGTACTGCCGCGTGGTAGAAGACGGTATTCATTCCTTCCACAAATGACTGAACGGAGTCGCGACCAAGTCTTCATAAGGCACGGCATCTTTGATCAAGCCATAGGCCCTCGCAAAATTCATCAGACCATTGACGGCGTCGTGGGTTATTTCGGCGTCGTAAAACCGAGCGTCACGTTCGATGAGGCCGGCTATCAATTCAGCCTCATCGGCTGGAAATAACCTTTGGCCGACTTCGGTCGAAATCGATGGATCTGCTTTCAGCGTCTTCTGCGCCTTTACGATCGCCCGTATCGCGCCCGCTGCCACCTCCCGATGTTCACTAGTGATGCGCTCGTGCGCCGTGAGCGCCGCAAAATTGTAGTGCCGCGCGCCCGGAGGACCATCTCCGCGTCTAAGATCGAGATGCAATTTTGCGATACCGAGGCGTTCGCCGATGGCAACTCTCATCCCGTTGCCCCAGTAGGCGTCCGCCGTGTTCTGTATGATCGAATCGACGCCGTTCCTCGCCATGAAGCCCTTGTCCCCGTAGGGGGGTGGTGGAGGAACAATCCTAACGTTGTCTCGTTCGAGATCGATGCCGGCGTCGGCTAGCATGTACCGTAGCGACATTTCTGGCCACGCCGGGGCGGCGGAGATCCGAAGTCCCTTGATAGCCTGGAGATCTCCGCGCTTGACGTCGAGGGTCGAGCGCACCGCCATGAACCAATACGAATACTGCGACAGGGCGCACAGCAGTTTTATCCCTTTCCAGGAGGGAAACGCCCGCGTGCCCGCGAAAGCAGGCCCGGCGATAAAGTCCAGTTTCCCTTCGCGCATGAGCTCAGGACCTTTGTTCGTGTTGTGGATAAATTCGATGTCAATACCTTCTTGTTTGAAAAAGCCGAGCTCAACGGCCGCGATAGCGACGAAATATGAGGGAGAATCCAGATCGGGGACCCATATTCGATACATGTGACAACCTCGCTGAGAGCTTCCGCTTGCATCGTCCCGGCTTGTTGTTCGCCGCCGGCGATGTGATGGAACATGGGACCGCTGCCTGTCTAGTCTACTGCGCCTTGATGTTTGCGGCCCCGGTCGAAGCAAGTAGCCCGGATTGAGCCTAAAGCGCGTTCACGCACGTCCATAGCCCGTCGAAGACGGGCGTGAACGCCCTTCGGGACGCGCTATGGCGAAATCCGGGATGCTGCATGCGAGGTCGGTTGGCGAGCAGAACCCGGATGTCGCTTTGCTCCATCCGGGCTACGCGCTGAAGCGGCTGCCATGAGGGCCCGACGTCGCCGTAGTAAAACCGACTGTCATTCGATAAGTTCGTCGGCTCGGAGAGAAAGGATGAAGGCCTGACCGGAGTTAAGGGGCCGAGATACCCCCTGATGCCTGAGGCGTATCGCCGGCTTGGGCATCCGCAGTTTGCTCGGCGGCGCCGGGGTCTCCACGGAGACGCGCATGCATGGCCTCCTCGCATCCGCTTTCTTCTCTGTCATGTTGCTTGTCGCTACGCTCATGCTGGGGCTGCCGAGCCAACTGGTCGGGCAGGCGAGCGCAGGCGAAGGCGATCAAGTCCCTCCGGTTGAAGGAACCCAATCCCCATCCGCGACCCCGTCAAACGATGCGGCCTCGGTCGTGCGCATCTGTGATGTGCTCGCGGCGGCAGCGGCAGAAAATGACCTGCCGGTCGATTTCTTCGCCCGGCTGATCTGGCAGGAGAGCCGCTTCGATCCGACGGCCGTAAGCCGCGCAGGCGCGCAAGGCGTGGCGCAGTTCATGCCAGCGACCGCGAGCGCGCGCGGTCTTGCCGACCCCTTTGATCCAATCGAAGCAATCGCCCACTCCGCAAAGCTCCTGCGCGACCTGCGGCGCGAATTCGGAAACCTCGGGCTTGCGGCAGCCGCCTACAATGCGGGACCCGGGCGGGTTCGCGGCTGGCTTGCCGGCCGACGTGGCCTGCCGCGGGAGACCGACGCGTATGTGCGCATTGTAACGGGGCAATCCCCCGAGCAATGGGCTCGCCTCCGGGCCGGCGCTGCTGAGATGCACGTCGCACCCGCCATGCCCTGTCCGCAAATCGCCGGCCTTGCCGCTCGCTCGCCAGCCCCCGTCATGAAACCGCTCGATCCCTGGGGCGTGCAATTGGTCGGAAGCTCCTCGGATGCGACGGCGCTCGCCGCCTATCATCAACTTCAGGGGAGGTACGCGTCCATCCTGGGCGGGCGGGAGCCACGCGTCTTTCACCACGGGCTCGCGCGCGGCAGCATGGGTTGGGCGCGGGTCCACGTCGGTACAGAGAGCCGTGCCAGTGCCGAGAAATTGTGCGGCGAGCTGCGTTCCGCCGGCGGGAGCTGCACGGTGCTGCGCAACTGAATAGCGTTGGCGCATGAGCGAAGCCGAGACTTTGTTTGCGGCCCTGCGTCAGTCGTCCGGCGACGACGTGGTGACGATGCTCGAGCGCATGGTGCGCGATGCCCCGGACCATGCCTTGAACAAGATGTGTTTTCTTAATGGAGATACGCCAAATGACGCTCCCACGTCTCTCGCGTGCCAAATGGTGTCGGAGGATCAAGCATGTTTATCATGGACTCAATGCTTCTTTGCTCGGATCATCAGCGGGGTTTGCGTAAGTTATCGGGCTCGGCCCGATGGAGTGAACCTCAACTATCACCTCAGTTTGGTTCCATGAGTAGCGATTGATCTCGCCGGGCAACTCGACAAAGCTGCCCACCGCCATTCTCTGCGCCTTGGTCCGATCGAACGTGTCCCCGAGCCCAATGTAGATCACACCAGAGAGGACCGTGACCGTCTCATTGACCGGGATATTATGGGGTGGAAACACATAGTTTTCGGGCAATTTCAGGCGAAGCGTCCACGGGCCCTCCTTCTCTGGATTTCCAGCAAGCACCGCCACCTCCATGCCTGGCCTGCCAAAAGGCGGTGCCGGAGCCCATTTGATTTCACTTGCCGCGATTGGATTGGCCATCTGCTCTATGCTTTGCATTCCATCCTCCCTGGGTGCCTTCCTTCGTAGTCAGCTCGGGAACTTGAGCAGGTTGGTATCGATCGGCAGGGTGCGGATGCGCTTGGCCGTGGCGGCGAAGATCGCATTCGTCACCGCCGGAGCAACGACGGCGGTCGGGGCCTCGCCGAATCCGCCGGGGGCCTCGGAGCTTTTGACCAGATGTGTTTCGACCACCGGCGCCTCGTCGATCCGCAGCGGCCGATAGGTGTCGAAATTGCCCTGTTCGACCCGCCCATTCTTCAGCGTGATCGCGCCG
>Ga0209647_1001784_pt1 | contig 17882 bp, 20 predicted proteins | sample GraSoi_2013_60cm_FD_185827 | JGI IMG/M metagenome (GOLD analysis project Ga0209647, IMG submission 185827) | Grasslands soil microbial communities from the Angelo Coastal Reserve, California, USA - Sample 9_17_2013_60cm (SPAdes) (version 2) | ecosystem: Environmental > Terrestrial > Soil >...
ATGGCGGAGTGCGTAATCCACTAACGCAATCCGAAAGAAACCAAGTCGCGCCCCGACGTAGTCTCCGTTCCCGTGCGGTCTCGGCACTCCAGTTTTATCGCTTGGGCCCAGCAGGATTCGAACCTGCTGATCGGCGAGATCCTACCTCGAAGCGAGCGCTGCCCGGTAGAAAGCTAGAGTCGCTTATTCACAAGATCAGAGCGATTTTTACCATTCGCTAACGTCTTTCTGTCGACAGCCTTTCTCGGCTTAATTTCGGTGGGCTTGCTCTACCTAAGCGGCGTGAATGCTCGCATCCAAAATCCCCATCATCAATTGAAGTGACCGCCAGCAAAACCGTCTGCCGCGATCCCGGTGGACCGGCCGAGAGTTATGATCCGGGCGATCCGTACGCTCCCAAGCGCGTAGTCAAAGGCGGCTCATTCCTTTGCAACCCGTCCTACTGCGAGAGTTATCGCCCGAGTGCGCGTCGAGGGACGCCTCCCGACACCGGTTCGTCCCATACAGGTTTCCGGTGCGTGATCTCGGGAGACAACGCCCAGGCTAGCCCTTCGGCTGGAAGCTAACGTTCTTTGACCAAATAAGCAGCTTCTGATTTACCCAACCCAAACTAGCAACCCCAAAATGATGAGATATAAACCTAAACTGTTCAGCACGCTGCGGCTGCTGTCCGCGGTCGCCTTTATGGCACTGTGTTTCAGCTTTGCAGATATGGCCCTTGCCCAGACGGCGACGGCCTACAGCAAGGAGGCCATGGAGAAGGCACTTGCCACCAAGCACCACTATGACCTTTACGGAATCCATTTCGATTTCAACAAGGCGGTGATTCAGCCGGATTCCAACGCGTTACTTGATGATATCGCGGCAGCGCTGAAGAACTTTCCGGAGTGGCGGCTTAGGATCACTGGCCACACCGACTCAACCGGCGATGTGGCGTACAACGAAGTGCTGTCCATGAATCGGGCCAACGCCATCAAGCAGGCCCTGGTTAGTCGCGGCATCGACGCCGCGCGGCTAGAAACCTTGGGTATGGGAGAGAAGCAGCCGGTCGCCAGCAACGAGACGCCAGAAGGCCAGGCGTTGAACCGCCGGGTCGAGCTCGTGCGGCTTGATGTGAAGCCAAATATAGTCTTCATCATGGGTGACGACATCGGCTGGTTCAACATCGGCACGAGGGCATAATGTCTGGCAAGACGCCGAATCTCGATAAGCTGGCGTCCCGAGGCATGCGCTTCACCGACTATTACGCCGAGGCGAGTTGCACGGCAGGGCGGGCGAATTTCATCACCGGCGAGTTGCCGATCCGCACTGGTATGACGACCGTCGGGCAGGCCGGTTCCACCATCGGACTGCCGGCGCAGGCTTGCACGATCGCGACGGCGTTGAAGTCGATGGGCTATGCCACCGGGCAATTCGGCAAGAACCACCTGGGCGACCACAATGAGTTTTTGCCGACGGTCCACGGGTTCGACGAGTTTTTCGGATACCTGTACCACCTGGACGCGATGTCGGATCCGTTCTGGTACTCTTTTCCCACGGACCCAGTCGTTCGAGCCAAGGTTCTTCCGCGCAGCCTGATCCATTCATGGGCGACGGATGTGGATGACCCGACGGTTGAGCCGCGCTGGGGCAAAGTCGGCAAACAAAAGATCGTAGATGAAGGCCCGCTTTCACCGGGTCAGAGCACGGGACGCACGATGTACGGTGGCAACGAGGAGCACCAGATAGCCGCCAAGTACGACATGACCACCTTCGACGAGGTGCTGGTCGATCAGTCGATTGCCTTCATGAAGAAAGCAAAGGCTGACGGCAAGCCGTTCTTCCTCTGGCATAACCCCACGCGCTGCCACGTCTGGGCCTTTCTCTCGCCCAAATACAAGGCCCTGATGAATCCCGACACCAACTTTGGGCTAGAGGAAGCCGGAATGGCGCAAATGGACGATTGTATCGGTGCGCTCATGAAAGCAGTCGATGAGATGGGCGAGGCGGACAACACCATTTTTGTCTTCACCACGGACAATGGCGCCGAGACCTTTACCTGGCCGGACGGCGGCATGACGCCGTTTCGCTATTCCAAAGGCACCATTTATGAAGGCGCGTTCCGCGTGCCCTGCATCGCGCGCTGGCCGGACACATCAAGCCCGGGACGGTCGAGAACGGAATCTTTTCCGGCATGGACTGGTTCCCGACCTTTGTCGCGGCCGCCGGCAATCCGGACATAAAGGACCAGCTCCTCAAGGGCGTAAAACTCGGTGACCAGACGTACAAGAACCATCTCGATGGGTATAACCAGATGGCGCTGCTTGAGGGCACAGGGCCCTCCACTCGCCATGAGATCTTCTATTTCGGAGGAGCGGAACTCGGTGCGGTTCGGGTGGACAATTTTAAGTACCAATTTTACGAACAGCCGCAGGGCTGGCCTGGTCCCAAGGTCGCGGTGGATATGCCCAGGATCTACAACATCCGGCAAGATCCGTTCGAGCGAACACCGATCTTGAGCTTTGGTGAAGGGGCCCCAGCCTGGTTCAACGAGTTCTTCGGCCGAGAAGCCTGGCGGTTCGTTTTCGTCCAAGACGTCGTACTGCAGCTCGGGGAAACCGCCATCGAGTTCCCGCCGATGCAGGCCCCTGCATCCTTCAGCCTTACCAGGGTCAAGGAAGAAATACAGGAGATGATCAAGCATGTGCACGGAGGCGCAGGGGAGTGAGTTTACGCTGATGCGGAACCGGAGGAATTAGGTGAGAAGCATCCGGTCGCAAGAAAGGCGGTAAGAAGTTGTTCAACCAGGGCCGCACCCGTTCCAACCAAGTGCGGCCCGGCGAGGCGTTTCTCTCCCTCGTCCGTCAAGCACTCCGCTCCGCGGAGTCAGCGATGCGAACCTTCGCTCACAAAATAGACCAGCCAATAACAACCAGTCGAACCATCTATAACTAACTGGGAAATCAAACCCAGACCAAACAACTAACCAGAAAAATGGAAAAGCCATGAAACATATATTCACCGGATTCAATCTTATCGGCGCCTTCGCGCTTCTAGCCGTGGCAGTGGGCTGCACCAGCATGCAGACGCAGAACAAAGAGAACCTTCTGATCGCCGCGGGCTTCAAAGTGATCGTCCCCAGCACTGCCGCGCAGCAACAAAAACTCAAAGCACTTCCGGCTGGCAAAGTGACCTTGGTTCAGAAAGACCGAAAGACCTATTACGTTTTCCCGGACGCAGCTAACAACCAGGCCTACGTGGGCGGCCCACAACAGTATCAAGCTTACATGCAGCTTCGTTTGGCGAATAAATTGGCTAACGAAAATCTTGAAGCCGCGGAGATGAACCAGGATGCATCGATGGACTGGGGCGGGTGGGGCGGATGGGGTGGGCCCGGCTGGGTAGGGCTAAGATAAAAGACGGCAAGAGAACTGTGGCGCGCGCGAGTTGCCCACTCTTTTACGGAACCTATCGCAGTTAAACAAGCGTTCAACTATTCGCGTCGTGATACTAGCCATAGACTAACTTCGAACGGTCCAAGGAAAGTGCTTGCCAGCAGCGCAAATCGCACCCGCAGCCAGGCTCGAGCTTAGCGAGGTGCGCTGCGGTAGTCATTGCACCAAGGTCTAATAGACGCCTCAAAATGGATTTCAATTATAGTTCCAAGTCTAGCACGGCCTCCGTGCTTTGGTTTACCTTTATTAGAATCTTTGGCTTTCCTTTATTACAATTTAAGGTGGCGATCAATGAAGCTCTATAATTATTCAGCTGAAAAAGTCCTGATCGGCAAATATCGTCGAGGGGCGTTGCTTGCAAATTCCATTGAGCCGGAAGCGACACCGCCGAATGAGGATTTTGCACCAGCATCTTCAATTAAGTTCAGACCTATCATGCTATTTCTGCTGGTCCTAACAACTGCTTGCAACTCAGTGCAGACCGGCCAACAGCCCTCCTCAGCTTCCGTTCCCAGTCCCAACTCGGCGACTGTGTATTTCTATCGCTTACAAAACGCATCCGGCGCGGCCGTAGGAATTGATATCAAAGACAACGGGATAGACCTCGGCACGCTGCAGGATGGTACGTACTTCGTATATCATGCGCCCCCTGGGCAACACGCCCTTACTGCTACCACCGATACGGCATCTACCCAGAACGTCAAACTACAGGCAGGCGCAACTTATTATATGAAGGCCAGCGTTGTTTCGAGCCAACATCTTTTCCACCCGTCGTTAAGCGTCGTCTTTGATCTGCAGGGCCAGACGGCAATCCAGAACTTAAAGCGACTCGATTATCACGAGTAGAACTTTATCGACTGCTAATCTAGCAACTAAACAGCCGCAAAGCCGGATCCGCGTCTTAACAATGATATCAACCGCTAACGGCGGGCGACTGCCCGCTTTTAGTCCCTTCACATCAAATCGCTCGCTGTAGTCCATTGATAACTGTCCGCCGGCCAGCATGCTCTGGTTAGCCGCCGCTTAGTTTCTCTTAGCAAAGAGGTAGTCGGAATCCACGTCCTCCTGACCCGCTCGCTTTTTGGCGCCGATATTCTGCGTAGGTTCCTTCGGCGCGTTTCTCTAGCGAAACCGACTTCTGTTCCTTTGCGGTGCTGATAGCTTCGCAAAATGAAGCCTCAATTTTGCTCTCGTCAGCGCCCAAAGCCGTGAGAAAGACAGCACGGAGCCTGTGCAGTTCGGCGCTCCAAGAACGCGCTTTACGATTTTGGGCTACTGCTTCTGCCTCCTCTACTGCCGCAAGAGCTTCGGAGCTACGATTTGCAGCGAACAGAGCTTCAGCCTTTAGCGCCAGAAAATACGGCAAGCCAAGCGTTGAGCCGGGTGCCCGATACTCCTCTATCCCCTGTTCAATCCATGAAATGCCTTCGACAGGCTCACCCGAAACGCTGCGCACCCAACCGCGAAGTATGGACCCTATTGTCAGCCAAAATGGGAGATTGTGGCGCGTTGAAAGCTCGATGACATCCGATGCAGAACGTCCGGCTTGAGAAATGTCACCCCCAAAGTGAGCGAGAATCCCTGCATTATATATTGCGTTGGCTAGTGCCGCCATGTCATTTAGCTCTTTTGCTAGAGAGATCGCTTCCGCCATAGCCTCATGGCAAGAGGCAATCTCTTGTAAGTGCCATTCCGAAAGCGATTTATGGACCAAACAGGAGACGACCGGTGCGTCGACCTCTTGAACCGGCGACTGGACGACGGCAGACCGCCAGATCTGAGCGCCATTTATCGCATATTGTCGTGCTTTTTCAAAATCACCCAGATAGTAGGTGGTGCACGCCAAAGCGTTGTAAGCACCTGTCATTAGCGCAACGTCATTCTGTTCGTGCGCCACGGAATAAACTTGTTTTGCAGCCTGGATTGCTGTGGTCAGTTTGTCATTCGTCAGGCAATAGCGCCACTTGCCTATCAATGCTGAATAAAGGAGCGTTGGACGATTGACCGAACGACACAACGACTCCACGCGCTCGTAACAAATTCGCGCCTCCGGTGCTCCCATTCCTCGGGTTACGGTTAAATTAATCGCCGCCTCCGCCAAGATGAAGACGTGATCATCGGCGGCGAGGCTTTGCTCTTCTCGACCTGTTTCTAAAGGTGAATCCCAACGCAAGCTTTCAAAGAAATGGACTAAAACCGAAAGCAATGCTCCTCGGGCTCCGAGCACGTTAGCAGCGAATGAGACATCTCCCCGCTGGATCCGCAGAATGTAAACTTCATGTAGCGTTTCGCGATATAACCCGGCATTGCAGCCGCAGATGACGGCTGAGAAAAGTGGCTCTATCTCCGTGAAACTATTCGGCAGCGGTGGCGCAAGCATTCGATAATGATGATAGAGCCGTTTATTGCATTCCTTCCACGCGTCCGTTTGTCCGCCCCGTAGCTGTTCGCCAAAATATTCACGAACGAGAGGATGGGTATCGAGGTGTCCAGGATGATGTGGATCTTCTACGGAGAGGAGTCTTGCTCTTCTTAACTTGGCAAGAATCGTGCGCCACGTGGTTGGGCTCAAACCAGTTAATGACTCTGTGAGACCACGTATAGCGGGCGGCTTCAGCAGGGCTCCAAGCGCCTTCTCGTCGGCGGGTCGATCAAATAGACCTAGCATGCGGAGAACGGATAACTCAGGACCCTCCCCAAACCAATTTTGATAGGATTCCATCACTTTCCGGGCATGGACTCCCTGTCGTACGTCGTGAGCAAGACGTTCTGATACTTCTTTACGAAAACGGATATCGCCATCGTAAGCATCGGTCAGATAACTGCCCAAAAGGGTCAGAGCGAGACAATGGCCACTGAACCCGTCACTGGCGTTTCGCAACTCCTCCTCATGTCCCTTTACGCCCAGCGCCCGGAGCAGTTTAGCACCGGAATCGCTTGAGAGCTGTTCCAGTTCTCGGCGGGAGGCGGAACTGCCCTCGTGATCAGCGAGGTCGGCGACCGGCAGACGAGTGGTGATCACGCAAAGCCCCGTGTTGAAGGCAGCGAGTTCGCGCAGAAGCGCCTGCAGGGAAGGCTCACGTAACCGTCCTTCTTGTGGACCCGGCGGATTTTGCAGCGGCTCCAGCCCGTCCAGAACAAGCAGGGTTCGACGATGCGCGACGAGCTTCGCTAATCTTTCGCCTTTCTCCCACGCTGTTCCGAGCCGTGGATCGGAATCTCCAAACCAAGTGAGAGCCGCATCAAGAAATTCGTCAGCGGAGGAAGTGTCCCCACTGCTTCCCTTTCGATAAAACGACCACCCGAAAACTAGCTGGGCAGAACGATAATGTTTAGCGGCCATCCGTCGTAGCCAATGGTTGACGAGCGTTGACTTTCCGACCCCGGCCCAGGCAACGATTGTAACGACGTTGACATCCTTGTTTGCCCATGCACGATCCAGAAAAGCGATATCCTCTTCTCGGCCAAAAAGATCGCCTCCTGTAACAGGCAATCTGGCTACGGAAATCTTCTTTGGTGCAAGTCTTGCTGGCGGTTTGCGAGTTCCGACACGTGAAGCGGTAGGGGGCGTCTTCAGGAGGCTCAGACGAGTGATTCTACGCCGTGCGTCGATTGCGCCCGTTATCGTCGGTATCGCCTTCAGCAGCTCGTTCGGAGTCTGGAAACGCTGTGCCGGATCTTTCTCGAGGAGTCTCTCAAGCAGGACAACGACCGGCTGTGGAATCGCTTCGAGTTGTTCGAACGGTAAGGGCGCACGCTGATGCTGATACATCACCTCAGCGGAAGGACCTCGGAATGGTGTTTGGCCAGTCACCATTACCCAGAGCGTTACGCCAAGCGAGTACAGGTCTGAGCGGATGTCCACGCCAACTCCCGCGAATTGTTCCGGACTGGCAAACTCGGGTGTTCCGACAAATGCCCCAGGCGATGAGATCCCCGCTTCGGAAGCCGAATCGTCTAGTGTCTTCGCCAGGCCAAGGTCGATAATTTTTGCCGTTACATCGCCTTCCTCCTTCGACCTCACCATGATGTTTGTTGGCTTAATATCCCGGTGGACAAGGTTCTGTTCGTGAACTGCGGCCAATCCGGCAGCCACCTGTGTTGCAATTTCGAGCGCCAGCTTTACGTCCAGTCGGCCAGAGCGCTTAATAAGACGGTCCAGCGTCTCGCCCTCCACGAACTCCATCGCGTAGAAGTAGTTCCCTGCGCTTTTGCCCAGGTGCAGCACCGAGGCAACATTTGAATGACGCAGCTTCGCCGCCGCACGGGCTTCGCGGAGAAAACGGAGCCGCGCTGATTCATCACCGAGATATTGCTCGCTGATGACTTTCAGTGTCACAGGGCATTGCAGCTCGACGTCGAACGCTTTGTAAGTGACCCCCATCGCACCGCGGCCTAACTCAACCGGTCTACAATCCTTGCCGATCACAAGTTCATAGTGGTCGAATCGATGCAGTGGGCCTCCGGGCGTCAACGCGGGGCAGCGTTCTTCCGGAGACGACCCCGCGGCTTCGACCTGCTGACCCAACGCTTCATGGAGCATGCAAATCGGACAGAACTCTTTGGTCACGGGGAACCGTGCCCCACAGCCCAAACAAGTGCGCGTCTCTTCCGCTTTCATGGATCTAATCGTCCTTCGGTTGCAATTAGGGCCTCGCAGAGAGCATGAATTTCCTCATCGATCTCTGCCGGGCCGCTAACTGTCCGGGCAACCGCCTCGCGCAAGATGGAGGCGTACCGCTTGCGGAAGCGGAAGAGCAGTTTCTTGACCGACCCCACAGGAACTTGGACTTTGTCTGCAACCTCCTCATAAGAAAGCCCAGCGTTACTATTGATGGGATCTATAAAGGGCTTTAGCGTTTCGAATAAGGATATTTTGCCTTGGCTGGCGTGTTCCTGGCGTAGTCGCGTCATGGCTTGATCCATCAGGGTCATTGCCCACCGCGCATCGAAGACCTTATCCGCCGTCAAAAAATCGAGCGGCACTAGCCGATAACGATCTTCGGCGAATTCCATGTCCAGCGGAACGAATTCAAGCTTTCCACCTCTTTTGAGGCAACGCGCACGGTCGGCTTCGTCGGAAAGGTAGTTCTGCAGCGAGGCGAGTAAAAAAGAGCGGAATTTGCCCTTAACAGGGCTGACCCGGCTCAGCGCCTTATGATCCAGCAGGTGCAGAAAAAAACCCTGGGTCAGATCTTGGGCATCCTCAGGGCTGAATCCACGCCTACGGACGAAGGAATAAATCGGGTACCAGTAAATCCTGCACAGCTCAGCAAGCGCGGCTTGGGAACCAGGCGCCTGACTTTGAGCCGAAAGGAGCACCGCACTCCAACGCGTAGTGTGGAATTGGCCGACGCCGCCTGCGGGCGAATGTTGCTCCGGGTTCAACTTCCTCCCCTGTAGTCACGTTACGCTATCAGACGCGACCGAAAATTTAAATCCGAGATTTCAAGCCGGAGAATTCACCCTTACGGCGCGGCCGGAATCGAGCCGAAACGGCCAAACAATTCTGAAAAACTCTGGGAACTCGGTGTTGTCAATCCCTTTGTACCTAAATGAAGGCCGTCGATTCGGTAGGCGACCATCGATTATGTGTCGTCAAAGTTCAGCCGCTTCTTCGACGGACCGGCGATCAAAGAAGGGCTTGTTATGACCTCCAGAATAGGACAGCTGCGAAGCAATAGCTTACCGACCATACGAAATGCGTGGATCGAAGGAAAAGCGTCGATGCCGCGTGACCCAGTCTCGATCTACGAAACGAACATTAACGATCTGCTCGACTTATTTCTTGGCAAAGGGACCAGCATGCTTCTCGGCCTTAAGAGAAACGCAACACAGCCAGTTGCCATTGTTAACAAGCTAAGCGGTAAGGCATTGGAGGTCGAGAATTCCTCCGTCAATCAAGGGGCTCGTATTCAGCAGGGCACGTGGAATGACACGCCTAACCAGCGATGGTTTGTTACGGGCGCGAAGTTCAGCAACCACATGCCGATACCAGCGTCAATATTCCGCGAAGTACATCGATTTTGGTCGACTTTTATTCCGTTTTCAAAGGCAGCCTATTCAGTCATCGCTGATCATAGTGGGCTATGTTTGGACGTCGTCTCCGGCTCAACGGAAAGCGCGGAGGCTGTACAGAAGCTCCCGCTAAACGGAGGGAGCAGCCATCTTTGGGCTTTCGTACCGGATAGAAAAGGATTCAACTTCATTGTCAACTTATGCAGCGGGCGAGTGTTGGATGTAATGGATAGCAGTCTCAAAAATTGCGCCACTGTCCAGCAACATCCATTTGACGGCCGAGAAAGCCAGCGATGGCAGCTTCTCACCTAGGACCTCAAACCAATCAGCCTTGTAAATGGCACAGCGCGCCCTGCAGTCTCTTGAGAAAGCTGTGGCCAATGAGATTCGCAAGTTTGCAGACCGGACAGAGTTCCATTGCTCCAGAAAACTCGTTGCCGCAACTCGGGCAGGTGCGTTGGGGCTCCCTGCTCATGGCCCTAACCATCCTTCAGCCGCAACCTGAGCCGAAAGCAACGCGACGCTCGCACGGAGTGGTGCGAAATCGGCCGGCACGGCACCTGGCAAACTGTTGTCCCGTTGCACAAGCAATTGCGTGTTCCTTTATACTAGCGCGTCAAATCAGGTTTCGGAACAAGATTCCTGCCGTTGGTGTCCTGCGGTGTCCCGTGTAGATAACGAGCTTCGGCGATGGGGCGGTTCGAAATTAAGAGTCGTAAACCGTCGACTTTCGAGGTCGCCGTAAACCGTGTGGTCAGTCAGACATCAGCCGTCGAACTAATTAGCCGGGCTGCTCACCACCTGCCAAGGTCGCCGAGCCGGTTCGTAGAACGGAGAACAGTTTGCGTTCCATCGCACCTCATCGGAACGAAATATGGCGCCTGGAACGCATGGCGAGCTAACGAACCGTTAGTCAAGATCCAGCCGATGAAAGAACCTCCGATTATCAAATGAAGAAGTACGAACCCGTGATGCGAATCACGACCCAGGCGGAAGCGGACGCATACTTTGAAAAGCTGGTTGCGGACTCGATGGTGGCGCACGGGCTGGATCGAGAACAAGCCGAAAAGCTCGAACGCATGAATATCGGTTACGAAGCTGACTACTATCGCTCCGAGATTCGGATACGAGTAGAAGAACTCGTCCGGTGCGAACATCCGGTTTTGGGCAAAGCCAAGGACTTCAATTGGACTCAAGAAGAGCTGCTGGCAATTGGATACACACTTGGCGGTTTGATGCGGGAAGACCTTCCAGAACACGAAAAAGACGCTCGAGGTTGACCCAGGAGCGTCTTTTAGAGAGTAGGCTGGTAGATTGGGATGGGGGCTAATCAGTAATCGCAGCCACGGAAGTAATTGATATGATAACCACCCATTCCGTCAGTATGCGCCGCACCCGTCTGTTGACCAGATGAGCCGTAAAAGTAGAAATTGCCCATTCCGTCTGGGCGTATTTCTACGGTGCGATTTCCCGTTTCGGCCGGCTGGCAATAATCAGCCGATTGATTGACCCGATTGTTCGCACCGTAGAAGAACCCGTGATGGGTCTGTCCGTAGTTAAATGTGTCAAGCGTATCCTGGGTGCTATCCTGAGCAAACGCGATGCCGGCAAATCCGATTGCCAAGCCGACTGCGATTGGCAATTTGATGTTTGGTTTCATTGGTCGAGATCTCGGAAAATGCCTTTCAGCCGATACGGATCGAAATCCTGGCGTGGACGATAAGACGGGCGGCTAGTGTAAACCGTTTCAGTCACTTTTACCTCATGCCGGTAAACGACGTGGCGCGGCTGCTCCCTGATGTGACGCGGCTGCTCCCAATCGTCGACGTAGATTGTGTCCTTGGGTTCTTTAGGAAATATCGGTCCCATTACTGCGCTGATAAACCATAAGCCCATCAGCCATAGAACAACGCCAAAGACCGGATGAACCCATATGAGAAATAAACAGAAGACGCTAAAGATTCCAACCACGCAACCGTGGGCTTGAGATCGTTGAGATTGATCACTCATTTAGCGTGCCCTCAGTTGCGCCAGGGTGCTTTCGAAGACAGCCCTCATTTGCCTTTGTGGCGCTTCTGCTGTTGTTCGATCCACGCAATCGATGAGTGGCTCATTCCCATAGACTTGAAAGCCGCTTTGGTCTGAGCCCATAATCACTTAATTAATAGTGCTTGTAAGTATGCACTGCTGCGCTGCGCGTTCGGCAGGATGGCGAGCAGAATCATCGGGATAATGATGACCAGCTCGACGCAACTGACCGCAACCATTGTTGCGCCTGCAACGATGGCAGGCGTTCCTCGGGCGTAACAAAAGCCAAAAAACAGAAGTAAGTTGAAGACACCGAACAAGGTCGCAAGGATTCCAGCGACAACAAAAGTTCTCCCCCGTAGTTTAATTACTCTGGGATTTACGTCGGCGATCAGGAGATCGCCGGTAATATTGTTAGTTTTCATTTCGGTTTTTGGATGACGTCGCTGTACAGAAGCTCAAGCAGGATCGGCCACTGGGTTTTTTGCGCGTAATTGTTGAAGCCGAGCGGCATCGTTTTGGTTACTAGCGTATTGTCCATCTTTGTAGGCGGCAGCGATCCGCCAGTGTTTGCCTTAGGCCAACTTGACGACGACGGCGCACAAGATGCCATCAGCCGTCTTGGTGCTGCGGTGTTTGCTGGTACCAACCCAGATGAACGGGATGGTGACGTAGTAGTCGTCGGATGGAGTGCTTTGGCCTGGGTAAGTCATACGTTTGACGGCCATCTTGTCGAAGTGCCACTCCCTATGTTGCCTGGGCCAGTAACGGTCAAACTCGGCCATTTGAGCTTTAGCTTCCTGAACGGTCACATTCTGTTTCTCGTACCATTGCAGCAGCGTGGGGTGACAGTAGCGCTCCATGTTGGCCGGGCTACCGCAGGTTCGCGGCGTTAAGATATTCGAGGAAGGCGACGGTGGCGTATCTCTGAGAGGCCGGGATTTGCGGCTCTGCTGTTGCGCCAGCCGCAGCGTCATTTTGGGTGCGATTTTTCCGCCGAAAGAACTGCATACGATATATACACTTGTATGTTATATGCAGTCAAGCTATATTGTATATTGTAATATCGTAGTGTATATCGCTCTGTCGATCCGAAGCCCAACTCTGCTCCCCAATGCCACAGCTTTCCGCCCGAAAAAATGCGAATCAAATGCTAGAAGCCGAGAAAATACCGTTCGTCGTGGCGAAAAGGATCCGCGAAGCGATTCTCGATGAGATTTTCAAGCCTGGGGATCGTCTAACCGAGGCGGAATTGGTTGAGAAATTCGAAATCAGCCGATCGCCGGTCCGCGAGGCGCTGCTTGCTCTGGAAAAGGAAGGCACAATAATTTTAAGCCCGTTTAAAGGCGCGATCGTAAAGCCACTCTCCCCGGAAGAGGTCTTGGATATCGCGGAACTCAGGTTAGCCTTAATCTCTCTGGCTCTCAAACCGGCGTACCGCCACCTCTCCCCGGCTGATTTTGACGCTGGTTATGATCTGGCAAAGCGAGTAGCTCGTTCCAACAATGCCAAGGACCACTTTGAATACCACAGCCAGTTTTGGGACAGCATCTTCAGGAAAGCCCAGCGACCAATTCTGCGTGAAGTGTTTCGTCAACTGAATGACCGAATGACACGGTACGATCCACTTTACCTGAAGGTTTTTCCGGCAGCGGAAACCAGACCGCGCCAATGGGAGACACTGATCCAAATCTATCGCAAAGGAAATATCGCCGAGGCGTTTCGGGCCTTCAAAAAGATCTATTTAGAAGTGGTCGATCAGATCATAGATCATCTCAATAGTCAGGAAGCTCGTTAGAATTACGTCTGGAAGCCGCCGATTATGAAGCTCTAGGGCATCTGCTTCTTTTAGTGCGGACACCGAATCCACTTCACAGATGGTTCTGCGTTAAGTTTATGCGAGTCGATTTGCGGTCAGCGAAACTCTCTCCAGCTTAGCATTTGGTCCCCAATTTTGGATAAAGTAATTGGGGTCAAAGTCAGAAAACTCGGTTCGTAAGCCGAAAGTGCGGGCGGCATTACCGTCGTGCGAGATCTGAACGATAATCCAGTTCACGACGAACCAGCAGCACGATCGCGCTGGCTTTGATCATCTGCGTTCTTGAATTGGTCCGAAAGGTATTCAAGCTGAGCGATTACCGCTCGCAGTCTTTCTGTCTGCTCCGGCGCGGTATCGGGATGCGCAAGAAGAGCCGGAATAGTCCTTTCCGCTTCAAACCGTAACAAATACTCAGCACTAAGGATTTGAGATTGGACGAAAGGCAGAGTGCCGAGTTTCGACGTGCGCCAGATTGTGTTGCACATCGATTCCATACCTCTGCGAAAGCGTCGTCTCCATATGTGATCGACTTTGCCCCAGATAAAATCCGCTACTTCGTCATAGTGATCGCTAGCGGCGCAGATGATGCCCGCACACGAACGCCATTGGTCTTGGGTAAGGCTAACCCACTTTAGGTTGAGCCCTGGTTTTAGAGCTTGGAAGAATCTCATTTGTTTGCGCCTTTAGTCGCCAGCCAATTTCGGCCAGCTTGCAACCACTCCGGTGGGATGAGGGCTGGATAGCAGGACGAGGACGAGAGAGAGCGCGCGCAAAAACGGCCTCCAGCCAATAAAAACTGGGAAGCGTGGCGTCGAGGTCGCAGCCGTTGCCTTATGCTCTTGGGTTTAATAATGGTCTACCAATATTAATATTTGTATACAATATTTCTTAACGCAAAACTGTGGTGTGTCAAGCCATTATTGTATACTATGATTTATATTGTATGTATTAGTTGAAGAAAATAGCATCTTTCGGCAGTCAGAATCGAAATGCTTCATTTATTGTAAGGCGTGCCCTATTAACAAAACCGAGCGACACTTCACCTGGACCAAACTCATCCTCACTCCCATCGTCCATACGGACTCTGAGTCGGCCGGAGACATGGTACTGCAGGTGAGGAGCCTGGCAGCTTTCGGTATTTACAATTGGTTTTACGCAGGTCGACCATTTCCACCCCAGGTTGCAGTGTGGCACGGCCGAACGTAACTCCGCCTAACGTTAGATTCTGACCCTCCACTACGGCTCTCCGCAAAAGTGAGGTAAGTGTCGCTCCGACACTTAGAATCGCCGCAACTTGCCGAGGAGCCGAGGGTTTAAACGGTTGTATGAAAGCGAAAAGGTTGCCCCAGATCATTGCGGCATTGATGATTTCTGCCGCGATGGCCACCACGACCATTGCAGCCGAAAAAGCGGAGGCAGTTAGCAAAGGGATGCTGACCGCGCTAAACAACCAGGTCGGTCTCAGCGCTGATCAACAAGCCAAGGCTACGCCGATCATTGACAAGCATGTTGCCGACCTCGAGGCGGTTAAAAACGATACCACGTTAGACAGGGCCGCGAAGAAGGCGAAGCTCGTTCCGCTGAGACAGCAATACGTCACCGATATCAACGGCATCCTAACTCCCGACCAACAGAAAAAATGGGCAGCAGCTAGAGAGGTGAACAAAGCCAAAGTAAAAGCCCACGTGAAGGAAAAGCAAGCCGGTCAGTAGCAGCGAAAGTGCCATCCGCCTGGTTTGGACAGCCCGCCGCCGAGATTTCTGAATCTCGGCGGTTTTTTTCGTCGCGTCGTCGGTTCGCTGTAGTCGACGCGCTGCCCGCTTACCAAGCACATTTACATCTGCTGGAAAGGGCAAAGCCTCGGTCGCCCCACAGCTCGCGCATGGCGAAGCGCACTGAGTATAGGTATTGCGGCTTCTCGCCGAGGAAATGGGCATTGGTGTCCGGGAAGACAAAGACACCGTGGTACCGCTCGATCGTGCCGAGCCGGCACGACCACAATTCCGCAGCCGCAATTCAGCACGCTCTCTGACGGAACCACGGTTACTGCCGAGTCAGAGCCGGTGTTTACTGGCGGTAGCGCGGGCGCTAACTCGCTTATTTTTAGCCCGCTACGACTTTCATTTAAGGCCAAGGTTTCCAACCAGCTATTCAAACAATCGGCATCTGTCTTTGAGCCGGTACTAAAAGACTTGGTTAGCCGCGGGATCAGCAGCATGATCGACAATTTGGCGTTGTTTGGCAGCGGAACCAGCGGACAGCCGCTAGGCGTGTATTCGACGGTAACGCCCGTTAATCTAACGACCACTCCGCTAACTTGGTCGGGCACCCTTCCTAACGGCTATGTGAATTACAGGGAAGCCGTTCGCGAATCTGATCTCGATCCTGACTCGTACGGGGTTATTATCAGTCCGGTGATGGAAAATTATCTGGATGGCACACAATTTGCGAGCGGCGCCAGCTATACCTTGCTTGACAAAATTAAAGACTGCAGTCCGGATCGTGTGCTCTGCGGGAACGAAATTTCTAGATCGTCGCCGCCCGGCGCAAACGCCATCTTCCTCGGCCTTTGGAGGTTGTTAACCATAATGACCTGGGCGGAAGGCGTTGAGGTAGTGCTGGACCGGTATTCTAGCGCAGACACCTTTGAGACCGTTGTGCGGGCGAACGTATTGGCAAACGTCGGGATTAGCTTTCCTTCAGCCTTCCAAGCCATTCGCCAGAACTAAAGATTTCTCCCCAATAAGTCCCCACTAACCGCCTGCTGTAGCTGGTTACTCTCTGGCGAGCTAGTGGGGCATTTCCTAAACTCCATGGAGTTGTCGCAACGACATTAAAAGAGCAGACCTCACGGCGTTAAATAAGGTTCTCTAACCCAGCCGCTGGGTGCTGTTGAGAAATTCACCTGCCAATAAGGTATGCCGTCCGGGCCTACTACCGGACCGCTCACTACAGTACCATTTGCGCCGATTGGTTGCTGGCCTATTACCGTTCCAGCAGGCGTAGAGCGAATATTTACTCCGAATGGGGGGGTAGTTGTGGTCACTACGTGCTCGCCTATCGTGAATTTTGGAGGCGTGCTGAGTACTAAATAAGGCTCCCTAACCCATCCACTAGGACCGGTTGCAAAACTGACCTGCCAATAAGTTATGCCGTCCGGGCCTACTACCGGACCGCTCACTACAGTACCGTTTGCGCCGATTGGTTGCTGGCCTATTACCGTTCCAGCAGGCGTAGAGCGAATATTTACTCCGGATGGGGGGGTAGTTGTGGTCGTGACGTGATCACCTACCTTGAATTTTGGCGTAGGTGGCGGAGGATTTAGGCCGTAGGCGCAGACTTGGTGTGAATCCGTCGCGACATAGACCTTGCCGTTAGCAACAGTCGGCGGTACAAACTTCGCAAAGTTGCCAAAATCGTCACGAGCGGCGTTCTGTCCGCTATCCCATAACTCCTTACTAACATTGGTTGCATCGAAGGCGTACAGTTTACCGTGGACAGTAGCGTGGTCGGGATCCGCTAGGGGAATAGTCGCCCACACGATCCCACTTCCGGCTACGCTTTGATTTGACGATACGGACAATGCCCCACAAGGGTCCCCGCCGCTGGGCGTTTTAACGCTGCTGGCAGCTTCAAAAGGGGTATTGAACTTGGCGGTTGTAGGGTTGTACCTGAAGGCTTTCAGCGAGTCATTGACGCCCCAGACGTAAAGTGTTGGGGCCGACGGATTGTTCCAAAAGACCGGGGCGCCCCAACCGTTAGTTGCCTGAAATTCTTGCACGACTCGATCGGTAGTTGGCTGAAGCTTCCCCATGTCATTCGTATTGACCAGGTAAAGAAGTCCTAGTTTTCCACCGCCGATGATATATGCCGTTCCCGGTATTGCGACCGGCCCTCCTGTGCCTAGATCATTATCCGCAGCGTTTAACGCGTCGTAGTTAAAGGGCTTGAAATAATCTAACACCGAGAGCGCGTTTCCCGATAGACCTAGCTTAAGGAAAGATTCACCATAGTCCCCTACGGCATTTTCGGTAGCCCGAGTGCTATTGCCCGAAATAGAATAAATATTATTATTATTATCGGCGACCAGTCCTTGGCCACACATCCAGATACCGCCGTCCCCGCCGTTAGGGGTAGTATTGTAGGTGGCGAGTCGCTGTAAATTAGCCGCGCTATACGCCAATACCCAACCGTGATAGGGAGTGTAATCTTCGTGCGATGCGAAGGCCACATAGATTACACCGTTGACCAGAGTCAGAGCGGCTCGCTGATTTTCCTTCGCTGCAACAAACAGCACGTGACCTGCTCCATCATTTGAGACGCCGCTGCCAGGGTACTGCGCGGTGGCCTGATCCCGGAAAAGTGGACAGTTGAAAAGTGTAGTTCTGCTCAAGTAAAAGGAGCAGAAGGAAATGAAGAGAAGTCGGTTCAGTGAAGAGGAAATAATCGGGGTGCTGAAAGAGGCGGAGGCGACGACGGTGAAGGCGACGTGTGCCAAGCGTAATATCAGCGAAGCGACGTACTACGGATGGCGGAAAAAGTACGGCGGGATGGATGTCAATGAGGCGCGGCGATTAGGTGCG
>Ga0209647_1001786_pt1 | contig 17864 bp, 15 predicted proteins | sample GraSoi_2013_60cm_FD_185827 | JGI IMG/M metagenome (GOLD analysis project Ga0209647, IMG submission 185827) | Grasslands soil microbial communities from the Angelo Coastal Reserve, California, USA - Sample 9_17_2013_60cm (SPAdes) (version 2) | ecosystem: Environmental > Terrestrial > Soil >...
CTTTGTTAGATATTCGCACTGCCATTTTTTCTAGAAACCCATACACACAGTAAATGAAGCAGCGTCATCAACAGCCGTATTAGCGAGCGCGCTTACGCCTACTGCCGAGTTGTTGGGGATCACCCTTATTGAACCGGTTGCTGTATTTCCATCATCAAGTGTTACATCAAGTTGCTTGGCGTATTTACCCAGCAAGCCTGCAGAACAAAAAGCATACGACCCCGTCAATCCCGCTACTGGCGCAGTTGGCGTGGCACCAGTCGTAGTGTTACTGGTGATGCCCATGCGTCCACCGTCAACGTTCGTCGGAAGAGACGCGGTCACTGCGGCAGCAGATGAAAAGTCGGTCGAGCCTGGAGCAAAGTTGGCCGCGCGTACCGCGAGCCAGAACTGCACCGATTCGTCGGCCGCGTTTATCGAGTTCCACAGGCCACTTATCACACCGTCGCCATTTCCGTTCGCAACCGCGGCGTTAGGATTCGTCGTCGAAGTCAAATTAGCAATCGCTTTTGTATCGTCACCCGGAAGGGCTTTAAAGCGATCCTGATACCCGTAAATATAAAGCGGCACTGTTTTGAAATCGGTAGCAAGGTTCTTCACCTTGGCACTGTTGATCAGTTCCTGCCCCTTCAAAATGCCGCCAAGCAGCAGGCCGATAATGACCAGCACGATGGCGATTTCAACAAGGGTAAAACCCGATTGCTGGTGTTTAAAGTTTTTCATTTTTGTCTCCGTTTAGAGTGCGACACGTTTGCAGCTTGATGCGTTTCAAAGAAAAATTTTCAGCGCCGTCCCCAGCAACATGCCGATGACCAGTACGGCGACGGCAATGTCGTGAAGCGGGAAGTCTTTATAGAGTGTATTCATGATGTGCTCCTTGCGCTTTGTGCAGGAGTAAGTGCAATCGCCGTGCCAATTTTATAACACATTGTTATATATGCACATTCGTAAGATGCGGCACCATTTCGGCTCCCGAGCAACCCATAGTTGTCGACATTGTCGACAACGCTGTCCGGGAGTTCGACACAATAACGGACATCGCTTGGCGTCAAGGCGCCTTCAGGGTAGGCTCTGCGTGGCGCCACGGTAGCGGACCGTGCGAAGCGCGAAACCATAATCCAGCGAATCCACTACCAGCGCATGAAAACCACCGCATCTGCAGCCACACCCGGTAACCTCGCCAGGATTCTGCTCTCGGCACGCCGCTGGGTGATCCTGGCGATGCTGCTGTCCCTGCATGCCGCGCTGATGGCCCCAACGGGCAGCAATTTCGAGCGCATCTGGCTGCTGGTCCACTTCGGCCTGTTTTTAATGTGGCAACCGTTTATCAGTGCGGAACGCGAGCTGAATGTCATTGCCGTCGGCCTGTTGCTGGGCATCACGGCGGTGGTGCTGTATTCGCTCGAAGGCTGGATGCTGGTGGCGTGGGTTGCGCTGCTGATCGGCATCATGGGCGGAAAGGTATTCACGCAACAGGCCGCACAGCGCAGCCGCTTTTATCTGGTGGCCGTGTTCTTCCTGTTTGCCGTGTTGCTGGCCTGGACGGTGCCGGTTTCACTGCTCAAGGTCGCCAGTCTGCCGGAAGGCCTGCAACCCATGGCCGCCATTTTTTTGCCCATGTCGCTGGGGGCGATGATCTTCCTGCCGTTTCGCGGCGAAGACGAGGCCACCAGCCAGGTTTTCGATTTCTTCTACAGCATTTTCGTGTTCCAGCTCGTTGTCGTGCTGGTGCTGGGCAGCTTCCTCCCTGGCCTGATCTGGGGTGTGCTCGTCTACCTCAACTACATCGACGACCTCTTCATTCTCACCACCGACCGCATCGTCGACATCGAGCGTCGCTACTTCTTATTTTCAGGCGGTGGTGCTGACGGTGCTGGCATTTGGCGGCGCCTTGCTGATCCTGGCGGTGCTGTGGGGGCCGCGCTCGGGGTTTGGCGGTTTGCGCACCTATTTCTCCCGTTACCTGATGACGGTGGGCATGCCCTTCGAGTTATGGATGCGGAAAATCGCCGAGCTCTCCGAAGCGGAGACCCACTCGGCAAGATTCCTCGAACACGCCATGCATGAGGTATCCACATTGCCCTGGATCATGGGCTGCAAATGGACGTCAGCCGACGGCGGCGGCGGCTTCGGCAGGCAGTCGGGTTTCTCCGCCCAGTTTCGCTATCACGAACTCGAAATCAGCTTCTTCACCGAGATCAGGCTCTCCCCTGCGCTGTTTCTGCATTTGCGGTTGTTGGCGCAGGTCGTCGGCGAGTTCTACGAAGGCAAACGTCGCGAGCAGGTGCTCAAACAAAATGCCTATATGCAGGCCGTGCACGAAACCGGCGCGCGGCTGACGCATGACATCAAGAATCTATTGCAATCGCTCTACGCCCTCACCTCGGCTGGTATCGAACAACAGAAGAACGTCGCAATCGCGGACGAGCGACGCCGCCCTTCGTCCTATGACGCCATGCTCGGCAGGCAATTGCCGCAGCTCGCCAAACGCCTGCAAACCACGCTCGACAAACTGCAAAACCCGGCCATCAACACCGCCGGGATCACGATGCGCGCAGCCGACTGGTGGGCCGACGTCACCCTACGGCATGCCGGCGCCGGTGCGGCGTCCTTCAAGGCGCGCGGCAATATGGATGCCATGATCCCGGCGGCGCTGTTCGATACCGTGCTGGAAAATTGCCTGGAAAACGCCCGCCGCAAGAAAGAGCGCGAGCCGGATATCCGCATCATCATCGAACTTGAGACTGAACCTGCGCCAGCGCTTGCGATTATCGATACCGGGACGCCAGTGCCAGCACTTGCTGTCGAAGGTTTATTTCGTGCGCCAGTGGTTCATTCGCGGCGCGGGGGCCTCGGGATTGGCCTTTATCAAGCGTCCAAGCAGGCCGAAACATTGGGGTTTGAGCTGCTGCTGGCATCCAATGTGCCGGGGGAGATTCGCTTCGAGTTGCGCAAGCCGCAAGACGACAATAAATCATAGAACGCCATTGGACGCGCCTTTCGAAGCATTGGGCTTGAAAGGCTCACCTATACTGGAGTTTGTAATTTTATTGGCTACCCTTGTTATGGCAATTTACCGGCTTGGACCATACGAGCGAACAAGGTATTTAGTGACGGCCATACAACGATGTCGTCGAATTCGCCATTTGCCGCTCCCGCTGCCACGGGTGTATGGGAAACAAAGAATTGATCCTGCTGGCTATACAACTTGCCATCAATATTTTGCGCCTCGTCAGCACCTGTACTGCCTGACGGTGCGTTCTTTCCAAGTGAGACTAGTACAAATGGTGCGCTTGACGTTAGCGTAGTACCCGCAGGACAGCTCGTTGAAAAGGCTGCTACTGCCGGTGCTGAAGAGCAAACTGTAATTAGAGTTTTTGAAGCAATACAATCCATCGTAGCCAACTGCATGCCGCCCGCTGTTGTCAGAGGATGAGAGCTAACCAGTGGGCAACCGGCAGTTCCTGTTGAGTTGACTATAGTGTCAGCAACACCATAAATGATGCGATTTTGTGTTATTCCCCAGGCATCAATAGCGAAGCCGGAGCTGTCTACCGGAGAAACGCCCAGCGTTGCTGCCGGCACATACCCCAGTTTTACTGTGCAGGTACCGCCGCCAACCGGAGACTCGCCGCCATTTGAATTAGCCGCCCCATAGTTGATACCGTCCGTTGCCGGGCACGGCAAACGGCCATTGGCTAGCGCATAGCCAATCAGGGCCTCTTTTATTAAGTCGAGTTGCTTGTTTGTTTCAACAACGCGCTGTTGCTCAAGCTGCGTTGAAATCGGAATCGCAGCAATACTCACCAGTACTGAAATAATAAGTAGTACTACAGCGATTTCAATCAAACTGAAACCGACGGATTGATTGAATTTTCCAGGATTCATAAGTCAGGGAGCCACAATCAATGTTTGGTCATTAGACGTGGTCGTCACGGTAGCTCCCGGTTTCGACAAGACACAGTTGATCCCTGCAGTTGAATTGGGTGATTCCAAATAGTCGGTTAAGGCGCTACCCGCATCGGCATTGAGCGGATTGGTATCGTTCAGCCGCCTGCCTGCCAGCATGACCATCGCGTCAATCGATGTATTCGAATCTGAGGTCAACAGCGCCGCCGACCCGCAGGGAGTAACCGTGCCCGGCGCTTTGGCTGGTGCAATTGCTGCAAACGCGGATTTATACCACTCATTTTGGTAGAACCAGTATGGCATTACTGGCTGGTAGCGCATGCGATTCACAAAGGCCTGTCGGCTGTTTGCATCAATTGTAGCGACGTCTGACCCTATCAAGGTTCCTCCAGATGTGTAGATGCCGTAAGTGACCTCGATTTGGAATTTGTGAACGCCTAAACCGTTAACCGAGTTGCATTGCCAATTCCAACGAGAAAAATCACTCGCTGTCGCTCCCGCGTACGTTATAGTCGGTGTCGAATTGCACACGGCATCAACCGCGACTATAAGCTTGCTGACCTTGATAACCCGGGTGGCGCTTGTCGATGCCGTTGTGCAAGCGCTGCTTGTATAGCGCTTATATGCGGCGATCGTTGTTGAGCTTGCGGTAGAATTTGTATAGTCGCAGGTGACCGCATTTGGACTACCGGCCTGCCAAGTACAAGTAGACGAACCCACCGGGGTGGAACCCGCACCATAGAACGCAGGGATGTATTCGCGGGTGTTGAGATAGCTAGTTCCATTTGCTATGCATTTTTTGGCTATCGTTGCGCCAGTGATGCTCCAATCAAAGTCGGTGGCCTGCGCAACTGCCGTGGTTCCGGTTTCCGTACCCGGAATAAACGGGAAATGCCCGAAGGTCGTTCCTGCCGCAGAATTGAACGCAGCAATTACATTCGGCTGCGCAAACGGCGCCATCCAAGGGTACTGATTCGTTTTCGATGCCGATTTAAAATCAATCAGTTTGGCCTTCATTTCGCTCAAGACGCGCCTCTCGATATACGGCATTAATTCATCGATGGTGATATAGATGACCTGATCATTAAACGTTAATGACTGGCCCGCCTTGCTTGTGTCCTCTGCATTCAGTGGATATCTGGTCCCCGCGGGTATCGCAATGAACTTGTTGCTAAGGTCGGCATTGTCAAAGGTTGCCGTACACGAACTGGTACATCCCAAGGGGACCGAAATGACATCCAGATAATCGGGGGCGCTACCTGGATTGACGGCTGAACGTGACTGGGTTCGCGCGCCGGTCGAAATGGGTGGACCGGGCATGATCAGCACGGCGGCGACACGGTTGCTCAGAACTGCTCCCTTCTCGTCGTAAACCGTCATCCAGGGATAAGGCAGACTGCCCTTTACCCCACAGGAATAGGTACCCGGATAGGTCCAGTTCAGCAAGTCAGAATTCAATATCAGGATGCATTGATCCCAAGTATTCAGATTGGCTGAAATGGCTAGCCACGGCACTTTTCCGGCAGGATCGTGCGCATCGACAGAGCCCAGATTAAGGCCAAACTGTTGCCAGGGAAATTTTCCCAGACAACGCTGCTTTCCCAAACCAGCCGACGAGGTAAGACCTTTGAACCCATTTGTTGGCGTCTGCAGGCATAAATCGCCATCGCTTTTACCGTCATAAAGGCCTGCGACCGACACGCTGGCCGATGCGTTCGAATCGGGCGTCATCAGATTGCCCAACCGGCGTCCATCTCCACCATCGGTTGCTTGCGTGGCGTAGCCAATCAAAATCGATTTCGCTGCGCTCAACACATCATTGCCAGCAATTGCGTCGGCTTGCGCTTTCTGGGCACTGGTGACAGTGTTGGCAATAATGCCCAGGAATAAAACACCGCCAACTGCGATCATCGCCAATACAATGAGCAGCAGCACAAAACCGGCTTGGCGACGGGACCCCATGAGACTAGTTCGGTGGCGGCGAGCGGTGCACGCGCTGCGGTATATGGGCCCTGTGCGCTTTTCTTGCCACCGGGTTATCTACACCGGCCTTGGCGGCAGTCGGCCCCGGATTACCCGTCAATTTTATCTTCAGGGTATTGGCACTTCCTTCAATCACGCCAGGTACAACTTTTTCCGCCGCGCCCGCAGGGATTCGGAGCATTTTGCCATCCACCCAAACCGCCGTCTCGCCATCGCTACGCTTCACAAATCCATTTATCCCCCACGCGGGCGCGTCAGCCGCAATCTCGTCGGCGGCAAGCGCCCCTCCCTCACGCGCCCGATCCATGCGTTCGCGCTGCTCGCGCGAAAAAAACAATCTTCCACTCAAGGGCTGCCTGGTTGAAGGAATATCGGCGGCTTGCTCCTGCTTCTCCGAAATGGCCTGTGCGGCCGATGAATGTGCGAATAGAACAGTGGCCGCCAGCAAGGCACACTTGATCAATGCATTTCCGTTACGCCCGCGTATGTTCATGATGGGTTCTTTTGGCTACCGACGGCGATAACCGGCGCCGGATTGCGCTTGTCTACCAATGTCACCCAGTCCAGAAGGCATTCGGCCTCCAGGCCGGCTGCAATGGGCGCGGCTTCAGCTGGGTCACCTGCGCCGGCAGGTTGTGCGCTGCGTGTTGAGCCCGTATTTTCAAAACGTTGGGCGCTTTCGGCAGTGCGCTTGATCACACAGCGATCGATGGGGAAAAATCCCCTCTGCATACGCGGGAACTCGTCGAGAAAGGCTATCAAATCGCCATCGTGATAAGTCTGCACTTTAAGCTTGATGCGGGAGCCCATCACATCCACCCCCGGAAACGTTATTCCGCTCGCCATGTGCAGTGCCCGCTGCGGCGAGACTTCGTATTCCAGGCCAATCAAACGGTGACGATTCCTGAGTTCCGCAAACGCTTCTACCAGATCGAGCCGTTGCTCGGGCATAAAGACGCCACGGGCGGAAAGCGTTTTATAAACATCCGCCGAGTTGCGCAAATCGTCGCGTTCGCGTCTGATCGTGTCCAGTCGGCCGCGCAGATCGCGCAACATTCGCTGCGATTGCTGATCTCCCTTTTTCTCCACCTGCCAATAGTAATAACTTCCCGCAACCAAAAAAACAGCAACAGCGACCCCCGTCAACGCGATGGCAAATGAAAAGCGCAGCGCCCTGGTCCCTTCGCGGCTGAAGATCATTTGGCCTCCAGCGCGCGTACAATCCTGATCATGAATCTGGCTTCGTTGACAGTTGTTTGCTTGTCATCGACCGCCCCCTGGATCGTGGTGTTGGTCTGGGTATCCAGCGGCATCGAGACGACGCCCGCCTTCAGGCCGGGGCGCCGATTAATCGCTTCGATGAAGTTATTGATATCTGCATTCGCCTTGCGAAAGTCCCCCGCGAACGGCTTGATGGCCGCCTCGACGACAACCACCTGAAATTTGTTTCCCGGCAACGGCGGATTGGCATCGCCTGTCGACTGTGCCGCGGTCCCACCAGATGCCCCTGCACCAGGGGCGCCAGCCTTTACCTGCGACCGTACGGCAAGCGTGCCTTGCTGAGCCGTGCGTGCGATTGTCGGTGTCGCATTCGAATCGTGCGACGCCTGCCATGCGACCTGGATCAATTGCACATCCGGGAAATCGGCCATGACATCGCCGAATTCGCGCAGAAATGCCACGGGAGCCGCCGGTGCGGGCCGAATCTGGTTGCCATAGAAAATACTGGCGTCGCGCACGGTATCCGAGGCTGCGGTCTGGGTGCGCATTTCAGTCGAAATGGCCTGATATTCCTTCTGCATGCCATTCGTTGTCCGCGCCTGCTGCTCGATCTCACTGGAAATCTGCGCCGCCTGGTAAAGATTGAAGCCGGCGCCCGCCGCGCCGGCAGTTAGGGTCATTGCCGTAAACGCATACAGGCCGATGCGTGCCCGGCGAAATGTGCCGAAGCGTCGTGAAGCCGGCTCGGCAAAATGATTTGCCGGGCCACCCTGCGCATACAGATGCGCAAACACCTCCTCGGCGTGCGAGGAGGTTGGCGCCGGCTTGAGCTTGATTTTGGCGGCAACCTCGTTGATGTCGAGAAAGCGGAATTTCAGCAGCGGGAAGCTGCGCGTAGCCTCGGCGATCATCGGTCGGTCGCGTTCATGGACGAGCATGCATACTTCCAGGCTGTCGCCGCCGGTAAAAAACCGCAGGCTGTCCAGGTACTGCCAGGTACGGCTAATTTCCGCCGCAATCAGCGTTCCAACCGATTTACTCTCGTCGTACAGAATCTGCGTCAGCCGGCTGAATTTTATTTGCCGGTTCTGGAAATAAGTCTGGCGCAGGCCGAAGTCCGGGACGATGGTCACCAGCAGCGTATGCGCGGCGAAGATTTCCAGTTCCTTCGCCAGCAGGCCCGACAGCACCGGGGAAGAATAGATTCCCTCCAGCGGAACCTGGGCGCGTTCCAGAATGGCGAGCCAGGGCAACAGCAGGTCCGGATTGGTAATGGCGTGATATAGAACTTTGTCGTCGCGACGTCCCTCTTCTTCCCGCCCCTGGATGATGGCGTGGCGAAACGTTGTGGCGCGGTAAAGCTGCGCAAGCTTGCGGCTCAGCACGGCCTCGGAATCGCCGCCGCGAAGATGGGGAATGGTATCGAGACGGAAATCCTCCTCGATCAGATCGACGATGAGGAAAGTCGGCACCTCGCGATGCCGACCGAGGTACTCGATGAACGATGCCGATTCCGCATCATTGGCCAAAAATATGTCGCGGCCGACGATGGATCCCGATTTCCACAGCAGCGCCACCAGTTTGTCGTTGGTGAGATAAAGAAAATGTTTGGCCATGACGATTAGTACTTGATCTTGGAAATCACGTCATACATCGGGCTGAAAATGGTAACCAGGATCAGGATCAGGATTCCGCCCAGCACGACCGTCAACACCGGCTGAATCAGCTCCTGCAGCTTGCCCATGGTTTCCTTGACCTCGCGATTGTAGAAATAGCTCACGTTCAGCAGGGCCGTATCGAGTCCGCCGGTCGACTCGCCCACCTTCAGCATGCGCACCACCAGGGGCGGGAACAGGTGCACATTCAGAAACGCCTGGGTAATGCCGGAGCCTTCGTTGATTTCGCGGCCCACGCGTTGCAGGCCCTGCTCGATGACGCGATTGCCGACGATTTTTTCCGATATCTGGATGCAATCGAGCACCCCCAGGCCAGATTGGTACATCAGCGCGAAATAAGTGGAAAACCGCGCGAGAATAATCTTGTTGAGCAGCGGTCCCATGATCGGCAACTTCAATGCAGCGGCATCGATACGATAGCGGACTTCCTCGCTGGTTTTGGCAAGGACCAGAAGCGTGACGACGCTGATGATCGGCAAACCCACCACCAGGTACCAGAACTGTTTCATCCAGGCCGATACGGCAATCAGGGCCATGGTTTGCGGCGGCGGATTGGGAGTCAACGCCTTCATGGTGACGGCAAGCTGCGGCACCAGGAATATCATCAGCGCGAATACCACCCCCAGAATGACCGTGCCGGCGAAGGCCGGATACATCATGGCCTTTTTGACTTGGGAAGAAAGTTCATCCTGCCATTTCAGGTTTTCGGTCAGCTTCGTCAAAACTTCCGGCAGCTGGCCGGTCTGTTCACCGGTGCGAATCAGTGCAACGAACACGGTATCGAACGCCTGCGGGTGACTGACCATGGCGGCTGACAATGTCAGCCCACCCTCGATGTCCTCCAGCAGGCCGCCGACAATCTGTTTGAAGCTGGGGTTTTCCACGCTGTCGCGCAGGTCGGTAAGCGCATCGATGATCGGCACACCGGCGCGCATCAGTTGATCCATATGGAAGCAGAATGTAATCAGCTCCTTGCGCGTGATGCGCTTGGCGCCCATCATGGCCGATTTCTTGACCGACTCAAAGGTGATGAGGTCCAGCCCTACGCGCCGCAGACGCAGCTCAAGGTCGACACCATTCATGGCGTCGATGTTGCCGGTCTGGATATCCCCCTCTGCATCAATGGCGCGGTATGCGAACGAAGCCATGGTCTGTGTCGATTCCTACGTCACACGGTCGGTCAGATCGACAATGCGCGAGATTTCCTCGATATCCGTCTGTCCGGCCAGCACCCGCGAGATTGCGTCCTCGGCAAGTGTGCGGTAGCCGGTTTTGCGCGCGGCTTCGCGAATCTCGCGGCCGGTCGCGCGACGTGCGATCAATTCATCGATGTCCTGATCCATCTTGAACAGTTCCATGATCGCAAGACGCCCACGGTATCCCGTGTTATCGCACTGTTCGCAGCCGCGTGAACGGAAAATCTCGCCCTGCCAGGTTTCATCGACGCCCAGAATACGCCGCGTCATGCTGTCCTCGGGCCGGTGCGCTTCCTTGCAATGCGGACACAGGCGCCGCACCAGCCGTTGGGCAACCACGCCGATGATGTTGCCGGACATGATGTCCGGCAGCACTCCCAGATCCTGCAGCCTTGAAATGGCGCCGATCGCCGAATTGGTATGCAGGGTCGAATACACCTGGTGTCCGGTCATCGCGGCGCGAAACGCCATCTCGGCGGTTTCCTGATCGCGAATTTCGCCCACCAGGATGATGTCCGGATCCTGGCGCATCATCGAGCGAATGCCGCTGGCGAAGTCGAGTTTGGCGGTTTCGTTCACCGAGGTTTGCCGGATCATCGCCATCGGATACTCGACCGGATCTTCCAGCGTCATGATATTGACGCCCTCGGTATTGATATGGCTCAGGATCGAATACAGGGTAGTGGTCTTGCCCGAGCCGGTCGGCCCCGTCACCAGGATGATGCCCTCGGGACGCGCCATCATCAGCCGCAGCATTTTCAGCTCTTCTTCCTGCAGACTCAGATCTTCCAGCGGCACGATGCCCTTTTGCCGATCCAGGATGCGCAGCACGATGTTCTCGCCATGTGTGGTCGGCTGTGCAGACACGCGGAAATCGATGGAGCGCCCGGACAGCGACAGGGAAATGCGCCCATCCTGCGGCGCGCGCGTCTCCGCAATGTTCATCCCGCTCATCACCTTGAGCCGCACCACCATTGCGCTCCAGTAATTCTTGTGCAGTGAGCGGATCTGCCGCAGCACCCCGTCGATGCGATAGCGGATGCGCAAAAAACCCTGTTCGGGCTCGAAATGGATATCGGAAGCATTGCGTTTTACACCGTCGTTGAGCAGGGCATCGACCAGGCGCACCACCGGCTGGCTGTATTCCTCGAAATCGGTGGTCATGCTCTGGTAGTCGATCTCGCCCGTCTCTATTTCGTTCAGGATCCCGTCGATCGACAACTCGAAGCCGTAGTGTTGCTCGATCCCGATCGAGATATCGGATTCGCGCGCCAGCACCTGCTCAATGCGTACATCGTCCTTGATCAGTGCCCGGATCTGATCGAGCGCCACCACATTCGAGGGATCGGCAACCGCCAGCAACAACTTCTTGGACTGTTTGTCGTAATCGACCGGCAACACCTGATAACGGCGCGCAATATCCTTCGGCACCAGCGCCAGTGCATTGTGGTCGATGATGGTGTTGGAGAGATCGATGGCAACCTGGCCGAGACTCTCGGACAGGGTGTCGCGGATCGTGGCCTCGGTGACAAACCCCAACTGCACCAGGATCTTGCCCAGAGGTGATTTGAATTTGCGCTGCTCGACAAGCGCGATGTTCAACTGGTCCTGCGATATGACGCCGCGCGCAAGCAATGACTGCCCGAGCGGGAGTTGCGAAACCGGCGCGTTCATCTGATTCATGGGTGCCGCACTCGCAGAGTTAGGAACAAGGAGCAAATTCATCGAAGATTGTACCAAGGCGTGCCGGAGGGCCATCTGACGGCCACAGGCAGTGTCCTTTCGTTTGGCGCAGCACGTCAGTCAAGGTGTCTTGAGTTCAACAATCCGGCGTTGTACGGCAGCGGCATCGAACTGGGCACCGCTCCTGGCGGCCTGCACAAGCGCTTTCTGATAGTAATCGAGCGCCAGTTTGCCCTGTTGCAGATGGTCGAGCGCCACCGCCAGGTTGTACCGATAATCGGCGTTTCCCGACTCAAGGCGATAAGCCTCGAAATAGGCCTGCTGCGCCTCGCTCCAGCGCCTGTCCCCGGCGTACAGATTGCCCAGGGAAAATTGCAGGGCGGCGGAATCCGGATCTTTGGCGATGAGGGTCTTCAATTCGGTTTCCATGGCCTGCGGGTTGACCGTAGCGCTTACCGCGAGTATCCCCGCTAACGCGGCGCCGTTGCGCGGATCGAGTTCAAGCGCACGACGATAATGCCGCGCCGCGAGCGCATTCTCGCCCATGCGCGCGGCGGCGGCGGCGAGTCCGAGGTGGGCATCCAGGTTAAGCGGCTCCGTCTGAAGCGCCTGCTCATAGCGCTGCCTGGCCTGCAGGTAATCGCCCCTGGTCAGGGCGGTATAAGCCACCAGCACATCGGGGTTGATACGGGGCGCATCAATGTTCTGCGACAGTCTGAGGCTGATCGGCGCCTCTTTCGGCGCATGGCTGCTTGCATCCTTCAAACTTCTTGCCAGCAGTTCGCGTTCACTGAAGGCGCGTTCCGAATGGACGCCCTTGGCAGCGGCGCTTCCCTGGCGGGCGGCGGCAACAGTGGCGGGAGCGCCTGCGCGATCGGCTTCGCAACATCGGGTTCCGGTACCTTGCCGCCGACCTGGCCGACACCTTGCGATGTGGGTGGCAGCGGCGCAGTCTGTATAGACAGGGGACGCACCGGTTGGGTCGGCGAGGCACCGCGGGACAGACGCGTCACTTCGTTCCACACATACCAGCCCGCACCGCCCAGCCCCACCACCAGAAATGCAATCAGGGGCAATAGCCATTTGCCGCGCGTCGAGCGATCCGCGTTCTGCGTTCCCTGCTTTGCCGCAAACATGCTCTTGGCAACTTCGCGTTGCGCGACCTCATCAGCCGGACTGTCGGTACGCAGGGAAAAATCCTGGCGTACCAGTCGCGTGGTTGGCGACGCGACTGCCGCATCGGGCCGGGCCTGCGGCGACGTCCTCGCTGCAACGGCCGGGGCGGGCGATACATTCTTGGTGAAATCCGGCACCGGCTTTTTGGGCGCCATCGGTTGGGGCGGCAACGCGGCGGCCTGACTCCCCCCGTAATCTTCAAGAGAGAGCTCCTCAAATGCCAAGGGCGCATCGGTCCTGGGCGTACTCGCACTACCACTCGGCTGCCCCTCCTGTCCCTTGGCGCGCTTCGCCTCTTCCGCACGCCTGAGCGCATCCAGCAGCAGGCTCACGGGGCCGGCCTCGTCGACGCGGGGGCATCGATTTTCGGGTACAGGCCCGGCACGACCGGCTCGGCCTCCTTGAAGAACTGTTTATCCGGCAGCAAACGCCGATAGGCCGCAAAATCGGTTTCGACGCTGGCGTCCTTGATCACGATAGGACGCAGGAAGATGACCAGTTCGGTCTTCTTGCCCGAGTCGTTCCGGTAACTGAAGGCATCACCGAAAATTTTCCAGCGCGAAACGATGGGCAGGCCGTCCCGGCTCGCCGAAAAGCTGTCCTGCATCAGGCCGCCCAGCACCGCCGTTTGTCCACTGGGAACGCGCAACACGGTTTCAAATTCGCGCGTCTGTATCTGCGGCACATTGTTGGTGACTCCGGCCTTGGCCAGGTCGGGATTGGGATCCTGGACAAAGCTGACGATGCGCGTAATGCTGGGGCGCACATTCAGCGTGATGATGTCGCCTTCACTGATTTGCGGCGTCACATTCATCACGAAACCTTCCGGCACCACATTCGGTGTCGAGGTATAGGAAATCAGTGGGGTTGTAGTTGTGCCGTTGGTTAACGCGCTGACTTCAGCCTTGACCGTGAAATACACCTTGTTCTCGACCACCTTCATCACCGCCGTCTGGTTGTTGAGAGTGGTGATACGCGGGCTGGACAGCACTTTGGTGCTGCCAAAGGATTCCAGCAGCTTGATATTGCTGGAAATCGGTTTGCCGCCCGGGCCGTTTGAGTTCAGGTATTTGATATTGAAAAACGGGGCCGCCGCCAGGTTCTGCGTCAGAAAGCTTTGTGTGAAACCTATTCCCTCGGCGCCCGCGGCCGCGCCCAGCGCCGCCCAGTCGACTCCAGACTGATAATCGTCATTCAAGGTGACCTCGACGACGGTGGCTTCAATCAGCACCTGGCGCACCGCAGCGCCCGAAACCTGGGTAACGAATTCGGCAATTTTCTCGTGCTGGCGCGAAGTTGCGCGAACCGACACCGTACCGGTCTCGGGGTTGATGATGACCGAAGAGGCCTCGCGAAAGGTAAGGCGTTGCTCGACCGATTCGTTGAGCGACTCGCCCTGGGTGACGCCGGGGCCGGTCGTTTGCGTGGTAATGGCGCCGGTTGCCGTGCGCCTCTGCTGCGCGCGCTGCTGCGCCTGCGTCGTCGCGGTCTGTTGCGCGCCGCGTGCCTGTACGAAAGTCTCCGAGCTTCCCTCCGGCAATTGCTTGTCGGTCTCGCGAAGAAGATCCTTGATGTTCTTTTCAAGGTTATCCCAGAAGCGGTTCTTCGATGAATTGTCGATACGCAACTGCGTACTGTTCTGGCCGGAGCCACCACCCGCAGCGCCCGTTGTGCCGGTGCCCGCCGGCCCCACGACCTGCGTCTGGATACCGATCGACCCGGTCGAATCGCGTTGCATATTGACGTAATCGACGCGGTAAATCTTCAGATATGGAGAATCCGGCATCACGACGATGTTGGGGCCGTCCACCTCAAAACGCATATCCACCTGCTTGGCGACGCGGGTAAGAATCTGCTTGAGCGTCTGGTCGATCGCATTCAGGGTGACACGGCCTTCGATGCCGCCATGCACATCGATGTTGACCTTGGTATCGCGGCTGATGGCGAACAGCAATTCCTGCACCGGCACATCCTTGACCGTGATCGAATATTTGACCTCTTCGATGCGCGGCTGCGGTGGGGGCGGCAAGGGCACCTGGCTTACTGGCGGCGGAGCACTGGCGGCGGCTTTCGCCGGGTCGCGGGCCTCGTTGGCCAGATGTCCATCGATTCGCGCCACGGGCTGCGTCCCGCAAGCAACCATGCCCGCGCAAATCGCCAGCGCCAGCGCGGCCCGCGGCATGGTCATGGCTTTTTCAGGCAAATAATGGTTGCGCGCATCCATCGCTATTGCATGAGCCGGCGCGATATACCCGAGGCGCAGGAAGGAAGGCAATCGAATGCTATATGGAGCCGCTTGTTTTTTATGCATATGCACCGCGGTTGAAAGAGTCCACCTTATCCGTCCCGGATAGATACCCCAAAGCTCTTTATAAGGCGATTAGCCAACAAAAGCAATGGCTTGAATTCCATTTCGGAAATTTACTTTAGGAAGCGGTAAAAGCCGTTCCCGCTTGCCGCCAGATACGGTGCAATAACGTGCGCCTAGAACCCTGCGCGAACGTCGTTGCGAATCGCCTGGATGGAGCGCGCATATGGACTAAACATGCTCAAGCGCGATGGCAGCCGGGAAATCTCCGAGTTCGCATCGGCGCGCTCCGTGTAGCTGCCATAAAGCACGCTCAAACGCGGGTTGTCCATCGTACCGGCGGGGTAGATCATGATGCGATCCGGGTTGAGTTCGCGGCTCGCAGTGCGCAGAAAATTTTCAATCGCCGTCTTTTCGCGCGGATCCGCGGTCAGCAACTGAATGGCGTATTGCCCGGCCGGCATGGCGCGCAGACGGATGAGATCGGCAGCCATGCGCGTATCCAGCCAATCCTTGCCTGCGGCAACGACAGGCGTAGCGGCCATTGCGGGCAGGGCTGTCATCACAACACCCGGTAACGCAATCGCGGACGGCGGCGCTGCTGGTGCCGCGGCACTCGACGAATCAGGTTTCAGTATTGGCGTCTCGCCGACTGTACGCCCCTCAGCTGCGGACGCTTCGCCTGCGCGGCCGGTGGAGGCGGCAATCAAGCCGACGACCGTCGGCGACACGGCGGGTTTGGATGACGCCGATGCAACCACCGGCGCCACCACCGTAAGCCGCACGGCGGCAAATCCGATCAAGACGCCAAGCAGCAATCCGCCGCTTGCGGCCAACCACACATGCCGGCGCGGATTCGAGCTGGGCGGCAGCACGATTTGCGTATCGCTGATGGCGGCACGCACATGGTTCGGCGTAATCGTGTGCGTACCGGACGCATAGGCCGCGAGCAAGGTTTTGTCGGCATAAATATTGATACGCCGGGTCAGCCCTTCGGACGCCTCCGCGATCAGTTTCAGGACCTCGGTACTGAACAGATCGGGCCCCTTGTAGCCGGCCGCGCGCAGGCGAAAATCGAGATAGTCCCTGATATCGCGCGCCGGCAGAGGCAGCAGATTGAAACTGTGGGTGATCCGCTCCTTCAACTGGCGCATATGCGGCAAGGTCAGATGCTGGTCGAGTTCCGGCTGTCCGAAGAGGACGATCTGCATCAGTTTGTCATGACTGGTCTCGAGATTGGACAGCAGCCGGATCTCCTCAAGCGTCTCCAGCGGCATGGCATGCGCCTCGTCGATGAGGGCCACGACCTGTTTGCCCTGCGCATGGATCTCGATCAGGCGCTCCTGCAGGGCGCGGATCAGCTTTGTGGTATTTCCGCCCTGGATATCGATGCCCAGATCCCCCGCAATCACGGCGAGCATTTCATCGCGCGACAGTATCCGGCAAGCGCTCCATCAGCACCCGGCACAACATGGTCTTGCCGGCGCCGACCTCACCGGTAACCTTGACCATGCCTTCGCCGCTGGTGATGGCATAAATCAATGCCTCCAGGGTTTCACCGCGATTTGCGCCCGCAAAGAAAAACTCGGTATGCGGCGTGATTTTGAATGGCGCCTCGGTCAGGCCGAAGTGTTCCAGATACATCGTCATGATGTCAGGGCCTTGAATATCTCGGGGTATCCGTGAATTAAATGGCTGCTTGTCCGACGCAATGAGTTTAGCACCGGCCTCACTCCGCCTTCTTCATGTCGGGGCGCAGCGCCTCGAGGCGGCTGTAAAGCGTCGACCTGGACACCCCCAGCATGCGCGCCGCCTGCGACATATTGCCCTGGCATAGCGCCAGGGCCGCGTCGATATATTGCAGTTCCACCTCTTTCAATTTTGCGTCCAGGCTGAAGGCAATGCTCTTCTCGATTTCCGCGCGCGGATCGCCGGCACGTCCATTGCTGTCGCCATTGGCGGGCCGTTTTTCTTCGGAAGTCTCAAACTCGGCCTGCAACTCGCTCTTGCTGACCTGGTATCCAGCGTGTTTCGCGGTCAGGCGAATGACGATGTTTTTGAGTTCGCGCACATTGCCCGGGAATCGATAGGCAAGCCAGTCGTCGCGCGCATCCGCGGACAGCGTAAATGACGGCGCGGCCGACGCACCACCATGACCGGACGCATATTTGGCAGCGTAATGGACACGGTAATGTTCCAGCAGCTTCAGTTTATCCTCGCCGAGGTCGCGTAACGGCGGCACCAGAATCGAAAATACCGACAGCCGGTGATAGAGGTCGCCGCGGAACCGCCCGGCCTTGACTTCGGCCTTCAGGTCGCGGTTGGTGGCCGCGATGATGCGCGCATGCGACTGCCGCGCTTGTGTTTCGCCGACCCGCTGGAATTCGCCGTTCTCGAGGACGCGCAACAGCTTGGGTTGCAATTCGAGCGGAAGCTCACCGATTTCGTCAAGAAAGAGGGTACCTTCGCCCGCATCTTCAAAATAGCCCGACTTGGCGCCGACTGCGCCGGTAAATGCGCCCTTCGCATAACCAAACAACGTGGGTTCGACCAGATTGGCCGAGATTGCCGCGCAGTTCAGGGCCAGGAACGGCAGATTCGCGCGGCGGCTCAGGTAATGAAGCGCGGCGGCGACCCGCTCCTTGCCGCTGCCCGACTCGCCCTCGATCAGCGCCGGAAAGGCGGATGAGGCATAAAGGTCGATCTGGCTTT
>Ga0209647_1001787_pt1 | contig 17860 bp, 21 predicted proteins | sample GraSoi_2013_60cm_FD_185827 | JGI IMG/M metagenome (GOLD analysis project Ga0209647, IMG submission 185827) | Grasslands soil microbial communities from the Angelo Coastal Reserve, California, USA - Sample 9_17_2013_60cm (SPAdes) (version 2) | ecosystem: Environmental > Terrestrial > Soil >...
CCGGCGAGGCATGAAGCAGGTGCCGGCCCGCACGCCGCTGGCCGATGCGATCAGCAAGGATCTGAAGCTTCGCGGCTTCCGTTTCGTCGGCTCGACCATCGTCTATGCTTATATGCAGGCGGTCGGGATAGTCAATGATCACCTGGCCGCTTGTTTTCGGCGCGCGCAACTCGCGGGTCTCCCGAAACTCGGTTCTTCGGCTAAACTCCGGAGAGAGTGAATACCTTGGGGAGGTCGATGCTCCGACTCGCGGTTTTGGCCATGCTCGCCTGCATCCCCGGCATGAGCGCCCGTTCCCAGGAAGGCGATCCTGCCGGCACCGTGACCTTGGTCGCGGCGCCGCGGCTGGTCGACCCCGATTACCGGGGAGCAGTGCTGCTCGCCGTGCCCGTCGACAACAACCGGCACGTCGGCGTCATCATCAATCGCCCCACCGGACGTTCGCTCGCGAGCCTGTTCCCCGAGCACGCCCCCTCCAAGCTCGTGCGCGATCCGGTGTATTTCGGCGGGCCGATGCTCCGACAGGCGATTTTCGCGGTGGTCCACATCGACCACACGCCGGGTCCCGGGTCGATCCAGATCTTGAAAGAGCTGTTCCTCGCGACTCAAGGCGCGGTCGTCGATCACATCATCGAGGAGACTCCCAACGAGGCGCGCTACTACGTCGGCTACGTCGCCTGGCGGCCGGGTGAGCTGCGCCAGGAGGTCGACCGGGGATTGTGGTACGTGCTCGACGCCGATCCCGAGCTCGTCTTCCGCAAGGATCCTGCAAGACTCTGGGAAGAGCTCGTGCGGCGCGCGCGGGCGGTGACCGCATGGGCGCCCGGGCGACTGAGCATTGCCGCCTCCTTCCCCGGGGACTAGCGCCCGGAAGCTCGAGCCGGATGAAGCACTCCCGCCGCGCCGCGCTTCTCGCGCTCCTCGCCCTCGCGACGGCCGCTTTCGCGCAGGGCTCGTCCAAGGCGGTTTTCCTCATCGCCAGACCCGGGATGCCCGATCCGAATTTCCGGGAAACCGTGGTGCTGGTCGCCCAGGAGGAAAGCGCGGAAGCCACCGGCGTCGTCGTCAACCGGCCCACCAACCGCTCGCTCGCCGAAGTGTTGCCGGGTGAGCGCTTCAAGCCCTTCAAGGAGCCGATATTCTTCGGCGGACCGGTGGCGCCTCAAGGCTTGTTCGCCGTGTTCCAGGCCGACAGGTTTTCCGGCGCGGCCGTGCGCATGCTCCCGGGACTGTACCTCGCGGTCGTTCCGGACTCGATCGACGCGCTGCTCAACAACCCGCCGCCGAAGATCCGTTTCTTCTCGGGCTACTCGGGATGGGCGCCGGGCCAGCTCCAGGCAGAGCTCGACCGCGGCGACTGGCTGGTCGTCGATGCGGACGCCGAAACCGTTTTCCAGAAGGACACCTCCAGGCTCTGGCAGGACATGGTGAGGCGGGCGAGCGCGGTCCGCGCTGACGCTGCGGCACTGCGCTCCAAGCGCCCTACTTCTTCAAGCCGATGAGCTGCATGATGCGCGCGAGCTCCGCGTCTTCCCTCGCGATGAGACTGCCGAACTCCTCGGCGGGCATGAAGGCCGGACGCACGCCCAGCTTCTCGCAGGCCTGAACGAAATCGGGGCTCTCCGCGGTCCTTTTGACCGCCCCTTCGAGGATCGCGACGGGGGCTTTTGCGGTCCCCTTCGGAGCGGCGATGCCGCGCCAGGCTTCGAGCGAGACGTCGAGCCCTTGCTCGCGCGCCGTGGGCACATCGCCGAGCAAGGGATCGCGGGCCGAGGTGAGGGAGGCGAGCAGGCGCACCTGCCCCGATTTCACGTAGCCCGAGAGCGCCGCGGGAAGCTGCAGCACCGCGTCCACTTGTCCACCGAGCAGGCTCGGCACCACCTGCGCCGCGCCGAAAGGCACATCCACCGCCTCGACGCCGGCGGCCTTGAACAGCGCGACCGAGGAGATATGGGTGTGACTCCCGATCCCTGAGTTTCCGATGGTAATGCCCTTGGGCCGCGATTTCGCCTCGGCGACGAGCTGGGGTAGCGTTTTCCATTTCGAGTCGCCGCGCACCGCGATCACCGGCGACTCCACCAGAACCCGTGCCACCGCGTCGAACTCGTGGTAGTCGAACGGCAGCATTCCGGAGTGGAAGGTCGTCGAGATCGAGTTGGAATTCCAGACGATCGAGTATCCGTCGGGCTTCTGCGAGGCTACATATTTGTAGCCGATCGCACCCCCGGCGCCCGGGCGATTGACCACGAGCACCTTGGCGCCGCCGAGCTGCTTCGACATCCCGTCGGCGAGCAGGCGGGCGGTTACGTCTGCCGACGTCCCGGCGGGGAAGAGAACCGTGATCTCGATCGGAGCCTTCTGGGGAAACGACGTCTCCTGGGCCTGGACGGCCGCCGCGAGGAGCGCACCGACAATTGCCAACGCCGTTTTCATGCGTAGTCTCCTGGTCCTAATCCTTGGACAGCATTTCCGCGACCTCGACCCGGCGCCCCTCGCGCGCCGACACGATGCCTGCGCGGATCACGGCAAGCGAAGCTGTGGCCCCCTCCCCGCCCATCTCCGGCCTGCCCTGTCCGCGAACCGCATTGGCGAACTCCTCGAGCTCTTCGACGAAGGTGTCGTTCTTCGCGCACTGAACCGCGCTCGGCCTGCTGCTCCCGCGCTTGAGCACGCGCAGACCCTGGTGCATATCGTAATACGCGGTTGCCTCTTTTCCGTAGACGTTCATCAAATAATACTCGGAGGCCGAGGCGTAGCTCGCGTTGAGCGTCGAGAGCGCGCCGCTTTCGTGCTCGAGGACCATGCTCGCGACGTCGGGATTGTCCCCGGGCAGCACCAGCTGCGCGAACCTTCCGTTCACCGCTTTCACCGGGCCGAGCAGATATTCGAGCACGTCGGCGTAGTGAATGCCGATCTGCAGCATCACGCCACCCGGCATTCCCGCCGCCGTGTAGCGCCAGGAGCGGAGATCGATCTGGCCAAGGCGGTCGCGGCTGATGTTGGCTTCGGCGTTCACGAGCTTGCCGAAGACGCCCGCGTCGATTTGGCCGCGGATCCAGCGGAAATGGCTCTCGCGGCGCCGCTGGTATCCCAGGGCGAGCACGACCCCGGCCTTGCGGCAAGCTTCGGTGATGGCGCGCCCTTCGGAGACGCGATTGGCGATCGGTTTGTCGAGAAACACGTGCTTCGCCGCTGCTGCGGCGTCGCGAGTGGTTTCCAGATGCACATCGTTCGGCGTGGTGTTGACGATCGCCTCGATCGCGCGGTCCTTGAGGATATGTTCGTAGCTCGGCGCCGCAGTGCAGCCGTACTTCGCGGCGAACGCTCGGCGCTTGTCCTCCGAGCGCGTATAGCAGGCGACGATCTTCAGCTTCCTCGAGCGCTGCACGGCGTCGGCGAGCACGTCGGACCACCAGCCCATCCCTATGCAGGCGACCCGCAGCGGTTCGAGCGCCATCGCTCCTACTTCGAGCTCACGCCGATGGCTTCTACCGCCTCGCGAGCGATGCGCTCGTCCGTGGCCCAGTCGGCGCCGCTCACGCCTACGCCGCCGATGCACTCGCCTTCGACGATGACCGGGCAGCCTCCTTCCATCGCGGTCCAGCGCTCCGGTCCCGCCGCGAGCGCGAGTCCGAGCGCGTGGGCCACGTCGAGCGCCTGCCCCTGCGCGCCGTGCGAGGAGGTGGGCCGCTTGTTCGAGGCGGCGCAGACGGCCTTGGTGGTGGCCGAATGCAGGGAATGAAATCGGCCTCCGTCCATGCGCTCGAGCGCGATGAGATGTCCGCCCGCATCGACGACCGCGACCGAAATGGCGACTCCGGCCTGCCTGGCCTTGGCGACCGCCGTGTCGGCTATTTTCTTGGCGCCGGCGTGAGTGAGGCGCTTGGAGTCGGCGACATACATCGAACCCGGATTCTAGCGCGTCGCCGCCTTCTGCGACGATCTTGCGCCGGAGTTCTCGAACTGCATCGCGCCGCCGCGGAATTCGACGCGGATCACGTCTTTCGCGGCGAATTTCCCCTCGAGAATCTGCTTCGCCAGCGGATTTTCGATGCTCTGCTGGATCGCGCGCTTGAGCGGCCGCGCGCCGTAGACCGGATCGAAGCCCGCCTTGGCGAGCTGCGCGAGAGCGCTGTCGGCGACTTCGAGCCCCATCTCCAGCTTCGCCAGCCGCTCCTCGAGGTAGCGCAGCTGGATCTTCGCGATGTTCCGGATGTGCTTCTCATCGAGCGCATGGAACACGACGATCTCGTCGATGCGGTTGACGAACTCGGGCCGGAACTGCGTTTTCACCTCCGCCATCACGGCGGTCTTGATGAGGCCGGGGTCGTCGCCCTGCATCTGCTGGATCATCTGCGAACCGAGATTGGAGGTCATCACGATCACCGTATTCTTGAAGTCCACGGTGCGGCCCTGGCCGTCGGTCATGCGGCCGTCGTCCAGAACCTGCAGCAGCACGTTGAACACGTCCGGGTGCGCCTTCTCGATCTCGTCGAGCAGGATCACGCTGTAGGGCTTCCTGCGCACCGTTTCGGTGAGATGCCCGCCCTCCTCGTAACCGACGTAGCCGGGCGGCGCGCCGATCAGGCGCGCGACCGAGTGCTTCTCCATGAATTCGGACATGTCGACGCGGATGAGATGGTCCTCCGAATCGAACAGGAAAGCCGCGAGCGCCTTGCACAGCTCGGTCTTGCCCACGCCCGTGGGGCCGAGGAAGAGGAAGGAGCCGTAGGGCTTGTTCGGGTCGGAGAGCCCCGCGCGCGAGCGGCGGATCGCGTCGGCGACGAGGTGCACCGCCTCGTCCTGGCCTACCACGCGCTCGTGGAGCCTCTCCTCCATCGCGAGCAGCTTGTCGCGCTCGCCCTGCATCATTTTCGAGACGGGAATGCCGGTCGCGCGCGAGACCACCTCCGCGATTTCCTCCGCGCCCACCTGGGTGCGCAGCAGCCTGGGCTTCGCTTGCGCCGAAGGCGTCTTCTCGGCCTTCTTCAACTGGGCTTCGAGCTGCGGCATGCGGCCGTACTGGAGCTCGGAGACTTTCTGCCAGTCGCCCTTGCGCTTCGCCGCCTCCATCTCGAGCTTGAGCTTCTCCATCTCTTCCTTGATGTGCTGCGAACCTTGCACCGCGGCTTTCTCCGCCTTCCAGACTTCCTCCAGGTCGGCGTATTCGCGCTCGAGTTTCTTTATTTCGCCCTCGATCAGAGTCAGGCGCTTCTGCGAGGCCTCGTCCTTCTCCTTCTTCACGGCCTCGCGCTCGATCTTGAGCTGGATCAGGCGCCGGTCGAGTCTGTCCATGGCTTCCGGTTTGGAGTCGATCTCCATCTTGATCCGCGCCGCAGCCTCGTCGATCAGGTCGATCGCCTTGTCCGGAAGAAAGCGGTCGGTGATGTAGCGGTGCGAGAGCTCCGCCGCGGCGACGATCGCCGGGTCGGTGATGTCCACGCCGTGATGCACCTCGTACTTTTCCTGCAGGCCGCGCAGGATGGCGATGGTCGCCTCGACCGAGGGCTCGTTCACCATCACCTTCTGGAAGCGGCGCTCGAGCGCCGCGTCCTTTTCGATGTGCTTGCGGTATTCGTCCAGGGTCGTCGCGCCGACGCAGTGCAGCTCGCCCCGCGCAAGCGCGGGCTTGAGCATGTTGCCGGCGTCGATCGCGCCTTCGGCCCTGCCGGCGCCCACCATGGTGTGCAGCTCGTCGATGAAGACGATGGTGCGGCCCTCGTCCTGCCCGAGCTCCTTCAGGACGGCCTTGAGCCGCTCCTCGAATTCGCCGCGGTACTTGGCGCCGGCGAGCAGCGCAGCCATGTCGAGCGAGAGCACGCGCTTGTTCTTGAGTGTTTCAGGCACTTCGCCGTTCACGATGCGTTGCGCCAGGCCCTCGACGATCGCGGTCTTGCCCACGCCGGGCTCGCCGATCAGCACCGGGTTGTTCTTGGTGCGCCGCTGCAGGATCTGGATCACGCGGCGGATCTCGTCGTCGCGCCCGATCACCGGGTCGAGCTTGCCCGAGCGGGCGCGCTCGGTGAGATCGAGCGTGTATTTCTTCAGCGCCTCGCGGCTCCCCTCGGCTTCCTGAGTCCCGACCGATTCGCCGCCGCGCACCGCCTTGATCGCCTGGTCGATCGCCTTCTTGCCGCCGCCGTTCTCCTTCAGCAGCCGGCCCGCCTCGCCCTTGTCCTCGGTGAGCGCAAGCAGAAACAGCTCCGAGGCGACGAACTGGTCCCCGCGCTTCTGCGCTTCCTTGTCCGTGAGATTGAGGAGCCCGTTCAGCTCGCGCGAGATCTGAACCTCGCCGCCATGACCCTCGACCTTGGGCAGGCGCGAGATCGCCTGCTTGGTCGCCTCCCGCAGCCGCGGGACATTGACGCCCGCGCGGGACAGAAGCGACGCGCTCGCTCCGTCGTCCTGGTCGAGCAAGGCCGCAAGCAGGTGCAGGGGCTCGATGAATTGCTGGTCCTGCCCGACGGCTATGCTTTGGGCGTCGCCGAGAGCCTGCTGAAACTTGGTGGTGAGCTTGTCCAGTCGCATAGAGATTCGATTACCCCGAAGCAAGTGGGGGATTTGTGCCGGTTTTCAAGGCCGAGCTGCCATTTTGCAACTTTCCCGCCTTTGAGTCTTGGCTTAGACTTGGCCGGTCTTAACGATGGCTACCGCCATGGCGATGAAGTTCGAGCTCCAGGAGCACCTGGGCAAATACCCGATCGTTCGACAGATCGGCAGCGGCGCCACCAGCCGCGTGTACCTCGCGCGCGACCCGTTCGCGGACCGCGAGGTCGCCATCAAGGTGTTCCTGTTCGACGAAAACATCAATCCGCAGACCGAGCGCATGATGCACAAGGCGTTCCTCGCCGAGGCCGCGCTCGCCGGCAAGCTCAGCCATCCGCACATCGTCGAGATCCTCGACGCGGTGGTCGAGCCCGAGCACAGCTACCTGGTCATGGAGTACGTGCCGGGCACGACGCTCGAGGCGCACTCGGATGTCACCAACCTGCTGCCCCTCAACAAGGTCGTCGAGATCATCTTCAAATGCATACGCGCGCTCGAGTATGCGTTCCAGCACGGGGTGATCCACCGCGATATCAAGCCGGGAAATATCCTGCTCTCGCAATCGGGCGACACGAAAGTCAGCGACTTCGGAGCCTCGTTTCAGCAGCGCCACGGCCAGGAGACGACCCAGATCACCGGCGTGGGCTCGCCCGCCTACATGTCTCCCGAACAGATCCGGATGGAGGACGTGACCCACCGGACCGATATCTATTCTCTGGGCGTGGTGATGTATCGTCTGCTCACCGGCCGGCTGCCTTACGAGGCCAACACCCAGGCGGGACTCGGCTATGCCATTCTCAACTCGGTCCCGGCCCGGCCGGTGACCTTGCGTCCCGACCTGTCGCCGCTGCTCGACCAGATCGTGATGAAGGCCATCGAGAAAGATCCTGCCGCCCGCCACAAGACCTGGCTCGATTTCGGCAAGGAGCTGAGCCAGGCCTTCACCACCCTGCGCCTTTCCGGCGCGTCGGCTTCCGATTCTCAGAAGTTCAACGAGCTGCGCGGCATGCCATTTTTCGAGGACTTCGACGACGTCGCCCTGTGGGAGGTCGTGCGGATCGGCAGCTGGAAGACCATGGACGAGGGAACCGTCATCATCCGGGAGGCCGACCAGGGCGACAGCTTCTACTTCCTGATCGCCGGCGAAGTGAGCGTGACGCTCCTTGGCAAGCGGCTCAACACCATCAAGCCGGGGGGCTGCTTCGGCGAGATTCTCTATTTCGCCGGCCGCATGGGCCGCCGAACGACCACGATCACGGCAGCGGGCGAGATCACGGTGATGGAGATCAAGGCCGATGCCCTGCGCGCCGCAACCGACGGTTGCCAAGTCGGATTCAACAAGGCGTTCATGCGCGTGCTGGTCGATCGCCTGACCCAGGCGAACCTGCGGCTCGCCGGCCGCGGCTGACCCAGAGGGAGGGAGGATGAATCTTCAGTTCATCATCGCCGTCGCGATCGGCGGTGCGATCGGCTCCGTCGCGCGATACGGGGTCGGCATCGGTTCGGGAAAGCTCTTCGGCCTGGCATTCCCCTGGGGAACCTTGATCATCAATATCGTCGGCTCGTTCCTGATCGGCGCCTTCGCGGAATCGTTCGCTCTCAGATGGGACGCGCCGCAAGCGGTACGGATGTTTCTTACGGTCGGTATTTGCGGGGGATTTACGACGTTTTCGACCTTTTCGCTGGATGCCTACGTGCTGATGGAGCGGGGGGAATGGTGGCAGGCGGCCGCCTACATGATCGGATCGGTGGTCCTGTCCATCGGAGGGCTGGTCGCGGGGCTGCATCTGACGCGCGCCGCCCTGTAGAAGGATCAGGCGGCGCTCGACTTCGGCGGCTCCCAGCGCTGCGCGGCCTCGTCGTCGGAGGCTCGCGCTTCGACCCAACGCGCTCCCTGCGGAGTTTCTTCCTTCTTCCAAAACGGCGCGCGGGTCTTGAGGTAGTCCATGATGAATTCGCAGGCGGCAAAGGCCTCGCCGCGATGGGCGCCGGTGACCACTACGAGCACGATCTGATCGGCGGGTTTCAGCTCGCCGACGCGGTGAACCACGAGCACTTCCATCACGTCCCAGCGGGTTTTCGCTTCGGCGACGATCTTTTCGAGCGCCTTCTCGGTCATGCCGGGATAGTGCTCCAGCGTCATCTTCGTCACCACGGTGCCGTCGTTCGCGTCGCCGCCGTTTCCGTCCCTACATACGCCGATGAAGCTCGCCACCGCACCAGTCTTGGGGTTGTCGCGCCGGAGCGCGGCGATCTCGACGCCCGCGTCGAAGTCCTTGGTCTGGATGCGCACCGGCACGGTCAGCCTCCGGTCACCGGCGGAAAAAACGCGACTTCGTCGCCCGGCTTCACGGACGTCGTCGGCTGCGCCATTTCCTGGTTGACGGCGACGCGCAGGGCCTTGCCCTGGGCCAGCGCCGTTTGCCAAGCGCCGCCGCGGGCCATGAGCAGCGTGCGCAAGCCCGCGACCGTGGACACCGCAGGCGCGATTTCGAGATCTTCGCCGGGCTTGCCCAGCTGCTCGCGCAGGCTCGCCAAGTAGAGGACCTTGACTTTCATCGATACAGCTCCGAATACGGCATGAACTTCACCATGTCTCCGGCGCGGATCGGATGGTCGGCTGGATTGTCGACCAAGCCGTCCGCCCACGCGGTGGACATCAGCACCGCGGAGTCCTGGGTGGGATAGAGGTCGAGCCCGCCGCGCGTGTTCCATTTTACGCGCAGGAACTCGCGCCGGAGATCGGGCTCGGGCCAGTCGAAATCGGCGCGCACGGGAATCGCGTGGGGCTGCACGTCGGTGATCCCTTGGGTCTTGAGCAGGAACGGCCGGACGAATACGAGGAAGGTCACGAAGCTCGAAACCGGATTTCCCGGAAGCCCGATGAAATTAGCCTCGCCGACCCGCCCGAACGCGAGCGGACGGCCCGGCTTCATCGCGATCCTCCACATAAGGAGCTCGCCTTCGGCTTCGACGGCGGGCTTCACGAAGTCCGCCTCGCCGACCGAGACGCCGCCGCTCGTCACGATCACGTCGCATTCGGCGGCCGCGCGGCGCAGCACTTCTCGCGTCGCGGGCAGCGAATCGGGAACGATCCCATAGTCGCGGGTCTCGCACCCGAACATGCCCGCAAGCCCGTTCAGCGTAAAGCGGTTCGAGTTGTAGATGCGCCCCGGCGGCAGGGGATCCCCCGGCATGACGAGCTCGTCGCCGGTAAAAAACAACCCGAGGCGCACGCGCCTGCGGACGGGAAGCGACGCGATGCCGACCGACGCGGCGAGCCCGGTGTCCTGCGGTCGCAAGCGGATTCCCGCGGGAAGGACCTCCCCGCCCGCGCGGATATCGCTGCCGGTGAGCCTGATCCACTCGCCGCGCGCCGGAACCTTTTTCACCACTACTTCGTCGCCTTCCTGCACGCAATGCTCCTGCATCGCGATGGCGTCGGCGCCCGCGGGAATCGGCGCGCCGGTGAAGATGCGTGCCGCGGTCCCCGGCGCGAGCGGCTTGCCCGTCGAGCCGGCGGGGATTTTCTGTGTCACTTTGAGCCGCGTGTCCGGGCCGTGGAGATCGGCGGTGCGCACCGCATAGCCGTCCATGGCGCTGTTGTCCATCGGCGGCACGTTCATGGTCGAGCGCTGCGCGACCGCGAGCACCCGGCCGGTCGCAGAGAGGGCCGGCACCGTTTCAGTTTCGGAGACCGGGCGCGCGCCGGCGAGAAGTTGCTGGAGCGCCTCGTCCACGTTGAGCAAGCCCTTGTTCATCTGAATCCGTTGTAGCTCAGGATGAAGTCTTCGATGCCCTGGTGGTCGTCAAGATCGAAGCGAGGCAGCTTGGTTTCAAGCGGCACGTCCGAAGCGATCGCGACAATATGGGCATCATCGGGATGCAACAGCGGCTTGCTGTTGTCCTTGCGCCAGACCTCGAGCTTGGGCAGAGGATGATGCTTATGGCCTTCGATGAGCAGCAGATCGCAGGGCGAAATACGCCCGATCTGGTCTTCCAGGGAAGGCTCCGGCTCGCCGCGCAGCTCGTGCATGATGACCCAGCGCTTTTCGGACACCACCATCACCTCGCCGCAGCCCGCCTCGCGGTGGCGATAGGAGTCTTTTCCGGGATGATCGACGTCGAAGCTGTGATGCGCGTGCTTGATCATCGATACCTTGAGACCGCGCTTGACGAAGCGCGGAATGAGCCGCTCGATCAACGTGGTCTTGCCGCTCCCCGACCAGCCCGCGAACCCGAAGATCTTCATGCCGTTATTGTATCAGGGCGTCATTCCCGCTCGTATATAGCGAGTGGGACTGCTCATTTCGAGTTCGGGAAAAACAACTGCTCGCCGCCGATCTTGTACCCGGCGATCGTCTTCTGTCCCTCGGGCGAGATGACCCAGTCGACGAACGCCTGGCCGAGGTCTTTTTTCACGTTGGAGTGCTTGGCGGGATTCACCAGCATCACCCCGTACTGGTTGAACAAGCGCGTGTCGCCTTCGACCACGATGGCGAGCTCGCCCCTGTTCTTGAACGATATCCAGGTGCCCCGGTCGGCGAGGATGTAGGCGCTCATCGCCGCAGCCGTGTTCAGCGCCGGGCCCATGCCCTGGCCCGTGTCGCGGTACCACGGCCCCTTCTCGGTGGCGATGTCGATTCCGGCCAATTTCCAGAGATCGAGCTCGGCGATATGCGTACCGCTTCGGTCACCGCGAGAGACGAACGGCGCGCCCGCCGCCTTGATCTTTTTCAGGGCGCGGAGGATGTCCGTGACGCCCGAGACTTTCGCCGGATCCGATTTCGGGCCGATCAAGACGAAATCGTTGTACATGACGTCGAAGCGCCGGACGCCATGGCCCTCCGCGAGAAATTTCTCCTCGGCGGATCGGGCGTGCACGAAAACCACGTCCGCATCGCCTCGGCGCGCGAGGTCCAGCGCCTGGCCGGTGCCCAGCGCGACCACGCGAACCTGGATCCCGGTTTTCTTCTGAAACACCGGCAGGATGTGTCCGAACAACCCCGACTGCTCGGTCGAGGTCGTCGAGGCGACGACGATGAACTTTTCCTGCGCGAGCGCCGGCAAGGCAGCGAGCAGTGCACCCGACAGCAGCAGCCTTCGGATCAGGTCCAAGGCAGTTCTCCTTTGATGAATGCCGCGGCTTGCGCCGACTGAGGTTTGGAAAAGAATTCCCCGACCGGCGCTCGCTCGACGAGCCGCCCCTGGTCGAGGAACAGGATCTCGTCGCCCAGGCGCCGCGCCTGACCGAGGTTGTGCGTCGCCATCACCACCTTCGTGCCCGCCGCATCGAAAGCCTTGATCACGGACTCGATCTCGCGCGTCGCGCTCGGGTCGAGGCTGGCAGTGGGCTCGTCGAGGAACAACACTTGAGGGTGCAGCGCCCAAGCCCGCGCGAGCGCGAGCCGCTGCTGCTCGCCGCCCGAAAGCACGCGTGCCGACCGGCGCGCGAGGTGCGACAGCCCGACGCTTTCAAGCGACTCCCGCACCAACGCCCCGCGCTGCGGCTCCGGGAGTCCCGCGATCTTCAGCGCGTAGGCGACGTTGGCGTAGGCAGAGCGTCGCAGCATGACGGGCCGCTGGAATACCATGGCCTGCTTCCTCGGAGCGCCCGGGCGCTCGAACGCACTCCACTCGATGCGTCCCGAAGAAGGTTCGAGCAGGCCGTGCATCAGGCGCATCAGCACGCTCTTTCCGGCGCCGTTGGCGCCCAGGATGATCGTGCTCGGCCCCGTCTCGATCTCGAGCGAAATCCGGTCGATGATGGTTCGCCCGCCGGCGGCGAACGACACGTCGGCAAGGCGCAGGGGAAGGATAGCGCCGTTGCTCATCCGTAGCGCCGCTGCGCCAGTTCCTTTGTCAAGTAGGCGGCCGCGTTTACTGCAATGACGATGGCAATCAGAATCAACCCCAAGGCGAGTGCGAGCGGCAGGTCGCCCTTGCTGGTTTCGAGCGCGATGGTGGTAGTCATCACGCGCGTCACTCCGTCGATGTTTCCGCCGACGATCATCACCGCGCCGACTTCGGCCGCGGCGCGCCCGAATCCGGCGAGGATCGTGGTCAGCAGCGAGAACCGCGTGTCCCAGAGCAGCGTCAGCGCCGCATTCATGCGGCCTGCGCCGAGGGAGCGCAGCTGCTCCTCGTATTCCCGCCAAGCGTCCTCGATCGCCTGGCGCGAGAGCGCCGCGATGATCGGAAGAATCAGGATCGATTGCGCGAAAACCATCGCCGAGGGCGTGAAGAGAATTCCGAGCGCGCCCAGCGGGCCGGCACGCGAGAGCAAAAGGTATACGAGCAGCCCCACCACGACCGGCGGCAGGCCCATGAGCGCGTTCATCACCACGATCACCGTTTGCCGGCCGCGAAAACGGCCGACTGCGATCGCGGCACCGAGCGGCAATCCCAGCAGCGCGGCGATCGCGACCGCCGACAGGCTCACGCTCAGGCTGAGCAGAACGATCTCGACCAGCTTGGAGTCGAGCCCTATCAGCAGCGCGAGCGCGGTGCTCAGGGCTTCCGACATGCTCGGCTCATGGTGACCGTTCTCCAGTCAGTGCTTATCGATGTTTACGAGGTTTGCCCGCGCACCCAACCACACGAGTATGGTGCCGACAACCATGCCCACTAAATAGCCGTACGGCAGCCCGACCGCTATCAATCCTACGAGCGCAGCGATGGGGAAGTCCAAGCGCGAATCCGCCGTGTCACGGATGAGCCAGACCAGCGAGAGAGCCTCAAAGAGGAGCAGCACGCCAAGTATGGGCAATGGAAACGCCCGCACTACGTGATCGAACCCTGACCCGAAGAGAAGCCCCAGCGCGACGAAAATTACGCCGTAAATGATGACCGACCCGCCGGTACGGCCGCCAAATGCGTAGTGGCCGGCCATGCCACCGGAGCCATGGCACGTCGGTATGCCGCCCAGCCATGGACTGACCAGATTCATAGCGGCGTACGTGAGACCAATTTTGCGGATGGTCAGATTGCGCTCGGGAAAGAGATCGTGCGCCAGCTGGCGCGTGGCAAGAACAGAGTTGCCCAGCGACAGGGGGATCTGCGGCAGTGCGAGCAGCACAAACCCGGTAACTATGTCCGACAGTTGCGGTAGATGAGGAGAAGGCAGGTGCAAGCCCACGCTTGCTGCCAGTGAGCTGGGGTCGAGTCTGTACGCCGCGATTGCGAGGCCAAGAGCAACCACCGGCAAGGCAGCCGGCAGCCGGCGATTCCCCAAGAGCAGCACGACGATGACGAACGCGAGGCCGGCCAGGAAGTAACCCGTTATGCTCTCGGCACGGACATAGTTCTGCAAGGAAATCGAAGCGAGTTGCAGCCCCAGCCCAAACTGGATGCCGCGCACCACGCTTTTGGGAACGACGCGCGCCAGCCAGCTGAGCGCGCCCGATAACGCGAGTATCAGCATCGTGAGGCCGATTGCGATTCCCGCGCCGTACAGAATCTCTGGCGCAGTCTGTTGGGCGATGACAATGGCGGCCATGGCCTTGAGGGGCTGGACCGGCATCGGCATTCGGTACGCGAGCCCAGTCAGGATCTGCATGGCGCCGAACATGATGAGCACGCTCGCGCCGTCGAGATGGGAGGCGAGAGCAACGCCGATAATGAGCGGCACGTCCGTACCCATGTCGCCGAACGCACCAGACAGTTCATTGCGATCGAAGCGGATCGCGGGGCGGGTACCCGATGTCGTGATATTCATTGGTATATAACGCTGCCGCGAATTCTAACCGAGACCGGTGTCGAACGTAAAGCTATCTGGCGCGACGCGCCGGCGCGATGAGCCTGGAGAGCCGCTTGAGCTCGGGCGCGACCGAGCGCGCCGCTCTCGATTCCATGGCGCGGTACCTGCGAAGGACTTCCTTCCCCAATTTGGTGACGCGCGCCCCGCCTCCGCCGTCACCGCCGGTGAGCGTCTCGACGAGCGGCCGACGGAACGCCGAGTTCATCGCCTCGACCAGCAGCCAGGCGCGCCTGTACGACATCTTCATCTCGCGCGCAGCCGCCGAGATCGATCCGGTGCGGGTGATGGCACCCAGCAAGTCGGCCCTCCCCGGACCGATGGCCACGATTGCCCCGATGAGAATGCGAATTTTCGGAACGAGCGCTCGGGACATGGGGTTGAAGAAATCGACGCCGTTTGCTCAAGAAACGGAGTCCCAGTATAGTTCAACCATCGGGGATTGCAGACTCCCCTGTCAGACGGTGTCCCGTCCAAGCGCTGCGCAAAATCACTGCCTCGAGGACAGACCATGGACACCGACAAACCCGCGATTTCGAATCAGCCCCCTCCGCCCGTCGGCTTGGGCGAAGCTTTCCGCTACTGGCTCAAGCTCGGCTTCGTCAGCTTCGGCGGCCCGACCGGGCAGATCGCGATCATGCACCAGGATCTGGTCGAGCGGAAACGCTGGATCTCCGAGAAGCGCTTCCTCCACGCTCTCAACTACTGCATGGTGCTGCCGGGGCCGGAGGCCCAGCAGCTCGCCACCTATATCGGCTGGATGATGCACCGGACCTGGGGCGGCGTGATCTCGGGCGGCCTTTTCGTATTGCCGTCGCTGTTCATCCTGATCGCGTTGACATGGGTTTACCTCGCGTACGGCAACGTGCCGCTCGTGGCCGGGCTGTTCTACGGCATCAAGCCGGCGGTCACGGCGATCGTCTTGTTCGCCGCGTACCGCATCGGATCGCGCGCACTCAAGAATGCGGTGCTGTGGACCGTCAGCTTGGCTGCGTTCGTGGCGATCTTCGCCTTCGCGGTGCCGTTTCCCTACATCGTGCTCGCCGCCGGCATCGTCGGCTACCTCGGTGGACGCATCGCTCCTGGAAAGTTCTCCACCGGGGGCCATGAGGGCGCCGGGAAAGGCTACGGACCGGCCTTGATCGACGACACCACGCCCACGCCCGCGCACGCGCTTTTCCGCTGGGCGCATTTTGCCCTCGTCCTGGCGATTTTCCTCGCGGTCTGGATCGCAGCCCTCGGCGCGCTCGTCGCGCTATTCGGATGGGACAGCGCGCTCGCTCAGATGGGCTGGTTCTTCACCAAGGCGGCGCTGCTCACCTTCGGCGGCGCCTACGCGGTGCTACCTTACGTCTACCAAGGCGGGGTGGAGCACTACCAGTGGCTGACCGCAACGCAAATGATCGACGGGCTCGCGCTGGGAGAAACGACACCCGGGCCGCTCATCATGGTGGTCGCCTTCGTCGGCTTTGTCGGCGCCTGGACGAAGGCGGCGCTCGGACCCGAGGCGCTGGCGCTCGCCGGGTGCGCGGGCGCGACGGTGGCGACCTTCTTCACCTTCCTCCCCTCTTTTCTGTTCATCCTCCTCGGCGGCCCGCTGGTGGAATCGACGCACGGAAATCTGCAGTTCACTGCGCCGCTCACGGGAATCACCGCCGCCGTGGTCGGCGTGATTCTCAACCTCGCCGTGTTCTTCGCCTGGCACGTGCTGTGGCCGGAGGGGTTTTCCGGACGATTCGAATGGTTCTCGGCGCTCGTCGGTCTGGCCGCGCTCGCCGCGCTATGGCGCTACCGGACCGGCATGATCCCGGTGATCTTCGCCTGCGGCGCAGCCGGCCTTGCGCACCATCTGATCGCGGGCTAGGCCGAGGGCTCGCTGGAAAAAGCGAAGGGCGCCCGCGAGCGCCCTTTGTCGGAAGAGTACGATCGGTGCGTCTTACTTTCCTCCGGCCTTCGGCACCGGCCCCTTGATGCCCTTGTTCTTGCGATAGTTGGCTACCGCCTTGTCCTGGTACTTGCCCAGCAAGTCAGCGTCCTTCTTCGCCGCTTCGTCGGCTTTCGCCTTGGCCTCCGCCGCCTTGGCCGGATCGGCCGGAGCGGGGGGCAGCTTCGCCCAGACCACGCCTGCGGTCGCGGCCATTATCGCTGCCATTATCAGGATACGAACATTCATGGTGCCCCCTCCTCAATGCTGACCCTGCGGCGCGTCGGGCTGGCCCATCGCCGTCCCGGCCTTGACCTTTCCGGACTTCACGTCGTTGTACCAGTACTCGTGGTGCTCCCTGGCCCAGGTTTCATCGACGTATCCGTTGCGCATCGCCTCGTACGCCCCCTCCAGGCCGATCGTGCCGAGATAGATATGGCCCAGAGAAATGGCCACCACCGCGCCGGCCGCAACCGCGTGCACCACGTTCGCCTCGATCATGACGGCGCGCACCTGGTCGAAATTCGGAAATAGCAGCACCAGACCCGACGCGCTCACGATCAGGCTCAACGCCACCACGCCGATCCAGAACCAGACCTTCTCGCCCGCGTTGAATCTTCCGGACGGAACGTGCCCGCCGGAGATCATTCCGCCCAAGTTCGCGAACCACCTGATGTCGTAGAGGCGCGGGAGGTTATCCTTGACGAACATGACGATGAACATCAGCAGGCTCACGATGAACACCGGCCCGACGAAATTGTGCAAATGTTTCGAGAGCTGCGCGAGCCAGGCGAACAGCGTGTATCCGATCACCGGCAGCAGGACATACTTTCCCACCATCATGACGAGGCCGCTGATGCCGAGAACGACAAAGCTGATCGCGACCACCCAGTGCGTGTATCGCTCGAACGGAGTGAAGCGCTCGATCAGCCGGCCGGTAGGCTCGCCGTGGACCTTGATGCTGCCGCGCCACCTGTAAAACGCCCCGATCACGACCACGATTGCAGCGATCAGCCAGCCGGCGATGGGAGTGATCCAGCCGTTCTTCAGCTGCCGCCACGTTTCCCCGTAAGTCTGGACGAGGACGCCTGTCTCGCGACCCTTGATCGAGGTGTACTCCTCCTTCCCGGAGCGCACGTCGCGCCAGACCGGCGCGTTGTTGTAGGGCTGCGACTGCGCGCGCTGCTGCTGGGTTTCCTGCTGCTGCGCGGTGCCGCTGAGCGGCAGGGAGAGCCATAGCGCAAGCGCAATGCGCCCGAAAACCGCGACCGGTTTCATGAGCGGCTCTCTCCTATTCGACGCGGTTATATTCGTTCTGCGCGAGGTTGCGCGTCTTGACTGCCGCCTCCCAGCTCGTCTTGTCGCCCTGATCCCACTTGGAAGTGGTGTAAAGGCTCGAGCCGGGAGCGTTTTCCCAAGGCTTGGTGTCGGGCTTGCCCTGGTACTTGCCCTGCTTGTAGACGGTCACCTGGTCGCGCTCGCCGCAGGCAGCCAGGCCGACGGCGGCCAGAAGAGCGGCGCCCGCGAGGGCGAGTTTGCGGGCGCCTCTCATGACTTCGCCCCTGCCGGCGCGGCCCTCTGCTCGGGCTTGCCGTAGGCGGTGCCCCAGCCCCACACTTCCGACCCCTTGCCGC
>Ga0209647_1001791_pt1 | contig 17845 bp, 13 predicted proteins | sample GraSoi_2013_60cm_FD_185827 | JGI IMG/M metagenome (GOLD analysis project Ga0209647, IMG submission 185827) | Grasslands soil microbial communities from the Angelo Coastal Reserve, California, USA - Sample 9_17_2013_60cm (SPAdes) (version 2) | ecosystem: Environmental > Terrestrial > Soil >...
AAGATCAAATCCCAACAACACGACGTAGGTGCCCGCCACTGCCTGAACGGTTAATCCCTTGGCTGATGTATTTCGCGTCCTCATTAAATGCCTCCTTTTGCTAGCGGAACTGCCATCGTGGACATCCGACTATGACATCATTGTCCATATCCGAACGTTTTTATAAATGATATCCGTCTTGTTAGCCATCTGGTTGAGTGCGACGAGAACAATGGTCCCCTGCTTTTGATAGATGCCATTACTGACAGTAAATATCGGCTGTCCACCATGAATAGTGATTAAGCGGCGAGGAAAGTAATACTACCGAAATGGTAGCTAGTTTTGTGATTTGATAGTTACATCTTAGATATATCAGACATGTAATACAAAGTACTATCGAATTTGATGAGGTACAATGATAGTATAGAAGAATTTGATAAAAATATCAATAAAAAAAGGTACTAAATAAAAATGGCCTAAACCCGAAGCACACCATTTTTATTTTCACCTGTGTTATAATCTATCTCGTTCATCATGAAGCGTCAGCAGGACAAATTACAAGAAGCATAGGATAAGAGGTATCTACGCTATGTTTATACTTCCCAACGGAAAACACATTGATAAAGATATGGTCGAGCTTGCAATGGAGGATTCAAACCTAGCGAATGCTTATTATTTAAATACGCAAACCGGCGAAGTGATCTACCTTTCAGATTTTGACGATGGTTCCGACGAGAGAGAAAAACAGCTGGAAGAAATCGAGAACAGTAGTAATTGTATTCCCATTGAAAGAATCTCTTCACATGAAGCGTATCAGTGGATGAGAGATTTCGTTGCCGAAATCGTCGCTCCCAAAGACGAACAGGTCGCAGAAAAATTATCCATTGCATTGATGGGGAAAGGCGCATTCAGGCGATTTAAAGATATCTTACATGGGGTTGGTGAGGAGTGGATACAGGCATGGTATCAGTGGAAAGACGCTCATCTCAAAGATGCAATGCAGGAATGGTTTGCGAGTTTGTCTGGGACAATGACTGAAGAATTACCTGAAAACGACCCTTCATAGATAATTTTAGTTGTTGTACTCTGCAGCTTTGGGAAGATGATCACGTTTGTCCTCTCGCCGTGCACGGCTGGACCATGTGAAGGAGAAAGCATGATGACAGATGATAACTCCAATGTTCAAGTGAATCCGCAGACACTCACGCCGAATCCCGCGCTGAAGAACTTGGGTCTTTTCGTAGGCAAGTGGAATGTAGAGCTCGCATTTCCTGCTCATCCATCCGCCATCGTTCGCGGGCAGGCGGCGTTCGAATGGCTGGAAGGAGGGGCTTTCGTTGTTGAACAGTGGGGCGACAGTACGTGGATCATTGGTCCTGATGATTCGACCGAGACGTATTGCACGCTCTACCACGACGGGCGTGGTGTCTCTCGTGTCTATCAGATGAGCCTGAGCGATGGCCTCTGGAAGATGTGGAGGGAAGCGCCCGGCTTCTCTCAGCGCTTCACAGGCACATTCAGCGAAGACGGCAACACCATCAGAGCCACCTGGGAGAAATCGAGTGACGGCTCACATTGGGAACACGACTTCGACCTGACGTATACGAAGGTCAGGTAGGCAGCGAGAGATCGAGTCCCGGACGTGAGGGGCCGCCCCAAAACCTGGATATTCCTTCGGCAAATAGTGTGGCGCACCCTGCATCATTCGTCACTGCACGTGCGGATGTGCTACACGAAAGACGAAAGTGTCCAAGAACCCGCATATCTTTTCGCTTTTTCTGTGGTGAGAGAGGCAAGCGCCTTTCTTCTTCTGTCCTAGCCCTATCTCAATATTCCTCTTGACAAATGTATTATTTCTAATTAAAATAATATGTATTAGGAGGACTTGAGAAATGGAAACAGATCACAAAGAGGGGGGAAGCCGCGAGGAGCCGCTGGGCTTTGCGCTGGGAGCGGCGGCACGCAAACTGGCGAAATTTTACGTCCAAGCGCTGGCAGGCCATCCCCTGACACCCTCGCAGCTTTTTCTCCTGCGCCAACTCTGGTTGGAGGATGGGTTGCCCTTACGTGATCTTGGGTTGCGCGCCCAGCTTGATGCCACCTCCACCACCTGGCTCGTCGATCAACTGGAGCAAGCGAGCCTGGTCGAACGGAAGCGCAACGACCCCGATCGGCGCATCGTGCGTGTCTGGCTAACCGAGGCGGGACGGCAGTCCCAGGCCGAATTGGTTCCAGCACTGGCGCGCTGGGAAAACGCGCTGTACCAGGGGCTGTTGCCCCATCATTCTCCCGACGAGATCGCCGCCTTTCGCCGCGTGCTTGCCACACTGAACAACACGCTGCCGGAAGGAGACGACCTGTGGGAGCACCTCTCAACCTTCTGGGATTCCCGGCTTGACATGCTTCGTTCATTGACCGAAACGACTGATGAGAAAGGATAGCACATTCATCATGGAGAAAACACATCTGATTGGCCGCTCAATTGAGAAAGAACTCTTCATCAAAGCCACCCCTGAACGCGTCTTCCAGGCCCTGACCGAGAAAGCAGATCTGGAACGCTGGTTTCTTACGAAAGCCGAGGTCGATTTGCGCCCTGGGGGTGCGATCAGGTTCGAGTGGGGACCGGGCCTGTTCGAAGGTGGCAAGATCCTCGTGCTCGAACCGCCCCATCGCCTCAGCTATACCTGGGAAGCCCTTGAGCCTAGCCCCACCACGATCACCTTTGAATTGACAGCGGAAAACGATGGCACACGTCTCCGTCTCATTCACACGGGCATCGGCGAAGGTGAGAACTGGGATAACTATTACACCTCCATCAGCAGCGGCTGGAACGCTCATCTCAACAATCTGACCGCCTGGCTCGAAACCGGCATCTGCGAACCACCTGGACCCAAGGGTCGGTAACCAATTTCGCGCCGTTTCCGCTGGTGGCTTTCCGTAGGAATAGACCAGAACGGGCTCAGACAGAGAAGGTATGGACGGGCGGCCCACCAGCCAGGACGTAAAGAGATTCTTCGTAGAATGATCTTGATGAGAAGCATTGAAAGTCAAAGAAAGGAAAACGATATGAAATTTGACATCGTGCACAGCGTTGACATCGAGACAACGCCTGACCGTCTTTACGAAGCGATTACCACCCAGAAGGGGCTCGCTGGATGGTGGACGCCCCAGGTGAAGGCCGAACCAACAATGGGTGCCCTCAACGAGTTTCACTTTGTGGAGACGACCCTCAAGTTTCGTGTAGACAAGCTCGAACCCGCCCGCCACGTTGCCTGGTCAAGCGTGCAGGTTCCGCCCGACTGGGAGGGGACGCAGGTCCTGTTCGACATCACCCCCGAAGACGACACAGTCAACCTGAGGTTCAGCCACACCGGTTTCGCATCTCCTGGCGGCAGCTTTGGCGGCACCAGTTACTCGTGGGCACAGTATCTCCGTAGCATCAAGCTCCTCCTGGAGACCGGCGAGGGCGAACCTTTCGGCAGTGGAGGCTCACGCCTCGCAGGTACTACGCGCTGAAACAGCAAAAATATCAGTGACGGCCAGAAGAGGTTCCATTGGGCCTATCAGTGCGATTCTGACGGAAAAGGACCTGCCCATCCTGATATGTATACGAGACAGGTTGCGTCACACAAATGGACGCAACCTGCCTCTCACAATAGGACAAGTTCGAGATGCCCACAAGAACAAGCAAGATATATCCCCTTTTTTATACCACCTCATCTCGCCAGCACATACTGCATCCCGCCAAAGTGCTTGATCATGCCCTTGAGTTCCATCGTCATCAGAGCGGATGAAACGGTCGTCGTGGGGAGGCCGGAGACACGAATGATCTCGTCGATATGACAGGGCTCGTGGCTGATGAGAGCCATCAGTGCGCGTTCCTCCTCATTTTCGGGCAGCTCAGCCTGCGCTGCGACCTGCTGGGGAATCAAAAATAAATTCATCTTTAGCACAATATCCTCGACACTGGTGACAAGGTATGCCCCGTCCTGAATCAGTTTGTTGGCGCCCACGCTGCCGGGTGAATAGATGCTGTTGGGGACTGCGAAGACGTCACGACCGTGTTCCAGGGCAAAATTCGCTGTGATCAGGGCCCCGCTCTGTTTGGGCGCCTCAGTAACCAGCACGCCCATGGCAAGGCCTGAGATAATGCGGTTGCGCGCGGGGAAATTTTTGCTGTCGGGTTTTACGCCAAGCGGGAATTCTGTTACCAGCGCTCCCTGACCTGACTCAACAATCCGTCGTGCCAGGCCCAAGTTATCCGACGGATAAATGGTATCCAGGCCGCTCGCCAGCACGGCAATGGTGCGCCCGCCCGCGTCTAATGTCGCCGTATGAGCAAGTGTATCAACACCATGGGCCAATCCGCTCACCACGACAACGCTGCCCTTCGCCAGGTCTTTCGCGAACTGCTCGGTCACCTGGCGACCATAACTCGATACTTTGCGTGTGCCAACTACCGCCAGCGCGAATTTATCTTCTTCATATTTGAGCTGTCCCGCTACATAGAGAACCGGCGGGGCAGTGGGAATGTCTCTGAGCTGGTACGGATAGTCGCCGTCCCTTATGGTAACTACGCGTATGCGCAGGCGCTCAAGCTTTTCCAGCTCTTGCTGCGGATTGCTGGTGGCCCGTTGTTTCAGAAAACTCTCAATCGTTCTCTGGTCCAACCCAACATCTGCCAGGGTTTTGCTATCCGCTTTCCAGGCTTCCGCCAGGTTGTCTGCAAAGTAATCGAGCAGCAGTTTGAAGCGGATTGGGCCAATCCCAAGCACCCGGCTGAAGGCGACCCAATAGGCCAGTTCATCTAACGGCAAAGCATCAGATGTATAATAGTGAGCAGGTGCATCAAACACTTCCAACACATTTTCCTTTACTATCTTTTGAATAAACTAGGGTAAACTATTCTCGTGGTACATCTTTCCCCGCTGGACTATGACCATTTCCTCTGGATATCTCCCCATTGGCGGCGTCATGTCCATCGTACGTAGGATACTCAAATTGCCAGGTTGTATTTGCCATGGGTGTTTGTACTGGTGCAGCCTCTTGCTCCGTTGCTTGAGCTGCCGCTGATGGTGTCATATTCTCATAGGGATACTCAGACGTACCATAGTAAAAAGGCATATATTGTCCCTGCGGAGGCATATAGCGTGATCCGGGCGGAAAAGGTGGTAAAGATGCGCCAGGCCTGTCTGGTTGACGCTGCAGAGAGTAACTGGCCGCCAGGATTTGCTGGCCTTTCTGTGTGGCTAATTCACTTTGACGTTTGCGCCGTTGATACATCAACAAGGCTGCGATGGCCACAATGGGCAACAAGACGAGTGCACTTCCAAGGGTGATTAGCACTGGAGTCGTGTTATCCACGGGCATTGTCTGTGGTGGAGTGGATGCTATGGGGCGAGGCGTTGGCGTAACCTGATCTGGAGTAATCACAGCTGGCTGGCCAAGACTCACACGCCATTGATTCTCCAGGTGCAACTGGTCCACGCCAAGCGCCTGTTTGAGATCATCATCGAGACCTGCTTGTGCATCGTTCATTTTCTGGATGAGCAATGCCATTTTTGCGTTGCCAAAGATGTGATACATGTAATCAATCAAATTCCAACTCTGAGCATAGGCCAGGTAGGCTATATCACTATTGGCGGGAAAGCCATCAGCGATATCAAAGAGTCGCAGCAAGCGATGGGTGGAGAGAGCCTGGTTGAGGCGAAACTTCATTTCCGGCTCATGAAAGAACTGATTATAGACAGCCATACCCTCATCAAACCATGTCGGGAGTGTTTCACCCATACCCTGCGCGATCAGTTGATGGAGCGCGAGATGGGTCAGTTCATGGGGCATATCACGTACAAGTGTGTCGTCCTGATTGTCTACGGCACTGATAAATGCCTCGTTCAAGTGAGGATAAGCTTGACCGCCTATCCATTCATAAGAGCCAGGCGCGAGAGCACCGTGAAAATCATCATTGCTGGCATAGACCCATAGGTTGACAGGGTGAAGCAGACCGGCCCCCAGCACCTGGTGAATGTGGTTAATGCTGGTAGATGCATCGTCGAGGAGTGTCTGTCCAAATCCAAGCGAACGATTATACCAGCTGACATGTAACAACCCCTGCGCTAGATGCTGCCAGGTAAAACGTGTATCGACCGTTGTGAAACTTACTGATTTATCGATATGCTGGTTGTTTGCACGATCCTGTAATGCCCAATAGTACTGAACAGTGGTCCCAGGATAATGAAAATTGTTGCCGCTGGTAATTTCGCGCCAGTGTAATGTGATCACATTCGCAGGATTGCTGATCTTGACAACCCGCAATTTCGTATCCTGTGAATACCTCGAATCATTAAATGTAATAGAGATCGTCGCCTGGTTGATTGCGCTCTGCGGATCACTTGCCGTCATAGTAAAGTCGATATAATTGGGAAAATGAATGGCATCTGTTTCCGATGTAACGACAATGGGATCATTACTTAAGTTCCTGGTATGATTTTCGTTGTGCTTCATGTCCTGGGCGCTGTATGGATACATTTGAGAAGTAACTGTTAATGGTTGGCTGGACGCAAAAGCGTTGGCTGAAAATGCCAGAGTCAATAGAAAAACACTACATAGATAAAGCAATATATACCGTAAAAAATACTCGGACCGCTGTGGCATCAATATGGCTCCTCTCAGCTTTGTGTCGTACATTGACCCTATTGTACATGATTTGTTATGACCTGAATAGGTAATTACTGTTAATTTGCTATATCTTATCCGTTCAGGTAAGAGAACAGGGATGCTACGTGGGGGGTAAACAAGGGCGGTTTCTCAATTCCTCCTGAAAATAACCTCTCTTTCGTTCATTGGTAGTAGTAATATTAAAGTAAGACATGGACAAAGAACGAAGAGTGCTGCACAGGCAGGAAATGTAACAGGGCCAGTAGCCTGTTTTGTAAATATTGAGGATTATTTATGAGTAATAACTTTTTGAATCACCAACAAAACGGCAATATTTCACCCCACAACGGTAATGCATCTCATTCTCCTAATGGTTCTACCCGCACAGGTAGTCTATTACGGGATTATCGCCAACAGCAGCAACAAGGGCCTCAACAGTATTCTCCTGCACCTATGCCTCCAACACAGGCCTCTCCATCCTATCCACCGCAGACTCTACCAGCTCAGCCACCACAGCGACAACCACAAGGCTGGCCCTCTCCTCAGAGCTGGCCTACAGGTAATAGACAGGATGGTCAGGGCTGGGTGGCCAATACCATGCAGATGGTGCGCCGCTGGTCTGGCCGTGTAGCGGCTGTAGCGCCTCCCGTCGATCCGCATCCCTTAGTGCTCTATCGCCCAGACGCTCCCTTGCCAACAACGGAGCAGCGCAAGCCCTGGAAACGCTCGCGCACTGTACGTATCGCCATGCAGATGAAACACCGCCGTGCGCGCTGGCAGCAGAACCGCCCACGCACACAGGCCATTGTTAGCGGCATCTTGATTGCCCTCCTGCTCTTGCTGCTCATCGGCGCCTCTTCGGGCAGCGCCTATGCCTATAAGTACTACCAGGACCAACTGCCCCAGTTGCAAAGCCTGGCCAATCAGCAGATTTCACAGACCACGCGTATCTATGATCGCAATGGAGTCCTGCTCTTCGATGCCTATGCCAGTAGTGGACGGCGAACTCCTGTGTCCTATGACTATTTACCGCAAGTCTTGAAAGATGCACAGACCTCGGCGGAGGACCCGACCTTCTGGACAAATTCTGGTATCGACCCGCAAGCTATTCTACGTGCTGGCGGCCAGTACCTACAGGCCGGGGGAGTGGTCAGTGGAGCCAGTACCATGACCCAGCAGTTGATCAAAAATATGACAGGCGACGCAGCGGTAACGCTTAATCGTAAAATTCCTGAGGCTGCCCTGGCCATTGGCTTGACACAGCAATATCCCAAGACGAAGATCATGGAGATGTACTTCAACGTATCTCCCTATGGCGCGCTGAACGAGGGCGTCGAAGCTGCGGTAGAAGATTACTTCCACCTCAACCCGCAATGTGATAAAAATTTCAAGTGCACTCCAGGCGTCTACTACCTCAGCTGTTCTGATCCATCTCACCTCCAGAAATGTGATCCGACACAGTGTGATACGGCTCATAACTGTGATCCAATACTAGGGCTCGCACGCGCTTCCTTGCTGGCTGGTATGCCTCAATCTCCCTCAAGCTATGATCCGACCTTAGGTATCGTTGATCAGGGTACTGGTGTGTTGTATTACCTGGAACGCCAGCAATATGTGCTCAACCAAATGCTAAAGTACAATATAAATATTCCAGGTTTGGGTCCCATCACCCAGGATATGGCCAACCAGGCTGAGGCATTGACAGCCAAATTGAAATTTCCCCCTTATCAACATATCTATTATCATGGCGCTCAGCATTTTGTGCAATATGTTATTGCTCAGTTAGAAAGCCAACTGGGGGTCCAGACATTCCTCAATGGTGGTTTTAATATTCGTACCACTATTGACATCAACCTGGAACACTATGTTGAACGCGCTGTGCAGCGGCATCTCTATCAGCCGGAGCAACAATACTTTGGCTATGGGTATGGTCCCCTTGATAAGGTCAACAATGTTAACAATGCTGCCGTTGTCGTCATGGATGCTAAAACGGGTGAGGTTCTGGCGATGGATGGCAGCGCAAACTTCAACGATAGACGTGCAGTAGTGAACGGACAATTCAACTCGACCTTGTCTCCGCTGCAGCCTGGTTCTACGATCAAACCCATTGTTTATGCCGCCGCATTTCAGCAGGGCTGGTACCCTGGCATGATAGTGCCTGATTATAAGACCTACTTTCCTAATAATGGTGTTACTGATGCCAATAAAGCCTTTGTGCCAGGCGATTACGGTGGTCACTATTCTAACACGAACACAACTATTCGCAGTGCTACCGCTGATTCACGCAATGTACCGGCGGTAAAAGGTTCACTTTTTGCCGGAGTTACCAATGTCATTAGTACGGCCCAGCGTTTCGGTATTACAACCTTGAGCCAGAAGGCTGATAACAATACTTCATTCGCGCTTGGTACGTCTGGTATTCCATTAATTCAGATGGTGGGAGCCTACCAGGTCTTCGCCAACCAGGGTGTACGCATTCCACCCAAGAGTGTCCTGGATATCTGGGATAACTACGGCCACCACCTCTATCATTTTGATCCTGCTCATCCAGGCGGCATTCAGGTGCTTAGCCCGCAGATTGCCTTTCTGATGACTTCTGTGTTATCAGATGAATACGCCCGTAAGATAGAGTTCTGGCCCGACCATGACCTCTCATTCTGGAATCCCTATGCCTATGCTCAGCCTGATGCATTGTACCCTGACGTTGCCGCTAAAACCGGTACAACAGATGGCTTTAAAGACAACTGGACGATTGGTTACACTGCTTCAGCGGTGGTTGGCGTCTGGGCCGGCAACGCTAACGGTGATCTCATGAAAAACGTAATTGGTATCACCGGTGCCGCTCCCATCTGGCACAGCGTGATGACATATATCAGCGGCATGTGTAATACCTTTACCTCTTATGATAGTGTTCCTTGTGGGAAACAGGACCTCGTGCTCAAGCCACAGACCTTTACACCTCCCGGTGGTGTGGTTCAACAGTGCGTTTCACCAACCAACGGCCTTGCTGGTACTGGTAACTGTGACTACATGCTCACTGGTGAAGTACCCCAGCAAACTGGAGTAATGAATCCGACCAATAATCCGACGGCAACACCAACACCGTAGGGTTGAGTAAAGGCCAGGACGAGAAGAGTAAGGGAGGCGCTAATTCGTGCGAACAAATCAGCGCCTCCCTCACTCTTCTCGTCCTATTCTCCCCATTTTAGCCTTGACAATCGGCCCTTGAGAGTGCTATTCTGTATTTGCAGTCTCGTATCGAGACTGCTAGCAATCAGACTTGACAAACGATGTATCATAGCGACATATCTCTTGTATGTTGGAAAGGGTGCGTGATTAGATAAGCATGACACCGCTAAGCCAACGCAAACAGCAGATTCTGCGGGCACTTGTTGAGGAGTATATCTATACAGCTATACCCGTTGCATCTGAAACCCTGGTGCGCAAGTACAGGTTAAACTATAGTTCTGCCACGGTTCGTCATGAGCTGGCTGGACTAGAAGAGGCAATGCTGATCTTTCAGCCGCATACCTCTGCCGGGCGTGTTCCAACCGACCTGGGTTATCGCTACTTTGTAGAACACCTGATGCGTGAGTCCGCGCTCTCACTCGATGAACAGCGCCTCATCCTTCATCAGTTCTACCAGGTGCAGGACCAGTTGGATCAATGGGTACGCTTGACTGCTTCGGTGATGGCACGTTTACTCCATAGCGCCGCAGTCATGACGTCTCCACGCTCTACGCAGGGACAACTCAAGCACTTTGAAATTCTATCCGTGACCGAACTTGCGGCGCACCTTGTACTTGTCCTGATGGATGGAACCGTGAAGCAGCAGCGGTTGATGTTGGAAACTCCTCTCCACCAGGAAGAACTCAGCGCCCTGGCAAAACGCTTGAATGCACTTTTCCAATCCAAGAGCGCAAGCGAAGTCAATGATATCTTGCGGCAGAACGACCTTGCACCGACGGAGCGCCTGATCGGGAGCACACTTGCTCACATCCTGGAGCAGCATGGTGATCCCCTGGGCGATGTCTTTTACCGTGAAGGCGTGATAAATATCCTGGAAGAGCCAGAATATAGCCGCATGGGTCCAGAAGGTGAACGCAATGAGCGCGTTCGTAAGGTGATGGAAGTCTTAGAACAAAATCGCTTCTTGCCCGTTCTTGCTTCACACCTGCGAGAATCCGATGGTGTACAGGTCATTATCGGCGGTGAAAACCAGTGGGATGAGATGAAAGATGTCAGTATGGTAGTAGCTCGCTACGGTCAGGAAGGCAAGATTGGCGGTTTGCTTGGCGTGATTGGACCTACACGTATGCAGTATGGCCGCGCCATAGCCGTTGTGCGTTATATGACGCAAGTGATGAATGAACTGCTGGCCGAAGTCTACGGCTATTGAAATCGATACAAAGCTATCATCAAATGACTGAATGTACATGTATAATAATTAGGAGGCACTAATGCCAAAAGTAATTGGGATCGATTTAGGAACAACAAACTCTTGTGTTGCTGTGATGGAAGGCGGAGAGCCTGTCGTCATCCCTAACGCCGAGGGAGCGCGTACGACCCCGTCGATCGTGGCTATTAATAAGAGCGGGGAACGCCTTGTCGGTGAGGTAGCCAAACGCCAGGCTATCACAAATCCCGAAAATACCGTCTATTCGATTAAACGTTTTATGGGCCGCAAGTATGATGATCCAGAAGTGGATCGCGACAAGCGCCTTGTACCATATAAAGTTGTTCGCTCGAACAACGGTGACGCCTGGGTTGAGGTCCAGGGTAAGACCTACAGCCCGCCAGAAATTTCTGCAATGATTTTGCAGAAGCTCAAAGCTGATGCCGAGGCCTACCTTGGCGAGCGCGTGACGCAGGCCGTCATTACCGTACCGGCCTACTTTAACGACGCACAGCGCCAGGCCACTAAAGACTCAGGTAAGATCGCCGGACTTGAAGTCCTGCGTATCATCAACGAGCCAACCGCGGCCTCGCTGGCCTACGGCCTCGACAAGAAGAAAGACGAGCGCATCGCCGTCTATGACCTCGGTGGAGGTACCTTCGACATTTCTATCCTGGAACTGGGTGATGGCGTTTTTGAAGTCAAGAGCACCAACGGTGATACACACCTGGGTGGTGATGACTTTGACCAGCGTGTGATCACCTGGCTAGCCGATGAGTTCCGCAGGGAGCAGGGCATCGACCTGCGCCAGGATCGCATGGCTCTCCAGCGTTTGAAGGAAGCAGCGGAGAAGGCCAAGAAAGAGCTCTCCAGCTCGATGCAGACGGAGATTAACCTGCCCTTTATTACGGCCGATGCCAGTGGACCTAAGCACCTGACCATGACCCTGAGCCGCTCAAAACTGGAGCAATTGGTTGAGAGCCTGGTCGAGAAGTCGCGTGAGCCCGTCATGAAGGCCCTCGCGGATGCAGGTGCACGCCCAGGTGACATCAACGAAGTTGTCCTGGTTGGTGGACAAACCCGTATGCCAGCCGTCCAGACGCTGGTACGCCGCATCTTTGACCGCGAACCAAACCGTGGTGTCAACCCGGACGAGGTCGTCGCCATTGGTGCTGCTATCCAGGCAGGTGTTTTGACCGGTGATGTCAAAGACGTCCTCCTGCTGGATGTCACACCGCTTTCACTGGGTATCGAGACCCTTGGTGGTGTCTTTACACGCTTGATTGAGCGCAATACCACCATCCCGACGCAGAAGGGCCAGGTGTTCTCAACAGCCAGCGATAACCAGCCAAGTGTGGAGATCAATGTGCTGCAGGGTGAGCGTGAATTCGCCAAGGACAACCGTTCACTGGGTAGCTTTATCCTCGATGGTATTCCACCCGCTCCCCGCGGTATTCCGCAAGTCGAGGTGACGTTCGACATCGATGCCAATGGTATCGTCAACGTCTCTGCCAGGGATAAGGGCACGGGCCGCGAGCAGAAGATCACTATCGTTGCTTCAAGTGGTCTCTCCAAGGATCAGATCGACCGCATGGTGCGCGATGCCGAGTCTCACGCGGCAGATGACAAGCGCCGCAAAGAAGAGGTGGAAGAGCGCAACCAGGCTGATAGCGCCGCCTACCAGTCCGAAAAGAATATCGCTGAACTGGGTGATAAAATCACACCAGAGCAGAAGAGCGAATTGGAATCCAAGATCGCCGATGTTCGCTCGGCCCTATCGACCGATGATGTGCCGCGCATCAAAGCCGCACGTGAGGCTCTCATGCAGTCCTTCCACAAGGTTACCGAGTCGATCTATCGTACAGCGGGTGCCGGGGCTGGCACTGGTGCGGGTTACGAAGAAGGCCCAGGCCAGTCCGACCAGGGACAGGGACCTTCCCGCGGCGGTGATGACACCATTGAAGGTGAATTCCACGAAATGTAGTCGTCCCTGATATGAGTCTGGTGCAGGAGTGTGCCAAGGGCATATCTTCTGCACCAGACTCATATCCATGTACCAACTTGGCTATTCTCTTGCGTATAACCTGTAGGACAATGTAACATTAAACGAAATAGAGTGAATTAGCATTGAATGCGGTAGCGCAGAACTAAGCGCGCCCTGTCTTCTCAAGGTAAAGGACCTGTTATGGCCACTAACAAACGAGATTATTATGAGGTATTGGGTGTATCTCGCAATGTAACCGATGAAGAACTGAAAAAGGCTTTTCGTCGTCTTGCCAAACAATACCATCCTGATGCCAATAAAGAGCAGGGAGCAGAGGCCCGCTTTATTGAGATAAACGAAGCTTATGAGGTGCTGAGCGATCAGCAGAAGCGAGCTACCTACGATCGCTTTGGTCATGCAGGATTGGGCAATGGCGCGGGTATGGGTAGTGGCTATGGCGACTTCGGATTTAGCAGCATTAATGACATCTTTGAGACCTTCTTCGCCGGGGCCACGGCTGGTAGTCAGCGTCGTTCGGGCACTCAACGTGGCGCCGATCTGAAGTATGAACTAACCATTACTTTTGAAGAGGCTGTCTTCGGCTGCCAGAAAGAGATAGAGCTACCCCGTTGGGAGACCTGCTCGCACTGTCGTGGCAGCGGTGCCCAGCCAGGAACATCAACATCGCGTTGTTCTACCTGTCAGGGAACAGGCGAGATTCGCCGGGTGCAGCAGTCAATTTTTGGTCAGTTTGTCAACGTCACCATGTGTGAGCGTTGTCGCGGTGAAGGGCGCGTTATCACTACACCCTGTGAGAAATGTCGCGGCCAGGGGCGCGTGCGTAATAATCGCCGCGTCGTGGTCAACATTCCCGCCGGTGTCGACGATGGCATCAATGTGCGAGTCACGGGTGAAGGCGAAGTGAGCGCACGTGGTGGTACGCCAGGTAACCTCTACGTTATCCTTACCGTCAAGCCTCACCAGTTCTTTAAGCGCCAGGGCAACGACATCATCTATGAACTGCCCATCAGCTTTACGCAGGCAGCACTTGGTGATGAGGTCGAAGTACCGACAGTGGATAATAAGACGACCATGCTCAAAATTCCCGCCGGTACACAAAGTAATCGTTCGTTCCGTCTCAAAGGCATGGGTGTCCCTGTCGTACATAGCAGCGCACGCGGTGATCAGCATGTCATCGTTAAAGTTGTGACTCCTACCAGTTTGACCGTCGAACAAAAGCGACTGCTTGAGGAATTTGCTCGCCTTGAACGCGAACAAGCCGAGCAAAACGACAAAAACATCTTCCGTAACCTCTTTGAAAAAACCAAAGACGTGTTCCAATAGAAAAGAACAAAAAGAAACGGAAACCTGACAGGTTTCCGCTTCTTTTTATTCTTTTCTGCTAAACGTGTATGCCTTCGCTATGCTGCTCCAGATTCACCTGATCGCGTTCGCCGACAGGCTCACCAAATTCGGCTACAACGGGTAAGTGATCGCTGGCCTGCTCAGCACAGACGTTGGTCCCACTGATCAAAATTTGGCTGCTTGTCAGGCTTCCAGCCAACTCAGGGCTGGCAAAGATGAAATCAATGCGCCCGGCTGGCGCGGCAGCAGGGCAGGTAAAACCTGCCACCCCAGGATTCACCTGGCGGAAACAATCGACGTAACCGGCTCTGCCCAGCAAGCTGATACTACTCCTGGGAGCATAGAGCGAGGCCGCTCCATCAAAAAGTCTGTTCAGGAGTGGCACACGTGTGATAAGGCGCAATAATGGATTGAAAATGCGCAGTGGCCCTGGCACCACGAAGTCCAGGTAGGGATGCCCTTCTGCTGCCGCCGGATTCTGCTTGTAGCGTTCATCCTGTTTGACAACGTAACGCAGCAACGTGCTGGCCTCGAAAGCATCGCCGGGCGCAAGAGTGTTGAAGTCGCCGATAACCACATGAGGAGTGCCTGTTTTGGCAGCCATGATCTGGAGAAGCTCGCGTGCCTCGCGGCGGCGAATACCATCACCTGCCCAGCCCTGACTAAAAGCTGCTGCCATGTGAATGACAAACACGGTAATTTGCCTGCCTCCTGGCTCTTCTAAGCACACTTCTAATAGCGGTTTCGTTAAGGCTTGCGGGCGAATATGTGTCTTGCTATACACAACAGGCAGTCGACTCAGCAGAGCCACCTGCCAATAGTCTGAATGAGGGGCTCGCCCACTCATAATAGGCTGCATGCCTAAGCGTTGCCCTAATTTCTCAACAACATCAGGTCTGATAGCCTCGGCTAAGCCGACAATATCGGGTTGGACGCTGCTAATCATATCCACTAATGGGTCGACGCGGTCAGCTGCGCCCATCAGAATATTATAGGTTAAGATGCGTGTCATTTAGTAGATTGTATCCTTCTGTTTATTGTAGTGTCTATTTACATCATAGAACGATTGCGCAATCTTAAAAGATACATATAATAATTAGGTAGACAAGTGAGGGCTGGCAACTCAGTCGCCAACCCTCACTTCTATGGCCGGCCGTAAAAAGCCCTATTGCCAGCTTACACGCTCCAGCAGGTACATGGGCAGCTCATTGATAGCTACACGTACTTGCGTCATGCGGTCGCGCTCGCGTACTGTTACTGTCTGATCATCCAGTGTCTGGAAATCAATGGTCACACAGTAGGGCGTACCAATCTCATCCTGGCGACGATAGCGGCGACCAATATTCGCCACGTCGTCATATTGCGAAACCATTAAGCGCTGCAACGTTTTATGAATGCCTTTGGCAGTGGTTACCAGTTCCTCTTTGTTCTTTTGCAGCGGCAACACCGCTACTTTGACAGGAGCAATGGATGGATGCAGACGCAGCACTGTACGCGGCTCTTTCCCATTGGGATCAGGTTCCTCTTCATAGGCATCGAGCAGTACATTGAGGAAGGTGCGGTCAACCCCACCAGAGGTCTCGACGATCCAGGGGATGTAGCGCTCTTTAGTCTCAGGGTCGGTATAGCTCAAATCATGACCGCTATACTGGCTATGACGCGAGAGGTCCCAATCCTGGCGCCAGTGAATGCCTTCCCACTCTTGCCAACCAAGAATGGTCTGGTACTCGATGTCGAAAGCCTGCTTGGCATAGTGAGCGAGTTCATCGCTGCCATGCGCGCGCAGGTGCAGACGATCTTTATGGTTGATCAGGCCCTTGTACCACTCGAAGCGCTTTTCCTTCCAGTAATCAAACCATTGCTGCATCTGACTGGGATGCACAAAGAATTGCAGGTCCCATTGCTCAAATTCACGCTGGCGGAACAGGAAGTTACCAGGTGTGACCTCGTTACGGAACGCTTTACCTATCTGGCAGATACCAAAGGGAATCTGCATACGTGAAGACTTGAGGACATTGTCATAGTCCAGGTAGATGTTCTGGCAAGCCTCACCGCGCAGGTATGTTTTCATACGGTCGCCTTCAACGACGCCCAGATACGTCTCCATCAAGAGATTGAAGGTGCGAGGCTCGGTCAGTTCGCCACCACACTCCGGGCATGTATTGGAGGCAACATTCTCAGGTGGCAGGTGGTCAATGCGGAAACGCCGCTTACACTTTTTGCAGTCTACCAGGCGGTCCACAAAGTTCTCAACGTGGCCACTGGCCTCCCATACGCGCGGGTGGGTAATAATGGCACCTTCGATGCCAACCACGTTGTCATGCATCTGTACCATCGTCCACCACCAGTAGCGGCGAATATTGTTGCGCAGTTCCACACCTAGCGGCCCGAAGTCATAGATGCCCGCAACGCCACCGTAGATCTCCGAATTGGGGTAGACAAAACCACGCCGCTTACACAGTGCCACGATCTTTTCAATGGGTACAAATGGTGTGTCTTTCATGGGCGGTCTGTTTTCAACCTGTGTTGTCATGAGTGCTCCTCTTCAAAAAAGAAACGCCCCAGGCGTCCAATTTTCAACTAATGACGCCCAGGGACGAATAGATGCCAGCGTAGGCCTGGGGCCACTACGACTTATGGCATCATGCGCGGTTCCACCCTGCTTCTTCACGATATTATGATGCGTGAAGCCACTCATTAAATCCAACTCCGAAGCGCCCTTCACCCGTTAGGAATTGCCGACCTTGCACCATCTATCGGCTCGCTGCTATCCTCAGCAGGTTACTCCTCTTCATCATCGCTGGAGAATATATATTGTTGTTGGCATGATAGAGACACGTTCTTCCACGTCATGACAGGACACGTTCTTCCACGCCATGATTATAGCGTCCCTTGATGCTATAGTTTAGTATATATGAGTTCGAAAAGAGATGCAAGTGGCTAAATAATAAAGAGTGTCTAACATATTTTGCGCTGTACAGCGCAAAATATGTTAGACACTCTTTATTATTGTAAAATCAAGTCCCGCCTTTTCAACCAGTACTCACCTAGCAGGGTAAGCCCCACAACGTAAACTGCCGACATCATCAGGGCAGCAATACCTGACCAATCAATACTCTGCGTCGTCCCAAAGCCATAGCAGATCGCGAGTGGTAGCAAAGGGAGACGCACAATACCTAGTATCGCGGCGACAGGTCCCGGGCTGGTGTTCGAGTAAAGCACAGCCGCGAACCAGACGAATAGCAGGATACGAGCGCGGCGTGTGGCAATAGGCGCTGAGAAGACTACCACCAGAGTAGATATCACCATGCAGTTCACCAATAGCCCGAGAGCTCCCGGCAGCATATTGCTAAAGGTTGCGCCCTGGATACAATTTCCGATCGTGCAGGATGGGGGTGAAAAATTGTGGTGGAGCATAGCTAGCCCCAACAACATCAAGAAAAACGGTATGCGCAACACAGCCG
>Ga0209647_1001792_pt1 | contig 17843 bp, 41 predicted proteins | sample GraSoi_2013_60cm_FD_185827 | JGI IMG/M metagenome (GOLD analysis project Ga0209647, IMG submission 185827) | Grasslands soil microbial communities from the Angelo Coastal Reserve, California, USA - Sample 9_17_2013_60cm (SPAdes) (version 2) | ecosystem: Environmental > Terrestrial > Soil >...
GACAAATTGCGGATGGTGTAACTACAAACAATCTAAGGAGAAAAGACGATGAACATCAAAGACGACGACCAGGAGCAGCAACAAGACGAGGAGCGTGATCCTCTGCTGCAAGAGATGATTGATTATCTGAAGCAGAACAAGACTTCTTTTGTACAGGCACTTCTCAAGGAACAAGACGGCGAATAGGCTGTCATTCATCTAAAACGAGACTCAAGCCGCCTCACAAGCGGCTTAGCACAAAATTACGCTATTAGTGTGTAATAGTGAGCAGAAATACACAAGAAGGGTGATAGACTTGAGCGAGAGGAGCATGAGATGAAAGTATATGGACTGCCAACATATCCGATCTATCACGGGATGACATTAGGCGAACGGGAGTCCGAAGAGTTGGAATGGCTGCTTGAACACGGCACTATTCAGAGTGACCTGTATAGCTACAAAAAGGTTATCAAGGTAGCTGAGAATGACTATCGTTTGGTGAAATGTCGGGACAGTCGCTATAGCGATAAAGAAGAGATAGTAGCAGGAGCAACACACCTGGAAACTTTAGTGGAGATGGAACATCTGAATATTGCCTACTGGTACTGGTACGGCAAATAGACACTAAAACGAGACGCAAGCCGCTTGTGAGGCGGCTTGACGATAGGAATGAGGTAAGAAGTGAGATTGCGAGATTTAGCAGCTCCAGGATATTACGACACATCAGAAAAGAGTCTATATCAATACGGTGCAGCCTTTGCACAGGAAGTGCAGGCAGGGTTAGCAGAGGGCAAGACATTTGAGGAATTGGACGCACGCCCACCGGAAAAGGCTGCACAGACGAGAGACATCTACCGCAATAATGGATGTTTCGGTGCAGCTGCGTGGTGGGCTGGCTATGTCTCGCGGTGGGACTGAGAATATTAGTACATGAATGAGGGCATGTTTCGCCTTTAGCAATAGTAGAGAAGGAGAAATCATGGACGAACGTATGAAGAAGGCAATGGAAGCAGCAGCACAACATGTTGCTCATGACCCACATTTAGCAGAGCTTCGCAAACAGGCTGAAGCGATGGAGGCAGCAGGGCTATCTACCGATGGACCGACGCCTCCGCCGTGTGACCCGAAAATATTGAGAGAGGGAGAGCGGGTATTCGTAACAAGCACTATTCCCTCTAATGCTATGGAGGGTTGGGTAAAACAGGTAGCAGAGAAATCGGGACAGCCTGTAGACTGGCATTTTGCAGGAGGACGTGCTGAAGTCCTGGCATTAGGCGATATAGAACGGGTAAAGTCTGCTATTGCTGTACTTATGCCTGAGCATGACCGATTGTATCAGAAGGCATTACACGATCTCGGCCTATAGTACAAGAAACGCGGATTGTATCTATTAAGAGTTATGTCGAGTAGCAGAGAAAATGCTCAGAATTGCGGCAAAATACTAAGTGATGTGCTATACTATGGATACCTTAGCAGGGAGTGTTCTATCCGATTGACTACGGCTCTGGACCGTGTACCAGACTAAACCAATACACGGTGGACAAAATACCTGCACTCTAACCGTGGGAGCCTACAAACTTTGAGCGTTTTCGTGCTCTCCAAACTTGTGCAGGTATTTTGCTATCTACCGTTTGTGATTTGTCAAGTAGAGATACTGTGCTATACTACGCATACCCATCTGTGTAGTCACTTTCACACGAAAAGCCGCTTGATTAGAGCGGCTTTTTCGTGACTTTTTTGCTTTTCTATCGAGTGTAGTGAGATTATGCAGAACCATAGCATTTAAAAAGCTACCTACACAACATATGCAAGCGGCACGAGTATAGCATACCTTGTATTATTTCTGCTTGGTATGTTATTCTATTGTCAGATAACTGTCATCAGAATAGCGGGGGCATTATGGCACTCATAACACCAACCGGCGAGATGCAAGCGATTCGCTTAGAGCATATACGTGGGCGTGATATGGTGCAATTAAATGGACACATTGAAGCACTCAAACGGGAAAATGGCGGCTTTGGGCAACTCATGATCGACTTGAAACGCGGTGTCTTCTCTCTCTTGCACGTCCATGCTACCTTTTTCTTTGGTGCAAAAGAGAAGCCACCTGGCGCATAATACAACACAACCAATATCGTAGCTTGAACGCTGTAATGAGGCAAAGCATCCCAGGCGTTTTACACTGACACTTCACGTGTTGAGATGTAGAACGCTTTTTTTATTACCGAGGCAAGCCATGAATACTCACAACGTCTTTGTGGATACGTCCAACGCTGATATCCTCCTGATGCGTCCAGAAAACACGAAACGGTATAAGCGCATCCGGACGCTATTCAGTTCGGGCATCCAACACTTCAAGATGATAGAGTGCCAAGGATTCAACCCGCTTTTCTCTTGTTGGTGTGGGCAACATATTGAACTGGACTATATCGAGCATGGCTATGAGGTGATGTCTCACATGCTCATGCAGTTTGTGGATGAACATAACGAGTGTCCTGCTCCTGAGGCGACGGCATGATACAGGTTATCTCACTGACAAAGTTTGGTATCGCTCTGGTGAAGATGCAGGATTATGTCGTGATCGTCTGCCTCTCATGTGGTCATGCTAAGGCGTTGTATCGTCAGGATTGGGATACTGTCGTACCGCCAATGGCAGAATGCAAGTGTGAGGGCAAGACGATATGAGGCTTTTCAAGATGTATGAGTATGCGGTTGTGGTGCCGCCAATGCATTTACATTTATCCATTGGCGGCACAACCGTCTCCGTTATCCGAAACAATTCGGTTCCTGCATCAACAAGGTTTGCGAGGCTTGCGCCCCGTCTTACGTCCTCTCAGTCAGGCGTAAATTCCGACGTAACTCGCCGTACTATGGATCTATTCTTTCACAGGCATCGAAAAGCGGAAATGGCAGAGTGTAAGTGTGAGGTGAAAACAATATGAGTGGTGAAGATATTGTACGGGAGGCTCAAAGCATAGCTGCTACGTATGCCGCAAAAGATAAGTCCCTAGAGACGGTCATAGGACTAGTCATGAGATGCCAGCCACGTGATGAGAGTTGGATGTACGTCTCAACCACAAAATATGCCCTTCCTGGTAGATGGGTGTGGATTGTCTTGCTGTGTCGAGAGATCGGTATCGATTCCAGTGGGCTTATTGAGGTTCGTATGAAAGCAGAAATGGTCATAGGTGAGGAAGAGAATGGCAAACTCGCCTATTTGCTCAAAGCACCTTTTGATGAGTAAGGATAAGACAGTATGAGTTATGTGAGCACAAAATGCATTGGAGGTCATCATACCGAGTGTGTCACTGGCCCCGATACAGGACATACACGGGAGTGCGCTTGCGACTGCCATAATCTTTCAGGTGAGGCTCGTGAAGTCTTGACGTACATGTGTGAGTCTCCTCAATTTCGGGATAGGATGATGGCACTTGTTTTTCAAGCAATGGAACGTGAGAAACGGTTAGTACGATGAAGTTACTCACCTGGCTTAAAAGCCTCTGGACACGCCGCCGCAAAGCCAAGCTCAAACTCGTACCCAACGACAAGACGAAGACAACATCAGTCAACTGGCCTGCTCAGTATCACTATAAGCCTAACGATACACAAGAGAAAGAGACACAACCGTGATGAACACCATAATGTCAAATATAGTCTGTGCTAACTGTCATAACTCTTTGGCAACGTGTATTTGTCTCAAAACATATATTCCGAATACTACCTATGTTGCACCTGAACTTTCTACAACACGTATAGATAGCACCGCCTACGTCAACATCTCACCTGCTGACTTCGACACGATACGCACGCTGGTGCATGAGGAGATCGAGAAGGCGTTGATGGACGAGGAAGACAATTATGAGCCGCGTGTGGTCGTGATCGACGGCAAGCCAAAGATCCACATCGAATTTGAGTATGAAGGGCAGCTTTACGCGGGCGATGCCTATGCAGTGGAGAAACAATATGCCTAAATTCAGAAAACGGCCTGTAATCATTGATGCTGAGCAGTGGTTTAAAATTGGCGATCATTCACAGGCAGTTCGCCCTTTTGCCGATCCACAAAACCAGACGCTTGAAGGGAAACACTTTGCTTCTCAACTCTGTGAACACTGTAAGAAAAGTAGAGGCGAGCATGGATGGATTAGTACGCTAGAAGGCGGTCATATTGTGTGTCCTGGTGACTGGATCATTACAGGAATTGCACAAGAAAAATACCCGTGTAAGCCTGGAATATTTGCTCAAACGTATGAGCCTGTTGAGGATTAACCATGCTGACAGCTAAGCAATTCACCCTCACGATCCTGCTCAGTGTCGGGCTGCTCATGGCGGCGTATACGTGGTTAGGATTGTGGCGCGTATGAGCGATAAGTCACAATATGCCACACCTAAAAAACTGGCAACGAAAGAACTCTTCTTACTTGATTTTGCTATACACGGCAATGTCACACAAGCGTGTAAGGCTGCTGGCATTGATCGTCGCACGCTCTACCGCTGGAAAGAGCAATCTGACAGCTTTCTCATGCGCTATAACCTCGCTTTTGAAGAGGCGAAAGATAACATCAAGCAGGAAATCTATCGACGTGGGCATGACGGCGTTGAGGAACCTCTCTTAAGTCAAGGTCAACTGGTATATGAGTATGAGCCGATACTTGATAAGCAAGGTAAGCAGATCAAAGACGAAAAAGGTAAGCCTGCGTGGAAACGTGGTAGACAAATGACTGTACGCAAGTATAGCGATACACTTTTAATTTTTCACGCCAAAATGCTCATGCCTGAATACCGCGAAAAACAGCAGGTAGACGTAAACACAAATACAAGTTCTCAAGATATGCAAGCTATTCAAGCAGCGATTGCACAAGCACTCACACCCTATCCTGATGCAAAAATAGCTCTAGCTGAAGCTCTTGTCGAGATGGAGAAAGTTCGTGAGCGTCACTAGTCTGAGCAAACTTGCTATGCGGCTTGATCCTGTGCAAATGGCACGGGTGTCAGGTATTGAGCTTGATCCGTGGCAAGCGAAGTTTGTACGGAGTCAGTCTCAACGTATTCTGCTCAATTGCTCACGTCAATCGGGGAAGAGCACCACAGCGGCAGTGCTTGCTGATCATACAGCATTTTATGAGCCTGAATCGCCAATCCTTCTTCTTTCGCCATCACTACGACAAAGTGGGGAATTGTTCAGGAAGTGCTTAGATGTGTACCGAGCACTGGATAGACCTGTACCCGCTGAGGCAGAAAATGCACTGAGCCTAGAACTTGAGAATGGTTCACGGATTGTCTCACTTCCGGGTAAAGAGGGCACGATACGCGGTATCAGTGGCGTAAGACTGCTTATCATCGACGAGGCAAGCCGCGTTCCTGATGCACTCTATAAGTCGGTAAGGCCGATGCTAGCCGTCTCAGGTGGGCGGCTTGTTCAGATGAGCACTCCTTGGGGGACACGCGGCTTTTACTATGAGACGTATAAGCAACGTGAAAAGTGGGACTATTACGAGGTGCCAGCTACAGAATGTCCTAGAATATCTCCCGAATTTCTTGAGGAGGAAAAAGAGGCTATGGGGGAGTTCTGGTATCTCCAAGAGTACATGTGTAGGTTTCTCGATGCTGAAAGTGCGGCCTTCAGGTCAGAAGACATAGATAAAATTGTAGATCCACAGGTGGAAGTATGGCAATTCTGATTGATGATAAACCTGCAATGCAGACGGGAAAACTGAACCCTTGCTGCTTGGGCATCGACGTTGGGCAAATCAGAGATAACACTGCTATTGCTGTTGCTGAAGTCATCCAAAAGGATACAGGCAAATTTCGTATAACCGAGCCAATCCAGTCATTAGGGCATTTTGAGAATGGACAATGGGTAGCACCGGATGGGATTGAGTTAGTCATGGTCAGTGAATACATGATACGGCACATCAAGCGTTTACCACTCGGTACAAGCTATCCTGATGTTGCTCTCCATATCGCTGATATGCTCTGTAGTCCATTATTTGCGCGTCGAGATGTGCGAGTGTTGATAGACGTAACCGGCGTAGGAAGACCAGTCTATGACGATCTGAAGAAAGAAATAGGGCTACGCAAAGAAGCGCGTCATGTGCAACTCAAACCTATCACCTTCTCGCATGGTGAGAAGTATAACCGTAGCACCGGCGTACTTGCAAAGGCATTCCTGGTAAGCAGATTGCAATCCTTGCTGCAAGGTGGGCGTGTCCATGCACCTGATACCCCAGAGGTGAAGGTGATGCTAGAAGAACTACGAGTATATGAAATCAAAGTGAGCGATGACGGCAAGGATACCTATGGAGCAAGCATTGGAAAGCATGACGACCTAGCCACAAGTCTAGGTTTAGCATGTTTGGAAGATCCCTATGGTGATCGCGTAACTTACAGCAAGCGAGTGTATTAAGGAAAAATAGATGGAAATAACACAAGACGATGCGGCAATGCTTCCTCCAGGTGATTATGACAAGCTGGACAAACGAGAACGGGAAGCATTTCACGCCTTACAAGAAAAAATGGCTCAATACTTGATACAAGAAAGCAATCATTTTCAGTTGCAGTTTCCTCACCTGCATGTCGAGTGGCGGTTTCAAGTTGAGGTCTATGCAAGTGAACAGGCAAAGCCAGCGAGAATACGCTACAGTAGCCGTGTCTACTAGGAGATAGATGCATGACGCAAACAATGGAGCCTTTAGCATCAACACAGCAATCTCAACCTACCTACGAGATAAGCGAAGCTGATAAGAAGAGACAGCAAGCCATTCAGGACGCATGGCAAGCATACGATGGTGAGTTTAAACCGCAATTGCAAAAGACGCCTGAAGGGGTTGACCCCAACGTCATTAACAACCAGTGCTCACCTATCGTGGACACCGGCATTGATTTCTTGTTTGGATTAGAGCTAGAGATAAGCGTTGAGGAAGGCGCTCCGCAAGAAGCACAGGACTTTCTTAATGCGGCATGGGGCATCAAAGAGAAGCGTATCCCCCTCTTGCAAGACTTAGCGATGAATGGGGCGATGGCTCGTAATGCCTTCTTACGCATCGTGCCTAGTCCAGATAAGCCGGGCAAGCAAAAGAAGTTTCGTCTTGTCGCAGTTGACCCTAGCACCGTCTTTTCACAAACAGCACCGCAAGACTGCGAGACAGTGCTGTTGTACTGCATTCAGTATTCCACGACAGAGAAGCAAAACGGCAGACCTGTCGAAGTATTTTACCGTGAAGAAATCACGCGCATAGACCCTGATGGTAATGCATCACGCGGTGAACTTGATGATGATGATACATGGAGCATTCAGCACTGGACACAAATAGCCCAACATGGAATGCAGCCCAAGCTTACGGGATGGACATCGGCAGGTGAGCCTATTCCCTGGCCTTATCCCTTTCCACCTCTCTTTCAGTGCAAGAACCTACCGAGACCCAACGAGTTTTGGGGGCGTGCTGACATTCGTCCTGACATCATCGGTATGAATAAGTCACTCAACCTTGTAGAATCGGGCATCAGTCTGGTTGAACTACTCTACGGGACACCGACCATGTACAGCAATGGCATAGGTGAGGGTACGATCAACCGGAGACCAGGCCAGATTATTCAACTTCCCTTGATAGACAGCAAGATTACCGCAGTAGCGCTTACTACCGATGTTCCCAACGCGCTTGCCTTTGCCGCTGATCTACGGAGCAGCATTGACGAAACGAGTAGTGTGCCTGGCGTGGCAACTGGACGCATTGCTACGATGCCACGTGGTAATCTCTCAGGGATCGCCATAGAACTGCTCTTCATGTCACTGTTAAAGCAAACTCACAAAAAGCGCAATTTATATGGTGCTTTAATTATTGATGTCAGTAAGGCTTTGCTTGTACTCAATGGGATGAGTGGAGATATCAAGATTTCTCTATCTTGGCAAAACCCATTACCTCATCAAGATTTGGCAAGTGCTCAATATGCACTTGCCATGAAGCAACTTGGTGTCAGTGCTACCACACTGCAACGTGAAATGGGGTACGATCCTGAAGAAGAATTAGCACTCAATGATGCTGAGGATGCGATTAAGCTTGCGAAATTGCAAGCACAACAAGCGGTGCTTGCACCCGCTGTACCAGCATCACAGACTCCCCCAGGACAACCCAAGCCAGCACCGACACCAGCTACAGCACAACCGGCACAAGGAGGGCAAGCATGAGCGAGCCTGAAGCGTATACCAAGATTGGTGATGTGGGTGTCTACTATGTCGATGTTCACAGAAAAGAGAAGGTGCGAAAGTGTGTCGGCATTGGTAAAGAAAGGTTTCCTGACATCTATCTGGAGCCATCCGGAGCCCTTTTGCTCCTTGCGTGGCTTGAACAGGAACGCGATACCTTAGAGGGGTTGGCAAAGGAGCAGCAATGAGCACAGAATTATACGGATTTGAGGCAAATGTCACCCTCACCAAAGAGCAGATACAGCGGTTGCTTCGCTGTGGTGTAGAGCCTTCCCATGTATCCTACGAAGCTTACAAATACGCTCTTGCTCTTCTCAGTGAAAGCGGCTTCAAGAAGGAAAGGCGTCTGAGGATAGCATCAATCATCCTTGAAGAAGCAACGAAACGAGCGGGTATTCATATCTTTCAGTTGAGAGAGCAAGCAGAGGAAGCAAGTCCCTTCATTGGGAGGCAACAGTGAGCACAGCAGATCGTGATGAGCACTTTCGAGGCTTTGCCAAGCAGCAGTTTGACGATGTAGACGCTATGTTCAACAGACTGTTTATTGCTCGTGATGATTGCGACCAGGCAAGAGAAACAGAAGCAACTCATGATATACAGCTCTTCCTGGCACGTCGAGCGTATGACCTGGCTTGTCACGTCGCAGATGAACTATTAGGCGGCTCGAACCCTGAGTATTTCATTTCAGGTATACCTGATCTAATTGAATTATCGAAAGAAGGAGAAACCAACCATGCTTAATCCAGGCCCAAATGCTCCTCACGTCTATAAAGAAATGCCAAACCCAACACCTGAGCAAGTAGAAAATGATCCAGCATTTCAGGCTATTTGGGATGTGATTAAAACCTGGGATGTCAACGCACCTGAATATTATTTTGGATATTGTGGAGCGAATGGCTCTCATGTTGCTTTAATTTTGAATGCTTTAGAGAAAGTGAGTAACAACAATGGCTAAAAATCCCCATCCGGGTTTCAAAAAGGCGGCGTCCAGCATAGCAGCGAAAGAAGGCGTTTCCAAGGAAGCAGCAAGTGCGATCCTTGCCAGTTCGAGCCGCAACGCCTCAGCAAAGGCAAAGAAGGCGAACCCCCGCTTGAACAAGGTGAGCAAGGCAAAGAAAGGCAAATAATCATGGCAGTAGACGCACAACAATCACCCACTTCTGAAGAACGGCAAAAACGTTTTCCTATCGTGCAAATAGAGATGACCGATAAGTTTCTCAAGATCGGACTTATGGATGACAAAACACACTTAGCGGTAACTGTACCAGACGAAATGGTTGAGCACTGGTTTACCAAATGGCAAGAGTTGCAGAACGGAACCGCAACAGAGAGGTTTGTGTATGGTCGGTGGTATGGAGGTGAATGGAATACAGAAGAATTTAAAGCGTATTTACTGGATTGTATGCGCAATAGTCCACCAAACTACACCATAAAAGAGGAAGGCAAGTAAGCATGGCAGATACTAAAGTGTATGCAACCATCAAAATGGTAGACGAAGCACAAGTTAAGTGTGCGGTGCGCTATTGTCCCAATGACGGAGAGATCAAGCATCTCCTTGACATTGAGGGAGTGCATGACCTTGGTTGGTTTCGTGTCTACCTCTGTGGAGACTGTCACAATAGCCTTAGTCGAGATGCTTTCGAGAAGTTTACAGGCGTAAAGATAGGATAGTGAAGCATGGCACAAGAGAAAGTCAAAGGACGTGCTCGTATTAACGTCACTGATGAGTTGGTTAAGCTTCTCCCTTTTGATGTGCAAAAGCCCGTAACGGGTGAAGTCATATGGGGCATTATCGAAGCTCAACCGCTTCTTGACACGTGGCAATCCTTCCTGCTTTTGCCTGAAGGTTACACGGTGATCGGTGTCTTCTTTGACGTTGCCCGTTATCTCTGGACAATTGTTGTAGAAAGCGATGCCCTCCCTGTACTGTCTGAAGGTGAGATGATTACAGAACTTCACCCACTCTATGAGCGTACAGCAGACGACAAAGTGAGACTCACTGATTTGAAAGTGTGGTGATATATGGCAAAGACAATCATACACAAGCCACCAACGCATAAGGGACAAAAATAGTGAATAAACTTGCTTGTAGTGCTGATCTATGCTATAATAGAGGCAGAATATTGTTGTGTCTAGACAGTGCGGAAACACTGTCTAGACTCGCTAACCTATGTAGGAGATTAGCTATGGACATGATACCTCAAGACAACGCACCTCGCAAGCAATGTAAAGGCCCCTGTGGCCGTATGTTACCAGCCACACCTGAATTCTTTCATCGTAACAAAAAATATCTACTTTCATCATGCAAGCAATGTAGATTAGCATATGCCAAGATCTACAACAAAGAGCACAGGGAGGTAATACAAAAACAGTCAAAGCAGTATAAAGAAAATCACCGCGAGATAATACAAGAGCAATATAAACAGTACCGTAAAGATAATCATGAGCTAGTATTAGAGCGAGAGAAACAGTATCGTCAGAATAACTTGAAAACAATATATGCGAAGGCAAAACAAGCTAGAAAGACAGAATACAACAGAAACCTAAGACGTGTTTACGGTAGCAGACGGCGTGCTCGAAAGCGTAATGCAACTGGAACCTATACGCTTGAGCAGATGCAAGATCAGTATAAGCGACAAAAAGGAAAGTGTTATTACTGTGGTCACAAGGTAAAATGGGGAAAGCATCATATAGAGCACGTGGTACCTCTCAGTAGAGGGGGAAGCAATGATATCAGTAACTTGGTTATATCATGTGCTACGTGCAATTTCAGCAAGAATAATAGACTTCCCCATGAATGGCCGCAAGGAGGGAGATTGTTTTGAAGGCAAAAACTGTATACAAACCACCGACGCATCGTAGGCGTACTGAAGACGAGATGACCAAAGCACTCACTGTCATCGAGCAACACAAGGATGTGCTGCACGTCAACGCTGACGATGAACATGTCTATGTGCTTGCCGATGTCATCACTGAGTTACTAGCCACACGACACGTCGTCACGACGCTGATGCAAGGCATGGAGGCCATGCAACAAGAGGCAAAGGCCAGCCTCAAGAATATTGTGCAATGAAGGAGAAACACATGGAGAAGATAGAAGAACTGGTATATCAATCTGTAGGGGCTGCAAGTATGTGCTGGATTGGAGGACCGTCAGGCGAGTTTGACCAGAAGAATGCAGCACGCATCGCTAAAGAGTTAATGGACGCTATCAAGGAACATGAGGCAGCGACAGTATTGAAAGCTCAATCTGCTTGGCATTTAAGCCATACAACGATTATTCGTGATGCCAATGGACAAGAGATAGCACGATCGAAATAGGAGAAAGAAACATGGAACAAGCAGAATTAACCGCAGAAGTAAAAGCCTTGCGGGTATCCATTGATCAGTGTATCAAAGATGGCAGGGCACTTGCTGATCTCATTGCGCGTGGTGCTGGTGGGCGTGAGGTCGCACTGAGCATCACCAAACTTCAGGAAGCGAAAATGTGGGCTGGTCAAGCTCTCGGAGAGTTTGGGCATAAGTTACCTGAAGAATATCGAGACGAAGCGTAAAGGAGAATAGCACATGCCACCAGATGAACTCGACCCGACACCAGAACCAACCGAACATGCTACACAGCCAATGCAGGAAGGATTGCATGTATCCCAATTCAACCAAGTGCCGATTGATCCCGCTGTCGTTGTAGCGGCTTTTATGGAGTGGCTGCAATCACGCGAGGAGCGCACCGGGCCTTTCTCTGTCCACTACGGTACTGACGCTGGCAATGCGCTCGTTGATGCGTTCTGTGCAGCACAAGGCTGGATAGCGGTTGTCTTGGATGAGGCACAGGTAGAACAGGTTAAGGCACTAAGAGAGAAGTATCCAGACTAGGAGGTGGTTTATCAAATATTGGTACGATAGTGAGTTCATAGATACAGGTTCTATCATCGATTTAATCAGCATTGGCATTGTTGCAGAAGATGGACGCGAATTGTACTTGGAATCTGCTGATTTCGACAAAGGGAAAGCGAGTCAGTGGGTAAGGGAGAATGTTTTTCCTCACCTCAAGGGCGGAGAGTGTCGCTGGCCTTTAAGGAGTATTAAGGTTACACTACTTGATTTCTTTGATGTAGAAGAGTATGGCAAGCCTGAACTGCATGGCTGGTGCTCAGGATACGATTTTGTAGCATTCTGTCAGATATTCGGTACAATGATGGATTTACCTGAAGGCTATCCACACTACATTCGTGATCTGCAACAAATATTAGATGAGCGTGGTATCTCTGATGATGAGTTACCGAAGCAAGAAGAAGGATTGCACAACGCGCTCTTCGATGCCCAACACTTAAAAAAGTTGTGGGGATATATTGTGAGAAACGATTGTTGGCAGTAACCCTGTTGAACATCCGAACAAGACGTTGACATAAAGACAAAAGGAACGTACAATAAATGACAACAGAACCTACCTCGGCAGCATCAGGCGTGACGCCGAATGCTGATCCACAGCCTGTGACAGGCACAAATGCTTCACAAAGTGGTGCGACACCACAAACGAAGCCTACGCTTTCGCTTGAGGATGCGATAAAGCGATTAGCTGACGCTGAACATTCACTGAACAATGCCAAAGAGGAAAACGCCCGGCATAGCAAGAAACTCTCTGCTTATGAAAAGGCCGAGAAAGAGGCAGAGGCAGCAAAGAAGGCGGCAGAAGAAGCGCAATTAAGCGAAATTGAGCGTATTAAGAAGCAGCACACCGAAGCAGAGCAACGCATCAAGCAGTACCAACAACAGCTTGTCATGGCACAAGTCAAGTTAGCGGCAAAGGACAAGAACATTGTCGATCCTGACCTGGCAGCACTGGCGATCCAAGACAAGCTTGAACTCGATGAGAACGGGATGCCTACCAACCTTGATAAGATCCTCGATGACTTGATCAAGAATAAGCCCTATCTCGTCAAAGCTGAACCTGCTGCACCTGACCCAACACCCGCTCAGACCGCTAACCAGCGTACCGCACCTGCCACACCTGCCATGAACCCTGGACGAAGCAATATTGCTTCACCGAATGCAACAACTCCTGGCAAACCAACCCGGCTTTCAGAAATTGAATGGAAGCGGTAAAACTTTAAATGTCTTTTATATCTTGACCTGAGCACCTTTGGAGAGATGTTGAGGCCAGGATGATGGGAGCACTATAGATGGCAATTGCAGCCAATAGCGTAACCCTTGCCGACTACGCTCTGATAAGTAACGATCCTATGGTTAGGGCCGTGACTTACTCACTTATTGAGAATGGCAACATCATGCAAGATGTACCGCTTATCAGTAAGAAAAGCCTCGTCGCTAATGGTGTGCGCTTTGAAGGGAATCTTCCCTCCGTGAACTGGAGTCCTGTGAATGCAGAGGGTGTCACTACCAAAGGCACACCAACCGCCTATCAGGAGCAAATCTACCTCATTCGTAACTACATCGACGTGGACAAAGTATTCGTCCAAGAAGAGAATGCCCTTGTAGACCCGCGTGCTACACAGATTGGGGCCTACATGAAGTCACTCACCTATGATATGAACTACAAGTTTATCAAGAATGATCACCTCACTGGCGATGCAAATGCACCTGTAGGTCTCAAGTACCGCATTACGAATGGCGGTACGTTCGGTGTGCGTCCTGAGAACCTGATTGATGCCGGTGGTGTTGACCTCTCTCTTGCTGGCATGACCCAAGCCACTGCTAACAAGTTCCTGGTATTGCTTGATCAACTCCTGTGGTCGGTGGATAGTCCTGAAGGTACGGGCATCACCCTCTACATGAACGAGGTACTGAAACGTCAGTTTGCAGCGGCTATCCGCACAATGGGGACAAGCGGCGGTTTCGAGACAACTCAAGACCAGTTCAACCGCACAATCCAAATGTACAAGGGTGCGACCATTCGAGATATCGGCTATAAGGCCGATCAGTCAACCCGTATTATTGCGGGTAATGGCGTTTCAGGCTCCGGCGCGGTTGGTGAGTTAGCCACTGGTGCGGATAGCACCGGATCTAGCGCCACGTTTACGAGCATTTACGCCGTAAACTATGGCACTGACCATTTCTTTGGTTGGCAGTTCGATGACATCAATGTGCAAGACCTGGGCTTGCTCAACAACGGCGTGATCTATCGAACGCTGGTGGACTGGAGTGTTGGGCTTATGAATCAATCTACTCGTAGTCTGGGCCGTCTCTATGACATTAAATTAGCGTGAGGAAGAATAACTATGGATTTTGCTGAATACAAAAATCTGCGTTCACAAGTTGCCGATGTTGCTGAACATGATGTTCATCTGGGACGCTTCCTTGAGGCATTGCTTCTTCACGTGGCACATGGCAACGGGCTAGATCCGGAGCAAGAGCAGATGAAAGAAGACAAACAGGCAGAAGTACAAGCTGAGACTGCCGCTCCTGCTGTTGAGCCTGTTCAGATTACCACAGAGGAAGGGGTATAGACATGGCAATAGACGCCTTAACCCAAATCCAGGCGAGTGTTACCAAGACCGCTACTTTTTCTAGTGCTGCTTTTACCTTGCCTGGTGGCACACGACGCCGGGGCTTAAAGATGCGTGTGCTCTATTCAGCAGCTACGAATGCCAGTGGCTCAAATAGCGTGCTGTTCTCAGTTGATGTTTCGAGAGATGGCGGCTCAACATTCAATCAGGAGTTTCTTGCTGACCCTATCGCACTCAGCACAACTGCACAGGCATCCGAACTTTTTATCCCGTTTGAAATCAGCCCTTCGTCAGTTGCGAATGGTACGCAAATAAAGCTAAGTGCCACTTTTAGCGGGGCTGGTAGTACGCCCACGATCACGTATCAGGGAGACCTGACCCTTGGTCGCCCATAATCAACTAGCGTCCGTTTCAGGGAATCGAGCACGCCAGCCTTTATGGTTGCTGTACTGACCTTTAGCAATACGCATCAGCGTAGAACGATCAAGATTATGTTCTTTGCAGAATTGGCGAATACCAACAACAGAATATTCAACGCCGTCAGGCGACGTGACAATGATGGTTTTTCTGCTACTAGCATGAGCAACAATCATCCTGGAGCGTGCTTCTGCACTATGTGGCTTGCCAAGTTTTGCAAGACTTATCTTCTCTTTGGTTTCAGGACTGCGAGGTTTGCCTCTATGGGCATCTCCCTCCTTACGTCTTGTTTCTTCACTTTGTGTTTTGCCAAGGTTTGCGAGACGCAACTTTTCGCGGGTCTCTGGACTCTTAGGACGACCGAGGTTAGCCGCGCTAATCTTGGCTCGTGCTTCATCACTCAACTTTGTGATAGTTTCGGGCGGGCGTTTCTTGCCAGTCCAGTAACCAGGATTGCCAAGATGGGAAATTCTCAATCTTTCAAGGGTCTCAGGAGTTGCTTTCTTACCACGATGTGCTTGTCCAATCTTCTCACGATGTTCGGGGGTATTCTCCATTCCCAAGCGAGAGCCGGCAGTGGGAGCAAGATTAAAGCCCTTCTTCCCAAACGGACGCAATTTGCTAAACCAGTATTGTTCACGAGCAGTCAAAAGCTCAGGAAGCAACACCAATTCGAGAATTTCAAAGAGGAAAGCGGCTTCACCATACTTATTGAAAGCATTTTGCAGTTTGGGGTTGCGATGTTCATTGCGCTGAAGTCTGCGGCAATGTTCTTGCCAACGTCTATGCAAGTTGACTGCACTGCCAATGTATATTCTCTTGTTCGAGATGCACGTGATACAGTAAACGCCTGGGACAGAGGGGAATTGAGTAGAGTGGTAAAATGTATCCATAGTTATCATCCTTCTTACCAAGGTGGTAGCTTAGGTCTAGGGCGTGCTTCCAACACGCTTCTAGGCCGCTTCATTTCCTCTCATTATACCACATCTACGCGCTCCCCGTCTACATCTAGCTTTGTGGAGGCACGCTATGCCAGTTAGGGCTACCATGTCCAATCTCATCACAAGGGTTCGATTGTTGATAAATGATCCGGCAAGCGTGAATCAACAGTGGAGTGATAGTGTCATTCAGGACATACTAGATGCTCGTCGTCAGGATGTGCAAAACGGAACGACTACTCCCAAGCCTACATTTAGTGGTTCGACAATCCAATACTTGGACTATTACACAGAGTTGGGGGATTGGGAAGATGATCTTGTACTAAAACAGTACTTGACAATCCCAGTTACACCTTCAACTTCAGAGAATATCGTAGGCCATTGGCAGTTTACAACTACAACATTACCCCCTATATACATTTCGGGGAAAACATATTGTGTCTATGGCGCTGCCGCTGATTTACTTGAGCGGTGGGCCGCTAGCTTCGTGATGAGCTATTCGTTCTCTAGCGACGGTCAATCATTCCAGCGACAACAAGTTGCACCTGCACTTCAAGCACTTGCAAAAACATATCGCAGACAGCAGCGAGCAGGCGTAATCAGTATGACGCGCTCTGACCTCAGTGGCACTGGCACTGAGGATGCATTGTCACTCGCTCCACGCAACATTGACTATTTTTCCAGTGGAAGTGGGACATAAGCCATGTTGAGCGCCAAAGAAATCGCTTCAATGACCTCAACTGTAGCATCTAGCCTGGACATCACGATCACGGTGTCGCGTGATACGAGCAAAGTGCTTGATACCTATGGTCACACGACATCAGGAGGCACAACGAGCTTTACTGCTCAGGTGAATGTCTACCGACCTACAGCGCCACAACTCGCGCTGTATGCAGGCGTCATAGGGACGAAAGAAGCATTGATGCTACGCTTCATGTCTGCAACAAGCGATATCAAGGAGGGCGACACCGTGACATATCGATCTGAGAATTGGGAAGTACAGAGCGTGAAGGCGGCAGATTCGTACACCTTTGCGAGTGATGCGCTGATGACCATCATAAGCTAATGAGGAGACACACATGGCAATGTATGGGGTGATATACAATCGGTTCCCAGAAATCGCTGCCAAGTGGCCGGTGATCTTACACAATGTCGTGGTGCAAACCACCGATATCATCCAAGAACTCGCCTATGAGAATGCACCTAAACGCACTGAGTTCATGGCAAGCAATATATACAAAGTGACGAGCGACGGTAGCACCTACGGGCAAGGATTACCACCACCTACGGATGATGTGTACTTGTTGCCTCCTGGCCCTCCTGTCACTGATAAGTTTACGGGCTATGTCGGATGTGCAGCAAATTACTCAGGTTTTGTGGAAATTGGAACCAGGCACGCCCCAGCTCAGCCATTTTTCTATCCAGCGATGGAGGAAGGCAGAAGTCGATTTGAGGCTGCTCTAGCGGCAATGGAGAGTTTTCTGTAGATGTCAGAAATAGCTCAGGCATATCAATTTATTGATAGTACCTTGCGTGCTGACACTTCATTAATGACGGCAAGCGTTGGAGGTGTGTGGCAAGGAATTGCAGACATAAGCACAGTCGGTCCTCATGTCTCCTATACGCAACAATCAAGTGCTGACAAGAACACGGTAAATGCAGTGCGGTTATTTGCCAATCTCCTGATACAGATCAAGGCAGTAGGCCCATCTTCACAATATGTAACGCTTGTCACCATTGCTGATCTCATTGATACCGATTTCAAGCGTGTAGGGCCGGTGACATTAGCAAGCGGGTACGTCCTGGCATGTTTCAGGGAATCGACCTTAGCACTAGAGGAAGTAG
>Ga0209647_1001794_pt1 | contig 17814 bp, 19 predicted proteins | sample GraSoi_2013_60cm_FD_185827 | JGI IMG/M metagenome (GOLD analysis project Ga0209647, IMG submission 185827) | Grasslands soil microbial communities from the Angelo Coastal Reserve, California, USA - Sample 9_17_2013_60cm (SPAdes) (version 2) | ecosystem: Environmental > Terrestrial > Soil >...
TGTCCCTATCTTATTGATTGCAGCCTACTTAATCGTCCGGACCCTGATTCTGCTCTTCTTTCATCGCTGAACTTAAAGGAATTCCATCGCCCGTTGTAAAGAACAGCAAACGGGTACAGAATCCCGGCTCGGAGGAGCCCACAAATGAACAAGATCTTGCTGGGTCTGTTGCTTGGAACGGTTCTCGGAGCGGTCGACGGTTTGTCCGCTTGGTTCACGCCCGCGGTGCGCGCACAAATCGTGGGGATCGTTGTTGGATCCACCATTAAGGGACTCATTGCCGGCGTGGCCATCGGATTTTTCGCACGCAAAGTACACTCGCTATTGCTTGGCATTCTTTTTGGTCTGGCGGTTGGGTTTATCCTCGCGTTCATCGTGGCGCAAATGCAGCACGGCTATTATTTCGAAATTATTCTGCCCGGAAGCATCGTGGGCATTATCGTGGGCTACGCGACGCAACGTTACGGTCAAGCACCGGCCGTACCCGCGACTCCGCGATAAGCACAACAAGTTCTTAAAGCAGTGAATCATGAAAACAGGAGAAGACCCATGTCTCGTGTCGTACATTTTGAAATACCGGCGGATAATCCCGAGCGTGCCGCAGCGTTCTACAAGCAAGCATTCGGTTGGAAGATCGAAAAATGGCCTGGGCCGATGGAGTATTGGATGGTGAATACCGGCCCGGACGGCGCGCCCGGCATCAATGGCGGGCTGATGAAGAAAGGGAATGTCTCAACGACGACCGACACCGTCGGAGTGGAATCGGTGGACAACGCCATCAAGGCAGTCACCAACGCAGGTGGCAAGCTGATCATGCCGAAGACGCCAATTCCCACGGTCGGCTATTTCGCCTATTGCCAAGACACCGAAGGCAATCTGTTCGGAGTAATGCAGTCTGACCCGAGTGCAAAGTAGATTTCCAGCAACGCAAGGGCTCTCGCCCTGCGAATTTGTCTTAAAGGAGAGAAGCGATGAAAAATGCAGCACGAATTCTGATTGCAGTGGCATTGCTGGCCGGGCTGGCAGGCTCGCGCCAGGTTGCAGCGGCGGGCGGCAGTGCGGAAGCTTTCGCTCAATTGAAAACGCTGGTGGGACATTGGGAGGAGCAAAAAGCCAGCGAGCACAAGGCCACGCTGGACATTGAGTTGACCTCGGGAGGCACGACGCTGCTCGAAAAATTCCGCATGGTGGAGCAGGGCAAGCCCGTGGAGATGATCACCATGTACTACGTCGATGGCGGCCAGATTAAACTCACGCATTACTGCATGGCCGGCAACCAACCGACAATGCGCGGAACGTATGCGCCGGAGACCAAGACGCTCACGTTTGATTTCGAAAACGCCACGAATTTGAAAAGCGCGAATGACGGGCACATGCATCATGCGGTCTACAAGTTCATTGATAACGACCATTTCCAAACGACTTGGACGTTTCAGAAAGATCAGAAGGATGCGTTCAGTGAAGACGTGATTTACATCCGGAAGTAACAGTTCCGGACTGCACTACATTTCCTGTAGTGGCTTGGGACGGGCAAAATTTGCCCGTCCCATTTTTTTGTGCCCGCGCTAGAATGGCGGCTTAGAGGGCACAATGGCCGACGCGCGATTCGCCTCATTGCAAGGACACAAGTACGTCAACCTGGAAACTTTTCGCAAGAATGGGCAAGGCGTGCGTACACCGGTGTGGTTTGCCGGAGAGCCGGAGCAGGGCGCGCCGGAGAAGCTCTATGTTTACAGCACCGCGGATTCCGGCAAAGCGAAACGCATCCGCAACAACAGCCGCGTGCGCGTGGCGCCCTGCGATGTGCGCGGAAAGCTGCTCGGCGAATGGGTCGAAGCGCGTGCGGAGATCATCACCGGCGCGGAAGCGGAGCATGGCATGAAGCTGCTGAACAAGAAATACATTCCGTGGAAGCAGTTGCTGGATTTCTTTTCGTTCTTCTCACGCAACAAACGTGTTGTGTTTGTGATTCACCCTGCGTAGTCCGATCCATCGGCGGCTAAGATCGAATCAGGCGATGGACAATCTTTGTGAGCCGTGATCCCTACGTCTGCAAACGGTCCTCAGTGATGCCCGCCGCCTCCATCAAACCCGCCGTGGCCGCAATCGCCAAATCCTCCGTCGTGGGCAGTTCCACCATCGCACCCAACATGGTGCGATGAATCGTGGTACAAGGACGGGCCGGAGGAATCGCCAGAGAGCGAAAAATCAGCACCAATATCTAACGAGCCGGAACCCCTCTCGGATTTTTCGGAACGCAGTTTGAAAACGGTCACTCCGATCACGAGGAACATAAAGAGAAGGAACATGATGGAGTCAAAACTCATCTTTAACTCACAGGTTCATTTAGTGGCAGCCGCAGCCGCCTCCGCAGCAGCTTCCGCCGCCTCCGGAGGAAGTGGAGGATTTGGCGGAAGCTCCATTGCTAGCGCCGTTTGCAGTGGCGAAGACAGAAAGCTGGATGGTAGCTTTTCTGCCGGCGCACTTGGGGCAGGCGATTTCCTGTTGCTTATTGATTACAATCTTTTCAAAGCGAGTTTCGCACTCGTCACAAAGGTATTCGTAGATGGGCATCGCGGCTGTTTCCTCTGTTCTATTCAGGCGCTTCAGGTGTCGTGTCCGATTATAGCAGGCGTCGCGGTGTTCGGAGGCAGCGCCCATCCCCCCGTTTTGTAGACTGCGGATTCTAAACGGGTTACAGACGTAGACTTCGAAAGTGTTGCTGACAAAGGGGTTACAAGCGGGACCGTGGGCCAAACAAAAGGCCCTCCACCTGGAGGGCCTTGAAGCTAATTTGTTCGTGCGGAGACTAGTCGCCGGCTACGGCTTCGGCGGCTTCTTCCTTCTTGGTGGCGTTGCCGTGGCCATTGCCGTTGGAATGGCCATTACCATTGCCATTGCTGTGACCATTACCGTTGCTGTGGCCGTCGCCGCTGGCTGGGGCGATGCTTAACGGCTTTCCGGCGTTGGCGAAGTTGGCTGGGACGGACTTGGCGATGTCGCTTACTGAGCCGATCTGGACTACCGTGGGTTGAGCCTTCTTCAGCACAAGCTCTTCGTAGATGGCGCGCACCTTGGCTTGCTCCTCGTAGGCCTTCTTGCGGCGGGCGCGATCTTCTTCCGCGGCGGTCAGCGGAATATCGTGTTCGAGGTGGCGGACCCGCGCGGCGTCTTCGGCGTCGATTTTCAAGGAGTGTTCGTAGGTGTTGAGATCGACCTTCTTGCCCTTGGCGTAGATCTCATGCTTGCCGTGCGTCTTGTACCACTCGGCGACGGTCGCGTTCTTGTGCATGTTCTCGATGATTTTGCGCCAGCCGACACCGGTGTTGTATGCGCAGAAGGAAATTTCGCCCTGCTGCGTGGCGTACGGGATGATGCACATCTCCGTGCGGCGGAAATCGTAGTTGAAGAGATCCTGGAACCACATGCCGGCGATAAATAGGAAGTTCCACGGATCCTGGCGGCGCTTCATGGCGTCGTCAAACTTACGATCCGGAGAAGTGCGGCCGTATTTCTTCTCGGAGTCCTTGGTCAGCGCCCACGTTTTGTCGAACTTCTTGAAGAGATCATAGAGCGTCAAGCCCTTCGGCGCCTGGAACGCTTTGTAATTCTTCAGGAGCGCCAGAGCCATCATAAAGTTGGAGAAGCCTTTGCCGCGCGCCGCATCGGTGATGGCGGTAACGTCGCGGACGAGCTGCTGCGCGTCGAGGAAGCGCGGAACCGGCGCCCATTCCTTGGTTTCTTTGTTGATCATGATCGCGGTGCCGACGCCGCAATTGGGATGGCAGCCGCAAGAGAGCGATCCCCACTGCGAATCGGGGCCGTGGACCAGGTCAGAGAATCCGGCAAAAGTAGCGATAAAAGAGATGGGGAACCAGTCGCGGGTCGGCTCTACCTTGCCAACTTGACGGCTGACGTCTTGCGCCAGGTGCGACAGCGTGTAGCGCTGGCGCAGGCGCCGTTCCGGAGTGATGTCTTCGTCGCGGCCGGTGAAGGAAACCGGCTGGAAGCTGACGAAGGCGATTTTCTTGGGGTTTTCCATCGCAAATTTCACGATGGCGCCGACCTGATCGTTGTTTACGTTATTAACGATGGTAACGACTAGCACGATTTCGATGCCGGCTTCGTGCATGTTTTCGATGGCGCGCAGCTTGACGTCGAAGAGGTTGCCGACCTGGCGATGTCCGTTGGCATCGTTGCCGATGCCATCGAACTGCAGGTACGCGTAGCGCATGCCCGCTTCAAAGGCTTTCTTGCAGAATTCCTTGCTCTTGGCGAATTCAATGCCGTTGGTGGCGGCCTGCACGCTGTTATAGCCGATCTTGCGGGCGTAAGCGACGGCGTCCAGGAAGTACGGGCTCATAGTCGGCTCACCGCCGGAAAACTGCACGGACATCTGGCGGCGCGGTTTGATGCGCAGAGCGTTGTCGAGGATTTCCTGAATTTCGTCCCAGCCAAGCTCGTGAACGTAGCCAACCTGGTTGGCGTCCATGAAGCAGGGGTCGCACATCATGTTGCAGCGGTTGGTGAGGTCGACGGTGAGCACGGAGCCGCGTCCGTAGCGAACCGTGCTGGAGCCATGCTTGTGTAGATCTTCGTCGTTGTGCGCGGGAATGTCGCGGCCAGGGAACTGCTTTTCGATGTGGTCGAGGAATTTGGCGTCGATGGCCATCATGTCTTCGTAGTGGCCGTGGATGGGGCAGTCCTTGACCATCCAAACTTCGCCGTCGCGCTCGATGATTTGCGCTTTGATCTCGCCGACCTTCTCGTTCATCAGGTCGCGCCAATCTTTTTTGCCGTGAATAATGGCTTCGCGGGCTTCTTTGACGCAATCCGGACAGAGCGAGTCGGTCTGCCGCGGCCAGCCCAGGGTCGGCTTGGTCTTCTCCCACGACTTTAGAAGCGGCTTATCCGACCACTTTGGGGTGAACGATGGATTCGGATTGCGCTTGTTGAAAAATTGAATCGCATTGAAGGTGACGCTGGCTGCTTTGCAGACCGCCGCGTCGACCGTTCGCATCACTTGAGTGCCTACTCGATTCGGCATAAACCTCTACCCTCCACTTTCGCCAGGTGAATTAGAATTTCTTGATGCGTTATAAGAAGCCCGCTCAAGCGCCACGAAAACCGCAGCGGTTGCCCCCGAGCTTCCCGATACCGTACCACGCCGGGTAGAAACGCCCAATAAGTCTTTGGACCTGTATAGTTTAACGGTTACCGGGGAGGAAGCCAGCGCCTTGCATTGAACGGCGAAAAACAGGGGTCGAACGGGGAAAAACGGGGGTCGAATGGGAATTTGGGCAGGGGTTACCTATAGGTGTGCGACGGGAAAAGGGAGCTGATTTGTGGGTTGCCGCATCGGCCGACGCAGCGCATTCCAGGCATTCCAGGCATTGCAGGCATTGAGCGAGTCAGTCGTTAAGCGCAGGCCGGAGAACTGCTGTTACAAAATGGGCGAAGTGCGAAGCACCTTCGTCGAGTTGAAGGTAGCGCGCGACACAGTGGTCGGCGAGATATTTTGTTACGCGGCTTTCGGCGATGCCTAGATGATCCGCCAGGCGTGGTTTGATGGACTCCGCACCGCGGCGGCTGCCGGCACCGCGCAGAAAACTGCCGATGGCGATGCGCAACGTCTGGCAGGGTTCGACATAATAGTTGGTGGAAAGATCGGAATCGCTGAGAAGGAGCACGCCGGGACCGACCGGAGCGAGATCGGCTTCGTTGAGCTTCAAGGGGGGGCAAGTCAGCAGGCGGCGGAATTGCATTTCCAATAGAGAAAGCCGCGAAGACAGACCAGGATCGCCGTAACGACCGCGCAAGGAGGACGGTGTGTCCGAGACCATCGGCTCAGAAGATAATCGGGGCGGGGAGATGGATTCACTGACCCTGCCAAAGCGAGGCTCGGAACCTTCGTCCACTGGCGGAGGAGGCTGGTGGTGGACCGGAGTTCTCGCCGCCTGCGCAGCAGAAAGCACCGGAGGAGCGTCGGCACTGGTGCGGGTTTTTCGACGATTACGGCCGCCGCGGCGGCCACGGCGGCGCACACCGCGTCGCGGCGCTTCGGTGATGTCGCCGCCCGGAAGCTCAGCGGCAGGAGCGACAATCGCTTCAAGCACAGCCGTGGTTTGCTCAAAAGGCGAGCCGGGCTCGGGAGCGGCAATAACAGGTGCGGCCAGCTGCAAATCGTCGGATAGCGGGAGCGGATCTGTAGGAGTCTGTCCGCCAAGACGCGCTGCAGCTTCCTGAGCTTTGGTCTTCCAATCGGCGCGGCGAAAGCGCTCTGCAGCCGTGGAATACCATTTGGCTGCTTCACCACTCTGCCCGGCAGTCTCAAAAAATTTTGCAAGTTCAAAGGCGACCATAGCGTCGCGGGTTTTTTGATAGAGGTTGGAAAGCTGCGCAGCAGGGTCTTTTCCAGTGCGCGCGCGTCGGATACGAGCGGTAATCTGTTTCCAGTCGGCCATACAGTAAGGGCATTGTAACAGCGACCGAACAATGCCACCAGCCCAGCCATGCGTACAGTAAATCCTGTACGCATGCGACTTTGTGTACTGAGTCGGTGTTTACAGATTGACGCCCTTTGGGCTCGTCGTTATTCTGGTGTCGCCCTCTTGGAGACGAAAATGTCGGCGGTTCGCGGGAGCCTTTCGGTTACCCTATCTATAGTATTATCAGTGAGTTTACTAGCCACGCCAATTTTGGGGAACTCGGGCCTAGGTTCGGGGACCGTAGTGTCGGCGGAACGCGCGCATGTCGGAACTGCGGCGGCCTCGGCAGGGGCAACGGTATTTCCCGGCGACAAGCTCGACACTGAGCAGGTGGGCAGCCTGCAGATTCGCGCAGGGGCGGCTCGGTTGGTGCTGACGAGTTCGAGCCATTTAGTGTGGGGAGCCGAAGGCGGGTCAGCCAGCGCGACGTTGACCGGCGGCACCGCGGCATTTTCGACGGCCGGGGCCAAGGCGTTTGTACTGCACGCCGGAACCGCGGCCTTTAAGCCCCGCGGCGATGAGCCGACCGTAGCGAACGTGACTTTGCTCAACGCGAAGGAATTGGTGGTGCGCTGTTCGCGTGGAGCAGTCCTGATCGCGGTGGAAGATGATGTGCGCATGATACCGGAAGGCACCGCGTATCACGTAGTGCTGGATCCGGAAGCGGCGGGGCGTCCGGGCGAAGTCCCCGCGCCGGCGGCTCCGGCATCGTGGGGCCAGAACCAGCCCATTAAGGCGGGCAAGAGCAAGTTCATTTGGTATGCGATCGCATTCACCGCCGTTATCACCTGGTTTGCGTTGTCGGAGGCCATGGAGAGTCCCGACCGGCCGTAGAGAGTTATAAGTTATTGGTTTTTAGTTTTTAGTTCTTCGGAACTCGTCTCTCCGGCGAGCCGGAATCGACGTCAGCCCCGAATGTGCTTTCGCTACTCCCGCCGTTTTCTCACTGTAGCTCCTGGGCGAGCAATCTTTCGAGGCTGTTCTTCAGACTAAGCTGCCGCGATTACTTCAATTTCCAGCAGGGCGTCCTTAGGGAGTCGCGAGACTTGCACGGTGGAACGCGCTGGGGGCGCGGCAGTGAAATAGTGGGCATAGACTTCATTCATCGCGGGAAAATCGTTCATGTCTTTAAGGAACACGGTGGTCTTGATGACATGTTGGAGGTTTGCGCCCGCGGCTTCGAGAATGCCTTTGATATTTTCGAGCACGCGCTCGGTCTGCTGACGGATTTCGGTGCCCACTATTTCGCCGGTTTTTGGATCGAGCGCGACTTGGCCCGATAAATAGACAAAACCGTTCGTTTTGATGGCCTGCGAATACGGCCCGATCGGTTTCGGACCGCGATCGGTGGTCACGACATTTTTCATGGCATCGTCTCCTTTAAGGTGAGAGCGGACGCGGCGGGACTCTCGTAGCGCGCGCGAAAGTCTTCAGGGACACCAGGGTGCTTCATCCAAAGACGGACAAATTCTGCAACGTTTTGGCGCGTTTCCTGTTCAAATGCGGCGATGAGATCGTCCAGATCGAAGCCGCCGCCGCGGCGGGCGCCAAGCATGTGGCTGAGCGCGGCGTTGAATACTTGTGGGCCGTACCGATCCTGAAGGCCATAGAAAAACAAAATGCTTTTCGCGCGAAGAGCATCATCGGCTTCCAGCTGATGCGGGCCAGGATTCGCTGGGATAGCGCGGAGCAATCGATGGATAATTTGCGCGCGCACCTCCGGACCTTCGACTGCTTCGCGGCCGCGCGAAGCGGCAAATGCCGGTAGGGCGTTGAGCGGCGGAGTTTGCTCGAAGAAGCCGGGATTTTGGCCGTAACCCAGCCAACTCGAGGCCAGCGAGGGAGCAGCGGAGGCAATTTCCGGTGCCCCGCCGCTAAGGTCGATCATGGCAGTGTCCTGTGAAGCCATTTCCCCGGAAATTTTCTCGTTTTCTTCCGACGTAAGCCTGGAAAAATTCGACGTCGTGCGCGTGAAGCAGCCCTGCAAGTCCGGGCATTCGACAATCCAAAGCTGGTGAGAATCCTCGGGACGTGCTCCAAAAGTTGAGTCATATGCTTGAATGGCACGCACCAGCGCCTCGCTGGGCTGGCGCAGCACATCGGAATTTTGCGGCAAGCGCGTCCAGAGATTCACTTTCTCCTGGCCGGCCGCGAGCGTTGCAACGCTGTATCGCCCGGCGATGACAAAGGGATAGCCGTTTTTGTGCGTCTGCGTAACGCGAAGTATTTGTTCCGCCCCGTGGCGGGAGTTCTTCACCGATTTTTTGTTCGGCGGGCCGCTGGTGTGGGCGAGGAAATCGCCGGGGAGGCGCACGATGAGATCCCACGATTTCGGCGGTACGCCTCCGGTAGCGAAAATACCGCGCTGCGGAAGAAGTTCGGGGCTCCAACCTTGCGCCGGAAGAAAGAAAGCGTCGGGAGTGAAACTGAGGGCGGTTTCATTGGAGTCGGGGCGCTGGTATTCCACCGCGAGGCGCAAAGTGTGCCGTGATGAAACCGTCCAGGGTTGCGGGAAGGTGAGAAGAACATTGCGGGGATTGTCCGTCGAGGCAGAGAAAGTAAGCGCAGTCTTGTCCCACTGGGCACTGGGGTCGGAAAAATGAAAACGCCGGCGGCCGGGAAGGCGCAACTCGAGAGAAGTGAGGGGCTGGTCGCCGGTATTTTTAAGTTGATAGACGCCTTCGATTCGAATGACGGGCTGCGGGGCGGGAACGAACTGGACGGTAATCTGCTGTTTGACGATGGTATAGCCGGGGCCCAGTGCGGCCGCACAGCCGGCAGCCCAATAAGCGACGCCGGCGAGCAAAACAAGTTGCAGACGAAGTCGGCGGCTCGGTTTCAAAGCGCTACGATTGTAGCGAGGGAAATGGATTCACGCAAAAAAGGGTGTGATTGCGTCGCGTAGAGTGCTGGTCAGCGAGGCTTGCGGCCGTGCACACGGACGAAGCCGGTGCCGGCGTGGTTGCGAGCTGCTTCACGGTTGGCAACTTCATGGTCGGCCTGTGCGTCAGTCATGCCCGCCTTGATTTTGTCCAGAATCTGCTTTTCGGTAAGACCGGTATTTTTCAGGCGGGCGATTTGCGGAGTGCCGAGCGTCGCCTGCCCCTGAAGTCGGCGATGCAGGACAAACTGCACAAAGCCGTCGGATAAACCGATGAGCCGGAGAGCGACGGCATCCCCGCTAATGGCATCGAGCTGGTCGGTTCGGGCAATTTCAAGAATTTGCGCTTCGGAATAGCCCGCGTTGGCAAGATTGGCGGTCGAGTCGCCGCTGGCAAAGGGATGCTTTCTTTCGTGAGCGGCGGCGACTAGAGCTACGCAAGTGTCATCGCTTACACGCGCTTGCTTGACCTTCACCAGCTGCGCGACCTCAAAATCCGAGGTATTCAACTTTTTTAGCTGCTCGAGGCCGCTGGACCACATGCCGGATTGGTCGAGCGGGCGGTAATCCGTCAGCAGATGCTGGTGGCAGCCGCCCGCGAAAAGGACACATACACCGAGAAGCAGCGCGCGAGACTTCATGTTTCCATTCTAGCGGGGCAGCAAGGCGGACAGGTTGCCGTGTGCCGTCGGGGATACTTGTGCGGAAGGACAGGTGCGTCCCGAGCCGGAAAAATGGCAACCAGAGCCGAAAACAAGGAACTCAGACCTGGTAGACGCGCTCCACACCGTACACGCCGGAGACTTTGCGGATATTCGCGAGGATGGTCTCGAGCTGGCGGCGATCGGCGATTTCCAGGCTGGCGTCGATGCGCGCATTCGAACGGTCGGGTCGGCTTTCCAGGCTGTGGATGTTGGAGCCGGCGCCGCTGATTACGGCTGTAATTTCAGCCAATAGGCCGGCGCGGTCGCGTGCACGGATCATCAGCTCTACCTGGAACGTCGCCGCTCCTGCGCCGCCCCACTCGACGGCGATGCGCCGTTCGGTTTGATACAGCAGATTCTGGACGTTCGGGCATGTCCGGGTGTGAACGGCGACCCCGCGACCCCGCGTGATGTAGCCGATGATGTCGTCGCCGGGAATGGGATTGCAGCACTTCGCGCGATAGACCAGGAGATCGTCATAGCCTTTGACGATGAGTGGGGCCTCGCCAAAGCCCAGCATGCGCTTTACGGTCTTGACCAGCGTCGGCTTGGCATCTTCCGCGGGCGCCTCGTCGGCCTTCGCGGCATCGCCGAGAACGCGAGTCAGAACATGGCGCGCGGAGTATTTTCCGAAGCCTACCGCCGCGTAAAGGTCCTCAATCTTAGACAGGCCGGAATCGGAGGCGACCCGCAGCAGATCCTCTTCCGGAATTTTCTTCAGGCTGCGGCCGAAGTGGCGTGCTTCCTTCTCCAGCAGCCGCTGGCCCATCTCCATGGCTTCTTCACGCTCCTGCAGATTGATCCAATGGCGGATTTTGCTGCGCGCGTGTGAGGACTTGGCGAAGCTGAGCCAATCGCGGCTGGGTGTGTGGCCTTTCTGCGTAAGGATTTCGACGACATCGCCGCTCACGATCTCGTGGCGCAGCGAAACCATCTGGCCATTCACCTTTGCGCCCACGCATTGATGGCCAACCTCCGTGTGCACCGAATACGCAAAATCGACGGGAGTGGCGCCGCGCGGCAATTCAAGGACGCGCCCCTTGGGCGTGAACGCGTAAACTTCGACGGGGGCCAGATCGACTTTTAGCGTCGACAGAAACTCGCCAGGCTCTTCCAATTCTTGCGACCACTCGATCAGTTGCCGCATCCAGGTGATGCGCTGGTCGTCTTCCTGCGCGGGCTTGCCATCCTTGTATTTCCAGTGCGCGGCGACGCCTTCTTCCGCGATGCGGTGCATTTCCTGCGTACGGATCTGCACTTCAAAGGCCTGACCGCTATGAAGTACCGTGGTGTGCAAGGATTGATACAGATTGGGCCGGGCCATGGCGATGTAATCCTTAAATCGTCCGGGGACAGGCCGCCAGATGTGATGCATGACACCGAGGGCTGCGTAGCAATTCCGCTCCGTATCGGTGATGACGCGAACGGCAAGGAGATCGTAAACCTGCTCGAGGCCGCGCTCCTGGCGCACGATTTTGCGGTGCAAGGAATACAAGCCCTTCACACGCGCTTCGAGCTCCGCGGGAATGCCGTTCTCGACGAGCTTGGAACGGATCGTGCCTTGCACTTCCTCGAGGAATTTTTTGTGGACCGGCGCTTTCTCGCTGACTTCCTTTTGCAGAGCCAAGAACGATTCTGGTTCGAGATAGCGGAAGGAAAGGTCTTCTAGCTCGCCGCGGACGATTCCCATGCCCAACCGGTGAGCAATGGGCGCATAGATGTCGAGAGTTTCGCGAGAGATGCGCTGCTGCTTGCCAGGCTCCAGATATTCCAGCGTGCGCATATTGTGAAGACGGTCGGCAAGCTTGACCAGCACAACGCGCACATCATTGACCATGGCCAAAAGCATTTTGCGAACGTTTTCGGCCTGGCGCGCCTCGGGAGCCATCATGTTGAGCCGGCCAATTTTGGTGACGCCTTCCACCAATCGCGCGACTTCGACGCCGAAGCGCTCTTCGATGCGGGAAACCGGGTACTCCGTGTCCTCGATAGCGTCGTGGAGCAGCGCGGCGGTCAGCGTGATGGCGTCGAGACGCATGTCCGCGAGGATGTGCGCGACTTCCAAAAGATGCGTGAGGTAGGGGTCACCCGAACTGCGAAGCTGGTCGCGATGGCGTTCGGCGGCGATTTCGTAGGCGCGGCGCACCATCCAAGGATCTTCCGAAGGGCGATTCTTACGCAGCTTCTCCAGCAGCTCGTCCAGGCGGGCATCAAGCTGGCGCTCGGTGCGGTCGCGATGGAAATGCAGAGGCAAATTGCTGGGCGACGGCATAGTCTATTTTACGCTAGAAGAACGATTGGGTGCGACTCCGGAGCTAGCTCGCAAGAAAGAAAAAAGGGCATCCTCGCGGATGCCCTTATGGAAAAGACGACAAGGAGTATTAAGACGGTTGCGGCTGCTCGGAACGCTTCTGCTTGATTTCTTTTACCTTGTCGACGAGGTCATCAGCTTGCTTCAGCAGCGCTTCGCGCTCTTCCTTGCTCTCCACCATGTCTGCCTTGCGCCGGTAAAGAAGGTTGAGGTAAGCCATAGCGTCGTCGTAATCGGGCTTAATGGAGATGGCCTTTTGCAGGTCGGTGATTCCTTCGTCGATTAACTGGCCGTATTTTGAAGCATATTCCGTTCGAATGGCCCCTGGGAGCGGGTCGGTATCCTTGACCTGCTTCCTGATATTGTTCTTGTTGTAGTCCATGCGCATTTCGCCGTTGCCTCGAAACGCCAACGTCCAGTCGATAACGCCGATCCAGTAGTAGGGCTCGGGGTCATCCGGCTTCAACTGAATGTGCTTCTGATGGTAGATCTTCGATTCCTCAAATTTCTTGGGATCGAAAGGCTGCCCACCCATCTGAAACAAGATGGAGCCGATGCCGTCGATCGCTGAAATATTATTCGGGTCTTTCTCCAGGACCTCCTTGAATTCGGCGATCGCCTGGTTGCCGCGAGCCATGTTTTCCTGAGAAGGCGCGCCCGGAATGTACAAGCTGGCGTATGCGGTGGCGAGGTACAGGCGGGCATTCAGGAGATCGGGATCCGCTTCCTTGGCCTGCTTGAAATACTCGATGGCCGCGTCAGACTGGCCATTCTTGAAGGCGGTGACACCCTTGTTAAGGAGGTCGCGAGCCTTCAGCTTGTTGCAGCCGGAGGCTGCAAACGCAAGAACCAGGAGCGCGGCGAGCGCCGCAGCCTGGCGAGCAGTTTTTTGAAGCGATGCATGAGTCATGAAGCGTTCATCCCCACTGTGCGCGGCCCGGAATTAGCCGGGACCCGCGCTAGAATTCAAATGCGCCTTGCGAGAGGCAATCTAATCTGTTTCTGCTAGTTTTTCCAGCCCAGGAGTCATAAGGCCAACAGACGATACACCCGCGGCACGCATGACGTCTATTACCTTCGCGACTACCTGAAACTCCAGAGCGCCATCGCCGCGAACGAAGGCCGTACGATTAGCCCTGGCCCCGAAAATCCGTTCCAACCTGCCGCGTAAACCGTCCCACTCCACGGCCTCCTGGTTGATGCGCAGCGCTCCATCGGCAAACACCTCAATGACGATTGCCGTTGGCTGCGGATCGGCCGGAAGCTCGGTTGCGGGTTGCGGCAACTCCACCGTGAGACCGCTTTGCTTGTGCGGGATGATCATAAAAATGACCAGCAGCACCAGCAAAACGTCGATCAACGGAACCACGTTCATTTCAACGAAGATTCCGCGATTCGAACCGCCAACTGAGATACCCATGAGCCACCTCGTTCGGGAAATTCCCGCGAGGAGGCCTCTCACATCCGAGAGAGCAAGCTTGCGAACACCTCTTCAGGGACTTGGACCCCTGAAGAATTCTATTGGCCGGCCTCTAGCTTGGCGGTGATCAGACCGACTTTATCGATACCGGAGCCGCGCATAATGTCGATGGCGCGGGCGACTTCGCCAAACAGTACATCGCTATCGCCCTTAACAAAAGCGATTTTCTCGGCGCGGTCCTTGAAAATTTGTTCTATCCGAGGGCCGAGGTTGTCCCAGGTCGAGTCTTCGTTATTGATTTTGACCTTGCCGTTAGTGAGCACCTGGACCACCACGGTCTTGTTTTCGAGCTCCACATCTTGCTTCTGGTTGGGATTCGGCTGCGGCACCAGGGTGTCCATACCCTTGGGCGTGAGCGGGGTGATGACCATGAAAATGATCAGCAGCACCAGCAAAATGTCGATGAGCGGAACGACGTTCATTTCCGCCATTGCACCGCCTTTATTCTCACCTACCTGCATTCCCATTGAGCTTCTCCTGTCGGCCCGCCCCTAGCGAGTATTGCGGGCCGTCGTGCCGCCGCGCCGTTGTGGGAAGGCGCGGCGTTGAATCTAGCAAAAACGCCAGCAAACGAATGATTACTTCGTGCCGACCCCTGCCCTAGTCCGCTTGCGGCGGAGGAGGCGGAGGCGTATTTCTCTCGTTCCGTTCGGTCAAGAGGCCGACCTGGTCAACCCCTGCCGAGCGGATTTCGTCGACGACCGCGACCACGTCGCCATACTTGGCGCGCGCGTCGCTTTTCACGTACACCGTCTTGTCCAGGCGGTTGGCAATGCGGTCCTTGACCTCCGCGGTGATCTCTTCCTTCTTGATCTGGGTAGTGCGAAGAAAGATGTTACCGTCGCGGGTCACCGCAATAACGATGGCGTCCTCTTTATCGGCATCCTGCATATCCTTGGCCGTATTCGTTCTGGCCAAGTCCACCGGATGGTCCTTCTGCAACATGGGCGTGACCACCATGAAGATGATCAGCAGCACGAGCATGATATCCGCCATGGGTATGACGTTGGGAGACGCCATCTGACTCCCGGCTTGCGGCTTGTACCTTGCGTGGGTTACTGGTGCCGCCATGATTACCTACTTCCTGGAGCCGCGACGCAGGATGAAATAATTGATGAGCTCCATAGAGGAGTTATCCATCTCGACGTCGAAAGCTTCGACCTTATTGGTGAAATAGTTGTATGCCCACACTGCGGGGACGGCGACCAGGAGGCCCAGTGCCGTGGTTACCAACGCTTCCGCGATACCGCCCGCGACGGCCGACAGACCGGTGGCCTTGCTCTGCTCGATGCCCTTGAAGGCGTTCAAGATGCCGACCACGGTGCCAAACAGTCCGACGAACGGAGCGGTCGAGCCGATCGTAGCAAGAGCGGAGAGGCCGCGCTTCATTTCGGCGTGCACGATAGCCACCGAGCGTTCGAGGCCGCGCTTGGCTGCTTCTATCACGTCAGCATCGGAAACCTGCTGCGAAGCGGATTGAAACTCCGAGAGCCCCGTAGCCACCACTTTGGCGATGTGGCTCTTCTTGTTGCGCTCGGCGATCGCGATGGCTTCATCGAGCTTGCCATCCTTCAAGGCGCCGGCGACTTGTTGCACGAAGACGCGCGATTGCTTGCGCGCTGCGCTGTACATCAGGGCGCGGTCAATCATGACGCCGAACGAATAAATAGAGAGAACGAAAAGAATAACGACTACCGTCCGGGGCAGGGCGCTCATCTGGGACCACATCGAGCGGAGGTCCCAACTGGACGCGCCTGGATTCCCCGTCTGGAAGAGGAACAGGATCGCGTGAACATAAAGAGTAGCTACCATTCGTTTGCTCCTTAAAGTGTTTGCAAAATTTTTGGCACTCGGAACGCTCCTACGGCCCCACGACCGGAGCAGCGCGCCGTACTACTGGTTAAGCGAGAAAATGACGTCGATCGTGGTATCGACCTCCACCGGTTCGCCGTTGAGCAGCGTCGGCTTGTACTTCCATTGCTGCACGGCGTCCATCGCGGCGCGCACCAGCAAAGGATGTCCGGAGATGACTTCCAGCGATTCTACCGAGCCGGACTTGGAGATCAGGGCGTGCAAACGCACGGTGCCGGAGATGCGCGTCTGGCGCGCGAGCGGCGGATACACCGGCTGCACTTTGTTTACGAGCAACGCAGCCTGTACGCTGCCTCCCTGGCGAATCCGCGAGGCCGTCGGCTTCGGCGGTGGCGGTGCTCCACCCATGCCGCCAATTACGCCGCCAATTACGCCGCCCATCGAACCACCGGCGACGCCGCCTGGAACGCCACCTTGCATACCGGCGTTTACGTCTGGCGCGTCTTCCTTGATGATCTTGATGTCTTTGGGGATGACCTTGGGCTGCATGAGTTTTCCGGCGTCCATCAAGTGGACTTGCGGCTTAATGTGCACCACCTGCGTCTGCACCGGGGGTGGCGGAGGCGGAGGAGGCGGAGGCGGGGCGACGAGCAGGGTCGACATCATCGCTTTCGGCAGCGCTTCCGTGTAGATCAAAGGAATTAGGATCAGAATGCCCAGGAAGATCGTCTGAGCAATCATGGACACCACCACCGTCCATGGCTTATTGGTTTTCTGCGGGTTCGGACTCGAAATCACCATATCTTCAAACATGGGTGACTACCTCCTCCCGGCAGGAGCGAGACGCGCTGCTGCGCTTTCGCCACTGCGGGTTTTGTTGCCGGCTGCGGGTCCGGGGGTTGCCACTGCTCCTTGTTGGCCGCGCCAACGATTCCACGCGACCACCAGCGGAGCAGCAATGCCAAAACTGGAGTACGTTCCTACCACAATCCCCACCACCAGGGCAAAGGAGAAAGCACGAAGCACCTGGCCGCCCATCAGGAACAGGACGAGCACGGTAAGGAAAGTCAGACCGCTGGTCAAGATCGTTCGCGATAACGTTTGGTTGATGGACTTGTTCACCACGGCGGCGAACGATTCGCGGCGCAGCAGGCGATTGTTCTCGCGGATGCGATCGAAAATGACGATGGTGTCGTTCATCGAATATCCGACCAGTGTGAGAAGCGCTGCAATGACGGTCAGCGATATCTCAAATTTCAGTAATGAAAAAAAGCCCAGCGTAATTAATACGTCGTGAAAAACAGCAAGGACAGCGGCAGCCCCGTAAACCCACTCGAATCGAAAGGCAATATATACCAGCATACCCGCCAAAGCATAGAGGGTAACCCAGATGGCCTGCCGCCGAAGCTCGCCGCCCACCTTTGGACCGACGATCTCCACGGTACCAATGGCGAAGCTGCCGAGCGCATAGTTGCTTTTCAGCGTCGCAAGCACGGTGGGGGTGACTCCGTCGGCGGAGGAAAGCTCGTCGAAGTTGCTGAGCACGCCGCCTTTTTGATCGTCGCGATACGCGAGAATTTTCTTGGCCAATTGTTGATAGCGGTCGCCGGCATTCGTGGAAAGATGCAGTGGATCGTTGGTATTGAGTACGGCTGCAAGAGAAGAAGGTGTGGCGGCGTTAAAATCCGGCTTGCTGGAATCCTTGACTCCGTAGATGGAGTTCAGAGCAGTGAGCACCTGGGCCCGCGCGGTATCTTCCGCCTCGTCGCCTTGGCCTTTCTGCTCGACGAAAATCAGAACTTCATTGGATTTCGACCCCAAGCCCCCGCTGCTAATGCTCTGAATCTCACTGTTGCCCAAGCCTTGAGCGGTCAAGCCTTTGCGGATCTGGTCGATGTTGGGAGTCTGCGCAAATCGCACGTCGACGTTGGTTCCGCCCTTGAAGTCGATGCTGTAACGAAGCCCGTGATTGAGAAAGACGGAAGTCCAGCCGACGATGAGCAGAATTCCACTGAGGGCGTAGAAATACTTCGCTTTACCCATCCAGTCGATGTTGGGTTCTTTGAAGAACTCGATCATGCCACACTTACTTCCCTTCTTTAGACTCCAGTGGGCATCTCTTTGTTCCCGCAACCGAT
>Ga0209647_1001797_pt1 | contig 17802 bp, 14 predicted proteins | sample GraSoi_2013_60cm_FD_185827 | JGI IMG/M metagenome (GOLD analysis project Ga0209647, IMG submission 185827) | Grasslands soil microbial communities from the Angelo Coastal Reserve, California, USA - Sample 9_17_2013_60cm (SPAdes) (version 2) | ecosystem: Environmental > Terrestrial > Soil >...
GCTAAGGCGTGCTTGACGATGGCGAGTCCCAGGCCCGTGCCGCCCGTCTCGCGCGAGCGGCCGCGGTCCACGCGGTAGAAGCGTTCCGTGAGCCGGGGGATATGCTCGGCTTCGATGCCGACGCCGGTGTCTTCCACTGTGAACTCGGCGCCTTTCTGGGAACCGCGCCAAATCAAGCGAACCTCCCCTCCCGCAGGGGTGTAGCGCACGGCGTTGCTCGCGAGGTTGCCGAAGGCGCTCGCGATCTCGGATTCGCTCCCGAGCAGGTCGAAGCCCGGCTCGGCGTCGAGCGTGATGCGTTGGCGGCCCGCCGAGAGCGCTCCGGCTTCGCTGTGGATCCGTGAAAGGAGCAGCGCCACGTCCACGTGCTCGTCGTGCGGCGGCTCGGGCGCCGATTCGAGCGTGGACAGCATCAGCAGGTCGTCGATGATGCGCTGCATGCGCCGGCTTTGCTCCGCCATCAGGTTCAGGTAATCGCGCGAGCGTTCCGGATCGAGCTTGAGTTCCCGCACCGTCTCCAGGAACCCCACCAGCACGGTGAGCGGGGTGCGCAGCTCGTGCGAAACGTTCGCGACGAAGTCCCGCCGCATGGTCTCGAGCCGGGTGCCTTGGGTAATGTCGCGCGTAAGCAGAAGCCGCTGCGAGTCGACGTAGGGCACGAACTGCACCGATAAGACGAGGCCGTCCCGCGCCGTTTTCAGCTGCAGGGGCTTGGAGAATTCATCCTTCGCGACGTACTCGACGAATTCCGGCTGACGCACGAGATTGGTGATCGGCTGCCCGACATCGGCCTCGGCGTCGATGCCGAAATGCGCTTCGCAGGAATCGTTGCACCAGACGATGCGGTATTCGGCGTCCAGGATCGCGACGCCGTACGGAAGCGCCCGGCCGGCCTGACGGGAGCGGGCGAGCGAGTGCGCGAGCTGGCGGCTCCGAGCCGCCTCGGCGCGCTGCCGACGGTACAGCAGCGTGAACACTTCCTCCCAGGCGCCGGACCCTTCGGGAACAGCCTCGGCGAGCGAGCGCGAGGCCCATTGGCGGAGCAAACGGAGATGCCGGACGTGGTGGAGGAGCAGACCGATGAGTCCCAACGAAAATAACGACCATCCCCAGCCCGCCCCGAAGAGGAGGCCCGTTCCAAACCCGAGAACTGCGAGGAGAAGAACGACGATTGCGGTTCGCATCAGGATACTGCTCATGTGTGGCTATCCGAGGAGGACCAGGAGCCACACCACTGCAACGTTGATAAGGCTCAGGAATACCGCAGCGCTGCCGATATCTTTCGCCCGTTTTGCGAGGAGGTGATTTTCCAGCGAGATCCGGTCGACCGCCGCCTCCACCGCCGAATTGAGCAGTTCCACGATGAGGACGACCAGCACGCTGGCGATCATCAGGGCTTTCTCGGTTCCGCCGACGGGGATGAGGAGCGCCGCCGGGATCAGCACGGCGGCAAGCAGGCATTCCTGGCGGAATGCGTCCTCGTGCCGAAACGCGGAGGCCATGCCCTGGAGCGAATAGCCGAGCGCGTTCCACAGGCGCTGTACCCCGGTCTTGCCCTTGAAGGGACTTTCCTGCATGAGGCTGCCTCCCGACGGAAATGCCTGCGATTGTAGCAACAGCGGCGGGCGGCTCATTTGTCTGCGGCAAGCAGCGCAAGCAGGTGCTCCTGCGCCGAGCGCGGTATCCGGCCGCGGGACTTCCTTCTCTGGTAGTTGCCGTCGGAGTCCATTTCCCATGCCTGGCTGTTGTCGGACAGATAGGGCTTGAGGCCTTCCTGGATGACGCGCTCCTTGATCCTGCGGTCGAGGACCGGGAAGCACAACTCGATGCGCCCGAAGAAATTGCGGCCCATCCAGTCGGCGCTTGACAGGTAGAGATCGTCCTCTCCGCCGTTGAGGAAGTAGAAGATGCGCGAGTGCTCGAGAAACCGTCCTATGACCGAGCGCACGCGTATGTTCTCGGACAGCCCCGGGATCCCCGGGCGCAGCGAACATACGCCGCGCACGATCAGATCGATTTTCACTCCGGCCTGCGACGCACGGTATAGCGTCTCGATCACCCTGGGTTCGATCAGGGCGTTCATTTTTGCGATGATGTGCGCCGGCTTGCCGGCGCGCGCGTGGTTGGCCTCGCGCTTGATCGCGGCCAGAACGCGCTCGTGGAGCGTAAACGGCGAAATCCAGAGGTGGTGCAGCCGGCGCGCGCGTCCGAGCCCGGTGAGCTGCTTGAAAACCTCGTTGACGTCCTCGCAGACCTTCTCGTCCGCCGTCAGCAATCCGAAATCCGTGTAGAGCCTCGCGGTGCGCGGGTGATAGTTACCCGTGGAAACATGCGCGTAGCGTCGCAGCCTGCCCTCTTCGCGGCGCACCACGAGCGACATCTTGGCGTGCGTCTTGTAACCGACCACGCCGTAGACCACGTGCGCGCCGACCTCCTCGAGCTTCGCCGCCCAGTTGAGGTTCGCTTCCTCGTCGAAGCGCGCGAGCAGCTCCACGACGACCGTGACTTCCTTGCCCCGCTGCGCGGCGTCGATCAGGTACTTCATCAGAACCGAGTCGGTGCCGGTGCGGTACACGGTCTGCTTGATCGCGACCACGCTGGGATCGTCGACCGATTGCTCCAGGAAGTCGATCACGGGGTCGAACGATTGAAACGGATGATGCAGCAGGACGTCGCCTTTCCGGATGACTCGGAAGAGATCGGGACTTTTTTCCAGCTGCTTGGGGACGCCCGGGACGAACGCGGCGAACTTGAGCGCGGGCGTGTCGACCAGATCGGGAACCTGCATCAAGCGCACCAGGTTCACCGGCCCGTCGACCCGATACAGATCGTCCGCGTTGAGCTGGAACTGTCCCAGGAGAAACTGCTCGAGCTCCGCGGGCATGTTGTCGGCGACTTCGAGCCGTACGGAATCTCCGAAATGGCGCTGCGGGAGCTCCCCGGCGAGCGCAGTGCGAAGGTTCTTGAACTCCTCCTCGTCCAGGAACAAGTCGCTGTTGCGGGTGACCCGGAACGGATACGAACCCCGCACGGTCATGCCCTGAAAGAGCGCCTGGACGAACGCCTGAAGAATCGAAGTCAGCAGCACGAAGACGTGGCCCGCGCCGGCGATCGCTTTCGGCAGCTGGATCACTCGCGGCAGGGCCCGCGGTGCCTGCACGATCGCCGTGCCGGAATTGCGCCCGAAAGCGTCGCGGCCTTCCAGCTGCACTGCGAAATTCAGGCTCTTGTTGAGCACGCGTGGGAAAGGATGCGAGGGATCGAGTCCGATGGGCGTCAGGAGCGGAATCATTTCCCTCAGGAAATAGCTGTGCAGCCAGGAGCGCTGTTCCCGCGTCCACTGCTGCTCGGCGAGGAAGCGCACGCCCTCGTCGGCGAGCTCCGGGAAAATCTCCTTGTTGAGCAGCCGATATTGTTCTGCGACCAGCGCGTGGGCGCGCTCGCTCACCAGGGGGAATACCTTCGCCGAAGGCGTCTCACCGGGAATCTCTATCTCGTTGCCCACCCTGATGCGCTCTTTCAGCTCGGCGACGCGAATCTCGAAGAACTCGTCCAGGTTGCTCGACAGGATGCACAGGAAGCGCAGTCTCTCGAGCGCCGGGACCCGCCGGTCCTCCGCCTGGGCGAGCACCCGTTGGTTGAATGCAAGCACGGCCAGCTCGCGGGCAAGGAAATGCGGCTTGATCGTGCCCGCCGGAATTCGGGTTCTCTGTAGCATGGAGAAGTCTAAGAACGGTGTGTTGCAGAATTGTTACAACGCGGAGCATCGTAATAACGCGACAACGGCACTATGATAGCGTCGCAACGTCATTAGGGGTGAACCGCACTGCAACCGTGAAACAAGAGACTCTGGCGGCACTCGACCTGGGATCCAACAGCTTCCACCTGCAGATCGGCAGGATCGTCGACGATCAAGTCTATCTGCTCGACAGCTTGAGAGATCCGGTACGCCTGGGCGCGGGCCTGACGCGGGACCGGCGCATCGATCAAGGGACGAAATCACGGGCGCTGGAGGCGCTTGCGCGGTTCAGCGAACGGCTCCGCGGATTCCCGCGCTCGGCGGTTCGAGCGGTGGGAACGAGCGCCCTGCGCGTGGCGAAAAACGCCAAATCCTTCCTCTCCGAGGCGGAAGCGACGCTCGGCTTCCCCATCGAGGTGATATTCGGCCGCGAGGAGGCGCGCCTGATCTACCTCGGCGTGGCGCACAGCCTAGCGCCCTCGCCCGAGCGGCGCCTGGTGATCGATATCGGCGGCGGCTCGACCGAGCTCATCATCGGCACGGGCCTGGAGCCCGAGCTCATGGAAAGCGTTTCAATGGGCTGCGTGAGCTACAGCCTCAGGTTCTTTCCGGAGGGGCGTCTGGATAAGTCCTGCTTCAAGCGCGCGGAACTCGCAGCCGCAAACGAGCTCCAGCATATCGTGGACACCTACCGCCGCTCCGGCTGGAAGCAGGCCGTCGCATCCTCGGGAACGGCCAAGGCGCTCGCGGCTATCCTGCGGGAATCCGATCTGTGCGAGCAGGGCATTTCCGCCGCCGCGCTCGAAAAGCTCCGCGCCCAGTTCATCAAGGCGGGCGAGGTCGAGAAGCTCAAGTTGCCGGGACTGCGCGAGGACCGCGCGGCGATCATCTCCGGAGGGCTCGCGATCATGTCCGCGGCGCTCGCCGAATTCGGAATCGAGCAACTGGAGGTTTCCGACGGCGCCTTACGCCAGGGCGTGCTCTATGACCTGCTCGGGCGCGTGCGCCACCGAGACATGCGCGAGGCGACCGTGCGCCAGTTCATGCGGCGCTACCAAGTGGACACGGCACAGGCGGAGCGGGTGGCGCAGCTCGCGCACAACATCCATGCGAGCTTGAATGGCGAATCCTCCGACGCCGACGCGGCGATGTTGCGCTGGGCGGCGAGCCTGCACGAGATCGGAATTTCGATCGCCCACGCCGGCTACCACAAACACTCCGCCTACATTCTCGCGCAAGCCGACATGCCGGGATTTTCACAGAAAGAGCAGGAGCGTCTCTCGCGGCTGGTACTCGCGCATCGCGGCAAGCTCACCAAGCTCGAGGATCTCCCCGAGCGCAGCGCCGACTGGGAACTGATCTTTGCGCTGAGACTCGCGGCACTTTTTTGTCTCAGCCGGCGCGACCTCGCGCTGCCGGCTCCAGCATGCAGGTGGTCGAAGAGCGGCTTTCAGTTGACGCTGCCTCGCCCCTGGCTCGAGGAACATCCCCTGACAGAGGGGGCGCTAGAAAACGAGACGGAGGAATGGCGGGCGCTAGGCGTCAAACTCGAGCTGCGCAGCTCTGACAAGGAAGAGCGTCCAGCCCTCGCCTGAAGTAGAGTTATGCCAACGCGCGCCGGAAGCGATAACCGGTTCCGCGGACCGTTTCCACAAGGGAATCGTGTTCCGTGGGTTCGAGCGCCTGGCGCAGCCGGCGTATGTGCACGTCGACCGTCCGTTCCTCGACGAAGACGTGATCGCCCCAGACCTCGTCGAGCAGCTGGGCGCGGCTGTAGACGCGCTCCGGATGGGTCATGAAGAAATGCAGCATCCTGAACTCGGTCGGACCCAGGTCGATGTGGCCGCCGGCGGCGCTGACACGATGCGCGACCGGGTCGAGCTTGAGGTCCGCGATCTCGACGACGTCGTCGGTGAGCTGGGGGGCGCGGCGCCGCATCACCGCTTTGATGCGCGCCAAGAGCTCCCGGGGCGAGAACGGTTTGGTGACGTAGTCGTCCGCGCCGCTCTCCAGGCCGACGATCGTGTCCTGCTCCTGAGCGCGGGCGGTCAGCATGATGATCGGAATATCCTTGGTGCGCTGATCGGCGCGCAGCTGGCGCGCGAAATTCACCCCCGGCGGGCCCGGCAGCATCCAGTCGAGGAGCACCAAGGCCGGCAAAACCTCGCGGACCAGCGCCTCGGCCTCCGCGACGTTCGCGGCCCGCAACACCTGATGACCGGCGTGCTCGAGATTGACCGCGATCAGCTCCTGGATCGCCGGCTCATCTTCGACCACGAGGATCGCACCGCCCATGACCACTCCGTTTCTGCTCTCGTTCCACGCCGTGCCCATCAGCTGAGCGCCTCCCGCTCGACGACCTCGACTGCGGTGTGGCGGACATCGGTCCCCTTGACGATATAGATGACGTCCTCGGCGATGTTCTTGGCGTGATCGCCGATGCGCTCGATAGCCTTGGCGATCCAGACGATCTCGAGCGCTGTCGAGATCGTGCGCGGGTCTTCCATCATGAAGGTGATGAGCTGGCGCAGGATCGAGCGGAATTCTGTGTCGATCGCCACGTCCTGCCGGATGATGCTCGCCGCGTCCGCCGCGTCCAGGCGCGCGAAGGCGTCGAGCGCCTGGCGCAGCATCGACAGGGCGATGTCCGCGGCATGGCGGACGGTCGCAAAACGATGCAGGTCCGCGTGCCCGCGCTCGTGGATCTGCCTGGACATGCGCGCGATCTTCTCGGCCTCGTCGCCGATGCGCTCCAGATCCGTAACCGTCTTGCTGATCGCCATGATGAGGCGCAAATCGCTCGCCGCCGGCTGGCGCTTGACGATGATGTGGCTGCAATCGTCGTCGATCTGGACCTCGTACTCGTTTACGCGAACCTCGTTTGCAATCACCTGGTCGATCAGGTCCTGATTGCCGTGCGCGAACGCATCGATAGCCCCGCGTATCTGGGACTCTACCAGGCCGCCCATCTGCAGAACCCCCGAGCGCAAGGTCTCGAGGTCGTTGTCGTATTGCTTGGAAAGGTGTTCGCTGCCCATAACGCTGCTCCTGTTCAACCGAACCGGCCGGTGATGTAGTCCTCCGTCTCTTTCTTCTTCGGCTTGATGAAAACCTCGTCGGTCACGCCGAATTCCATCATTTCTCCCAGATACATATACGCCGTATAGTCGGAAACGCGCGCCGCCTGCTGCATGTTGTGCGTGACGATCACGATCGTATAGTCGTTCTTCAACTCGTGCACGAGTTCCTCGATGCGTCCGGTGGAAATCGGGTCGAGAGCCGAGGCCGGCTCGTCCAGGAGCAGCACCTCGGGTTTGACGGCGATTCCGCGCGCGATGCACAGCCGCTGCTGCTGGCCACCCGAAAGGCTGGTACCGCTCTGCTTCAACTTGTCCTTCACTTCTTCCCAGAGTGCCGCTTTTCGCAAAGCCCATTCGACACGCTCCTCCATCTCGCGCGCGGAGAGGCTTTCGTACAAACGCACGCCGAAAGCGATGTTGTCGTGGATGGACATGGGGAACGGCGTCGGCTTCTGGAACACCATGCCGACCTTCGCGCGCAACCTATTCAGGTCCTGGCGTGGCGAAAGGATGTCCTCCCCGTCGATGAAGATCTCGCCTCTCGCTTCCTGCTTGGGATAGAGCGCGTACATGCGGTTGAAGGTGCGCAACAACGTGGACTTGCCGCAGCCCGAAGGGCCGATGAACGCCGTGACTCTCCTCTCCGGAATCTGGAGATTGATGTCCTTCAAGGCGTGAAACCCGCCGTAGTAGAAGTTCAGGTTTTTCACCTGAATTTTCTGCGTCAAGGCCTCTTGCACCGGTTGCAGGACCGCGGCGTTCATGTCAGTAAGTCGGGGACTTATTGCGGAAGAATACGCGCGCGAGGATGTTGAGCACAAGCACGCCCATGGTGATCAGCAAGGCCCCGGCCCAGGCGAGATGTTGCCAGTTCTCGTAAGGACTCATGGCGAACTGGAAGATCACGACCGGCAGGTTCGCCATGGGCTGGTTCATGTCGAGCGACCAGAACTGGTTGTTGAGCGCGGTGAATAGGAGCGGCGCGGTCTCGCCGCTGATGCGCGCGACCGCAAGCAGGATACCGGTGATGATCCCCGCCTTCGCGGCGCGAACGGTCACGAGAGTGATGACCTTCCATTGAGGCGCGCCGAGCGCGGCCGCCGCTTCGCGCAGGCTGTCCGGGACCAGGCGCAGCATGTTTTCCGTGGTGCGGATCACCACGGGAATGACGATCAGCGCAAGCGCCAGCGTCCCAGCCCAGGCGGAAAAATGCCTGGTGTGGATCACATAGACTTCATACACGAAGAGCCCGACTACGATCGAGGGTGCCGACAGCAGGATATCGTTGATGAAGCGCGTCACCGGGGCAAGCCAGCCGCGGCTGCCGAATTCGGCGAGATAAATACCCGCCATCATGCCGATGGGGGTACCGATCAGAGTTCCCGTTGCGGCCATGATCACGCTTCCGGCGATCGCGTTCGAGAGGCCGCCGCTCGCGCCCGGCGGAGGAGTCATGGTGAAGAAAAGCGCCGGGCCGAGAGCCTTGAAGCCGGCCTCGAACAACGTCAACAGGATCCAGCCGAGCCAGAACAATCCGATCAGCATCGTGAGGAGCGACACCGCAAGATTGAAGCGATTGATCCACAACCGGCGGGAGTAGAGACCCATGATTGCCATCGAAGCACTCATGTCTTCTGGCCTTCCATCTTGCCGAGCCGAAGCAACAGCATTTTGGAGAGGGCCAAGACCACGAAAGTGATGAGGAACAGGATCAGGCCCAGCTCGATCAGCGCCGAACTGTAGAGATCACCGACCGCCTCGGTAAATTCATTGGCGAGCGCCGAGGCAATGCTGTTACCGGGCATCATCAGCGAAGCGTTCAGCTTGTGAGCGTTACCGATGACGAAGGTCACGGCCATGGTCTCGCCCAAAGCCCTACCGAGGCCCAGCATGATTCCGCCCATTACGCCGACTTTCGTGTAGGGAAGCACCACATTCCACACGACCTCCCAGGTTGTCGAGCCGAGCGCGTAAGCCGATTCCTTGAGCACCGACGGGACGACTTCGAAAACGTCTCGCATCACCGCAGCGATGAAGGGGGTCACCATGATCGCGAGGATGATCCCCGCGGTGAGGACTCCGATTCCCATCGGAGGTCCTTGAAAAAGCATTCCGGCGAGCGGAATTGCCCCGAGAGTGGCCGTGAGCCAGGGCTGGAGCTGGGAGAAGGCGGGCGCAAAGACGAACAGCCCCCACATGCCGTAAATGATGCTCGGGATCGCGGCAAGCAGCTCGATCGCCGTGCCTAATGGTCGCCGCATCCAGATCGGCGAGAGCTCGGTGAGGAACAGGGCGATACCGAAGCTGACCGGAATGCCGATCAGAAGCGCGATGAAGGAGGTGACCAGGGTGCCCACGATGGGCACGAGTGCGCCGAATTGCTCGGTGACGGGATTCCATTGCGGGCTCGTCACGAACCCCGGTCCAAACGCACGCAGCGCGGGGAGGCTGCCGGTCAGGAGCGAGACGATAATCCCCGCGAGCAGGATCAGAACGAGAAACGCGAAGAACCGAGTCGCGAGCCGGAACAGCAGGTCGAGCCGATGCTGATTCCTGAGATTCGCTTCCGGAATGGTTTTGGACACCCGGGATATACCCGGGTCGCTTCGTGACAGGCCGTCCATCGTATCCGCCACGCTGCTCATTCTAGCCGCTCCGGACGCGCCCCGCCTCGTTGCCTACCAGATGCCCTTGCCGCTCGAGTCTTTGATCTGGCTCTTCCACGCCGATTGGACCAGCGCTACCACGTCGTCGGGCATGGGGATGTAGTCGAGCTCGAGAGCCATCGTATCGCCGTTCTTGTAGGCCCATTCGAAGAATTTGAGGACCTCTTTGGCCTTGGCCGGGTCGGGCTGCGTTTTGTGCATCAGGATGAAAGTCGCTCCGGTGATGGGCCAGCTGTTTTTGCCCGGCTCGTCGGTGAGGATCTCGTAGAAGCCCGGGGCATTCTCCCAATCGGCGCTGGCGGCTGCGGCCTGGAAGCTCTTGTCGTTGGGCGACACGAAATTCCCGTCCCTGTTTTGCAGCAGCGTGTAGGTCATCTTGTTCTGCTTCGCGTAGGCGTATTCGACGTAGCCGACCGCCCCCTTGATCCGCTGCACGAAAGAGGCGACGCCTTCGTTGCCCTTTCCGCCCGAGCTGCTCGGGGCCGGCCATGACACCGAAGGGGCATTGCCGACCTTGTCTTTCCATTCCGCACTGACCTTGGCCAGGTAGTTGGTAAAGATGAAAGTGGTGCCGGAGCCGTCCGAGCGATGGACCACGGTGATCGCCTGATCGGGCAACTTCAAGCCCCCGTTCGCGCTGGCGATCTGCGGATCGTTCCACTTGCTGATCTTGCCGAGGTAGATCTCGGCGAGCAGCTTGGCGGTGAGCTTCATCTGGCCGGGGGCCACGCCGTCGATGTTCACGACCGGCACGACTCCGCCCATCACCATCGGAAACTGGACGAGACCGTCCTTCTCGAGCTGCTCGAGCTTGAGCGGCGCGTCGGACGCGCCGAAGTCGACGGTCTTGGAGACGATCTGCTTGATGCCGCCGCCGGAACCGATCGACTGGTAATTCAATCCGATTCCGGTCTTCTGCCTGTAGGCATCCGCCCACTTGGCGTAAATGGGATACGGGAATGTGGCGCCGGCGCCCGTAATGTCGACGGCGAGCGCCGAGTGACTGGCTACACCCACAGCGATCATCAGGAGCGCGAAGCGTTCGAGAAATACAGAGAAGTACATTTAGACAACCCTCCAATCGGCATACAAAGAGTGGAATATCGCTGCGCATACTACGGGGGCCATGTTGCAGTTGCGTTACGGTTCACAGAAATGAAACTTATCTTTACTTCAACGACTTAAGTGGGTTGCAGAACGATCAGGTCGACGTCCCCGGCAGGCTAGGAGAGCAAAAGGGTCGAAGCTTGCTTCAGCGAAATGCCGGTGCCGCCGCAAGCATGCGTTCCCGTCCCAAAGTCAACGGATGAACGACGGCGACCGCTGCGTCCACGCCATTTCGACGAAGCGACGGATGAGTTCGTGGAAACGGTTGAGTTCCGCGGCAGCTGTTCGCGCAACTAAACGGCGACGCGCTTCACCTGCTTTTTGTGTTTCGACCTGAGTTCTGCATTTCTTGCCGCGACGCCGCGCTCAATCTCTGAGTGACGCCAGATTATCAAATCCATGTCGATTCCTAGCGATGATCGCGATCGAGTGCATCTCGAATTCGACGCTTGCTGCTTTGTTTGGCGCCATTTTTCCGCGAAATAATTCTTGCTGCTTTCCTCAATATGTGCAATGCTGCTGAAAATTTTTTCCGATAACCTTTCGAATTTTGCGAACAGCACAAGTTTCTTGGCAAGAAAATAAATTTTCCGAGTCGCTCGGCGCCACCGGGCGACAAAAAGGATTCGCCGTCGGGCTCGTCCCGGCGATCGAATCGCCCGTTGCTACTGGACGGGCGCCGTGCTTTGCTTCTTTAACTTTTAACGGAGGCTAGTGATGGCGAAGAAGAGAAAAGCCAAGAAGGCAGCGAAGAAAAAGAAGAAGTAGATAGCGCTAGGAGACCCGCCAGACCGCCGCAAACGCGGTCAAGAAACGCAGGGCGGGAAATCGGCCGGGAAAGCTGCGGCGAAACCGGTAGCGCCAAAACGGAAACGGCGGTTCGACTGCCCTCCGTCGCGGTCGCGCCCGGGGCAGGACCTGCCCCGAACCCCGCAGCAGCTTGGTCGTTCACGCCCTGGGTGCGGGTTGTGAATGGACTGCGGTCGGTCCGGGGCCTTGCGCTCCGAACCGAACCGCAGACATTCAGTGCAGGTCATTTCTTCAGTTTTTCCAGAAAATTCTTCCGGAATTTTGCGACCTTCGGCCTGACCACGAAAGCGCAGTAGGGCTGTGCGGGGTTTCGCCGGAAGTATTCCTGATGGTGATCCTCCGCCACGTAGAACTTTGAGGCCGGTGCGACTTCGGTGACGATGGGGTCTTCGTAGATTTTGGCCGCGCCCATGTTTGCAATGACCTGCTCCGCCGCTGCCTTCTGCTCGGCCGAATGGTAGAAGATTGCCGAGCGGTACTGCGTTCCGACATCGTGGCCCTGGCGGTTGAGCGTGGTCGGGTCGTGGATCACGAAGAACACCTCCAGGATTTCCTTGAATGACACCCGCTTCGGGTCGAAGCTGAGTTGGACTACCTCGGCGTGGCCCGTTTCGCCCGAGCAGACGTCTTCGTAGCTCGGATTCGCCGTCTTGCCGCCCATGTAGCCGGACTCGACCGATTCCACGCCCCTCAGGTCGTCGAATACGGCCTCCAGGCACCAGAAGCAGCCTCCGGCAAGAGTGGCAATTTCCTTCCCTGCATCGGTCATGTCGTTTTGCCTCTTATTGCGCTCAGCGTGTTATTTTGTCGGGTCGAAGGCCGACTACAACAGTATGCCGGATTCGGCCCGCGGCCGAGCCGGCGCGCACCGTACCGACCCTCGGAGGAATCGAACATGAGCCTCTTACGCAGCCTGCTCACCGCCGCCCTCGTCGCCCACGCGCTCGCCTGCTCCGCCCAGCAACCCGCTGCCGGACGGGCGGTAGCCACGTTTGCGGGCGGCTGCTTCTGGTGCATGGAACCGCCCTATGACGCCTTGCCGGGCGTCATCTCCACGACCTCCGGATACATGGGGGGCACCAAGAAAAATCCCAGCTATGAGGAGGTGTCCTCGGGGGCCACAGGTCACGCGGAGGTCGTGCAGGTCGTCTACGATCCTAAGAAGGTGAACTACGAAAAACTCCTCGACGTGTTCTGGAAAAACGTCGATCCTACCGTACGAGACCGGCAGTTCTGCGACATCGGCAGCCAGTACCGCACGGCGATCTTCTATCACACCGAAGAGCAGAAGCGTCTTGCCGAGGCCTCCAAAGGGATGCTCGCGAAGACCAAACCGTTCAGGGACGATATTGTCACACCTGTCGTGCCGGCCGGGGGGTTCTGGCCCGCCGAAGACTATCACCAGGATTTCTACGTCAAGAATCCGGTGAGGTACAAGTTCTACCGGACCGGCTGCGGGCGTGACGCCAGGTTGAAACAGTTGTGGGGGAGCGTTCCGCATTGACTCGGGTAGCCGATACGCGTCGGTTGGGATCGTGAACGACCCTCGCCTAGAGGCCGCGCCCGAGTCCGCCAACCAGCCGCCGCCCCTGGTCGGCTACAACGCCTGGTCGGGGGACCGGATCCTCGTGGAGGCGGTGAAACGCGAAGGCGGTGGCTGGATCGCCGAGCGCGCGGGCCGCATGGGAGATCTCGTCGGCAGCGAGCGGATGCAAACGCTCGCCATGCAGGCGAACCGTTACGCGCCCGAGCTGAAAACCCACGACCGCTTCGGCAATCGCATCGACGCGGTCGAGTACCACCCGGCCTACCACGAGCTGATGGCGCTCGCTTTCGGCGCCGGGTTGCACTCGCTCGCCTGGACGGACAAGAGAGAAGGCGTGTGGGTCGCGCGCGCAGCGCTCAACTATCTGTGGAACCAGGGCGAAAATGGCGTCGCCTGCCCGGTGACCATGTCCTTCGCCGCAGTGCGGGTACTGCGCCAGAGCGCAACGCTCGCCGAGGAGTGGGAGCCGAAGCTCCTTGCCTGCGACTACGATCCGCGCCCGCTGCCCCTCGCGCAAAAACGCGCCGTCACCATCGGCATGGCGATGACCGAGAGGCAGGGCGGCTCGGACCTTCGCGCCAATTCATCACGAGCGGCGCCCCTGGGGGAAGGCGAATACGAGCTTTCCGGGCACAAGTGGTTCTGCTCGGCTCCGATGAGCGACGCTTTTTTCACCCTTGCGCGCACCGAAGCCGGGCTGACCTGCTTTTTCGTGCCGCGCTCGCTTGCCGACGGCACCCGCAATCCCTTTTTCATCCAGCGTCTGAAGGACAAGTGCGGCAACCGCTCCAACGCTTCCTCCGAAATCGAGTACCGGGGCACCCGCGCGCGTATCGTCGGAGAGGAAGGGCGCGGCATTGCCACGCTGATCGAGATGGCGCACCTCACGCGTTTCGATATCGTAGTCGCCTGCGCCGGAATGATGCGGTCGGCGCTCAACCAGGCGGTGCACCATGCCGCGCATCGCCACGCCTTCGGGCGGCGGCTCGTGGAGCAGCCGCTGATGCAAAACGTGCTCGCTGATCTTTCCCTCGAGACCGAGGCGGCGGCGCTGCTGGCGTTTCGCCTTTCGCGAGCCTTCGACCGTGCAGAAGATGACGGGCGCGAGCGGCTTCTGATGCGCCTGATGACACCGATCGCGAAGTACTGGCTGGGCAAACGCCTGCCTCCGCTCGTCGTGGAGGCAATGGAATGCCTGGGGGGCAACGGTTACGTGGAGGAGGCGCCGCTCGCGCGCCTATACCGCGAGGCACCGCTGAACGGAATTTGGGAGGGCTCGGGGAACGTAGTCTGTCTGGACGTGCTGCGCTCGATCCAGAAGGAGCCTGCGAGCCTAGAGGTCCTGGTCGAGGAAATCAATAGTGGCGGCGAACGCGTCTGTCAGGGTGCCGCGCCGATCTACCGTTTACTGAAGGACACGATCGGTGTCGAGTTGCAAGCGCGCCGAATCGTCGAATCCATCGCGATCGCGCTCCAGGCGAGCCTCATGGCGAGGCACGCGGCGCACGAAGCCGCTGACGCTTTCTGCGCCTCGCGCCTGATGGGCGACTGGGGCCGCGCGTTCGGGACGCTCCCTTCGACTGCGCCCTGCGAAGCGATCGTCAGGCGAACGCTGTCTCTCGGCCCGCGTCCGGTTTAGAAGAATGGGCGAGCGATCCGGAGGGCGATGTCTGCGTCGAAGTCACCAGCGCCAAATGGAGTAGTTCCAGACTGCGCTTGGCCGCGTACATCACCTGTCGTTGCATCCGCGGGGTAATGGCGTAGTGCTTGACAATTTCCAATGCGAACTTCGGGTGCTCGTCGTCGTAGTGGGAATGCTCGCGTATCCACTTGTACGTCCTCGGATTCATGTCCACGCCGGGTTTATCCCGGTAGGCCTCGAAGCCCGTGCAAACCTTTCTTGCGATGGCGCCCGTAACGCCTTCGATGGCAAAGCTCGTCGCGGCCACGGCTTCTGCAAGAGACCCCTTGGTGTTCACGCGCCACACCCAGTCGGTCAACGACTGCACGTCGCGCAAGGGAGGAGTCCCGCCCTCAGCCAGGTCCAGCATCTGCTGCCGGTCCAGGCCGAAACCCTCACCCATCCATAGCCAATGCTCGGCGTGCGCCTTTTCGATACGGATGTTCTCGATCAGAAAGGTGCGGGAGAAGTCGTCCTCCACCTTGATCAAGGCTTCGGCGAGAAACTTCGGGAAATCGTAGATGAACGGGTAGATGTGAAGGATCCACCCCTGCATTTGCTCGACACTGAGGCGCGTCGATGCGATCGATTCCGCCCATGGACCGTTGACCAGATTGTCCCAATGGGGAGCCACGAATTCGTACATGGTCGCTACCCATCTGGGGTGCGAGGATATTTTGTGTACCGAACTGGCGTTCATGTTCATGGTTTGCTCTCTCAGGTTGTGGAATTAGGAATCGTTGCGGGAACGGCCCAATGAGGGGCTGAATCCGTCCCGGTCCGGGTCCGAGCCATTCCTGCAGCCACTTGTGCCAGGAACGGACCCGGAGCAGAAAGCCAATGGCCTTGTGCGAAGTCCACTCCGATCTCGCGCAGCGCGGCCAGACCCATCTCCCCGTCCACGGCCTCGCCGATCGTTTTCTTGCCCATCACATGTCCGACGTCGTTGATGGCCCGCACCATCGCGAGATCGACGGGGTCGTGCGCCACGTCCTTGACGAAGCTGCCGTCGATCTTGAGGAAGTCCACCGGTAGGTGCTTCAGGTATCCGAAAGAGGACATTCCGGCCCCGAAGTCGTCCAGCGAGAACAGACAGCCGAGCGACTTCAGTTCGCCGAAGAACCGTGCCGCCTTGTCGAAATTGGCGATCGCCGCCGTTTCCGTGAGCTCGAAGCAAATGGTCCGAGGGGGCATGACGTAGCGCCTGAACTGCTCGCGAACGAATTCGAGGAAGCGTTCGTCCCCGATCGAGGTGCCCGAAATATTGATGGCATAGGTTCCGCCGGTTCCGCCCTTGGAACCCAAGGAATTGATCTTGGCGAATGCGTCTTGAATGACCCACTGGTCGATCATGGGCATCATGTTGTAGCGTTCGGCTGCCGGAATGAACGCCATCGGGGGAATAATCTTGTCATGCTCGTCGAGCATGCGCACGAGCAGTTCGTAATGGTTGCCCCGGAGGGATTGATCCCCGATCGAATGGATTTCCTGCGCGTGAAGCACGAAACGCCCTTCCTGGAGCGCTCGTTGCAGCCGAGACACCCATTCCATCTCGCCCCGGCGCAGAAACACCTCGCTGTCGTGCGGACGGTAGAACTGGACGCGATTGCGTCCCTTCTCTTTCGCCATGTAGCAGGCGTCATCGGCCGCGCCGAGTACATCGGTGAGGGTGAGCATTCCATCCGCGATATGGACTACGCCAATGCTCGCGCCGATGGTGAACGACTTGCCCTCGCTTACAAAGCGAAAGTCGGCTATGCACTTCTGCAGTTCATCGGCGATGCGGATGGCCTCATGCATAGGGCAGTTCTCCAGCAGTACGCCGAATTCGTCGCCGCCCAGACGGGCAAGAGAATCTCCTTCGCGCACTTGCTGCTTCAACAACGCGCCCACCTGCCGCAGCAGCTGATCGCCGGCCGCGTGTCCGCAGGTATCGTTGACGATCTTGAACTGATCGAGATCCAGGTACATCACCACGTGCTGTCGCGCCTGATTGGCGGCGGTGTGCAAGGCCAGCCTGAGGCGGTTTTCGAATTCGGGGCGGTTGACCAGATTGGTGAGCTGATCGTGGCTCGCATGATAGGCGAGCTTCACCGCGTATTCCTGGCCCAGCTTGAGCTCCTTGAGTTCCCGCTCCGCGCGGTCGACGCGGCTGACCATGCTTTGCGTTAGAAAGATTCCGATCGGGACCAGAGTTCCCGCGACCGTGACGATCACGAGAAACAGCGTGGACCGGATCCAGCGTGTGGCCTCACCCAGGGTGTTCGAGAACCGGTTCTGCCAGGGCCTCAGTTCCTCGTTGACCTGGATGATGCGGTTCAGTATGAGCCCGAGACCGGATGGGTCCACGCGACCGGACCGGTGGAAAGCGTGGAGCTCTTCGGCGGCCGCGTCGAGCCTCGCGAGGAAGTCATCCCCGGTTTTCCAGATATCGAGCACGCTCTTCATGTAGCTCACGCGGTGGAAGCGCTGATACAGGCTGATGACGCCCGGGATGTCATCCGGATGAGTTCCACCTTCGAGAAATGCAGCCCGCACGACAGAGTAGTCGGGAGCTGGCTTTTCAAGCTCGAACCGGGCCCTTTGGAAGCCCAGCGGCACCGTGATCGCCTTTTGGTAGCTGAGGAAATCGGACTCGGATTTGGTCTCGGCGAAACGCAGCAGGTGGAACACCGCTTCCTTTTGATTCTTCGACCACAGGCTCTCGCCTTCGACGTACGCCCGACCCGCGGTGAGGATGTCTATGCTGACAATGGCGAGCCAGACCAGCACGGCGACGATCGCGAGGAACGGCGAAACGATGAGAAGCATGCGTTTGCTCGTCGCGAGCCATTGAGTGACTTTTGCGAGCGAAGTCACAAGGGCTTTGATGTCAACGTACGCCATGGTTGTTTGTCCGTTGTTCGTTTCGTTTCTTCCGACCTTTCGAGGTACCGGAAAAAGTTAGCACTCGCATTCATCAACAAACCGAACCGCTTCTGGACCTTAAGAGAGCACGTTGTATGCCAGGCGAGTGGAACAAACGGGACGTCGGGAAACGGTGCAAATCACCGCCGGATGGTGAATCTTCCTTCCATTCAGCTTTGACAGGCGACGACTTCTCGCCAGGGACGACAGAGTCTCAACAGCTCGCGATATCGAAGGTCAGGGATTTCTCTAAGCGGCTGAAGAAG
>Ga0209647_1001798_pt1 | contig 17788 bp, 15 predicted proteins | sample GraSoi_2013_60cm_FD_185827 | JGI IMG/M metagenome (GOLD analysis project Ga0209647, IMG submission 185827) | Grasslands soil microbial communities from the Angelo Coastal Reserve, California, USA - Sample 9_17_2013_60cm (SPAdes) (version 2) | ecosystem: Environmental > Terrestrial > Soil >...
ATGCGCGTAGCGTTTTTAGGTCTTGGAATTATGGGACGGCCCATGGCCGCCAACCTGGTAAAAGCCGGACACGAAGTCAGCGTCTGGAACCGCACGCCCCGCGAGGTGGAAGGGGCCACAACCGCTCCCACTCCAGCCGAGGCCGTGAAAAGCAAAGAAGCAGTGTGGGTCTGCGTGTCTGATACCAAGGCGGTGCAGGCCGTTCTCTTTGGCCCGGGCGGCGCCATGGAAGGCCTTGCCAGCGGCACGATCGTCGTGGACTCCAGCACCATCGCCCCTTCCGCCAGCCTGCTTTTCATGGAAGGACTGCAGGAAAAAGGCTGCGAGTTTCTTGACGCGCCGATGACGGGCTCGAAGATTGCTGCGGAGAACGGCACGCTCATCTTTATGATCGGCGGCGCGCCGCACAACATCGAACGCGTGGAACCGTTGCTTCGCGCCATGGGACAAAAAGTGATCCACATGGGAGATAACGGCAAGGGCCTCTCCGCCAAGCTGGCCCAGAACATGAACATCGTCTTTATTTATGAAGGCCTGTGTGAGAGCCTCACCCTGGCGAAGAAGCTGGGCGTCCCGGCGGAAAAGATGTTTGAGCTGATTGAGGCTTCCATGATCCGCTCTGGCGTGGCGGAATACAAGAAGCCGTTCATCCTCAAGCAGGATTTCTCGCCGAATTTTCCCCTGCGCCTCATGCACAAAGATATGCATTTGATGATGGACGCCGCCAAAGAAAACAGTGTCGATCTTCCCGGTCTGGCCAAGATCGACGAAATCTACGAAGAAGCCGTCAAGGCGGGCTATGACGACCTGGATTACTCCGCTACCATTATGCTGCTGGAAGAGCGGGCGGGGTTGCGGTTAAAAGGGAAGAGCTAGCCGCTCCTACCCCCATCTCTCAGCTTAAGAGCAAACGCCGCGTTACTGCTGCGCCCGCGCGGGCATTTTCAACAATTTGCGCGCGAGCTTCCCTAGCACAGGGTAATCAGCCCATTCGCCTCGACCGGCTTTAATGGAGTAAACAATGGCAATCACCAGCGTTCCTATTGACAACGTCATGAAGCCGAGCCAGACAAGAATGAAAAGGACAGCGACGGGCAACGGAAATTCATTGGGTCTGCCCGCGACGTGTGGAGTCACGTAGACGAACATCGTGATGAAGAAGCCCGCCATGAATACCATAATGAAAATCACGTGAAGGATCTGTAAAAGCAGGGCTTGCAGGGCGTGAAAGGCGACAAACCGGGATTGTCGCCGGATCAAGAAGATGATCAGCGGCGCAATCCATGACCCGATGAGTTGCAATGCGTGGGCCAGAGTCGCCATCGTCCGTTCGTCCGGTGTTGTTTCCAGCCAGTTCGTCGATGTGGGTTGGTCCACGATCCTCCCGTTGCCCGTTAGGCCCGTTGTTCGGCGGCCAGTCCTCTCACGATTTCAGCTTTGCCACTCAACACATAGTCCCGTTCCGCTACCGCTTTTGTCCTGCGCATATAGCTCACCACTGATCCTGGCCAGATCACAGGGTTTTCGCCGGTAGAGGCGTCCTGGTACCAGCTTCGGCAGCCGCCCGCCTGCCACACCGTTCCGGCCAGGCGCGCGCGCAGTTCTTCAACAAAAGTCTTTTGCGTTTCGGGTTTGACTTCCATCACCTTGGCGCCGCGGCGGCGCATGAGGCGCAGGCAATCCATCACATAGCCGATCTGCGCTTCGCTCATCAGCACCACAGAGTTGTGTCCCAGCCCGGTATTCGGGCCCAGCAAGATAAAGAAGTTGGGAAAGCCGCTGACGCTCACGCCCAGATAAGCGCTGATCCTCTCTTTCCATGCTTGGTGGATATCGACGCCATTGCGGCCGACCACGCTCGTATCGTGCAACGGCTCCGTGGCGCGGAAACCTGTTCCATAGATAAGCACATCGACGGGCTTCTCGGCTCCGTCCTGAGTCACGATCGAGTGTTCGCGGATTTCTCTGATCCCCTCGGTGATGAATTCAACATTGGACCGCTGGATCGCGGGATAAAAATCGTTGGAAATCAGCACGCGTTTGCAGCCCAGCTCGTAACTCGGCCTGAGGATCGCACGCAATTTGGGATCTGGCACCTGCGCCTCAAGGTGATCGAGCGCCATCTTCTGTCCGCGTTTGCGCAGCGCGCGTACCTTGCCCAGAAATCCCCAAACGCGAATCTCATACATCCAGAACAATGCCATGCGGAAGAGCCATGTGAACAGAGGGAGACGCCGGAAGCGTTTTCTCCAGCGCTCCGGGATGGCGAAGTCGGCTTTGGGCAGGATCCACGGTGGTGTGCGCTGAAAGAGAAAGAGCTTTTCCACCTTGGGTGCAATCTCCGGCACAAACTGGATAGCGCTCGCGCCGGTTCCAATCACGGCCACCCGCTTGCCTTCGAGATCGACACTTGAGTCCCACCATGTGGAGTGGAACGCCGGGCCGGCAAACTTCTCCATGCCCGGAATATCGGGATATTTGGGAACGTGCAGAGCCCCGACGGCCGAGATCAAGACCCGCGCCCTGACCGTGACGCCTTCTGCTGTGGTAACGCGCCACAGCGCGGCGCCCTCGTCCCACACGGCTTCCTGCATGCGCGTGTTCACGCGTATGTAAGGCCAGAGGCCGTAGCGCTGCGCGCAGGACTTCAGGTATTGCTGGATCTCGTCACGCCCGGAGTACATGCGGCTCCAGTCCGGGTTGCGATCAAAAGAAAACGAGTACAGGTGTGAAGGGATATCGCACGCGCAGCCGGGATATTGGTTGACGTACCAAGTGCCACCGATGTCGTCAGCCTTCTCGATGACAAGAAACGACCTGGTTCCGGCTTCAAGGAGCTTGATGGCCATGCCCAGTCCGGAAAAGCCTGCGCCCACAATCAACACGTCCAGCGTCTCTGCGGGAAGGGCATTGGCAGAGGCCGCTGCGGGCGCGGATTGCTCCAGTGTCGGCACGGGAATGCATACAAGCTTGCCATGTTGCCCAGAACCGCGCAAGCAATGGTTTTTGCGATCGGGCATCTTATCCGCTCTACCGCAAAAGCGTATTAGCTTGCCAGGGTACAGCTGGGACCGCAGGCAATGTCGAGCTTGCGCAAGTCTTCGCGCGAAAAATGCGCCGGCCTGTCGGTTTTTCTTTTGCCGTTCGGAATCCAGAAGAACCTGAGCACAAAATGGGCGCGAATGACGGCGACCAGCGCGAAAACCGTGAACCCCAGCGGGTAGAGCAGAAGCAGGATTTCCAGCGGTTTGAAGGGAAGAGGATGGCTCATCGCCCCGTCAACGATAATGACGACCAAGATGATCGCGATCATAAGGAAAGGCAGCACCATCTTCAGCACGACGAAAAGACGGTCAAAGAAATCCGTGCGAACTCTGACCATTTCTTCCGGAGCGAAGCTGTATTGGAAAGCGCCTTGATGATAGCAACCGAGCCGGGCGCCCAGAGGGTAGAGAGCTACTCGTCTTTTTCGCCGACGAATCTCGTAAAAGAGGCCCAGCGCACCCAACACCGTGGCCCCCAGGGCCAGAAACACGGTATTTCTCGCCAGGTCCCGTATATCGCGCACAAAGAAGAAAAAGAGCCAGAAGAGTCCCGCGAGCAGCCATGTTGCTTGTGGTCCCCAAGTGAAGGCCTCGCGCGCGGCACGCAACTCAATCTCCGAATCATCGATCCGGAGAGGGAAGTCCACTGCAAGGACGCCGCTCTGATTCATGGCAATTCCGAACCGGGCACAAACTGGTATCCGAGCCCGCGCACGGTCAGCAGATGTTTGGGCTTTGAGGGTTCGTTTTCAATGTAGCGGCGCAGACGCACGATGAAGTTATCAATGGCGCGTGTGTCCGTATCTTCCTTGAGCCCCCAAACCTGCTCCAGGATTTCCTTGCGCGAGACCGGCCGCCCGCTATTGCGAATGAGATAACGAAGCAGTTCGGTCTCCATCAGCGTCAGTTGGAAGCTCTGTTTGCCGTTGCGCAACTGCAGCTTTTGAAAGTCAACTGTCTTGCCGGAAAACGTGAACTCCCCCTCTGGCGGAGGCGCGGATTCGTTCACACCTTGCAGCCAGGTCTTCCGCCGCAGCAGGCCGCCGATGCGCGCGATCAGGATGTCAAGGTTGAAGGGCTTGGGCAGGTAGTCGTCCGCGCCAGATTCAAAACCTTTGAGCACGTCTTCCGGGCGTGAGCGCGCCGTGAGCATCAATACGGGAACAAAATTCTGCGCGTGCCGCAACTCTCTGGCTACGCTGAAGCCGTCCTTGGCGGGCAGCATTACGTCGAGCACCACCAGATCAAAGGAATCGTCCTTGCCCAGCAGACGTTTCAATGCGTCTTCACCGGTATCGGTGATTTCCACGGAGTGGCCTTCAGCCTCCAGGTTGAAACGCAGGCCCTGGGCGATGTGTGACTCGTCTTCCACCACCAGAATTCGGCTCATACGTGGTAGACCCGCGGCAGGCGCATGATGAAAGTGCTGCCCCGGCCTTCGCCTTCGCTCTCCGCAAAGGCCTCGCCGCCATGGCGGCGCGCAATTGAGCGCACGATAAATAATCCCAATCCGGTGCCCTTGACCGGGCCGTTGGCCTGGCTCTGCACACGGTAAAAGCGCTTGAAGATGCGTTTGAGCTCTTCCGGCGGGATTCCCACGCCATTATCGCGAACGCGCAGGATCACGGTGTCGATGTTCGGCGTTTCAACATCTACAACGATCGATGGTTGCTGGCCGGAGTATTTCACGGCGTTCTCAATCAAGTTGGCGACAGCGGTCCGCAATTCCTCTGGATTGCCCACTAGGGTGATTGGCTCGGCAGGCGCCGTGCCGAAACGCAGCACGTCGGCAGAGAGACCGTGGCGCAGCCGGGCCAGTTCCAGGCTTTCGCGGATGATGCCGGAGAAGTCCACGTCCTGCCAGTTGCGGCGGGACCGGCGCTGACGAATCTCACCCGCGCGGAGCACCTGCTCCACCGTCCCCAGAAGACGGTCGGTGTCGTCCAGCATCAGGCGGTAAAAGTCACGGCGCTGGTTCTCACTGAGCGGGCGGCGCTCCAGCGTCTGGAGGTAGAGGCGGATCGAGGTGATTGGTGTTTTGAGCTCGTGCGTAACCGCGTTGAGGAAGCTGTCCTGCTGCTCGTTCCTGCGGATTTCGCGCACCAGGAAAATGGTATAGACCACCAGGCCCGCAATAATCAGGGCAAAGAAGATGATGCCCAACACCAGCGGCACCACGTTGCGCCAGTTGTTCACCAGCCAGACGATGTTGAGATAAATCGCCAGGCCCACCAGGCAGGAGCCCAGCGTGATGAAAAAAGCGATTGTCCTGGCGCGGCTGGTAATACGCATGGCGGCTGAGGAAATTGTAATAGATACAACAGAAATCCGGCCCGCAGATTTGGGCGGATGGCGCTCATCAGGAGAAAAGACGGCCAGCAAAGAAGAAGCGCGGTGCATCGTTGCACCGCGCTGTGATGTCTGTATTTTTGCTTTGTAGCTTAGGCGTTAGTCATCGCCGGAAGCTGCGGGCGAGAACTGCTCCACCGAGACTTTGGCCGGTTTGACCTTGACGGCTTCTTTCAGCTTTGGAGCTTTCACGTCCCATATCAGACCCAGCGCGCGAAGGGCACAAAGGCCGTACCAGTTGAAGTCGACCTCATACCACGCCAGGCCGTGGCGGGCCGCCTGCGGGTGGGCGTGGTGATTGTTGTGCCAGCCCTCACCAAAAGTGAGAATGGCAACCCAGAAGCTGTTCTTTGACGTGTCGCCGGTGAGGAAGCGCTGTGATCCCCACATGTGAGTAGCTGAATTTACCAGCCAAGTCGAGTGGAGCCCCACGACAGTGCGCAGGAAGATACCCCACAGCATCACGGACCAGCCGCCAACCGCTAGCAGGACCACGCCGAGGACCGTAATCGGGACCCAGTGCCACTTGCTGATAAAGGTATGGAACTTGTCTTTGCGCAGGTCGGGAATATAAGGAAGAAGCGCGGCGGAGTGATTGTGCAGCGTGCGCCCGGTCATGATCCAGCCCATATGTGCCCAGAAGCCGCCGTCGCGAGGAGAGTGCGGATCGCCTTCCACGTCAGTGTTCTGGTGATGGACGCGGTGCGTTGCCACCCAGAAAAACGGGCCGCCTTCCAGCGCCAGTGTAGCGCAGATGGTCAGGAAGTATTCCATCCATTTATAAGTCTTGAAACCGCGATGCGTCAGTAAGCGATGATAGGCCATGCCGATACCCAGGCTGCCCGCCACCCACCACAGCAATAGTGCGACAAAGAACGCTTTCCAGGTAAACATGAAAAGCGCCACGATGGCCCCTACATGAAAAGCGGCCATGAAAAAGGTGGTGAGCTTGCCGATCGGCTCTTTAAAAGTCCTGTCGCGTTTGAAAAAATTCACTGGTTCTCCCTGGTTGATTCGATCTTTCCCTTGTTCATTTGATTCTCAGCCTAGCAGCCGGGAGGCGGGCGGATTGTAATAGTTGTGTAATTGCGCCGACGAAAGACCAGGGCCGAAAGACTTGCGCATTGGCCTAAAGTTTTCTGGGTTGAAAACACCGGCTTTGTGATCGGGGAACAATGATTTCGCGAAGCCGGGCACGCGCTGAGCCGCACCGTAACAGGAGCGGAGTGATGCAGACTTGGGAACGCTTTCAAGCGGTTTTTCTAGAATAACGAAGCCGACGCGCTTCCTGCCAGTTCGCGCATGGCGTCGAGCATGTAAGTGCGGGCCGGAGATCCCGGCGCAAGGGATTCCAGAGGCAAGGTGGCGGAAAAATGCGGTGAAGATCTCTGGAAGCTGACGTCCTCGAATTCGCTGCTATCGCCCTTGGTCAAAGAGGTCATGGCGCACGCAATTTCCTTTTGCCGGTCGGCACGCGTGCTGATAATGAGAGGTTGCAGGTACTCGAATTTCCAACCTGGACGGTTGGTGGGCGTTCTGCGGCTGCTGCGTGCAATCCAGCGAAAATTGTGTACATGCAGAGAGAACGTCGGAGGAAAATCCAGATCGGCCTGGAAGGTCAGGACCTCTCGCCGGCCTCTCAGCTTGCGCAAGAGCCATTGCACCGGGGTCTGTTGTGATTGCAACTCAACCAACACCCATGCTCGCTGAAAGACGCCGCAGGTCAGCCGTAAGGGGACCCGGAACCTGGATGCTCCGGTCCATGAGATCCCGATTACCTGACCGCGTCCGGCCAGCGCCGATTGAATCCAGCGCAAAACTTCTCGCGCTTTGCGATGCTTGTGGCGCACGGAGACCGCATACCACGCCAGGCAGAGCGCGACCGCTGCGATAAGTGAGATAACCAGGACAACCATTTGTGTAAGTGAGATGCCATTTTGTGGCCGTTCAGATGTCAAGATGAGCAGACGCAGCTCCGATTTTCGCGCGCCGATTCCAATTTTGGGACTGTATCTTTTTGAGATGTGAACCGGCTGACGGAATCGAATCAACTGTTTTGAGGATCGGGCGGTTAAAGCCCGCGGTAGATTCCGCCATCGGCCAGAATAGTCTGTCCGGTAACGTAGGAAGCTCGCTCGGAAGCGAGCCAAACGATCACGTCGGCGATTTCCGTGGGGCTGCCAAGGCGCTTGACCGGGGTTTCCGCCGCCCAGCCGTCGCAAACCTGCTGAGGCGAGCTGCCGGCAGCCAAAGCGCGGACCTGGGCCAGTTCCTGCAGACGCTCCGTAGCCGTGTATCCGGGAGCAACGTTGTTCACCAGGATTCCGTCTTTCCCGAATTCATTGGAAAGGCTCTTCACCAGCCCTACCACGGCCGCGCGGACCGAGTTCGAGAGCACCAGATCAGCGATCGGCTGCTTCACTGAAATTGACGTAATGGTGATGATTCTTCCCCAGCGATGCCGCTGCATGTAAGGAATTACGGCCTTTGCCAGGTGAACTGTGCTCATTAGGTTCAGGTCTACGGCTTTGTGCCACTCGTCGGTAGAGATGGAAAGGAAATTCTTGGCGGGTGGGCCGCCGGCGTTGGCAACACACACGTCAATCCGGCCGAAGCGCTTTGCCACCTGCTCGGTGAATCTCAGAACCGCTGTTCCGTCGGTCACATCCAGAGCTTCCGCGTAGACTTCTGCGCCGGTCTGGTTGCGGACTTTGCCGGCGGCTTCAAGCAGAGTCTTCGCCGTGCGCGCGCACATGGCCACCTGAGCGCCTTCGCGGGCAAACGCCTCCGCTGTGGCCAGTCCGATGCCCTGACTTGACGCCGCAACAATCACCCCGCGGCCTTTTAAACCCAGATCCACTGATGTCTCCTGATTTATCCCTTGTCCCCGCCGGGCAGTTGTCCGATATAAACCTGGGCCGGCGCACCGGCTTTAATTTTATTCTTCTCGAAGCACTCTTTAATTCTTCGGCGCAGTTCCCGCGCCACGTTGTACTGTTTTCCCGGGCGGACCTTCACCAGCATCAGGTAATCCACCTCATTCCCGCGTACCCGCTCAATGCCGGGGACCTGGGGCTCTGCCACCACGTCGTCTTTGAACGCAGGATTGTTGTAGAACTCCGTGGCGATTTCCTGCAGCAGCCCTACTACGCGGTCGCTGTTCTCGCTGTAGTCGGCCGCCACATGCAGCGTCACTTGCGACCAGTCGCGGGTGGTGTTGCTCACGATCTGAATGGCGCCGTTCGGGACCATATGCAGAGTGCCGTCGGCATCGCGCAAAGTGGTGCGGCGCATGGTGATCTCTTCCACGGTCCCGCTCACGCCCGCCGCGCGGATGGTATCCCCCACCTGAAACTGGTCTTCCACCAGGATGAAAAAGCCGTTGATCACGTCTTTCACCAGGGTCTGGGCGCCAAACCCGATGGCCAGCCCAGCGATTCCGGCGCTGGCCAGCAAGGGCTCAATATTGATCTGGAAGGCGTCTTTCAGCACCGACATTCCGGTGAAGAAAACGATCAGAAATACGCCCACGCTGCGAATGACGCCGGTCACGGTGCGGACCTGATGCGGATGCAGGGGCCCGTGCGAGGTTCTCTCGCTGAGCGCAACCAGCTTGCGCGTCAACAAGCCGAGCAGGCGCACGAAAATAAACGCCAGCACCAGGATCACGATGAGCTTGGGTGCGCGGTCGCGCGTCCAGGCCACCAGATAGTTGTGCCAGGCGTGCCAGATGTTGCTGAATTTTTCTTCCATGCTCGTCCTGTCGGCGATTATAGCTGAGCCGCACTCCCATGAATCGCAGCCGCAAAAGTTCCTGCACCCGACCGACAGTGCGCTTCACCGCGGTAACTTTTATAATCCGTGTACGTCTTAATCTTTAATTCTTTGATTCAGGAAGAGGTCATTGTGCAGGCAAAACGCATTTTCATGGCAGGCGCTATCCTGCTTCTGACCGGGGCCGTCTTTTTCACGCCCGCGGCGCCGGCTGCTGCGCCGCAATTTGAAAGCAACCAGGACCCGGCGCAAAAAGAAATGCAGGAACGCATGCTGAAAGCGGCCAACAAGAAAAGACAGCAGGACATCCGCGAGGACACGGACAAGCTGTTTCAGCTCGCTACCGAATTGAAGGCCGCGGTGGACAAGAGCAATGAAAACCTGTTGTCACTCGACGTGGTAAAAAAGGCTGATGAAGTTGAGAAGCTAGCAAAAAAGGTAAAAGAAAAAATGAAAGAAGCCGTGGGGCCGTCGCCAAAAATGGAACAAATCCCGCGCAACTTACCTCATCCAAGCCCGCATTAAAGAAAGGTTTGGCCGGCAAAGCAAAGCCCGCCTTTTACGGCGGGCTTTTGACCTTCTGTGCCTCTTTCTCCGTACCGATACGCATGGCGTAGAACGACCGCCACACAAAAATAATCGAAACGATAAAGAACGCAGCCGACAGAAGGTGGCTGATGGTCGAGCCCTGCTCACGGGTCAAGCGCACGGCGAGTTGTACGGCCAACAAGCCGAACAGCGTGGTGAACTTGATGATCGGGTTCAGAGCGACGGAGGAAGTATCTTTGAATGGATCGCCCACCGTATCGCCCACGACTGTGGCGTCATGCAGAGGAGTGCCTTTCTGCTTGAGTTGGACCTCGACGACCTTTTTTGCGTTGTCCCATGCCCCGCCGGCATTGGCCATGAAGATGGCCTGATAGAGACCAAAGACGGCGATCGAAATCAGGTAGCCGATGAAGAAGAACGGCTCAACAAACGCGAATGCCAGCGTGGCGAAAAACACAGTCAGGAAGATATTGAACATGCCTTTCTGCGCGTACTTGGTGCAGATTTCCACCACCTTCTTGCTGTCTTCGACAGACGCTTTCACCACGCCTTCCAACTTGATGTTGGCCTTGATGAATTCCACCGCGCGATACGCACCTGTGGTTACGGCCTGCGTGGAAGCGCCGGTGAACCAGTAGATGATCGCGCCGCCTGTTATCAGTCCGAGCACAAAGGGAGCGTGCAACAGTGAGAGGCTTTCTTTGTGTTTGGTCAGGCCGTCAGTCAAGTACATCATGATGGAGAAAATCATGGTGGTGGCGCCGACCACGGCGGTCCCAATCAGCACCGGCTTGGCTGTCGCCTTGAAGGTATTGCCGGCGCCGTCGTTTTCTTCCAGCAGATGTTTGGCGCGCTCAAAGTTCACGTCAAAGCCGAAGTCTTTCTTGATCTCCTGCTTCACGTTCGGGACCTGCTCGATCAACGACAGCTCGTAAACTGATTGAGCGTTATCGGTGACAGGGCCGTAAGAATCGACCGCAATTGTTACCGGGCCCATGCCCAGGAAGCCAAAAGCGACCAGGCCGAAGGAAAAGACCGCGGGCGCCAACATCCACTGGGCAGGGCTGCCAATCTGGCCACCCAGACCCATGGTGCTCACGTAATAGGCAATGCTCATCAGCGCGACGATGCTGATGCCCAGCCAGTAGGCTGAGAAGTTACCGGCCACAAGACCGGAAAGAATGTTGAGCGAGGCGCCGCCTTCTTCAGAAGACGTCACTACTTCGCCCACGTGCCGCGAGTCCATCGAGGTAAACACCTTCACCAGTTCAGGGATGATCGCCCCAGCCAGCGTGCCGCAGGAGATGATGATGGAAAGCTTCCACCACAACGTCGCGTCCCCGCCCAGATCAGGAATGATGAGCTTGGAAACGATGAAGGTCAGAATCATGGAAACGAAGGACGTGATCCAGACCAGAGAGGTGAGCGGCGCTTCAAAGTTCATGTCGTCAGAATTGGCGTACCTGGCTTTAGCGATGGCTTCATTGACGAAGTAAGAAACCGCGCTGGCCACCAGCATCATGATGCGCATTACAAAAATCCACACCAGCAATTCCACCTGGATCTGCGCACCGCGCACACCCAGCAGGATGAACGTGATCAGGGCCACACCGGTCACGCCGTAGGTTTCAAAGCCGTCAGCGCTGGGGCCGACCGAGTCGCCGGCGTTGTCACCGGTGCAATCGGCTATCACGCCCGGATTGCGTGCATCGTCTTCTTTGATTTTGAAGACGATTTTCATCAGGTCAGAGCCGATATCGGCAATCTTGGTGAAGATACCGCCGGCAATACGCAAAGCGGCCGCGCCCAGCGATTCGCCGATGGCGAATCCGATGAAGCAGTTTCCGGCATATTCCGCGGGGATAAAGAGCAGAATGCAAAGCATGATCAGCAGCTCAACACTGATCAACATCATGCCGATGCTCATGCCCGCCTTGAGCGGAATAGCGTAGATGGGATACGGCTTGCCTTTGAGCCCGGCGAACGCCGTGCGCGAGTTGGCGAAGGTGTTCACGCGAATGCCGAACCACGCCACACCGTAGCTGCCAGCGATGCCCACCAGGCTGAAGAGCAGAATGATGATGACCCGGTTCACCAGCAAATGTTCCAGGATGCCGAAGTACAACACGATAACGACGGCGATAAACGCTTCAAGAATCAGGATGAACTTTCCCTGCGTGATCAGATAGGTTTTGCAGGTTTCATAGATCAGTTCAGAGATCTCGCGCATGGCGCGATGCACAGGTGCGTTCTTCAACTGCATGTAGATGATCAGGCCAAACAGTCCGCCCAAAGCGCAAAACACAAGGCCGATCTCCAGCAGCTCATGACCGCTGATGCCGAGAAAGTTCACGCTCTTCATGTTGGGCAGCCTGAGATTGGCTTCCCCGGTGGCTTCCGGCGCGGGTGTTGCCGGAGCGGTCTCTTGGTTTGCGGCCCCGGGGTGCGGACTGCCGACTGCGGCAACCTGCGAAGTTGGCGGCGCGGCCTGTCCCTGCTGGGCAAAAGCCACGGGAAGGGCGAATGCTAGTACGGCCAGCACGGCCACCAGCGCCAGGGTCCGGCGCGAGCGGATTACGCGGCCCATCAGGCCCGTTGCGAGCCAGGTGTGCATATGTGAATCCTCCAAAGAATCTAAGAAATGTGGACTGTTATCGGTTAACACGCTCTACCGGCAATTCCCGAAACGCGCTTCCACATCAAGAACAAGTGGTTTGAGGTTTGGCCGCGTTGGAATCATTGGCTGGCCCGGTTACCCGGCCAGTCCGGTAAAACTCGCTTTTATAACATGTTAGGGAAAGAAGATCAATCGCGCAAGGATCGTATGCGGAGATTCGACTGGCCGGACGCTAATGAAAACTTGAAGCCAGAGAAATCTGTTCCGCAAGGTCGCCGCCAACTGTCATAAAGGTGGGCGAGTCCCGGGAGGAAACGGGCTTGGGCGCCTGTTTCACTCAGCCAATTCGGGGCTCCCCCGTGCCGTTTCGAAAGGAAACCGTTAAAGTTTTAACCAAACACAATCGCGCCATAAAGAAGATTAGAAATTTTAATGTGCTCCAAAAACCGGCTGTTTATGCCGGCCAGGTTTCAATGCAACGAAAGCAGCGGCCGCCCCATCGCCGCCTGAACGAACGTTGCTCCCACGGCCGCGCTTACAACAATCGCCAACGCAGCTATGGCCATTCTGCGCTGCTTCACCGCCGGAATCGGCGCCATCTGTGATAGCACGTAAGCAAACAGCGGCACGATCTGTATGGCGTGAATGGCGATAAAGTGGGCGATGCGCAAATCGCCGCCAATGGTGCTCCAGTTCACAAAGGGAAGACCGGGACCGCCGTCGGCGACGCCAACGGTATGCGCGCCGCGCGCCAGCATGTATCCGCCTACGGCGTTGCCAACGAGAAAGATGATGATGCTGTAACGAATGGCTGAAACCATGGGCCGATCCACCACGTCAGTGCGCACACGATTGGCGCAGAACAAGACCAGCATCCAACACACGATGGCCGTATTGACCATGACCATGCTGTTGGTCATCTGTGCGAGCAAACTGTCAGCCAGAGTGTGATTGCCTGCGGCATAAGTGCTGCGCCAGGCTTGCGCGCCCAGGCTGAAGATCTCCAGCGCAACGCTGCCAAAGATCGCGCGCCGGGCCAGTTTGATCTGCCACTGGGGAATGTTCAGCGCCAGAAGGAACATGCTTACAGTGGACGCGAAGGTGGAAAAAGACATCGAAAACTTGATCGGCTTGATCCAAGGATTGACGATCCAGGGATTGACGCCATGGGCTATTCCCGAAGCAAAGAATGCAAACGCTGCGAACACCGGAACCATTGCGATCAGCGCCCAGCCAAGGCGCGAGAGCAGATTGTCGTTGGCGTCGAGCTCGTGGAAGAACTCACGGACCGCAGAAGGCGAAGCCGTCTGCAGGGCAGCGCGTGCAAACCCGTAGATCCAGGCAGCGACGGTCTGCACTTGACCGGGCAAGGCTGCTGGTTCTGTCCACAGGTCCAGTTGTCGCGTGGCGGTTTGTTCTCTGTATGTAGTTCCCCGTAGATAAGTCATAGCTGCCGGTCGTCCTTTCTTTCAGGTGTTCATCCGGGCAGACTCAAGACACACGTATCCTGTTGGCGCGGCAGCGTTTTTGCGGCGCCGGAAACACGTCCGGCCTTGTCGTCTCACTACATGCCGGCTGCGATTGTTGATGGGATAAAACGGAAAGCTTGCTGGTGCGCGCAGGGGTTTCTTCCATCCTGCGTCTGCACACGAACCCTAGCCACCCGTCAGCGCCCTATTACAACCAGCCCACGTAGCCTGATTGCCCGGAGCGGGAACTTTGAGTCAGATAGGCTGGACATATGAATAAACTCACAAATCCAGCACCTTGCTAAAGTACTCCGCCGAACATGCGTAGAATGCGATGGCAGGATTAAGGCATTGTTGGAAGGAGATTAGACTTTCCAAGAATCACCGGTTTTTTTATGTCAGTGATAGTTTTTGCGTCTAGCGGCAGGTTATTTGATTATCTATGGCATTGATAGACGCCACGTCTGACAGAAACTGTCATTTGAAATGGCTGCCATAGTTTATGAATATAAGAAAGTTCTTGTCTTTCGGCGCTCAGTTGCGGTGTTGCCGACGTCAATTCACCGCGAATTTGCTGGCAAAATGAGCGGCGGCGCCACAAATATAAACTTACTCCACCTGGATATCGCCGGAGCCGGTATGCAGGTCCAGCAGCACTCCGCCATTACCGACCTTACCCTGAATATGGTTGTGGGAAATGGCGCCCTGTGTGGTGAAGGGATGGCCCACTTTCAACGATCCGGAAGAAGTCCGGGCGTCAAGATTGAAAGAAGCCTGGGACGGAACTTTCAGGGTAATGTTGCCTGAGCCCGCGCCCAGCCGCCAGTCACTGGTGGGTTCGCCTTCAGCGTGAATGTCACCGCTTCCGGCGGAAGCGCGCAGACCGCCCTTGACGCCGTTTAACTTGATGTTGCCCGAGCCGGTTTCGGCCTTTACGCTGCCGCCGGCGCTCTGGCGGACATCAATGTTGCCGCTGCCGGTGTTGGCAAACACGTCGCCGGCAATGTCATCGGCGTTAATGTTGCCGCTGCCTGTCTCAGCGTACAAAACACCCTTGATCGATTTGATTTTAAGATCGCCCGAGCCTGAGTTCACGCGCGTGTCAGCGGTAACATTTTCCACGGTGATGTTGCCCGAGCCGGTCTTGGCAGTCAGCGGCAACTGCAGCCCGCTGATTACCTGGTCGCCAGAACCGGTGTGGGACGATACGCGTGTCTGCGGCGGAACCGTGACGTCATAATCGATGGAGATGTTCCGGGTCAGTTCGCGGTCTTCGATCTTGCCGATACGAATCGTATTGCCCTGCTGAAAGATCGGCGGATTTTGTTCGATCTTACGAATCCGTTCCTCAACGTTGCCGCTGCCAAACAGCCATGAGCCATTATTTGCGTGGATTTTGGCCGAAACATTTACCGAGCCGCTGCCGCCCTGATGGACCGTGATATTCCCCGAGGCAGACGTGACCTCCAACTCCACCTGCCCGCTGACCTGAAGAGTACGCTCAAAGTGGCCGGTGGTGGCGGCCTGGAGAGGAAGAGCGGCCAGCGCTAAAAGGGTGATGAGAAGGCCCAGAGTCTTAACTGATTTCATAGTCGCCTCCAATGAGCTGAATTTTGTGAGTTATTGCAGAATGACCTGCTGGCCTTCTTTCAGGCCGGATAGCAGCTCCGTCTTGGAGCCGTTGGAAATCCCTACCGTTACGTCCACTTTCTTGTGGCCGTCTTTTGCATTGGCATCAGGTATCTGGACGGAGGCCTTACGGTCCTTGTCGTAAGAGAGGGCGCCTTCCGGGACCATCAATATACCCTTGTGCTCTTCCAGCAGAATTTCGGCGTTGGCCGTCATTTGCGACTTCAGCTCGCCTTTGGCGTTGTCAATGGAAACGCGCACTTCAAACGTGGTGACGTTGTCTTTCTCCACGCCCATGGGAGAAATCTTGGTCACTTTGCCGGAGAATGTGCGGTCTTTATAGGATTCCACCTTGATTCGCGCCGGCTGCCCCAGATAGACCTTGCCGATATCGGATTCATCGACTTTTCCTTTTACGTAAACTTCGCGAATGTCGCCCAGCGTCATCACCAGTGTGGCCGACGATCCCAGCACCAGGATGGAGCTGACGGCCGAGCCGACCTCAACATCGCGCGAGAGGACAACGCCATCGAGCGGTGAAACGATAGTGGAGTTGTGGTATTCCTTTTCTTTCTGCGCCAGCAGCGCCTGCGCCTGCGCCACCTGGGCTTCGGCTTGCTTGAGCTTTGAGGTGGCGGAGATCACGTTGGCGCGGCCCAATTGTTGCTTGTTCACAGCCAGTTCATAGTTCCTTTGCGCGTCGTCCAACGCTGACTCTGACACCACACCGTCCTTGGCCATTTTTTGCGCCCGCTCAAACGCGCGCTTCAACATGGGGATGTCCGGCCCTTCGGCATCTACTTTTGCGCGTTGCAGATCGGCATCGGCGGCGCGGGCCGCGGCTTCTGAGGCTTGTAGCGATGCCTTCTGCTGGTTCACCTGGGCCAGAATCTCTTCTTTGTCCAGTTCGGCCAGCACCTGATCTTTTTTAACGGCTTCTCCATAATCTGCCAGGAGCTTTTGCACGATGCCGCTGGCTTTGGACTTTACCTCCACCTTGGTCATGGGCTCGATTTTGCCCGTCGCCACCACGCTTTTGGCCAGGTCACCGCGCTCCACTTTGCCCAGCTTGGAGGGATCAATCTTGCTGCTGCCGCGGGTCGCGGCCACCAGTCCGACAATTATCAAAATTATGACTAAGAAGGCGCCCAGAATATAAATAAGCCGTTTGCTCTTTTTTTTGCCGTTCGCCATTCGGCACCTCTCCCTATTATCTGTCCACTTTGAATACGCTGGATACAGGACGGAAGTTCCAGAATAGACGCACTTATTCCGTTCAGCACAAGCCGTTAGACCTTAGATCAATGAAAAAGATAGCAAAATCCATGACAGCATTGAACTTTCGCCCGTTTTGTCCTAAGGCCGGGCGGTATATCATTAGAGCTCCATGGTCACCTTGGTCCTATTAAGGATCATCCTGGTAGTCCTGCTCGTGGCAGCCAACGCCTTCTTTGTTGCCGCGGAGTTTGCCATGGTCAGCGTGCGTGATACGCGCATCCAGCAACTCATTGAGCAGCACCGTATCGGCGCCCGCACCGTACGCAAGATCCAGCAGCGCCTGGACGAATTTCTGCCCGCGGTCCAGTTTGGCGTGACTCTGGCCAGCCTGGGCCTGGGCTGGGTAGGTGAGGGCACGCTCGCCGCGATCATTCAACCGTCGTTGGGCAATATCCCTTATGCCCGCCTCCATGCCCACGGATTGGCCGCCACCTTGGCTTTCATCCTGATCACTTATCTCCTGGTGATTCTGGGCGAACTCGTTCCGAAGTCGCTGGCCCTGGAGCGGGCGGAGCGCGTTGCCCTGGCCGTCGCCGGTCCCATGGACGTTTTCATGAACCTGGCTCGGCCCTTTCTGGTCCTGATGAACAAATCCGCCAATCTTGTACTCCGCGGCTTTGGCTCCCGATTGCGGCGCGAAGGCGGCGCTCATTCCGCCGAAGAGCTGAAGCTGATTGTTACCGCCAGCCGCCGTCTGGGGCTGCTGCCTGAGGCCGAAGAGGAGATGATCCACAACGCCCTGGAACTCGGCAACGTGACCGTGCGCGAAATCATGGTGCCTCGCCACAAGATCTTCTCGCTCTCCGCGGACATGCCGCTGGAAGAGGCCATGGCCAAAGTCGTTGAAGAGCAGCACTCGCGCGTTCCCGTCTATGATCCGGAGAAGGGAAGAGAGAACATCGTCGGCCTGCTCTATTCCAAGGACCTTTCCCGCATGATGCAGATGCGCCTCGCCGCCGGCGATCTCTTTGCCCGCAAGTCCGGCGACATGAAGGTCCGCCATATCATGCGCGAAGTCCTGTTCGTGCCGGAAACCAAAACGCTCGACGATCTGCTGCTCGAATTCCAGAAACGCAAGC
>Ga0209647_1001799_pt1 | contig 17781 bp, 11 predicted proteins | sample GraSoi_2013_60cm_FD_185827 | JGI IMG/M metagenome (GOLD analysis project Ga0209647, IMG submission 185827) | Grasslands soil microbial communities from the Angelo Coastal Reserve, California, USA - Sample 9_17_2013_60cm (SPAdes) (version 2) | ecosystem: Environmental > Terrestrial > Soil >...
CGTGCCATTGAAGATGAACAAGAGCATCAGGGTACCGAGAACCAGCACTCCGCCTATACCAGCCAATGTAACCGAAGGAATCCCCAGGATTTTATGACCACCTGCTGATTCCCACACGTGCCGTAGTCGATAGGGGAAGAAAATGCCCGCGATCGATACCAGGATAAAGGCCGCAATCTGTGCCAGCAGGGCGCCGAGCAGGCTAGCTTGTGGCACGGCTACCAGTGCGATCAGTGCGAGCGTTCCCGTCACGGTACAGAAAACGATGGCTTTGACTGGAGAGTGAAAACGTTCGTTGACGTCACCTAACTGCGAGGGAATCATGCGGTCAACCGCCCAGGCCAGCATGTAGCGTGTAGCCTGGAGTTCGGAGAGAGGAGTTCCCATCAGCGCCCAGAATATAAAGCCGATGCCGATGATGAGAGGAACCAGCACATTACCCGTGAGGAGACTTACGATGAAATTAAAGCTGGGAGAGAGATTACCCGGCAAGTTAAGCAGGCTGGGATTGTTTATGGAGAGATAGCCGACGCTCCCAATCCATTGCACGCTTACTGCCTGCGTGAAGGCAATCACGAGCAGCGCCAGCATCGCGCCGTTGACTAGCACTCCACCAACCATCGCCAGGTACTGATTGCGGGAGGCACGTCTGACCTCACCTCCGATCTGAGCGGATCCCTGTGCATAGCCTACGACGAAAAACACCCAGGGCAGCATAAGTAATGTATCATTCAGGCTGAAACCGCCTGGTAGTACATATCCGTTCTTGACTGCCGTCGGGATCACCTGGTTGAAGGTCAGTCCTTTGTTCTGGATAGCAAAGCTGTTCCAGGCATGCTGGATATTTCCACCGTCAAACAACAAGAGCAGGAAGGCCAGCACAATACTGCCACCGGCAAAGAGGAAGAATACCTTTTGCCAGCGCCAGAAGCTCTGGCCGCCCAGGATCAGTAGCACAGCGAAACCGATATTGATGAGCAGGCCGATGATCAGCACCCACCACTGCGTAGTAATCCCCAGTACGGGAAACGATGCCAGCAAATTGTTGCTCAATGCAATCCAGCCGCTTTGCCCCGTGGCAGCCCCAATGGTGGAGAGCGCGACCGGTACGGCAAAGGTAAGAGCGAACCAGGCATTAAAGCCTATCCAGAAAAAGATGAGCCACATGCCCTGGCTCCAGCCCAGCAGCCAACCCAGAAATGGATGTAATACGCGGCTGACGAACACGTAGTCGCCACCAGAGCGGGGCATGGCAGCCGCAAAAGTTGAATACACCCACAACAGCGTGAACGCCATCAACAGGGTGCCGATGATTACCGCCACCAGCATATTACCCTGGGGGAAATACGCGGGAGCCTGTAGAAAGAGAAAAACAGCACCGACGGCAATATTCATGCCGAAGGTGTTCATGATGAAAGCGTCAAGCAGTGATACTTCCCGCAGGAGTCCGGTCGCATTACGCAGAAACACTTTGCCTTGACTGCCTTCGATCGCTGAAGAAGTCTTATTCATGGCCGTGCGCCCTCCTCTTTATCCGGCGCGCCGATGAGGTGCAATACACGATCATCCCGCCGGAAGCTTTCAATGGTGAAACGGAAACGGTCGGCTCGATAGAGCACCTGCGCAAATTCCACAAATCGGTCTGTTACGTCATAAGTCTTTCCCTCCACTTGCAGCATCGGCGTTCCTGTTGGAATACCGAGTATAGTTGACTGAGTACCACGACAGCGCACTACTTCAATTGTGCTTTCGGCTCGGGCCAGCACGATACCATAGCGCTCTTCCAATGTTCTATAGAGTGATTGGCCATTGAGGTCTAGCGTCTCAAGTCCCCCCACAAGCCGCACCGGTAGATAGGAAGAGAGTAGCGCTATCGCCTTATCTTCGATCACGGCGACGCGTTGGAGAAATACAAATTGCTGGTCTTCTGCTTCGAACATTGCCTTGATAGTAGCGGGAACCTTGCCAACGCGCAATTCAATCACACGCAGCGCCGCATTAAGACCCTTGGCTCGCATACTCTCTGAGAAACTGGAAAGGATGCTAATCTTCTCTTCGACCTTCTGCTCACGTACGAAAGTCCCGCGACCTGGTACACGGTAGAAGTATCCCTCCTTGACAAGGTCGAGAATAGCCTGCCGGACAGGAGCGAGACTAATGCCGAAACGGGTCGCGTACTCGCTCTCCCGCAAAAGTTGTTGACCTGGCTGCAACTCCCCGCGTTCAAAACAGCCAAGCAAATAATTTCGCACTTGATGATGTAGGGGAACCGGAGAATCCCGGTTTATTGGCAACATCTCTCTTTGAGGACCCGTCCCATAGTGAGATGTACTCAGATCTGCATCCATAAGTAGCCACTTTCCTTCTGAGAGTTATACATAATATTATAATATAGTAATCTTATAAAAACAATATGCACTATGTACAGCAACAACTTGTTGTGCTATGCTTCTTTTACGAGAGTTGCACGCAAAAGAGGAGCTGTACGTTGGTAACTCCCTACAAACGGAGCGAGCAATTTGAAACGCCTGAGTTCGTTTCATGAACTATTGTCTGCTACTTTAAGGATAGATTTGAGCCGTACACATCGAGTCACATGTCGAAGTGCTCCAGGCATCGAACAGAGTCTCTAAAGATATAGCTTTCTGAGTTTAACATATGGAAATACACCAGAAATATGATTACATCATCGTTGGGGGAGGGACGGCAGGATCAGTTGTTGCAGCACGGCTGGCAGAAAATCCAAACATTACCGTCTGTCTTATTGAAGCTGGACCAACTGACGATGGCAACCCGGACATTTTATCAGTAAAAAATTGGCCAAATTTGTTGGGCACGGAACTCGATTTCAATTATAGTATTGAAAAACAAGCGCGAGGAAATTCCTTGATCCGCCATAGTCGTGGACGTGTCTTAGGAGGATGCAGTTCTCATAACTCATGCATAGCATTTCGTGCTCCAGATTATGATATGGATACCTGGCAACAATTAGGATGCGAGGGTTGGAATGCTCGCGAGACAAAACGTTATTTTGCTAACGTATTTGAAAAGGTGTATATTGAAAAAAACCCCGCGATCAATCCTGTAAGTCAGGCTTTTCTAGAAGCAGGACAACAAGCCGGATTTGATCTTGTTACCTTTAATACAGAAGGCGAATTCCGTCAGGGAGTCGGAATATTTCAGCTAAATACGCAGAACAGTATACGTCAGTCCAGCTCTCAAGCATACATTCACCCAATACTCTCGTCAGCCAAAAACCTCACTGTGCTGACCAATACCATTGTTAACAAATTAGTGTTAGATGAGAACAACACCGCTCATGCTGTTGAAACGGATACCGCCATTATTGCAGCCAGTAGAGAAATTGTCCTTTGCTGTGGGACCTTCGATACGCCTAAATTGCTTTTATTATCAGGTATTGGTCCACCACAACACCTGCATGAGATTGGTATACCGGTAGAAGTAGAGTTAGCAGGTGTTGGAGAGCATCTCATCGATCATCCTGAGGGGGTGATCATCTGGGAGGCGAAGCAACCTGTTCCAGCTGAAACAACACAATATTGGGAAGTAGGCCTATTTAGCAATATATTTCCTGCTTCACCCATTCCTGATGTCATGCTTCATTTCGGATTAGTTCCTTTTGATTCGAATACGGTGCCATCAGGTTATCCAACAGCACAACACGGATTTTCTATGACGCCAAATGTTCCACGGACTAAAAGTGAGGGTGTCGTAAGACTGCGTTCTGCTGATCCTAAAGATGCACCTATGATTGATTTTCGATATTTTAGCGATCAAGAGGGATATGATGAAGCTATTCTTCTTGCAGGAATGAAGCTTGCAAGAAAAATTGCTAACCAACCTGCGTTAAAAAAATGGATAAAAAGAGAGCTTGCTCCAGGGATAGAAGTACAAAATGATCAAGATCTTTCTGAATATGCACGACGCACCGCAAATACGGTGTATCATCCAGCAGGCACCTGCCGAATGGGACCAATACATAACCCATTGACAGTTGTCGATGCACAACTGCGTGTAAAAGGCATTAACCACTTGAGAGTAGCAGATGCATCAATCTTCCCTAGCATGGTCAGTGTCAATCCATGCATTACCTGCATGATGATCGGCGAAAAATGCGCCGACCTTCTGAAGCGTGTGTGGGGATAATATATCGTAACTATTCATGTCATCCCGCCACCTCCAGTGGCTTCCTATATTGGAGCGCTGCGGGTTGTGCAGCCGGTGATTGCACAACCCGCAGCGCTCCAATAATATACTTGCGAAGCGCCGCAGGCGCTGAGGAGTCAAGCCAAGAAGGGACCTAAATAGCTACGAAAAGAGGACCAATGTGCTAGCTTAACATATCTTCAGTGAACCAGATCGATCCGCCGGAATCGACATAGACGCCGATGCCGATACGATGCAGAGTCGTGCTGAAAAGGTGGATACGGTGCCAGCCTCCGAGCGGCTCATGAGCCATGCTTTCCTGAATGGAGGATACGCCGCCCCAGGGTGTCGGATACGGTCCTGCCTCACCGATATTTTCTCCGCAGTCGCTCAATCCAGCGAAGCCTTCATTGGCGATGCGCTGGTAAGGCGTACTACCATCAGGGCAGGTGTGGCTGAAGCCACAATGCGCCATGTTCCAGCTATGCAGAAGTGCGCCAGAGGCCAGGGTTCCGTTCCAGGCGAAAGGAGACAGACCACAGGCGGCACGATCGCTATTGATCAATTGGAAGAGCTGCTGGCTGAGTTGTTGCGCTTCGCCGGATACAGGCGCTGGCCCATAGGGAGCTGCCAGTGTCCCGTTCTTTGGCGGAACCAGGGTCGTCGATTGGCTGTAAGTTACGCAGTTTGAGACTGGTCGTGGGGTACCGGAAGCGGAGATATGAGGTACCTGCGTTGGCACTGGTGTCGCTTTCTGGCTGGGAATTGACAGTGGCGGTGTCGAAGTTGGAGTGGGAGTAGGAGACTGCTGCCGACTGCTATGACTGAGTGAATCGCTCGCGATGCTATTCGACGACAAGGATTGAGTGGTGGCCTCAGATCCGCATGCCGCCAGCAATACGATCAAAAAGAGGCACAGCAGGCCCCAACAGATTTTTTTCACAAGTAATAACCTTCCCTGATTTATACTCCTTCGTTGCTCAATGCCCTATAGTGTAGCATTCGTTGTGTGCATATACGCATGCACACCCATCAATCTGGTACTTTTGGCAGGAGGGGCAACAATGGCAGGGGCGTCCACTTGAAACTAGTTATGCTAACACAATCCTTTTCTTCCTCTTCCTAATGAATAATCCCGGGCGAAGTTTACCTGAAAAACCGCTCTTTTTATCTTCCTGAATGCCGGAAGATATTTTCCAGATAGCTCGACCACTAGTATTATACAAGAAAAATGTGTATAATAGCGCTACTATAACAGCACTTCTTTTATATAGAGTACTAGAGAGGGAGACTTTATCCTTGAACGCAGCCTTCTCGCATCCGGAGTAGGGACAGCTACAGGCAGGGGTATTCGCGCATAAAGGCGAAAGGCAATTGTAAAAAGCAGATCGAGGGCAAAAGGAAAAGGTTTGCGGAAAACCTTTGTTTGCACAGTAGTTTAGCTAGACTGGGGGAGTTTTAGCATATGCAAGGTGAATGGTTATGGACGCCCACACCGGCGTTCTTAGCTTCCTGGCGCGGATTGCCGACGAAGGAAGAACATCAGGTTCTCGAAAAGATCAAAATACTTGAGCACGACCCATCACCCGATGGCAAAACGAAAAAAAAGCTTACTTATGTCGGTGAAGACCTGTATCGCCTGCGCTGCGGAGATTACCGCATCTTCTATACTTACAAGGACCCTTACGTAAGCCTGCTCAAGCTGGTACGGCGAGCTGATGATACCTACGATGATGAGGTAGAGGCGACCGATTTAGGCGGTTATGCGCCCAATATCGAGTTTTCAGAGAAACCGGCCGAGGTGAAGCAGCCTGACTTACTGGTACCGGCAGAGGTAGGAGACCACCCTTTGCCAGAGCCAATTACCAGCGAACTACTGGTGAACCTTTGCATTCCTTCCGAGTACCATGCCCGCCTACTATCCATTCAAACAGAGGAAGCGTTCACCGACTGCATTGATGTACCGCAAGAATACATGTCACAGCTCCTCGATTGTATCTATCCCCCCTCGCTTCCCCAGGTCTTACAGCAACCTGTCTACATTGTCGAAAACCTGGACGACCTCATCCGCTACAAAGAAGGCGAACTACTCGGCTTCCTGCTCAAACTCTCACCAGAGCAGGAACGCTTTGTCAGTTGGGCAATGCGGGCTACCGGGCCCACGCAGGTCAAAGGCGGCCCGGGGACCGGCAAAAGCACGGTCGCACTGTACCGCGTCCGTTCCTTGATCGAAAAACTTCGTCATCAGGGCGTCTCTGAACCACGTATCCTCTTCACCACCTATACCAATGCGCTCATCCACTCTTCCAAACAACTCTTGCAGCAACTGCTAGGAGAAGACGAGCGCTTCGTGGAAGTGCAAACTGCAGATAAAAAAATGTCGGATATTTTGAAACGCGCTGGCGTCCCAAAGCGAACGCCCAATGAGGAGAACAGGGGAGTGCTCCAGACACAGTTCCACCTATCGATGAAGCGTGCGTCTTTTGCGGGCAACCCGCTACAACAACAGGCTCAGGCGCAGGCAGTCGAGCGCTTGGGTCATGTCTATGTGCACGAAGAGATAGACAAAATAATCATCGCTCGCCAGATTACTACCTTCGATAGCTACCTTTCAGCGAGACGCCCGGGACGCAAAATTCGCCTGAAAGACATAGAGAAACAGGCTATCTGGTGTATCTATAAGACCTTTGAGCAGCAACTCAAGAAAGTAGGTCTAGAAACCTGGGAGCAGGCGCGCGTGCGCGCTGAGGCACTGGTGACTAATGATATCGACTATCAGAGCTATGACGCCGTCATCGTGGACGAGGCGCAGGACCTCGACCCCGCCTTATTGCGCTTGCTGCTTGGCCTTTGCAAGACGCCAGCTCGTTTCTTCATTACTGCCGATGCCAATCAATCCATTTATGGAAGTGGATTCAACTGGAGCGACGTGCATGAAAGCCTGAAGTTCCAGGGCCGCACAAGTATCCTGCGCGCAAACTATCGTTCCACGCGCGAGATTGGTGAAGCCACTCAGTCCTACCTGTCCACAGGCATACTTGACGATGAGCCAGTCTCATACAAGTACATGCACAATGGACCATTACCCTTAATGCGCGAAGTCCATAGTAGCAGTGAGGAAGTACAACTACTTGCGCATTTCCTCCATGGCGCCACCAGAGAACTGCGTATCAGCCTCGGCTCATGCGCTGTGCTGTGTCCCACAAACAATACTGGCAAAGCGATGGCTGTCAGTCTGAAAGCAGTCGGTATTGAGGCATCTTTCATGGAGGGCAAAGATTTAAACCTCTCGTGGAGAGGAGTGAAGGTACTCACCCTCAACTCGGCCAAAGGATTGGAGTTTCCCATCGTGGCTCTGGCCGGATTCGCCGGAAGTCGTTATGCCAACATTGCGCCCAGTAATGAGCAGGAAGAAGAACTGGCGCGCTTAAGACGCACTATTTTCGTGGGCATGACCCGCGCTATGCGCGCGCTGATGGTTATGATACAGGCGGGAACTTCATCACCATTGCTCAACGGCTTCGATGCGCAGTACTGGGACCTTGAGCATCAGTGATCCCTCGCTTTGATCCTCTTCGCGATTTTCAATTGGCCGGGACTTCGGCGTACAATGCTCCTAATTGAGAAGCTTTCTTACCTTAATTTGAAGGAACAATGTTCATGTGGATACCTGGCTCTGCTATCGTTATAGACCGTCATGTCATCGCCGGGATTAGTATCGTTGGGACCGTTTGCGATGTTATGGGTGGGCTTTATCTGGCCTATGATTTACTCGGCGGCAACAACGGGCCGCTGCGGACCCTGACCCGTGTCGTGACATATAGCCTCATTTTCTGCGTCGGCTATGGCGTGCCCTTTGGGCTGCTATTTGGGCCACTGAAGGGTGTCGAGCTGGCGCTGGTAGTAGGAATGGGACTGGGAGTAATTCTCGGACTCGAGTATGCCCACGTGACGCTGGATAGGACTCGTGATAAACCTCATGCTCATGATCAATGGTTTCCTTTTCTCTTCGGTTTCCTGCGCGGTGTTGTTTTCGGTCTTGCCGGGGGATTGCTCATCGAACCGCTCTTCGGACTGCTCTTCGGCCTCTTGAGCAGTATCGGATTGATAGCAGTGTATGCGTTCCGGCTCTCACCGACCGATGCCTACCAACCCCACGTCAAACCACGATTACGATTACGCGAATTGCTCGCGTCGGCCATGCGAGGAATCTCGACCGCCCTTGCAGGCATGATCGCAGCCCTGATTATACACAATAGCAGCGACGCTTTTGGCTTCGGCCTCACGTTTGGCATTGTAGCAGGCACAGTCAGTGCAATTGTCAGCGTCTTCAGTCCCTTTGTCGAATGGTGGGCCGATCATTTACCTGCGCGGCGCATGGGTGCCTTTGGGACCGTGATCCTCTTGATTGGCTTAATTCTCCAATCAATTCAGTATTGGGTGGTTCTCCTGAATGTTGTGGTTCAATAAGTAGAGTAAGGGTGAAATCACTGGAGTCTGTAGACGCAGATGTGTTCCGGGCATGAGCAGACAATGATAGTGATCGGTTCCTTCAATTTCCTATACCCTTCATACTCCCCAGATCTCTTGTACACACTTTGATCAGCTATGCCTCGCATCATCTCTCCAGCCCCTGGTCCCTCCACGACTCATCCCCATTCATCTCCCGCAACAGAGTTCTCCCACAACAATGCCACTACTCCCACTACTCCCACTACTCCCACTACTCTTGCTACTCTTCGGGGTGGGCATGTTCTCTTTTTCATGCACCATTGCAACGGGATAATCTGCATGGGTCACCTCTTCATCTTGCTTGAACTGCTCGGCTTCTTCATCATCTTCACATGGATGATCCTCATGCAATTTGGCCTATAAAGTCCACATTCCGCAGTTTGTTCGCGAACGTAGGCGGGAAGCCATTTCATATTGTAGATGTATACAAAAGCTCTCCCTTGGTAATCCGCTCTACGAGCGTTTTCGTGAAAATGCAAACTGCGGAATGTGGGATAAGGATGGGTTATGCGCATTTAATAGACGTGAGCGCATTACCCGTCGTACCAGTCAAACAACACTGGTACGACGGGTAGCTATTACTGTAGACGAATTATAACCAGATACACCTTGTTACGGTGAAACCTCGTCGAGGCGTTGATTTTTCGTCGAAGTGCCAAACAGAGCAATCACCGCAGACACTACCAGGCATCCGCCAATCACCAGGAAGGAGACTACGGCTCCCAGGGTAGGAATGAGCGGAGCAAGCACGATAATGCCAACGCCCCCTCCAATATGCCCAATACCGTCAACGAGGGCAAAGCCTGAGGCGCGTGCCCGCGTGGGATAGTTCTCCGCCGACCAGGCCCAGCACATTGGCACAAACAGATTGAAGCCAATAAAGAGGATGATTGACCCGATGGCTGCGATCGCAAAATTGCCCGCACCGCCGAGCGCAATAACGAGACCACCAACGAGGGTGAGCACCGCCGAAATGGGCAGCCAGTATTTGCGCTCGAGCGCCTCTCCATAGGCAAAGTCGAACACCGCTACCGCGATGAAGCCAAACGTGCCGACAGCCGCGATGAGGCCAGCTTCCGGCGGCGGATAGCCCAGGCTTGAGAGAATGGTGGTCAGGCCAGCTCCAATGGCGTAAACTGTAATGAACGAGACGAACCACATCAACAGCAACACGATTGTGCGTCGCAGGTACATGGGATTGCCGAGGATTTCTATATACGTGGCATTCTTCTCGCCTAGCGGGACGGCGATCTCCTCTGCGACTGGAGGCAGACTATTCAGTCGTTTCAGCGCACGTTGCTCCATAGAGGTCACGATCTTGTCAGCTTCTTCGACGCGCCCGCGCGTGATAAGCCAGCGCGGCGACTCCGGTAACTGAAAGCGCAGCAAGATGCCGACGAGCGCGAGCAGGGCACCGATACCGTACATCCAGCGCCAACCGTTTTCAAAACCCGCTCCGGCTACAGCAAAGGGCAGGCCTAGCGGAAAGGGCGTCGCGGGGGTTGTCAAGAGTAGACCCAGCCAGATGCCGAAGAAGGCGCCCAACGAGGACATAATAAAGATCAACGAGGTATACTTGGCGCGCCCGTTGGAGGGGGCCACCTCGCCGATATAGGTTGCGACCAGCGCCAGGTCTGCCCCGACACCGATGCCGGTGATTGTGCGGGCGATGATGAAGTTTGCGTAGTCAGTCACAAAGGCGTTGTACAGCGAACCAATGCCGGTGATAATGAGCGTGACAAGCAGTATATCTCGCCTGCCAAAGCGGTCTGCCAGCGGGCTGAGGATGAGCGCACCGACCACATAGCCGGACAAATTTAATAAAAGCGGGAGTCCCAGGTAGTTGGCGGAGGTCGGTGGGGTGCAGCCGCTCACCAACGTGACACACGTTTGGATGAAAGATACGTTGATGTCAAAGATGTCAAAGAACGTAAACAAGAAACCTACACCAATGATGCCGATGAAAAGGTAGGAAAGCGACCAGATGGGGATGCGGTCCTGGCGAGCAATTACAGCAGCGGCCGTGCTGCGTGTTTCTGCTCCTGACTCTGAGATAGGGAATGGGGTGCTGCCTGTTTCGGATGCCATGAGATACTCCTTTCGCGCATCTACCTCAGCAGAGAGGAGATGCAAAACAGCAATGTCGACTCATGCCTTCTAGAGTTGGTCTCCTTGCCGCGCGTCTTTTCTCTTCCAATGAAGGAAAACAAATGCTAAACGACTAAGTATCGGATCCGTGTAGAGTTGTAATACCCGTTGAAAAATGTGCATCATACCCTGAGATGCACGCAACTCCAAAGATGACCAGGGAAGAATATAAGTCTGCCCTCCCTTCTTAAATGAGCTCTGACGTTCAGTATAATAAACAAATTGTTCCACTATTGGAACAATATACCTGATCAGGAGCATACTGTCAAGTGTGTGAATTAGCTCTAGCTCACATTTCTGGCAATAGTAGAGGAAACAGCTTGATAGTATTCTCATTTGTTAAATGAGCTGTGAAACATTCCTTGTTGCTTGCTCCATGCATGCTGCTTGCTAGCAAGCATAGCTTCTCCCTGGGAAGGATCTCAAGTCTACAAACCATGGGACATCATGCTTAACATTCATTGAAATCATTTGTTACAAGATGGTATGATGCACCTGGGAAGTAATGCCTTTTTGCTTATCTTCGAAGGGGAGCGTATTTATTATGTACAAACAATTCCAGTTACCGAGTCGGCTTCACTACTACCTCTGTATCGTTCTCGCGATCATGAGTAACATCTTGCTCTCCTCCTGTAGCACAACACTGGCAACAGGAACACCAACGCCGGTTGTCTCACCTGTGAGCACATCGATATCTACTCCTCATCTCGCGGTAACTTCTGTATCTACTCCCACTCCAACTTCCTCATCGGCCGCAAGAACAGTCTTCCTCATTATGATGGAAAACCACAACTGGTCGGATATCAAGAATAGCCCCTCGGCGCCCTACATCAACAGTACGCTCCTGCCAACGGCATCATACGCAGAGCAGTATTACAATCCTCCCGGTATCCACCCAAGCGAACCGAACTATGTATGGCTGGAGGCGGGAACCAATTTCGGCATCTTGAACGATGCCCCTCCCAGCGCCAATCACCAGAACACGACACTCCACCTCGTCACCCTCCTGAACAAAGCTGGTATCTCGTGGAAGTCATATCAAGAGAGCATTAGTGGCACCGTTTGCCCGCTCACTAACAACGGCCTGTACGCACCCAAGCACAACCCGATGGTCTTCTTCGATGATGTCACCAAAACAAATGATCCCCATTCGACTTACTGTATTGCGCACGTACGCCCCTTTCCCGAACTAACCACAGACTTACAGCACAATTCAATAGCACGCTACAACTTCATCACGCCAGATTTGTGCAATGACATGCACGATAGCTGTGGGCCTCTCAACAATCCTGTGAAGCAAGGCGATACCTGGCTCGCGCAGCATATCCCCACAATTCTCAACTCACAGGCATACCAGAACGGGGGCATCGTCTTCATTACCTGGGATGAGGGCGAAGGTAGGGGTGGTCCCATCGGAATGATCGTGCTTTCTCCTGACGCAAAAGGGGGAGGCTACTCAAATACGCTTCATTATACCCATAGTTCCACCCTACGCACCCTGCAGGAGATATTTGGGGTGACGCCTCTTTTAGGCGACGCGGCGCATGCCACTGATTTGAGCGACCTATTCAAGACGTTCCCCTGATACAACTTCACGAAGGTGGATATGTAAGTGATCTGGCTAGAAGTGCTCTGAGGCGGTAATCGGAACAGCTTCAGGATCCAAGCGTACTTCTAGCAACGTATTGCCCTCATTCTGTGTGGGTAGATCAGCAAGCGCGCGATGGAATGCCTCCATTGTTTCTATGCAAGCATAGCTCCAACCATAGGCTTGGGCGAGATGCGCAAAACCGATAGCAGGTGTGTCAAGAGAGAATGCGTCCAATGCTGTTTGTCCCGTAAAGGCATAAAGGGCTGTGTTCAACGTTGCGTAGCGAGAATTCACCAGAACAATCACCGTGATGTGTAAGCGCTGATGTGTTGCTGTCCACATTGCTTCACTTGCATACATCATAGAGCCGTCGCCAATAATGCCAATGATGTGACGATCTGAATGTGCCAGCTGCACGCCTACTGTAGCAGGCAAAGCCCAACCGATGCCACCACTTCCATTCGAGAAATAGTCGCCTGCATCTGTCATTATCCAACCCCGAACATCCGTCGTCGATAAACCTGATTCATCAACCCAAACCGCGTGGGGAAACGCCCGCAGCAAGGTATGAACCACTGAAGAAGGATGGAGTTTTCCACTGGTCGTCGAGACAGGCGTGAAGGATGGGCGAACTACACTTCCTCCATGGGGTTTAGCAGGTGACAGCTTCTCGTGGATCAGATGGAGAGAGCTGCGCAGGTCAGCCACGCGAGCAAGGACATACTCCCCGTCGAGACCTAACAGGCTCGTGTCTTGTCCAATCCACGCCTTCTTCTGATGTAGACGACCGGTAGTGTACAATGTGGCACGCAGTCCCTTTCCCCCAAGGAAGAAAAGGGCATCGTGGCGTTGTAATCGTGTGGTCCATGTCTGCCGGTTGGGAGGGAGGAAACCCGCGAACAGTGGATCAGCAGAAGATAGTGGCATCACGCCTGTGTAGGGAGCAACATACACGGGTGCTCCTAGTTTCGTGGCCAGGGACGCAACCTCATGCTCCGCTTTATTCCAGTAGACCTCATCTGTAACGATGAGAGCTGGATGGTGAGCGTCTCCCAGAAATTGCGCAAGCAGTTGGGCGTCATGTTCGTTTACTCCCGGAAGAACAGGAATGGTCACGGGAACCGGCGTTTCCTCGCTATCTTCGATCTCTGCTTCCCAGAGATCAAGAGGGCCGATGAGGACCACTGGTCCAAAAGGGGCAGTTAATGCCGTGCGAAGAGCCTGTTTGATGTGGAAAGGGGCATCATAGGGAGAGGTAAGTGTATATGTCGCTTTGGCGACTGGCACAGCCATCTCGACAAGTGGTCCGTGAAGAGTGGGAACGGTGTGCGCATGCCGTTGATCCTGGGCTCCAACGATCGCGAGCAGTGGAGTATGGTTCATCTGTGCAGTATACAATGCCCCGATGCCATTGCCTAAGCCGGGAGCTGCGTGCAGATTGACGACTCCGAGTGACCGTGTTGCACGAGCGTAGCCATCGGCCATGGCGACTGCCGCAAGCTCATTGAGCGCAATAACATAAGCTGGCGTTTCTGCATGACCACATCGGCGCACCAGGGAGATTTCTGTCGTTCCTGGATTGCCAAAAATAAAGCGCACACCGTTCATATGCAAGGTCTTCAGTAGATAGTCGCTGATTTTCATGAATGCTCCTTCTAACATCAAATCATAAATCAACCGGGCTTAGATAATGTTGCGCTCCCGACCTGGCTGGTCTGTGGAAAAGCGCGTTATTCGCAATGGATCAATATTGATCGATTGGGCCCTCCCCAGAACTACTTCTTCGGCAATCAAGCGCCCCACGGCTGGCGCTTGCTGTACCCCATGCCCTGAAAAGCCAGCTACATTGATCCAATTTTCTACAGTAGGCAGTCGCCCTAGAATCGGATTATGGTCAGGTGTTACCTCATAATAGCCCCACCAGCAAGCATGACTATCCAGTCTCGTCTCCCCTAACCACGGGAAGCGTTCCATTCCTGCACTAAGTGTTGGTTCAAACCAATCCCAATCCATCCCTTCCGTAAATCCAGGTGGTTCGTCCGGGTTCGAACGACCAAAAAGGATGCGTTGGCCCTCACTGCGCAGATAGAAACCACTTGGCAAGTCGATCGTTAAAGGGTAAACATGCTGCCAGGGGGTAGGAGCCGTCATATAAACTATGCGTCTCACCGGCTTGACTGGTACCTCCAGCCCGGCTCGCTTTGCGACTTCACCAGCCCAGGACCCGGCAGCGTTTACGAGATACTCAGCTTCAAAGATGCCCTTTGGCGTCTCCACCTGCCAGGTATTTCCAACCCGTTTAGCGCTGGTAAGGGGAGTCTCCAGGTACATTGAAGCGCCTCTTTCCTTTGCCTGCCTCAGGTAGGTAAAAGTCACGCTGTGCGGGTCGACTATACCGTCCGCGGGTCCATAGGTTGTGCCAGCGATGCCGGTGGTATTAAATGCAATGATGCTCTGGGCCTCCTCAACGGAGAGAACTTGCACCGGGGCCCCAATGCGTTCCTGCAATCTGACACTTTCCATGTGCTCATCCCACCAGTCAGGAGGAACAAGGAAGAGATAGCCAATTGGGCGATAGCCTGCATCCTCTCCATACAGGTCTTGAAAATGCTGATATTCCTGGATACTCTCCCAGGAGAGACGCGCGTTTACTTCTTCGGTATATTGTACTCGTACACCGGCGGCGCTACGCCCGGTTGAGCCCATGGCCGGTGAAATTTGTGCCTCTAACATTATCACTTTTAATCCCTGCTCACTCAGACGAAATGCGCAGGAAGCACCCATAATTCCAGCACCGATGATTAACGCGTCAGCCTTTACGCTTAGTGACATACTTGTCCACCTTTTTCAACAAGTTCAGCAGTATACTCGTGGCCTCCTGTTATGCTTGCGCCGAGGACTCAAACCGGTTATGCCTGGTTGCGTTATCCCTCGTCATCAATCTCCCTGCTGTGCTGCACGCAGAGCGATTGTTGCCTCTTCATCAATTACATACAATTGGGGAGGTCGCACAAGCAGATCCTGGCTACCCAGATAGCGAATGACCACGCCATATTCACGTTCAGCCGCCTCAAGCGATACATAGCCGTTGATGACATCGTTCAGCACAAGATCTACTGGACGCTGGAAAGGATGCCCATAGCCGCCTCCCCCTGGTAGATTAAGTTGGACGTAGGCATCTGGTGCGAGAGGAATAAGCGCCTTTGGTTGGGGACGGATCGTGTTGTTCACGAGAAATTCGCCTAATGAGCCAGCTTTACCGCCTTCAAGCCCGGTAGCGGGAAAGTGGGTGCGATCAACCAGCGCCGAAACTCCCCACGATGCATCGCCCCGGTAACCAGCCTCCGTCCATTGCCCTAACCCTCCACGATACGTTCCAGGTCCACCCGAGTCAGTGCGTAACTCTCGTCGGTGTTGAACCAGTGGAGTCAAGCTTTCCACGACTTCGGCAGGTACGCCTGCGACTCCGCTCGGAAAACCGGTTGTATTCAGGCCATCCTTGATCGCTCGCGCCCCGGTACCTCCACACTGAAACAGGCTGAAGGTAAAAGGTTCCTGGGATACGGGCCATTTCCCATGCCAGACGGAGATCCAGATCGGATCAGCACCGCAGGCCATCAACTTTCCCGGCATGGCTGGAGCTAAGGCCCCAAAGATCACCCCTGGCAGAAAATGTCCGATTAAGTGGCGCGAAGCAACTGGCGCAGGCTCTAAACAGTTCAGGATCGAACCAGGCGGTGCGGTCACATGAACCGGGCGAAATGCCCCCTCGTTATGCGGAACCTCGGGACTCACCACCGCCTTTATCGCGAACGAAGCGTAGGCGTGGGTATAGTTCAGTACCACGTTGATCCCCCGGGAACTTTGGGGCGATGAACCGTCAAAATCGATGAACAGGTCTTCGTCCTCGATGGTGACAGCCACTTTGATGCGAATCGGCTCGTCAAAGCCATCGCTCCAGGACTCGTTCTCATAGCGTCCGTTAGGCAATGTACGAATCGCCTCGCGCATGGCCCGTTCCGAACGCGTAATGATTTCATCGGCAAGTGGATCAATAGAGTCTAAACTGAACTCATCCATAAAGCGGAGCAGCTCGCGTGCGCCAACTGCATTTGAAGAGGTCTGAGCGTAAAGATCACCAATAGTTTCGTTGGGAGTACGCACATTCGCACGGATGATCTTAAAAAGCTCATGATTAGGCTCATCGCGTATGAACAATTTCGTAATAGGAATACGCAAGCCCTCTTCGTAGATCTCACGCGCCTCACCCGAGAAAATGCGCCCGCCAATATCGGGGGCATGACAGGTGCTGGCAAAGTACCCAATCACGCGTGCGTCTTTGAAGACCGGCGTGAGAATCGTCATATCGTTGATCTGACCGGCGGTTTGCCAGGGGTCGTTCGTAATCAGCACATCGCCTGGTTGTAGTGTTTCTGCCGGATATGCTTTTAAGAAATGCCGAACTCCCGTCGCCATCGCGTTAATATGACCTGGAGTGCCGGTGAGCGACTGAGCAATCATGGAGCCGCGCGTATCAAAGACCCCACATGCCAGGTCCTGCGACTCGCGCACAACTGTGCTGAAGGCAGTGCGCATCAGTGTTACTTGTTGCTCATTCACCACCGAGAGCAAGCGGTTCCAAAGCACCTCCAGGGTTATCAGATCAAGTGTATTCGTCATTGCAGAGTATCCTCTCCAGGTACGTTATAGTTCAACAAGAAGGTTCCGCTGCTCGTCAATACGGAAACGACAATCTGGCCCTACAATCACCGTTGACTCGCGCTCTTCGACGATTGCTGGCCCGGTGAAGCTTGTACCGGGCATCAGACCATAGCGGTTATAGACCGGTGTATCACGAAATCCTCCCAACTCCGGGACATACGCCTCGCGGCTCCCCTTCCGAGCCGTTTGAGCAGCGGTCTGCTCATCTCCGGTTACTTGCAAGCGTACCTGGGGCGACGGACTGGATGAAGTAACGCGCCAATTGATAATTTCCAGCGGCATAGACTGGCTTAGTCGCTCATAGAGACGACGATAGACCTCTTCAAACGAGTTAATGATCGCGGGAATACTATCGCTACGAAGCTGACCGGTTGGAAGAGCAACCTGTATCTCGTGACCCTGACCGACATAGCGTATATCCGCCACGCGCTGATGGTGAATATGTTCGGGCAAAACGCCGGATTTCTCCAGGAGTGCCTGACCTTCCGCCTCCATTTCGCCGAGCAGCGCATTGACCTTCTCCCAATCCAGGCGATCGATGCGGCCAGGCCAGGAGCGCACGAAGTCAAAAGCAAGCGGAGCAGTGAGAAAGCCAACGGCACTCATGACTCCCGCGCCAAAGGGCACGATTAAGGCGGGCG
>Ga0209647_1001801_pt1 | contig 17774 bp, 11 predicted proteins | sample GraSoi_2013_60cm_FD_185827 | JGI IMG/M metagenome (GOLD analysis project Ga0209647, IMG submission 185827) | Grasslands soil microbial communities from the Angelo Coastal Reserve, California, USA - Sample 9_17_2013_60cm (SPAdes) (version 2) | ecosystem: Environmental > Terrestrial > Soil >...
CCGCCTCTCGATTGTCTTAGCACAACGCTTCTTTAAAGAATTGGAGTCAGAGACATTGGCTCTGCCCGTCGCTGCGCCCGTCAACGCTCCAGTGCTCAACGGCAATAGCAAAAAGAAAAATGGCAATGCGATCCCCGTTAAAAGCGATCCATTGGCCACGCTTGATCCCGCTGAGGCCCTGGTACAGGTAACCTTAAGCGCAAGAGAACGTATTATTGCGCGCCAGGTGCTCAAAGAGATTCGCGCGCGTCTGCAATTCCTCGTCGATGTCGGCCTGGAATACCTGACGCTAGACCGTGCTGCCGCCAGTCTCTCGGGTGGAGAAGCCCAGCGTATTCGCCTGGCTACCCAGATTGGCTCAGGGCTGATGGGCGTCCTCTACATTCTCGACGAGCCTAGCATTGGACTGCACCAACGCGATAACGCACGCCTGATTAAAACCCTGGTGCGCTTGCGTAATCTTGGTAATACGCTGCTCGTGGTGGAGCACGACGAGGATACCATGCGCGCCGCCGATCATATCATCGATATCGGTCCAGGTGCCGGTGAACATGGAGGTCGCGTAGTAGCAGAAGGCACCTTTGCCGAGATCGTTGCCAACACGCAATCCTTAACCGGTGACTACCTGTCGGGACGACGTCGCATTGAGATACCTCCGCAGCGCAGGGAAGGCAGTGGCAATGTTCTGACGATTAAGGGAGCACGCGAGAATAACCTGAAAAATATTACCGTTGATGTTCCCCTGGGCAAGTTCGTGGCAGTAACGGGCGTCTCAGGCTCGGGCAAAAGCACACTGATTACCGATATCCTGTATCGCAAGTTGGCCCATACCTTCTTTCGTGCCCATGAAAAATCAGGAGATCACGATAGCATTGAGGGCCTGCAATACCTGGACAAGGTCATCGATATCGACCAGTCACCGATTGGACGTACACCACGCTCCAATCCAGCCACCTATACCAACGCCTTCACCGGTATTCGTGAACTGTTTGCCCAGGTACCAGAGTCAAAGATACGTGGCTATCTACCTGGCCGTTTCTCCTTCAACGTCAAAGGTGGACGTTGTGAAGCCTGTAAAGGCGAGGGTATTGTGAAGATCGAAATGAACTTCCTGCCCGATGTTTATGTACCATGTGAAGTATGTAAAGGTAAACGCTACAATCGTGAGGCCCTGGAGATCCACTACAAAGGCAAAAGCATTGCCGATGTGCTGGATATGACTGTAGAGGAGGCTACCACCTTCTTCGCGAACGTTCCCTCGATTGCCAACAAGATGAAGACACTGAATGATGTTGGTCTGGGATATATGCGCCTGGGACAACCTGCTACGACGCTTTCCGGTGGTGAAGCTCAGCGCGTCAAGCTGGCCACGGAACTTTCCCGCCGGGCGACGGGCCGCACCATGTATATCCTGGATGAGCCGACCACGGGACTCCATTTCGCCGACGTGGAGCGCTTACTGCAAATCCTGCAACGCCTGGTAGATTCTGGCAATTCAATTGTCGTTATCGAACATAACCTGGATGTTATTAAGAGCGCTGATTGGCTAATCGACCTGGGTCCGGATGGTGGTGATGCGGGTGGACAGATCATTGCGCAGGGTACGCCCGAAGACGTAGCCGCAAATGAACAGTCATTTACAGGTCACTTCCTCAAGCGCATGTTCAGTGAGGTAGCCGAGCCTGTAACTCATCAGCACGCAGTACATTCCGTCGTGGTTGGCTAGCTTCATTTGCCTCTGCCTGGTCATCGCCTGTGGTATCGTAGATGCCATCGTCGTTGGCAGCAGGGGCAATTTCTTGCCCATTGCCTGGAGTTGGCGTAGGCTCAGGTCCATCCAGCTTGATACGTACGCCGCGCTTGCGCTGGCGATAGTCGATCCAGGCAATCATCACGGCCATCGTTATCCCGACCAGGCCAACTCCTACGAACTTGTAGAAGTGGGCATAGTGGATACCCGACAACATGAGAGCCAATAGCCCAAAGACGATTGATAGACCATAGATCACCCAGCAGATTTGTTTGACACTCAGGCCGGTCGCCATCAGACGATGATGCAGGTGTGTTTTGTCATAATGCAGCGGCGATTGCCTACGGCGCACGCGGTTGATGATAACAACTGCCACGTCAAGAATAGGTACACCCAGGACCATCAAAGCCAGCGCAAGTTTTGCCCCCCCCATAATAGAGAGCACAGCTAACCCTAATCCAAGAAACATTGCGCCCGTATCGCCCATAAAAATCTTGGCGGGATTCCAGTTGTGCGGCAGAAAGCCCAGTACCGCACCGGTGAAGATCGCAGCGAGCACAGCTATACTCTGCTGCTGGAGCATAAAGCTAATCAAGGTAATGAAGAGACCTGCAATACCAACAACTCCCGTCGCCAGGCCGTCCAGACCATCAATCCAGTTGACCGTGTTCATCATACCTGCTGTCCAGAACCATGTCAGCAAGATAGCAGGGATAGCCTCGAAGGTGATAGCAGGTTGTATAAGAGGTGATGCAGGATGAATAAAGAGGAAGAACGTAGGCTGAAGATACCAGGCCAGGCCTGGCTGCATAAACTCTCTACCAAAGGGATTATTGAAGGTAAACAAGAGTATTCCATGAAATACTCCGCCCCAGGGGCCAAGCACAATTACGACAGCGATGGTTTGCGCTAATAATTTTGGCAGTGGTTTCATACCCAAAATATCATCGTAAGCATGAATCACAACCATCAATGTTGCCGCTGCGAGCAGTAACCAGTAAATAATCACTTCATTTTCAGAGCCTGGCGTGTAAAATAGCAGCGAGACGAGCACAAAAGCCACAAACATTGCGACGCCGCCCAGACGAGGTACAGCCTTTGTATGCACTCTGCGTGTTGCCGGGTGATCCAGCCATCCCATTTTATAGCAGAAAGCACGTACACCAAAGGTAAGCAAATACGTAAATGCAAATGCGCTTGCCGCACCAATAACTAATATGATCGCATCTGGGAGTTGGAGGGGGATGAGCAACAATAGCTGAATGGAGGTGATACCAGCTTGAATCATAAAGTCTGCTCCTACCCTTTACGAGATTATTGTTTATCGCTACAACATGTACCCATTTACCCTATGTCGTGGTTCGATTATAGGCCTCTGTTGGATAAAACGCAAATCAATAGCACGTTTATCATATCGACCTGTAATCCAATAAGCAAAGGTCTGACAAAACATTCGGCAAGACTATCTTTCTTGCTATTATATTCTTGATCACCAATTAATCATTTCCTTACCCCGAGTTCCTTACAATGAAACCTGTAATAATCGATCCCACCCGGCATAGTCTTTGGTAAATGTGACTGTTGCATGTGGCCATAGCTCAGGCAAGAGGTCACTGAGTAATTCTCGCTGCTGATAGCCAATCTCCAACAATAGTATCGCACCCGGCTTTAGCTTACCGGGTTGTTGTGCTTCTGTAAAGAAACGACGCATTGCATCCAGGCCCTGGTGACCACTGAAAAGAGCTAAGTGGGGTTCGTAGGCATGCACCTCGGGAGTCAGCACTTCCATCTCGTCAGTACCCACGTAAGGAAGATTCGCTGTGAGTAGATCGATGGGTTCCGGCAGGGGAGCGAGAAGATCGCCTTGTAACAGGCGTATACGCTGTTCGACAGCGTGACGTTGACAATTAAGGCGGGCAACAGCGAGGGCATCGCCAGAAATATCACTGCCATAGAGGTAAGGGAGGCGCGGCTCCTGGACCGCCAGGGTAATAGGAATAATGCCAGAGCCGGTCCCGATATCGGCAACCACAGGTACACGCGCACCTGCCAACCGCTCATGAATGATGCTTAAGGCTGCCTCGACGAGCAGCTCTGTCTCCGGTCGTGGAATCAGGACCCGTCTATCAACAAGAAAATCAAGGCCGAAAAATTCTTTATGGCCGGTAAGGTAGGCAATTGGCTCACCTAGCTTGCGCCGCTCAATCAGCTGTGAAAACTGCTGCTCCTGCTGCGCTGTAAGTAAGCGTTCAGGATACGTATAGAGCGTGCTTCGCTCGACATCCAGGACATGGCTTAACAATACCTGGGCATCCAATCTCGGTTTCGGCGTTTGTCCTACAAGGGTCAGGGCCGCAGTTCCTTGCTCCAAAGCATCTCTAATAGTGGTCATGCACCTATACTCGCACCTTTATAATGGCTGGCGGCCAGCAAAGCCCGTGTCTAAATAATGCCAGAAATTGATCCGTTCCTCTCCTAAAAACCAGCACAAATAGATTTCGCGACCATTGCGCAGGCTGAGAAAGTCAATAAGTCCTTGATCAGGGTCTTTCAGCTCACAACCGAAAGTATCTAATTCATTAGCCAGCGTACGCAACGTTTGAGCCTGCATAGCCAGGTCTTTCTGTATTTTCATGATACGCTCATGCAAATGATGGCCATTACCTGCTGCTTGCAAACGTAAGTCAAACAGTTCTTCCTGGGTTTGCAGCATAAGCCTGCGGCCGTCCTGTATCTTGCGCAGAATTACCGAAATCTGTGGTAATAAAGCCTCTGCCTCTTCGCGGGTGAAGTAATGGGCCATATATACCTCCCTTTTGAACTGCTACCCTCAGGGGGTAAGGATTGGTCTGGGCATCAACCAGAAGGAGCGCTGCATAGACTTAACGCAAGCGCTTCTTCCGGTCTCTGCTCAGGCTGTTGCTAAGGTTTAGGTGTTGGGCTAGGTGTGGGTGTCAAGACAGGTGTTCCCGTTGAAACAGGCGTCGGGGTACCTCCTAAATTGATACTAAGATCATCAAAAGCTGTGAGATTTACCACCGTTCCCCCTCCGCTCACATATGCACCCTTGATCATATCACCGGGCTGAACCAGCGGCAGTTTAGGAGAGAGAGACAGGTTGGCGGTAAAGATCATGCTCTGGCCTGCAACTTGAATATAATAGATGGTGTTGTTACCTTGCTGGACCGATGATATACGCAGTACCTTGGCAGTAAAAGTGCCCTTCGTGACACCACCGGGATTGTTGCCACTATTTCCCTGCTGCGTAAGCCATTGTTGATAATCCTGCAATGCCTGTGGCAGTGAAGCTTCATATTGCACATTGCTACCGTTCAGGTTGCGCGCATCAACCACGCCGACGGATTGAAAGCCGCCGTTGCCAGAACTCTGTACATAGATGGCGACCCAGGTGGGCGTACCATAGATCTGGTACAACTGGATACTCGCTACATTGTAGTTACGAATATTCTTGCTGCTCGATTGGAAGGTGCTCTGAACATTACTCCCAATACCCAGCCCGGCAAGTGGGTAGAAGTGCCCCTCATTTTTATGCGTATCGAAGAGGAAAACACCTGTGCTGGACTGATCATTGGTAGATGATGAGGTCATAGGTATCAACCAGACGGGCTGATCGACATTGTTATAGAGCAATTCGGGATCACTGGCGGGTGTTTGCTGACCCATACCAGAGGGATTGAACCAGGGAGCGGCATGATATAGTCCCCACCAACCCAGATATTGAGTCACCGTATCCGCTGGCATCACGCGATCAACCCAGGTCGGCACATCCTGAGGTTTATACTTCTTGATCTCGCCCGTGTGGGCATTAACAAGCAGCACCTCGCTCAGGACATCACCAGTATAGCCACGGCTGGGTTGCATCAAAGAAATCGTCCAGTATGGATGAAAGCTATCGTCAAGCTCCAGGGTGGGATCAACGAGTTTGCCATAGGTATACCCGCTCAGGTAAACATGGCGCAGGAGATCCTGGTTGAAAATTGCTCCCGGTAAGAATGCCAGCGAATTACCGTTCCCAGTAAGCAGTTGGGGTATCTGCTGCGGATTCTCGGCATCAACAACCACAAAACCAGGTGTAGTGGGACTGGCAAAGTTGGCAAAGATGTTGTTATAGCTGAGTGGTCCAACATAGTAAAGGTGATGATTGATCGACTGTAACGTGTAGCTGGCAGGATCAATGCTATAGGTCGAGCCTAGATTCTGCCCATTAGAACCCAGCACCTGTTGCCCTTTATAAACCGCGATACTCTGACTGACCAGCACTATATGAGCGGGGTCGGTTGGTGGCAGTTTAGGAGAGGCTTCAATATGCACCTGCGGGATAGCAGCAAGAGCTTTGGCGTTGCTATCAAACCACGTGGTGAAAACAACAATCAAACCACTGACAACAATACCAATCACCGCCGCCACAGCCAGGCCGAAGATACCAGCAGCGATGGCACCGCGCGAAGCATTAGACGGTAGCTGGGTCGGAGTGCTTGAGCGAGATCGACCCTGGCTTGTTGCTGAAGCTTCCTCTAAAACACTGAGAGCTGGACGCGCGAACGCGAAGAGATTAGCGATACTGCTAATAATCAAAGGCCAGAGCAACCATTGCCAGCCGCCAAAAGGTCCTGTTAACGCAGGTTCGGACAGGTAGAGGATTGCCAGACAAATGAGATAGTTAATGACAAAAAACCAGGCGAACCAGGTAAAAAATCTGCGACTATTAAACTTTTCACGACGCCCAAAACCGAGTCGCCCGATCGTAAGGATAGCCATAACAATGAGCGTACCAATAAGCGCCAACAGGAAGATAACCATTCCAGTCTCCCCTCTTTAAGTACCGTAGGCTAATGTAGCAAGGTCCTGCTCATTCAGCCATAGACCGGGACTAAGCCTTCTATAGCACCTGTGTTACATAAGTAAACCGTGATAGAGTTATAAACAATGAGCAACTTCTTGCGAAAACGTCTCCGCTATATAATACACCTTCCTGGCGGGTTTTACATCCAAATATTGATAGCCCTTCTTTACTACGAGATTGAGTAGATGCCCAGCGTAAAAAGGACCATGCCAACGGAGAGCAGGATAGCAAACGAAGCCACGATCAAACTGTGCCGTCGTGCTTGCCGCTCCTGACTACCCCTGGTAGTCCACCACGCTATGATCATAAACACCGGAAACGCTGCCAGATAATAGCGAGCAACGCTATCTGTTTCTCCAGAAGCCACAGGCATAATGAGAAATGCTAGCGTGAGGATACCATATCTCAAAGGTAATTTACGGAAAATAGGTATGAGCAACAAGCAAATTATAAAAATAATCAGCAAGTTCAGACTGTAAAAATTCCAATCATAAGGGTTCGGGGGTGAAGGATGTTGGATATACCGCAGGATTACAGGGATGGGATTGGTCAATTGACGCCCCCAGCCATATTTTTCTACCATGAAATAAGCTGTAAAAGCTCCCACTTTCCATTTCGAGTATATGCTGAAGAGAACCAATCCCCCGGGGATAAGAGCTAACCAGACGAAGCCGAGCCAATTACGCCAGGAGGTCAGTGAACGAGCGAGGCTTGTGATACGTGCATAAAGCCAGTTTAGTATGCTAGCAACTACTCCCTTAGCCTGTTGTTGAGATGTTTTAACAGCAGTTAAAAACATGAAGTATTCCCAACCAACAACTATTGCCAGGAGTACGCCCTGTGGACGAGTGAGCGTGGCTAGACCTCCAAGTAATCCGGCCAACCACCAGCAACGTAAGCGTGTATAGTACATACAGCTCACGACCAGGGCTAGAAACAGTGATTCTGGATAAATGGCTGATAGATAAAAGCTCATGGGGAAGAGAGCCAGGTATAATACTGCACAGGCAGCAGACGCTCGGCCAAATTCCAGCGTGGTTAGTTTGTAAAGATAGAGAGCGGCAACCAGGGCAGCACAGTTAGCTACGAAAAGTCCTGCAAGGCGATATGTGTCCATATCAGAGCCAAATGGCAGAGCGACCAGGCGAATGAGTAAAGGATAGAGAGGGAAAAAGGCCCAATTACTCATGCGGTGCAGCATATTTGGACCGTCATACCCAGTCTGAGCAATACCAAGATAGAACCCGCTATCGAAGTGTTGCCACATCAGCATTAACATATCGGGGAAATGTAAGATGCGGTCAGACGGCGCTACTTTCCATGGGCCACCCACAATGGGCAGAATATAGTAGATCGTCACCATGCCTACTACCAGTAAGAGGCAGCGAATAACCAGAAAAGGGCCAATAACGTCCTTCCAAAGCTGAGAAAGAGTGGCAAATATCGTTTGTGAGGTTGATAACTGTTCAGTTGGCTGAACAGAGCCAATGATTATAGTATCCGTTTGTTTTACAGCTTCTTCTGAAATTTTCATGTATCCCTCGTCAATTACAATATCCTTATATTTGACCAATAATAGCATAAAAAATAACGATTTGGGGGTTGGTTGCTAGTTAGTTAGTACCAATGAGAGATACTCAACTAACTAAAATTGACTTGCGGAATAAATAAAGCTATCTTAACGTTTTCAAAGATAGCTGCACAGCCATCATAAGTATATGCCTTTATAGACAAGAGAGATTAAGGTGTTAAACATGTTGTGCATGTTGATAGCCTATACTTCTGAAAATTCCCCATCGTGTTTTCGTTAAATATATTATAGCAAGCAATGTATATACTGGTAGTCTGACCATATTCACTTGAAAGCAGGGGTGCAGGGGATGCAATCCCCTGACCATATTCACTTGAAAGCAGGGGTGCAGGGGATGCAATCCCCTGACCATATTCACTTGAAAGCAGGGGTGCAGGGGATGCAATCCCCTGACTGGGTTCCAGGGCTGTGCCCTGGCCTCTCTCTACTGGCCCGCGAAGCGGGCAACATTTCAAAGGAGCAAATAAGCATGCAATTGTTTGGTAAAAAATCTCGCGTAGAAATAGAAAAGCTTCCCGATGGGCAAGACCGGCTGCCACCAGGTCAGTACCTGACAAAGAAATGGCCCATCTTGAGCTACGAGCGCACCCCAAATGGTCTGCCGGCGGATTGGAAACTAAAGATCAGCGGCAAAGTAGAAAATCCCTTTGAGCTGACATGGGAAGAATTGCTGGCCCTACCGCGCACAAACCTGACCGCCGATATTCACTGTGTAACAACATGGAGCCGCTACGACAATAACTGGGAAGGCGTGCATATTCGCGAGATTTTACGGCGTGCCAGGCCCTTACCCAGCGCCCAATTTGTAATGGCCCACTCCTGGACAGGCTACACAACGAACCTGCCCCTGGCCGATCTCGATGATGATGATGTTATGATTGCCCTCAAACATGATGGAGAAGACCTGGAAGCCGAGCACGGCGGGCCTGTACGTCTGCTGGTTCCCAAGCTCTACTTCTATAAAAGCGCCAAGTGGCTCGACGGCCTGGAGTTCATGGAACGCGACCACCCCGGCTTCTGGGAGCAACGCGGCTATCATAACCACGCCGATCCCTGGCAAGAGGAGCGCTACTGGTGACGACTCCCCACGGCTACAAGCCGGGGGCTTCTGGAACGACTGGGCCTGCTCGTCCACAGGCTTGCTTTGCTTCTGCTAGAATTACGAGACTCCCATTGTGGTCCCTGTGCAACACCAACCCACACGCTGGACACTCATAGACCCTGACCGAGAGCGGCATGGGTTGGCGATGCCCACAGGAGGAGCACGTTTGGGAGGTATACGCTGGATTCACCCGAACCACTCTACGCTCAGCTTCCTCCGCTTTAGCGCACAAGGTTTGGGTGAAGGCTGACCAGGCAGCGTCAGCGATACTCTTGGCAAGTTTACGGTTTTTGAGCATATTGCGCACAACGAGCGCTTCCACCGCAATGAAACCAAAACGCTTGATAAGCTTGCAAACCTCTTGCTCGATGAAGTTCTTGCGGCGGTTGCGGATGCGCTTATGCACGCGTGCCACGACTGTGCGCCGCTTTTCCCGCTGTTTGCTCCCTTTGGGGGCCTTGGAGAGTTTGCGTTGAGCGCGGGCAAGCGCGGCCTCCTCTGTGCGGAAGAAGCGGGGATTGGCAATCTCTTCCCCACTGGACAGATAGGCAAAGGTGGAGAGCCCCATATCAATGCCAATTTCTTCCTCGCAGGCAGGCAGACGCTTGCCCGCTGCTGTTTCCTCTCCGATCTCAACACTGATACTCACAAACCATTTTCCCGTCGGGGTGCGTTTCACGATGGCTGTTTTTGGGGTACCGTTGATGATTCGGTGCATGACCATCTTGACATGCCCTAATTTGGCGAGCACCAACGCTCCCTTGTTCTTCTCGTTGCCTGGGAGTACGTCAAAACTATTCTGGTACTGTTTGAAGGTCAGGGAATCATAACGGAAACGCGATTTAAAGCGGGGATAGCCTAGTTTCTGCCCTTCCTCGATGCGCCGGAAGAAATCAGCAAAGGCGCGATCTACTCGTTTGACCGCATCCTGAAGCACTTGAGCAGGTACCTCACCCAATTCGGGGCGCACCTCTTTGCATTCCGGCAATTCGGCACATTGATGAGCATAGGAAAGCGAGATGCCTGCCATGCGATAGGCACTTTTGCGCTCATCGAGCGCGGCATTGTAGGTTTCACAACACAACCACAGCCACCTCTCCAGGATGGTGATTTGCTTGCTTGTCGGATAGATGCGAAACTGATACGTTTTTCTCGGTTTCTGTTTTTTCGTTTCTGTTTTGGGCTTTTTGCGGTGCTGCTTTTTAGACATGCTTTTGCTGCTCAATGTACTGCTTGATGAGGGAAAGGGGCGCGCCCCCAGTGGTCGCACAAAAATACGAGTTCGTCCACAACGTCGGCAACTTCCGTTTCAGCACGGGAAATTCCTGGCGCAAGAGCCGGGAAGACCGTCCTTTGACCACCTTCATCAGCCGATGGATGCCGAACTGCGGATCGACACTTACCAACAGATGAACATGGTCGGGCATGACTTCGAGTTCTTCAATCTCGGCGTCGTGTTCTTCGCAGACTTCGCCAATGATCTGTTTCAGCCGCTCATCAATAGGCGGCACAAGCACCTTCCTCCGGTATTTGGGACACCAGACCACATGATAGTGACAGGCATAGCACACGTTCCGGTTGCTCTTGTAGGATGGGTCATCCATAAAACCAATATACAGCATCGCGCTATCTATGTCAAGAGCGTTTGTTCCAGAATGTTTCCCCGCGCCCGAAAGCCCCTGTGATTCATCCATGGGGATGAATCACAGGGGCTTTCGGGCGCGGATGCTGGTAAATATAAGTTAACCTAAATTTCTAGCGGGGCATACGCCCCGCTAGAAATTTTAGGTTAACTTATATTCCTCTACTTCTCTAGCGTACTCTTGCTGTTCCTTTCTCCATCATAGGATAGCAGGATGCGCTTGCCTTCATAGAGTGTTTCCAGGTGGACGGGGCGGCCCCACATAGTGTAAACATGCTGGAGGGTCTTTTCAGCATAGATCAGGTCAAGTTCCTGGCCCTCAAAGAGATGTTTGATATAGAGTTCACGGTTGCCGCGATAGTCGCCATTCTCTACAACCAGGTAGGGATAACCGAAGTTGGTCATGCTCGCAACAATGCCATCACGCACCTTTTCCCAGTTCTTCTCGGCGATGACCCACTCGTCACCTTCTTTCTTGTAGATATACAGATCGAGGTCTTTAATCAAATCTTCGGTCAGGTAGTTGCGCAGGAATGAGACATCGTTCTCCATCTCGCGCACCTCGAAGATCTTTTGACGCCCCCTCCCTGGTTTGCGCCCAAATTTCTCCTGTTCCTCCGTCGTCGGACTATCCCAACGTTGCTCGATATCCTCCAACATCTTAAAACCCAGATAATAGGGGTTGAGCGAAGTTGGTGAAGGCGAGAGAACACTTGAGTGCAACTGCGCAAACTCGATTGTCTCAGAGTCGGAGATGACGCCGCGATCACCTAATTCGCGCATGATACGCGAGTGCCAGAGGCTATTGTGATGTAGCATGCCGTTGGCAACATAGCGATGCGAACGATCCACCGTGATATCATACACATCAGCCACGCCATGTTCGATGCTAACGACCTCATCTGTTGGGTCTTCCCTGAGGAACCACTTATGGCTGGCTATATACTGGTTCAAGCACTGTTGCTTACGAGCAAGGCCAAAGCCGATTTCCTCAGCAAACACGCGCGCCGATGAACTCTTAATCCTCACATTAGGGCCATAACGACGGCTGAGAATACCATAATTCAAGAGTAATATCTGGAGGGTCTGAGCAATATCATCACTGAAGGTAGATAGAATCACACCTTCTTTGGCTGATGCACAACCATCACAATCAAAGTATGCCCGCAAGAATGCGCTTACCACAGGTTTAGGAGAACGTAGGATGACATCGGGTATACGCTTCTTTGGAGCTTTCGCTCGCAGGTCAATGCCTAGCGATTGCAGGAGATCGAGCACATTCGCTGAATAGAAGACCACTCGCCAGCGGCCACCTTCACCGTTGAGAGTTCTCGCATCCCAGAAAGGCACAGCTTCAATAGCAAACAGTTCTGTGACAAGCTGGGCATAACGGTCGGCCAACTCACGATCACCACTTGTAAAGCCGATGGCCTGCTTGGAAATGTGGATATTCCCATCACCAACGAGATAACCAAGGAATTCGGCACATGCCTCGGTAACATGCGTTGGGCAAACAAGAGGTAGGCGATGAGTATATATTGGTTTACCGCTATTGCCAAACCGGTAGCCCGTACTTTGGACGGCAGAAGCAATACGGTCAGCCGCGAAAGAAGTCTTGCGACCCAGCGAACGATATACCGTATGTACACCTACACCCGCGGCTAACGCGACATCTTTTACGGTCGGGGCAACTACCTGCACAGGTTTAGCAATGGATACGAGTTGCTCAGGCCATACATTTTCGCCCACACTCAATGGGATACTCTGTCCAACCTTCACATCTTTCAGCGCAAGCCATTGATCTGGGCCAATGCTCAGTTTGTGCTCCTCTGCGCCTTCCAGTACGAGACCACGCCGGGTACGCAAGCGGATGGTAGGCGCATTATGGCGCACGTGCCGATCTGTAATTTTGTCTTGCACACCATCGCCACTACTTACTGTAACAGCTTCACCGCGAGCAAGCATTTTGTGCAAGGCATCATAACGTACAAAGCCATATTCAGTGAGTACGAGACTCTCTCCAACGAGGCATGCCCACCCCTCATTCATGACCTTTGTTTGCATCTGTGGCACGAAGTAGAGCATTTCGCTACGTACGATCTCGATGATATCGCGCTGCCATGGTTGCAGGTTTGGTGAGTAGCGAATCAGGAAGAGCAAGAGATCTTTCTCGGGCTTTTCTGGAAAGCGGAGTGGTCTCCCAGCTTTCTTCTCGCGTTCTTCCGCAGCCTGCTTCTCTTTTCTATCCAGGCCCCACAGGTCATCATACTCGCTGGTACGTTCTAAAGGCTTCGCATCCTCTTTTTTCCCGGGTTCATCACTGCGCAGCAGCAAGTTATAATCAACATGTTCTTGAATAGAGAGAGCAGCATCCAGGAAACGCTCGACTTCAGCTTTGCCGTGATCGAACTCGTACTTGGCAATGCGCTCGGCATGAATGCTCACCTTATCGATCATACGCCGCGAAGTATGCTGGAAGTACGCATTGTTTTTGAAAAAGTCGGTATGGCCGAAGACGTGGGCAGCAACAAAGGTATTCTGAAGTAGATTATTCATCTCCATCAGGAAGGCATAGCTTGGATTGGTGTTGACCACCATCTCGTAGATTTTGCTCAAGCCGAAGTCATACTGCATCTTTTGCCGATAGTAGGATTTACCATGCGTCCAGTGGCTAAAGCGGCCGGGCAAACCATACGAGGCAAATTCGTACATGATGCTGGCAGGCACCAGTTCAAAGTGCGTGGGGAAGGGATCAAGCCCAAACTTGCTGGCCTCCTCCCAGGCACAATCTATCGAATCACGTAAACGTTCAATATCACTATCAACCATCAGAGGCTCCTTACATAGGGGTGCCTGAGTGTGGATCTAAGGGACACCCGACCGGGGACGGCCACAAAAGCAATCCCCTCCATTAACTCGTTGGAACAGTGTCGCGCAGGGCAAAGAATTTGCGGAGCGCAGGATAGACCTCTTTCTTATCCGAGATGGTGACGGCAGTAAACTTCTTATCGTTAATCTTGTTGTAGGCGCCCATCAAGGTGCTGGGCGAGCGGTAGTGGCCTTCGCGAATTTCGCCATAGCCAAAGATGTTACACTGTTCCATTAATTTAGTGACCAGCTGAACGCAGCGATCATTGTCCCAGGGCAGATTATCTCCATCAGAGAAATGGAAGGGATAGATGTTCCAATCGTCCGGATTGTAACGCTCTTTGATGATCTGCAAGGCCAGTTCATAAGCAGATGAAACCTGGGTACCGCCGCTCTCACCTTTGTGGAAGAACTCTTCCTCGGTGACCTCTTTCGCTTCGGTATGGTGGCTGATGAAAACGATCTGTACATTGTTGTACTTTGTACGCAGGAAGCGCACCATCCAGAAGTAGAAGCTGCGGGCAATATATTTCTCGAATTCACCCATTGAACCCGACACATCCATCATGCTGATTACCACAGCATTGGACTGGTAGCGAATGGTCGGTTCCCAGACCTTAAAGCGCAGGTCTTCTGATTTGATATTCTGGAACTTGGCCTCACCCTTGGCGGCGTTGCGCTTCATGTTCTCCAAAATCGTACGCTTCTTGTCCAGGTTGGTCATGGGACCTTTTTTACGTACATCAGTGAAGCGCACAGCCTCGGTCTGGAGTTCCTGCTGGCGTTTCTGTTCAAGATTTGGTAGGCCAAGATCTTCAAAGATCATAGCGGCCAATTCTTCCATGGAGATTTCTGCTTCGTAGTAGTCCTGGCCAGCCTCTTTACCTGCCTCACCCTTCTTGCCCTTGCCAGGCCGGGGTTCTTGAGCTACCACATCACCAACTTTACTTTTACCGTTGCCTTGACCGGAATGTTGTTGGCGGCCTGGATCATAACGGAAACGATACTCGTCGAGGGAGCGAATGGGAACACGAACTCTCTTGGTGCCATCTGACAGGATTATGCTCTCTTCACTGACGATTTCACCCAGGTTTTTCTTGATCGCTTCGCGAATCTTCTCTTTGTGACGTTCCTGGTCGATCTGCCCCTTGCGGTGCAATGACCAATCATGCTGAGAGACAGACATAGAGCGACTCCTTTGTTATCACAATGCAGGAACGTAATAATGTACCTTGACAGATTAATCTGTATAGCCTGATTCATTTGTCAAAGTACATTAATTCGCCCTACATTATTATCATTACCGGTTGAGCAAACTTCCTGTATAGCGAAGAATTTCGTTAGCGCACACATGGCAGTAGCCGTGTTCCGACATGAGGCGGTTAACGACTTCATTGATTTTGCGCAACTGGTCCTTGTCTGGTGTACGTGTTGACGTGGTAATCTTCACGACGTCACGCAGGTCAGCAAAGAGTTTCTTCTCAATAGCCTCTTTCAAGCGCTCATGACTGGTATAGTCAAAGGTTAATCCCTTGCGGGCCAGCGATGAGATACGAATGAGAATTTCTTCGCGGAAGGTGCGCTTGGCATTCTCGGTGATGCCAATTTGCTCTTCAATGGAGCGCATCAATTGTTCGTCAGGCTCCATCTCCTCATCGGTGATGGGGTCACGCATCTTCGTTTTATTGCAATACGCTTCAACGTTATCAAGGTAGTTATTTAAGAGGGTACGCGCCGACTCTTCGTAGGAGTAGACAAAGGCGCGCTGCACTTCTTTGACGGCCATCAAATCGTATTCTTTACGCGCTTCGCTGATGAAGTTCAAGTAGTGTTCGCGCTCTTCGCGCGAGATGCTCGTATGCTGATCGAGTCCATCGCGCAGGGCTCGCAGGGCATCAATAGGATTGATACAGGTGACATTCTGCTTGATAAGCGCATTCGAGAGACGGTTGATGACATAGCGCGGCGAGATACCATCCATGCCTTCGCGCACCGCTTCTTCCTGTAGCTCCTTGATATCTTTCTGCTTGAAATCTTCGATATCTTCACCATCATAGAGGCGCATTTTCTTCATCAAGCTCATGCCGGCTTTCTTTGACTGCTCCAGGCGAGTCAGAACAGCAAATATGCTGGCAGTGCGTAATGTATAAGGAGCAATATGGACATTCTGCAAGGCGCTCTGCTTGAGGAGCTTCTCGTAGATCTTAATTTCATCGGAGACGCGCAAGTTGTAAGGAACCTTGGCCAGAATGATACGGTCCTGCAAAGCTTCCGACTTCTTGTTACCCACAAAGGACTGGTACTCATGCTCATTAGTATGACTGACAACCACTTCATCGGCGTAGATCATGCTAAAGCGCCCCGTTTTGATGTTTTGTTCCTGGCTGAGTGTGAGCAGCACATAGAGGAACTTTTCATCCGTTTTGAGCATTTCAACAAATTCCATGATGCCGCGGTTGGCAATATTGAGTTCGCCATCGAAGCGATAGGCGCGCGGGTCACTTTCAACGCCAACTTCACCAATGGTAGAGAGGTCAATGCCTCCCACCAGCTCGCTGATATCCTGGCTTTTAGGATCTGAAGGGGTAAATGTTCCTACGCCAATACGATACTTTTCGCTAAAAGTAATACGCTTGACGGGTACAGCTTCAATCCGTCCTTGATAATGATTGTCGACCATATAGCGGCAATGAGGGCACAAGTCACCTTCAATATAAAGACCAAACTCTTTCTCGACATCTGGCCGCAGATCATTGGGGATGAGATGGAGAGGCTCTTCATGCATCGGGCAGTCTTTAATAGCGTAGATGGCACCCTCTTCAGTGCGACTATAGATCTCCAAGCCGCGCTTAATAAGGTACACAATCGTGGATTTACCACCACCGACGGGACCCATTAAGAGAAGCACTCGTTTGCGCACTTCCAGGCGTTGAGCAGCCGAGTGGAAGTAATCGACAATCTGCTGGAGCGGCTTTTCGATTCCGAATATTTCCTGGTTAAAAAATTTATAATGTTGTTCGCCTGTACGGGTTGTTTCAACCCCTGCATCCATAATCATATGGTAGATGCGCTCATGGGAAAGGCGGCTTACTTCAGGCGTTTTTGATGCTAACTCGAAGTACTGGGCGAAAGTGCCTTCCCACGAAAGTCCTCGCTCACGGTCGCGATATTCTTCTAACCGTTTCACCAGGTCCATATGGTTACCCTCTCTCTGTTATGTGCTGCTCAACCACCTGTGAAATGATGCTTCAACAAGGGAGATAAAACAGCGGGAAAACGCACTATATGATCGGGCTATATATTTAATGACGAATATGTGAAGCTTATGGCTTCATACTTGTATAGCTTCGCACGAACGCTTAAGATAGATACATGAGTCCAAAAAGGCTGGACTCTTTACTCGGAAACCGAGGGAAAGAACCAGCCCATTCCTACGTTGCTGAGGGTGTCTCGTTTTTAAATTGTGTGATGCACCGTCTTGATGCTCCTGCAATGTTTCAATCAGTCCTTTCAGTATCAATTCGTTTCATCCGAGATGCGAAACGAGCCACCCGATACCTCCCCAGAACGACGTCATCCACTACAAACCCACGTCTTCGTGACAAAGCTAAGCTTAAAACATTGCTGGTAATGTTAGCATACCGTACAGATAAGCACATGTCAAGAGTTGGACCATGCTTATTGGATATATGGTGTGAAGACACTGTGAAGATGGATTCTTCGTCTTACAAGGCCTTACTATCGGCTAGAGTAAGAATAGCGGGCGTACCCACACTCGCGCCGAGCACACGCGCAGCACTACCATTACGCACAGCAATACCTACAAAGCCAGAACTATCTGCAAAGATAAAAGGTCGGCTACCCTCCTCACCCTGAGCAAAGAAGCGTCTGCGTTGATCTACAACAGCTTGAGAAGCGGGGAAATCCACGCGTGCGCTGGGACTATCGAACAACATG
>Ga0209647_1001802_pt1 | contig 17772 bp, 22 predicted proteins | sample GraSoi_2013_60cm_FD_185827 | JGI IMG/M metagenome (GOLD analysis project Ga0209647, IMG submission 185827) | Grasslands soil microbial communities from the Angelo Coastal Reserve, California, USA - Sample 9_17_2013_60cm (SPAdes) (version 2) | ecosystem: Environmental > Terrestrial > Soil >...
AGGTAGACCTTGCCCTCGAAGAGCCGCTCCATGTCCTTGCGGGCGGCGGTTGCCATCTGCTTCAGGCGCTCGCCCCCGGCGCCCAGCACGATGCCCTTCTGGCTCTCGCGCTCGACCAGGATGGTGGCCTCGATGCGCCGCAGCCGGCCTTCTTCCTTGAAGCTGTCGATCATCACTTCGCAGCGATACGGCAGCTCCTCGCCCAGCGTCGCGAACAGCTTCTCGCGCAAGAGCTCCGAGGCGAAGAAGCGCTCGTCGCGGTCGGTGAGCTGGTCTTCCGGGTAGGCCGCCGGCCCCTCCGGCAGCAGCTCGGTCACCACGCGCAGCAGCTCGGGCAGGTTGCGGCCGGTGCGCGCGCTCACCGGGACGACGGCGGCGAAGTCGCGGGTTTTTGCCAGGCGGTCGAGAAACGGGATCAGCTCGGAGGCTCGCTTGACGAGATCCACCATGTTCGCCACGGCGATGACCTTCTGGCCCGCCGGAATGCGCTCGAGCGCGGCGTGGTCCTCGGCGCCGAAGCGCCCGGCTTCCACCACGAACAGCACCACGTCGGCCTGGCTCGCCGCCTCGCCGACGCGGCGGTTGAGTGCCTTGTGCAGCACGTTCTTCAGGCGCGGCGGATTGCCGGGCGCATCGATGAAGATGTACTGGCAGGCCGGCCGCGTGAGGATCCCGGTGACGAGGTGGCGCGTGGTCTGGGGACGCGCCGAAACGATCGACAGCTTTTCGCCCACCAGGCGGTTGAGCAGGCTCGACTTGCCGGTGTTCGGGCGTCCGACCATTGCAACGGTGCCGCAGCGATGGCTCATGGTTCGCTCAGACGGGAGAGCAGCGCCCGAGCGGCATCCTGCTCGGCCTTCTGGCGCGAGCTGCCGCTGCCCTTGGCGCTCATGCCGAGCTCGTCGACCGCGCACTCGACCTCGAAGGACTGGCGGTGCGCGGCGCCCTGCACCGAGACCACGCGGTAGACCGGCAGCGCACGGTGTGCCGCCTGCAGCCTCTCCTGCAGCTCGGTCTTGGCGTCCTTGGCTGCGCGGTCGGCATCGAGGCCCTCGAGGCGCGCACCGAACGCCGCCAGCACCGCCTTGCGCGTGGCGTCGTAGCCGCCGTCGATCAACACGGCGCCGAACACCGCTTCCAGCGCGTCGGCGAGGATCGAGGGGCGCGGCTCGGCGCTGGAGGCAAGCTCGCCTTCGCCCAGCCGGACGATTTCGGCCAGGCCGAGCTCGCGCGCCAGCTCCGCGAGTGCCTCCTCGCGCACCAGGCTCGCGCGGAGGCGCGTGAGCTTGCCTTCGGAGAGCTGCGGGAAGCGCTCGTAGAGCTCGGCGGCCACGGCGCAGCCGAGCACGCCGTCGCCGAGGAATTCCAGCCGCTCGTTGTGCTGCGCGCCGTAGCTGCGGTGCGTCAGCGCCTGCTCGAGGAGCTCGGGCCGGGCGAAGCGGTGGCCGAGTCTTTTCTCGAAAGACGCCGCCCGGGAAGCGATCTACTGGCCTCCGCTGCGGGCCACGTAGTCGATGTAGAGCCCGACGTTCTTGAAGAGCGGCACTTCCTTGCGGTAGGCGAAGCCGACCACGATGCCGCTGGCATCCTTGCTGATCTCGAGATCGGCCGGCTTGACCGAGTTGATGTCGTCGATCGTGGCGCGGTTCTCGAAGGCGCGGCGCAGCTCGGCCGGCGTGCCGTTCGGCCTCTCGCGCGCCACGGCTTCGATGGCGTTCTTGGCCGCGCGGTACTCGAGGAACGACGGGATCACCTTCATGCCGAAGAGCGCGATCACCGCCAAGAGGACGAGGATCATGATCAGTGCCATGATGCTGACGCCGGATTGCGTGTTGCGCATGGTGTTGCCTCCCTTAGCCACGCGACGATTCAGCGAAACGCTCCGAAGCGGCCGAGCTCGTTCAGGTTCAGCCAGATGAAGAAGGCCTTGCCGACGATGTTCTGATCCGGGACGAAGCCCCAGACACGGCTGTCGCTCGAATTGTCGCGGTTGTCGCCCATCACGAAATAATGGCCCTGCGGTACGGTACATGCGAGGCCATTGCTATTGTAGGTGCAATTGCCGGCGGCGGCGCGCGTCGGCATTACCGCGGCCGGCGCGTCGTCCTCGAGCAGGATCTCGTGCTCCACCGCGCCCAGCGTCTCGATGTAGCGGCGCGAGAACTGCATGCGCTCGCGCGAAAGGTAGTCGTCGACCTGGCGCACCGGCACCTCCTGGCCGTTGATCGTCAGGCGCTTGTTGCGGTACTCGAGGCGGTCGCCCGGCAGGCCGACCACGCGCTTGATGTAGTCGAGCGACGGGTCCTCGGGATAGCGGAACACCATCACGTCGCCGCGCTGCGGGTCGCCGAGCTGCACGATCTTCCTGTTGGCGACCGGCAGTCGAATGCCGTAGGTGAACTTGTTCACGAGTATGAAATCGCCGACCAGCAGCGTCGGCACCATCGAGGAGGACGGGATCTTGAACGGCTCGACCAGGAACGAGCGCAGCAGGAACACGATCAGGATCACCGGGAAGAAGCTGACCGAGTACTCGATCCACCACGGCTGCTTGAGCAGCCGCGCGCGCTGCGCCTCGCGGATGCGCGTGCGCTGCTCTTCGGGCTCGTTGCGCAGCTCTGCGTCCAGCCGGGACAGGGCGGCCGCGGCGCTGGCTTCGCGCCGCCGGCGCAGCGCCATGCCCTCGACGCCCCACACCAGGCCGGTGACGATCAGCAGAATCAGAAGGAACAGCGCGAAGTTCAACCTTCACCCCGTTGCAGCACCGCGAGGAATGCCTCCTGCGGGATCTCGACCGAGCCGACCTGCTTCATGCGCTTCTTCCCTTCTTTCTGTTTTTCGAGCAGCTTGCGCTTGCGCGAGACGTCGCCGCCGTAGCATTTTGCCAGCACGTTCTTGCGCAGGGCTTTCACGTTCTCGCGCGCGATGATGTGGCCGCCGATCGCCGCCTGCACCGCGACGTCGAACATCTGCCGCGGGATCAGTCCGCGCAGGCGCTCGACCAGCTCGCGGCCGCGGCGCTGCGCGGTCTCGCGGTGCACCATGCTGGAGAGCGCGTCGACGCGCTCGCCGTTCACCAGGATGTCCAGGCGCACCATGTCGGCGGCGCGGTACTCCTTGAATTCGTAGTCGAGCGAGCCGTAGCCGCGCGTCATCGACTTCAGGCGGTCGAAGAAATCCATCACCACTTCGCTCAGCGGCAGGTCGTAGGAGATGACGACGTGGCGCGCAGAGTAGTGCAGGTTGGTCTGCGTGCCGCGCTTTTGCGTGCACAGCGTGATCACCGGGCCGACGTATTCCTGCGGCACGAAGATCTTGCTGGCGATGATCGGCTCGCGGATCTCCTCGATCAGCGTGGGATCGGGCAGCCGGGCCGGGTTCGACACCTGCTCGACCGTGCCGTCGCGCAGCTTCACCTGATAGATCACCGACGGCGCGGTGGTGATGAGATGCATGCCGTATTCGCGCTCCAGGCGCTCCTGCACGATGTCCATGTGCAGCAGGCCGAGGAAGCCGCAGCGAAAACCGAAGCCGAGCGCCTGCGAGGTCTCGGGCTCGTAGTGGAACGAGGCGTCGTTGAGATGCAGCTTCTCCATCGCCTCGCGCAGCGCCTCGTACTCGTTGGCCTCCACCGGGTACAGGCCGGCGAACACCTGCGGCTTGACTTCCTTGAAGCCGGGCAGCGGCTGCGCCGCCGGCTTGTCGGCGTGCGTGAGGGTGTCGCCGACTTTCGCCGCGCGCAGCTCCTTGATCCCGGCGGTGACGTAGCCGACCTCTCCCGCCACCAGCTCGTCCTTGGACTTCGCCTTCGGCGTGAAGATGCCGAGCTGCTCGCAAAGATACGAGCCGCCGGTGCTCATCAGCTGGATGCGCTCCTTCGGCTTGAGCGTGCCCTCGACGACGCGCACCAGCATCACCACGCCGACGTAGTTGTCGAACCAGGAGTCGATGATCAGCGCCTGCAGCTTGCCGGTGGGACGGCCGCTCGGCGGCGGCACGCGACGGATCACCGCTTCCAGGATGTCGGGCACGTTCTCGCCGGTCTTGGCGCTGGCGCGGATCGCGTTCTTGGCATCGATGCCGATGACGTCCTCGATCTCCTGGATCGCCTTGTCCGGATCGGCCGAGGGCAGGTCGATCTTGTTCAGCACCGGAATCACCTCTACACCCTGCTCGATCGCGGTGTAGCAGTTCGCCACCGTCTGCGCCTCGACCCCCTGCGAGGCGTCGACCACCAGCACCGCGCCCTCGCAGGCGGCGAGCGAGCGGCTCACCTCGTAGGAGAAATCGACGTGGCCGGGCGTGTCGATCAGGTTGAGGAGGTAGGTCTCGCCGCCCTTCGAGTGGTATTCGAGCGCCGCGGTCTGCGCCTTGATGGTGATGCCGCGCTCGCGCTCGAGCTCCATCGAGTCGAGCACCTGCTCGGCCATCTCGCGATCGGCGAGGCCGCCGCACATCTGGATGAAGCGATCGGCGAGCGTCGACTTGCCATGGTCGATATGGGCGATGATGGAGAAGTTGCGGATGTGGCTCTGGTCCATATAACGAAAGAGGGTGCCGCCTGTGGGGGCACCCTCCTCGGGGCGCTATTTTATTGGATTCTCTCGAGCACCGCCGGGTCGAGTCGCCCGTGGCACAGCTCGTTGCCGGCGCCATCGGTGAGCACCGGCACGCGATCACCGTACCTTGCCCTCAGCGAAGCGTCGGCGTCGACGTCGAGCTCTTCGAACTTCACGCCGAAGGCGCGCAGCGCGCGCGCCATCAGCTCGCAGAGGTGGCAGCCGGCGCGGCCGTAGAGCCTAGCCTTTGTCAGTCAACCCCGAGATGGTGACGAACGCCATCGTCTCGCCGCGCTTCACCTGCAGCGTGATGACCGCGTTCTTGTCGAGGCTGGAAAGCAGCTTGTTGAACTGCTCGACCGACTTGAGCTCCGTCTGCTGGCCCTTGTGCGCCAGCATGAGCAGCACGTCGCCCTTGCGCACGTCCGAGGCTCGCGCATCGGGCTTCACCTCGGTGACCACCAGGCCGCCCGCCAGCTTCATGTCCTTCTTCTGATCGGCGGACAGCTCGGCCACGACGATGCCCAGGCGGTTGGCAGGCTGCACTTCGGCCGGCTTCTGCGGCCGCGGCTTGTCGGCGGAGGCGACGCGGTCTTCCTGCAGCTCGCCCACGGTGAGCGTGATCTTCTTGGCCGCGCCCTTGCGCCACACCTCGACCGTCGAGTTCGAGCCCGGTCGCGTCGAGCCGACGATGCGCGGCAGGTCGCTCGAGGCGTCCACCGCCTTGCCGTCGAAGGAAAGGATGATGTCGGTGGGCTCGATGCCCGCCTTGTCGGCCGGGCTGCCCTTCTCCACCGAATTCACCAGCGCGCCGCGCGGCTTGTCGACGCCGAAGGAGGTGGCGAGATCGCGCGTCACTTCCTGGATCACCACGCCGATGCGGCCGCGTGCCACGCGGCCTTTCTCTTTCAGCTGTTTCTGGACGTCGAGGGCGACGTCAGCCGGGATGGCAAACGACAGCCCCATGAAGCCGCCGGTGCGGCTGTAGATCTGGGAATTGATGCCGACCACCTCGCCGCGCATGTTGAACAGCGGCCCGCCCGAGTTGCCCGGATTGATGGCGACGTCGGTCTGGATGAAGGGCACGAAATTCTCCTGCGGCAGCGAGCGGCCCTTTGCGCTGACGATGCCGGCGGTGACGGTGTTCTCGAAGCCGAACGGCGAGCCGATCGCGACGACCCATTCGCCGACCTTGAGCTTGGTCGCATCGCCGAAGCGCACCGCCGGCAGGCCGGTGGCGTCGATCTTGATCAGCGCGATGTCGGTACGCTTGTCGGCGCCGATCACCTTGGCCTTGAACTCGCGCTTGTCGGTGAACTTCACCGTGATCTCGTCGGCGCCTTCGACCACGTGCGCGTTGGTGAGCACGTAGCCGTCCTGGCTGATGATGAAGCCCGAGCCGAGCGAGCGGCTCTCGGAGCGCGGCGCCGGCCCCTGTCCCTGTCCCGGCCCGGGCTGCCCCGGCCCCGGCTGGCGCGGGATGAAGCGGCGGAAGAATTCCAGCACCTCTTCGTCCTCCATGCCGGGGACCTGCGGCAGCGCGCCGGTGGTGCGGCGCACCGCCTGCGTCGTGCTGATGTTGACCACGGCGTTGCCCTGCTCCTCCACAAGGCGCGTGAAATCGGGAAGCTCGCGCTGTGCCTGTGCGGCAAGGCAGAAGGCCGCAAGCCACAGAGCGGCCAGGGCTCTCATCGTTCTCATCTACTGTCTCCTAGAGTGTTCTTATGGACGACGATACTCAACTGCGTTGGCGATGCGCTGCACGCTCGCCGCGGGCGCCTCGCCCACGACGGTCACCATATGGTTCGCCACCTCGCGCGTGTAGATGTGGATCGCGCCGAGGCTCGCCAGGCCGGTGCGCGCCGGGTCGCGGCGCGCCTGCAAGGGCTCGATGAACACCGAGACCGCGGCGAGGCCGTCGGAATAGACCAGCTGGCCCACCGGCTTCGATTCGCCCATGCGGCGCGTGAGCTCCACCACTTTCTGGAAACCGGGCAGCTCGGACGAGAGGCTCCAGCCGGCGAGCCGCGTCGGGGCGGCTTCGGCGTCCTCGACGCGGAAGCCGGACGCCGCATGACGCGACTTGACCATCTCCGGGGTGACGCGGCCGATGGCGAGCTGCGTGAACATGAACTGCTCGATCTGGTTGCCCGCCGAATCGACGGTGACCGCGCGCACCAGCATGCCGCTCGCGGTGTCGGCATAAAGGCGATAGCCGTAGCGCAGGTTGTCCTTCGGCGTCAGCACCACCGCCTTGCATTCGAAGCCGCCGATGCGGCGCGTCTCGCCGAGGGCGATGTCGTAGTGCTGGGCGAGCGCGCTCAACTTCTCGGGCAGCAGCGCCGGGAAGCTGCGATCGGGCGTGCGGCGCTCGAGCTTGACGACTTTGCTCTCCGGCAGATAGCAGCGCACCGTGTCGCGCGTGCGCACCAGCTCGCGCGGCATGCCGTCGAGCACCTCGAGGCGCTCGGTGTCCGCGCTCGCAAGGCGCGTGATGCGTGAAGTCTCGCTGCGCCCGCCGTGCTGGTAAACGAAGGTGCCGGTGTACGAAAGATTGCGCGTCGCTTCCTGGATCTTGCGCAACCAGGCGAGGCTTTCGGGGGATTGCGCCTGCGCTGCACCTGCGACCAGGCACAGGAGCGCTGCAATCCGCCAGGCCCTCATTTACCCCTCACTTGCCGATCTCGTCGGACACCGTGCGCACGTAAGGCGCCATGCCCTGCAGCGAGACGCGCGGCGAGAAGCCCTGGTGGGCGAGCAGATAGTCGTTCGCTGCGCTCGGCAACGGCACGTTGACCGCCTGCACGAGCGCTGCCGGGACGGGTGCCTGCGCTATCGGCTGGGGTGCTTGCGGCTGCGGCGCAAAGGCGAGCCAGCCGACCAGCGCCACCGCGGCCAGGCTTGCCGCCGCGGCAAAGGCGAATCGTTGTACCGGTGTGCGCCCGGGAAGGCTGGCAGGCGCAAGCACGGTCGGCTCGGCGGCGAGGCGCTCGCTGAAGCGCGCCATGAAGCCTTCGGAAAACGCGCGCGTGTCGCGCATGCCGTCGCTGATCAGGTGATAGACGCGCCAGGCTTCGGTGGCCTCGCCTGCGCGGCCCAGCCCGCCGATCGCTTCCGCCGCGGCGCGCTGGTCGAGCTCGCCGTCCATCAATGCCGAGATCTTCTCTTTCATGCCCCTACCACCTCTTATCTTTGCCCGTGTCCAGCAACGGGCGCAGCTGCTCTGCGATCGCCTCGCGTGCGCGGAAAATCCGCGAACGCACCGTGCCGATCGGGCAATCCATGACTTTCGCGATGTCCTCGTAGCTCATGCCCTCGATCTCGCGCAGCTGGATCGCCGTTCTCAACTCCTCGGGCAGCTTCTCGATCGTGGCGTTCACCGTCTCCGCGATCTCGTTGGACAGCAACAGGCTCTCCGGCGTGTTGATGTCGCGCAGCTGCTCGCCCTCTTCGAAGCCTTCCGCCTCTTCGGCCTCTACCTCGGTCGAGGTCGGCGCCCGCCGACCCATGGCCATGAGATAGTTCTTGGCCGTATTAATTCCAATCCGGTACAGCCACGTATAGAAGGCGCTGTCGCCACGGAATGCGGGGAGTGCGCGGTAGGCCTTGATGAACGCTTCCTGCGTCACATCTTCGACCTCGGCCGGGTCGCGGATGAAGCGCGACAACAAGCGACCAAGCTTGCGCTGGTACTTCTCTACAAGCAGCTCGAAAGCTCGCTTGTCGCCACGCTGAGCCCGCTCGACCAGCTGGCGGTCGATCTCGCGGTCAGACATCGCGTGGCAAGGGCTCCCCACCCCCGGACGAAATCGTCCGTTCGCAACGTCTATGTGCCATAGACGCGCGCCCTGTGAAATAGTTCTTGCCGTCCATCGGCGCTTACCGGGCGATTAGTTGTTTCGCCGCCACGCCAGGCAGCCGATTCCAGAGCGCCCATAGACGCAGCCGCCGGAACTCTTCCCGACCGAGCATGTCGGCGGTGACGAGCAACGTGCGGCTGAGCGGACGCCCGAGCGGTAGTGCGACGACATAGCGCGTGACATAGCGGCGCCCAGCGACCTCGGCCGCCAACCTTTCGCCGCTCGCAAGCTCGAACACCGGCGGCGCCGCGCCGAGCTCGATCGCGCGCACCGAAGCTCCCGATCTCAGCAGTGCCCGGCCCCATGCGGCCGCTGCGCCGAGCGCCAAGAGCGCGGCGGCGAGCAATGCTCCGGTCCAGCCGGGCAGGACGGTATAGACCGAGGCCGCAGCCGCAAGGTGGGTGAGGACGATGCCGGCGGCGAGCCAGCGCGACGGCGCAAGCTCGAGGCGCAAGACAGCACTCAAATGCGCGCCAGGACGAGGGTCCCGTTGGTGCCGCCGAAGCCGAACGAATTGGAGAGCGCGATGCGAATCGGCATGCGCCGGGCTTCGTTGGGCACGTAGTCGAGGTCGCAGGCCGGATCGGGCGTGCGCAGGTTGATGGTGGGGGGCGAGACCTGGTCGCGCAGCGCAAGCGCGCTAAACACCGCTTCGACGCCGCCGGCCGCGCCGAGCAGGTGCCCGGTCATCGACTTGGTCGAATTCACCGCCACGCGCGACGCGTTCGCGCCGAGCAGGCGCTTGACGGCAATGGTCTCGGCGACATCGCCAAGCGGGGTCGAGGTGCCGTGGGCATTGATGTAGTCGATGGTCGAGGCGTCGAGCGCGGCGTCCTTGAGCGCGTTGCGCATGGCGCGGAAGCCGCCGTCGCCGTCCGCGGGCGGCGCGGTCATGTGGAAGGCGTCCGCCGAGGCGCCATAACCGACCACTTCGCAGTAGATGCGCGCGCCGCGCGCCTTGGCGTGCTCGTACTCCTCGAGCACCACCGCGCCGGCGCCCTCGCCGAGGACGAAGCCGTCGCGCTCCTTGTCCCAGGGCCGGCTGGCGCTCGCCGGATCGTCGTTGCGGGTCGACAGCGCGCGCGCCGAGGCGAAGCCGCCGATGGCGAGCTCGGTGACCACCGCCTCGGCGCCGCCGGCGATCATCACGTCGGCCTCGCCGTAGCGGATCGACTTCGACGCCTCGCCGATGCAGTGCGTAGAGGTGGTGCAGGCCGTCACCATCGCGAGGTTCGGTCCCTTGGCGCCGACTTCGATCGACAGCAGGCCGGCGATCATGTTGATGATGGTGCCGGGGATGAAGAACGGCGAGATGCGCCGCGGCCCGTTCTTGTCGAGCTCCTCCTTGGTGTGCTCGATCATCGGCAGGCCGCCGATGCCCGAGCCGAAATTGACGCCGATCTGCTCGGCGTTCTGCTCGGTGACCGTGAGCCCGCAGTCGCGCCAGGCCTGCAGCCCCGCTGCCATGCCGTAGTGGATAAAGAGATCCATGCGCCGCGCCTCCTTCGGCGACATGTACGGCGCGACGTCAAAGCGCTTCACCTCGCCGGCGATCTGGCTCGCCAGGCGAGACGGATCGAAGCGCGTGATGCGCGTGATTCCGGAGGTACCGGCGAGCGCCTTGTCCCAGGCTTCCTGGACGCTGTTACCGAGGGGACAGACGATGCCGAGGCCGGTGACGACGACTCGGCGACGACTCACAGAAGAGGTTACGACTTGGCGTGCGCCTTGATGTAATCGACGGCCTGCTGGACCGTCGTGATCTTCTCGGCTTCCTCGTCGGGAATCTCGGTCTCGAACTCCTCTTCGAGCGCCATCACCAGCTCGACGGTATCGAGCGAATCGGCGCCGAGGTCGTCGACGAACGAGGAATCATTCTTGATCTCGGCCTCGTTCACGCCGAGCTGCTCGGCGATGATTTTCTTGACCGCTTGCTCGATGTTCTCCATTACTGTCCTCCGGAAAGGGGCCGTATTTTACGACATATACATGCCGCCGTTGACGTGCAGCACGGTGCCGGTGACATAACCGCCGGCGGGCGAAGCGAGGTACGCCACCGCGGCGGCGACGTCCGCGGCGGCGCCCAGGCGCCCGAGTGGAATCTGCGCGAGCAGCGCGGTCCTCTGCTCCTCGCTTAATGCCCGTGTCATGTCCGTGTCGATGAATCCCGGCGCCACGCAGTTCACCGTGATGTTGCGGCTGCCGAGCTCGCGCGCGAGCGACTTGGTCATGCCGACCACGCCGGCCTTGGCGGCGGCGTAATTCGCCTGGCCGGCGTTGCCCGACTCGCCGACCACCGAAGTGATGTTGATGATGCGGCCCCAGCGCGCCTTCATCATGCCGCGCATCACCGCGCGCGACAGGCGAAACACCGCGCGCAGGTTGGTCTCGATCACCTCGTCCCAGTCGGCGTCCTTCATGCGCAGCGCCAGATTGTCCCTGGTGATGCCGGCGTTGTTCACGAGTATTGCGATGTCGCCGACCTGCTTCTGCACCTCGTCGATGAACGCGTCCATCTGCGCGGTATCGCGCACGTTCAGCAGCTTGCCGATCCCGGGGACCTTGGCCGCGCCTTCGGCGCTGGTCGATGTCCCGACGACCTTCGCTCCTTGCCGGCCCAGCTCTTCCGCAATGGCGCGGCCGATGCCGCGCGAGGCGCCGGTGACGACCGCGACTTTGCCTTCGAACATCGTCATGCCCCTTTTACGGCTTCAAGCGCCGCTTCGAGCGCCGCGCGATCGTTCAGCGCAAACGACTGCACCTGCGGCGCGATGCGCTTGGTCATGCCGGCGAGCACGCGGCCGGGGCCGCATTCGATGATGTGCGTCGCGCCGCCCTCCACCATCTGGCGGATGGTCTCGACCCAGCGCACCGGCGATGCCGCCTGGCGCACCAGCGCGTCCTTGATGCGCGCCGGGTCGCGCTCTGCCTTCACGTCGACGTTGTTGACCACGGAGAACTGCGGCGCCGCCATGGCGACGCTCTGGATGTGACGTTTCAGGCGATCGGCGGCCGGCTGCATCAGCGTCGAGTGAAACGGCGCGCTCACCGGCAGCGGCATGGCGCGCTTCGCGCCGCGCGCCTTGCATTTCTCGATGGCGCGCTCGACCGCCGCCTTCTCCCCCGCGATCACCACTTGCCCGGGCGCATTGAAGTTGACCGCCTGCACCACACCGCCCTGCATTTCTTCCTCCACCTCCGCGCATGCGGCCACTACGTGCTCATCATCGAGATTCAGCACCGCCGCCATCGCCCCCTGGCCTTGCGGCACCGCTTCCTGCATCGCCTGCGCGCGAAAGTGCACCAGCGGCAGGCAATCGGCAAAGCTGAGCGCGCCGGCCGCCGTGAGCGCCGTGTACTCGCCCAGGCTATGCCCGGCCGCGAGCTCCGGCGCTGGCCCGCCAAGCGCGCGCCATGCGCGGTACACGGCATAGCCGGCGGTGACCATCGCGGGCTGCGTGTTGACCGTCTGGTTCAGCGCTTCGGCCGGTCCTTCGTCCAGCAGCCGCACGAACGCGGGGCCGAGCGCTCGTTCAGCTTCTTTCAAAATGTTCTGGATCTCAGGCAGGCCGGCGTAGCCCTTCAGCATGCCGACCGATTGCGAGCCCTGCCCTGGAAACACCATGGCCAGCTTCATAGAGTCACCAACGAGGAGCCCCAGGTGAAGCCGCCCCCCACGCCCTGCAGCAGCAGGCGGTCGCCGGCCTTGATTTTCCCCGCGCGCAGGTACTCGTCGAGCGCGAGCGGCACGGAAGCCGCGGAGGTGTTGCCGTGGTGGTCGACGGTCACCACCAGTTTCTCGCGCGGCAGGCCGAGCCTGCGCGCGGTGGCTTCGAGGATGCGGATGTTGGCTTGGTGCGGAATCAGCCAGTCGACGTCCTCGAGCGACATCTTCGCCATGGCGACGGTCTCGCGCGCCGATTCCTCGAGCACGCGTACGGCAAACTTGAACACCGCCTGGCCGTCCATCTTGAGAAATGGCGTGCCGAGGATGGCGCCACCGCAGACATTGCCTGGAACGGACAGGATGTCGGCATAGCTGCCGTCGGCGCGCAGCACACTCGCGTGCACCCCGGGTTTGCTGTCGGCAGACAGGACGACTGCCCCGGCGCCGTCGCCGAACAGCACGCAGGTGCCGCGATCGTTCCAGTCGAGGATGCGCGAGAACACCTCGGCGCCGACGACCAAGGCTTTTCTATACATGCCACCCCTAATGAAGCTATCGGCGGTCGCGAGCGCGTAGACAAAGCCGCTGCATACCGCCTGCAGGTCGAATGCCGCGGAGCCTTTGACGCCGAGCTTGGCTTGCAGCAGGCAGGCCGTGCTCGGGAAGACGTAGTCCGGGGTGGAGGTCGCGACCACGATGAGATCGATCTCCGCCGCCTTCGTGCCGGCGGCTGCCAGGGCTTTTACCGAAGCATGGAATGCCAGGTCGCTCGAGCCTTGCGATTGGTCGGCGATGTGGCGCTGCGCGATGCCGGTGCGCTCGCGGATCCAGGCGTCGCTGGTATCGAGCCGCGCCGCGAACTCCGCGTTGGTCATGACGCGCGCCGGCAGGTAGCTGCCGGTGCCGGTGATGCGCGAATAGATCATGTTGCCGCCACCGGCACCACGGGAGGAACTTCGGCCATGCGCTTGGCGATGCGCTCCGGCACTTCGTTGCGCACCTCGTCCACGGCGCGCTCGAGCGCGTAGCCGAACGCGCGCGCGTCGGCCGAGCCGTGGCTCTTGATGACGATGTTGCGCAGGCCGAGCAGGCTCGCGCCGTTGTACTTCGCCGGGTCCATGCGCGCGCGCAGCGCGTTGAGCACCGGCGCCGCCATGATCGCGGCGAACATGTTCCAGGGATTGGCCTTGAACTCCTGGCGCAGGAAGCCGACGATCATCGTCGCCACGCCCTCCGATGCCTTGAGCAGCGCGTTGCCGACGAAGCCGTCGCAGACCACCACGTCGGTGGTTCCCTTGTAGATGTCATCGCCTTCGACGTTGCCGTGGAAATTGAGCCCGCTCGCGCGCAGCAGCTCGGCGGCGCGCTTCACCGTTTCATTGCCCTTGATGTCCTCGACGCCGATGTTGAGCAGCCCCACCGTCGGGCGCTGCTTGTGCTCCACGGCGGCGACCAGCATCGCGCCCATGATGCCGAACTGCATCAGCTGCTCCGCGGTGCAGTCGACGTTGGCGCCGAGATCCAGCACGTAGGTATAGCTGCCCTTCATGTTGGGCAGCAGCGTGGCGATCGCCGGGCGATCGATGCCATGGATGGTCTTCAGCACGAACCGCGAGATCGCCATCAGCGCACCGGTATTGCCGGCGCTGACGGCGGCATGGGCGGTGCCCTCCTTCACGAGGTTGATCGCCACGCGCATCGACGAGTCCTTCTTGTAGCGCATCGCCTGCGCCGGCGGCTCGTCCATCGCGACGACCTGGCTCGCCGGCTGCACGCGCAGGCGCCGGCCCGCGACGGCGCCGCGCGCCTTGAGCTCGGCCTCGACGGCTTCAGGCACTCCGACGAGCACGATGTCGACATCGGCGACGCGAGCCTGGAAGTCGAGCGCGGCCGCGACGGTCACATGAGGGCCGTGATCGCCCCCCATGCAATCGACCGCGAGGGTGATCAGCGGGCTTACTCGCCTTTGGTGCGGACGACTTTCTTGCCGCGGTAGAAACCGGTTGGGCTGACGTGATGCCGCAGGTGCGCCTCGCCGGTGGTCGGCTCGATCGCGGTGGCGGGCGGGCTCAGGTGGTCATGCGAGCGGTGCATATTGCGCCGCGAAGGCGATTTCTTGTTCTGCTGGACTGCCATGGTCGAACTCCTCTGTAGTCAATGCTTGCGCGGCATCATGCCGCGCAGGCTGGCAAACGGCGAACTCGCTACTGTGTCGCTCCCCGCATCTCTTTCCTCGAACTGCGTCTCGCAGCCTTCGTGCCGCGGCGCGTACGGCAGCGCGAGGATCAGCTCGTCTTCGACCAGATCGCGCAGCGCCATTTCCTTTCCGGCGAGCACGCGATCCGGGCTGTCCACCGCCGCCGGCTCGGCGTCGATCTCCGCCTGCGTCGCGGCGAGCACCAGCAGCGCCTCGGCCCGCACTTCGTGCGCCAGCGCTCCGAGACAGCGCTGGCAGCGCAACTGCAGCGTGGCGCGTACGCTCAACCGCAGGCTCGGGCGGCCGCGCTCATCGCGCACGCCCTGCAGCTTGTACGCCGCGTTGCCCGAGTCGGAGACCAGCACATCCTGGAGGCGCGGAAAGCTGCTGAGCGGCAGCGTCCCTTCCTGCGTCGCTCCGGCGGTAGCAAACTCGAAGCCGTCGATTACCGGCTGGTGCGACATAAAGGCGCGGATGATATCATCGTTGGAATTCCCCCGTCAAAACAAAGCCATATCCAAAATGCGGGCTCCAACCCGGCGGCTCGTGCTGGCTTCGACCTCCCGCTATCGGAAGGAGCTCCTCGCGCGCCTCGGCCTGCCATTCGAGACCGTTGCGCCGCACACCGATGAGCGTCCGCTGAGCGGCGAAGCGCCGCCGGACACCGCGCTTCGCCTCGCGGGGCTCAAAGCGCAGTCGGTGCGCAGCTCGCATCGCGATGCGCTGATCATCGGCTCGGATCAGGTCGCCACGAGCGCCGGCCGTGTCCTGGGTAAGCCGGGCGACCATGCAACTGCCGTGCGCCAGCTTCGTTCGCTCTCGGGCAAGAGCGCCGACTTCCACACCGCAATCGCATTGCTCGACGCGGCGAACGGCAGCGTGCAGACCCGAGTCGTCCCCTGTCGCGTGCACTTTCGGACGCTCGACGATGCGCGCATCGAGAACTATCTGCGGCGCGAGCAGCCCTATGACTGCGCCGCCAGCGCGAAGGCCGAGGGACTGGGGATCGCGCTGATCGCACGCATCGACACCGAGGATCCGACTTCGCTCATCGGCCTGCCGCTGATCGCGCTCACCGAGATGCTCGAGCGCGCCGGCCTTCCCGTCGTTTGATCCTTTACGCCATCCCGACGCCGCTCGGCGGCGCGCCTGAAGACGCATTGCCGGCTTCGGCGCTGAAAATCGTCCGCAGTCTGCGCGACTTCGTGGTCGAGGACGCCAAATCGGCGCGCGCTTTTCTTTCCGCCGCCGGCTGCAAGCCGCGCGAGCTGCAACTGTCGGAGCTCAGCGAGCATACGCCGGCAGCTGACGTTCCCGCCCTGCTCCAGCCATTGCGCGATGGGCGTGCTCTGGGTTTATTGTCGGAAGCGGGCTGCCCCGCGATCGCCGATCCAGGTGCCGCGCTCGTCGAGGCGGCGCAGCGCGAAGGCTTCCGCGTGGTGCCGCTCATCGGGCCCTCGTCCATCGTGCTCGCGCTGATGGCGTCGGGCCTCGAGGGGCAGCGCTTCGCCTTCTGCGGTTATCTGCCTCGCGACGCCACCGAACGTGCCGGGCGCATCAAGCAACTGGAGCAGCGCTCGCGACGCGAGCGGGAGACCGAGATCTTCATCGAAACACCGTACCGGAATGACGCACTGCTCAGCGCATTGTTGGAAACCTGCGCGCCGGGCACGCGCCTTTGCGTCGCCGCCGATCTCACGCTCGGCTCCGAATCGGTGAAGACCCAGACGATCGCAGACTGGCGCCGGGCGCGCACCAATCTGGGCAAGCGCCCGGCGGTGTTTTTGCTGCTAGCGGAGCACCGGTAGCGCGCGGATCGCGTAGTCCGCAAACGAGCTCGCCATCGAGGCGCCGAAGCGCTTCGCGACTTTCTCGGCGATGCCTTCCTTCTGCGTGTAGTCGACGATGTCTTCGGCCTTGATCACGTCGCGTGCCACGGAATCGAGGCTGCCGAAGCCGTCGGCGAGGCCGAGCTCGACGCTCCTCTGCCCGGTCCAGAACAGGCCGCTGAACATGTCGGGGGTCTCCTTCAGGCGCTTGCCGCGGCCTTCGCGCACCACGCCGATGAACTGCTCGTGGATGTCCTTCATCAGCCCGGTGATGTACTGCTTGTCCTTCTCCTCCAGCGGCGAGAACGGATCGAGCATGCCCTTGTTCTCGCCCGCGGTGATCAGGCGCCGCTCGACGCCGAGCTTGTCCATCAGGCCGGTGAAGCCGAAGCCGTTCATCAGCACGCCGATCGAGCCGACGATGCTGGCTTTGCCGACGTAGATGCGATCGGCGCCGGCGGCGACGAAATAGCCGCCGGAGGCGCAGATGTCCTCCACCACCGCGTAAAGCGGGATGTCGGGATACTTCTTGCGCAGGCGCCGCATCTCGTCATAGATGGTCTGCGATTGCACCGGGCTGCCGCCGGGCGAATTGATGCGCAGGATCACGCCCTGCGTGTTCTTGTCCTTGAACGCCGCCTGCAGCGAGGCGTTCACCTTCTCGGCGCTGGCATCGGTGCCGGGCGCGATCAGCCCGTTCAGCTCGACCATCGCGGTGTGCTTCTTGCCGCCGGTAAGGCCGTCGCGGCCGCCCCAGTCCACCATCACGATCAGCAGGAACGTGACGTAGGCGAAGGTCAGCAGCTTGAAGAAGATGCCCCAGCGCCGGCGCTTGCGCTGCTCGAGCAGCGCCTCGTTGGCGAGCTTCGTGACCAGCTCGCGTTCCCATGAAGAATTGCTGTCAGTCATCTTCGAACCCCGTGAAATAAACCATGCCGTCGCGCTCCTCGACGAGGAGCCTTACGAGTGGAGTGCCGCCGCACGGCCCGCCGACGCAGCGCCCGCTGGCGGCCTCATAGGTCGCGCCGTGCGTCGCGCAGAGCAGATCGCGGCCGTCGAAATCGAAAAATACTCCTTCCTGCCAGTCGAGTTCCATCGCGACATGCGCGCAACGGTTGAGATAGGCATGCACCCTCCCCCGGTAGCGGACCACAAAGGCGGGCGCCGGCTCGCCGAAGTACTCGACCTCGAAGCGCACGCCGGCTCCCGAATCCGCCAGCGCCCCGGAGGGGCAGATCAGCCGTGCTGCGCCAGCCATTCGCTTAGCTCGGTAACGCTGCCGACACAGCCGCGCGGGCCGCAGGAGCGCAGGTTGTGCTCGGCATGGGCCCCGTAGGTTACCGCCACCGCATCGACGCCGGCGGCGCGCGCCATATCAAGATCATGCGAAGTATCGCCGATCATGAGCACGTTCTCGGCAGCGTAATCGAGCTCCTTCATCAGCTCGAGGAGCATCGCCGGATGCGGCTTGGGATTGGTCTCGTCGGCGCAGCGCGAAGCCTGGAAATAGGGCCGCAGGCCGGTGGCGTCGAGCGCGCGGTCCAGCCCGCGCCGGCTCTTGCCGGTGGCGATGCCCAGCACGCGCTCCTCGGACAGCGCGGCGAGCAGCTCGCGCATGCCGGGAAAGAGATCCATCGCGTGCTCGCTGGCGTGGAAATGC
>Ga0209647_1001804_pt1 | contig 17769 bp, 15 predicted proteins | sample GraSoi_2013_60cm_FD_185827 | JGI IMG/M metagenome (GOLD analysis project Ga0209647, IMG submission 185827) | Grasslands soil microbial communities from the Angelo Coastal Reserve, California, USA - Sample 9_17_2013_60cm (SPAdes) (version 2) | ecosystem: Environmental > Terrestrial > Soil >...
CGGTGATGGTAGTCTTGACATCGATCACGCCAGCCCAGAATTGTAGATGATTGGGCAAGGGATTCTGTTTGAGGATAGTACCCAGTCCACTCAAGTCGCGCCGCCTGCCACCGGTTTCCAGGTTCAGCACATCCATTTTGGCCTGATAGGCTGTCGGGATCACAAAAGTGCTGTCACCTGGTGTCGGGCCCTTACGCCTCGTGAGGTCAAAAATCTCGCCCGGCTGCGCCGTCTGATCTGGCAGGTAAGCTGGTGTACCACCCCAGTTGCCCCAACAGACATGGCAGACAATCTTCGCATGCTTGACCCCTTCTACAGCCCGGTTAAACGCCTCGATAGCCCAGTCCTCAAAACCATAGGGCCAGGTGAATTCGTCAAGCTGGATGAAATCCGCGCCCATCGCGTCAACTTCCAGAATATCCTCGTTGACGGCTTTGGCTATATCCATGGCCCGATCCCGACTCGACTTGTAGTGCAAGTCGTTGGTGGCTTGCGCGAAGACCTGGATGCCGGTGTATTGGACCTTGATCGGCTTGTTCGTGGCCCGCTTGAGCGCCCTGGTCTGCTCGATCATCATCTGGCCGCGCCGTTTGACCTCCTGGGTTAGCGTCCCGGCGTGAAGACGACTGTAAATGGGGAAGCCGAGATAACCGCCGCCCTTGAGCTCGTAGCCCATGCGCCTGTAGTAATAATAGACGGCCTGCTCGGCATAATCATCGGCCTGGACGCGCGCGTCGGAAATAATGTCCAGCCCGGCCATTTCTTGATCGTGGGCCAGAGCGAGGACCACATCTTCGAGCGCTTCCCGCTCGAGGGAATCTGGCGGCAGTTGATCGCCTGTGAAGAAACGTGCGAAGTATGCATCCCACCAACGGGGGTTTGGGTAATTCCCAACCATGCTTGTCGGGAGTGTAATCTCCTGGTCTCGAATCTTCATGGTTACCTCCTTGAATTTGACAACTTTGTCTACTCATACTTAGCATACACGCTGAAGACCTAAGTGAACACTTTACTCTGTTGCACTGCGAAATCCTCTAAAGTTCCTCTCGTACCATGCGGACTCCCTCGCCCATCGCTTTCAGTTTGGCCGCGGCTACCGTGCGGCTCATGTAACCCAGGCCGCAGTCAGGCATCACCAGTAGTTGCTCGGGCGGTACGACGCCGGAATCCAGCACCCTTCGAATGCGATTAGCAACCTGCTCGGGCTTCTCGACGTTGGGTTCCTTCACATCAATGAAGCCCAGTCCGAGAACCTTGTTCCGAGGAAAACTACGATACGATTCCATCTCCCTGAAGTCCCTATGAGCCGACTCGAAGTGAATGGCAGTGACATTCGCTGATTCGAACATCGGCATCATATCCGCTGCTTTATCTTCCCAGACATCAGTCTGAGCATCCACGCTGCCATAGCAGATGTGCCAGATCGAGATGAGGTCGTCCAGGCCTTCAAGCATACGATTCACGGCCTGAATCTGCCACAGGTCCTGGGTATAAGCAGGGAGAACATCAATGATCTGTATAGCCTCCAACCCCAGGCTCCTGAGGTACTTGAACTCCTCGTTGAGTGCCGCGGCTAGATCCATGGCCAGGGCAACGTTATCGTTGTAGTATCGATCCGACACGATGACACTGTTCTGCCCCGGTCCAAAGCAGCCGATCTTGAACGGCTTTCTGGTCGCCTCTTTCATGGCTGCCAGCACGCCTTCGAATATCGGTCGGACCCAGCGGATCTTCTCGACGCACTCGGACATGTAGAATTTTTCGTACTTCTTGATCGAGTTGGGAGGCCCCCATGGTCGGAAGCCCTCAAGCATCTCCGTGTTGTAGTGAAATATCGGCTCAATCTGGAAGGCCGGGGTCTCCCATGGCATGTATTGTTGCGCGTCGGCCAGGATGTCGAGGCCAGCCAGTTCCTGATCCTGCGCAGCCAGTCTAACCGCGTCTTCGTAGGCTATCCGAAGATCCATGCTGCGGTACAGTGGCTCGTGTAGAGAGCCGAACACTCTTCCCTGTAACCAGTGGGGCCGCGGGTATCCGCCTATCATCGAGCAAGGGAGGCGAACCTCTTCACCTCGTATTTTCATCGGAGCATCCTCCTCTGTTTTGTAACTATGTTTCAATCTTTCGCAAATACTGTCGAGTTCTGGTGCCGGGCGAGATCATAGACCTCTGCTGGCTGCGTCGTCTGATCGAGGAAATAGGCAGCGCAAAGGTGGCTCCCTGGTTATCCCAACAGACGTGAATGACATTTCTAGCGCGCCGCGCTATTGAAGGCTCTCTTCAGTGTTTTGGTTTGGTCGGTACAATTATCGGCATGGACGCATATACAGGCGAAGGAAGCATCCCGCCAGAGGAGGAACTTGGGGTAGTTTCCAACTATACTTGTTGGCAGTGTGAACTTTTGCTCTAGAATTTTCATGGTTACCTCCTTGAGTTTGACAACTTCGTCTTCTGAGTATCCATGCGTAAAAACTGAGGAAATGGGTCTGCGTTAAACGTAAACTCTACGAAATCCTCCTTTCTCTAGAATGCTATTTACATTCCCTACCGTGGAGAGACATGACAGACAGCGGTGAGAATGACTGATAGGGCGAAACAATGGTTACGAAGCTTGCGCCAGGATTCAAAAGCCTTACAGACACTTACTCTTCTATATTACTCTTTGATATTCTTTAGTATACGGATTTTCAGATAAAAGTCAATATATTTTGCAAGGATATGGAAGCGTTTTTGGCCTTGACATGTCAACATTGGCATGGTACAGTTGAACACATACACAAATTGAACTTTTGCTCATCTTTGTTCATCTCTATTACCCAGGAGCGATGCGATATGTCTGAGCAAATTTCTGAGCTTCCCCTCTCCCAACTTCGTTCCATGCTGAGCACTATGTTCCGTATCCGCGCTTTCGAGGAGAAAGTCGATGAGTTATTTATGCGCGGCGAGATGCACGGGACGACTCATTTGTCTATCGGGCAAGAAGGAACTGCAGTGGGTGCAGTAAGTACCCTGAGAAGTGATGATTATATTACCAGCACCCATCGCGGACACGGACACTGCATTACCAAGGGAGCGGATCTCTCCCTCATGATGGCCGAGCTGCTTGGTAAGGAAACAGGAATTTGTCGCGGTCGCGGGGGCTCGATGCATATCGCCGATGTGGGAACGGGCAATCTCGGGGCAAACGGTATCGTAGCAGGGGGTATGCCCATTGCCACGGGTGTGGGCTTGAGTATGAAGATGCAGGGAACTGATAGGGTTTGCCTGTGCATCTTTGGAGATGGTGCGGCCAATGAAGGAGCATTTCACGAATCCATCAATCTGGCAGCCACCTGGGATCTGCCTGTTATCTTCCTGTGCGAGAACAACCAGTATGGCATGTCTATGTCGACAAGACGCGCCATGCGTAACGAAACAGTGGCGCAGCGGGCTGCCGGCTATGGCATACCGGGCGAACTTGTCGATGGGAACAATGTACTGGCCGTCTATGCTGCAGTCTCAGCCGCGGTGCAGCGTGCGCGCGATGGTCATGGTCCTAGCTTGATCGAGTCGCGCACCTATCGCTACAAGGGACATGCCAAAAGCGACCAGAATCTCTATCGCAGCCGCGACGAGATACGCGAGTGGCAACAACGCGATCCTATCCAGTATTTCGTGAACTATCTCACCTCTGAAAAAGCGCTGAGTCAGGAAGATGTAAAAAAGGAAGAAGCCGCTGCCTATGCCGCTGTAGAAGAAGCCTATCGATTTGGCCTGGGCAGTCCTGACCCCGATCCCGAGACATTACTCGAAGGAGTGTATGCATGACGATTTCACACCCGCAATCCTTGACCGGCGCTGCCGGAGAAGCTGTTGAGCTTCCCTCGCAGAAAATGACCTACGGTGCTGCTATCCGCCAGGTGTTACAAGAGGAAATGCGCAGAGACCCACGTGTTTTCTTAATGGGTGAAGACATCGGCATTTATGGTGGTGCCTTTGGTTTAACCAAAGGTCTGCTTGAAGAGTTTGGAGAGGAACGTATACGCGATACGCCTATCTCCGAACAGGCCATCGCCGGTTGTGCAATTGGAGCGGCACTCAGCGGGATGCGGCCGGTCGCAGAGTTTCAATTTAGCGATTTCATGACTCTCGCTATGGATCAGATCGTCAATCAGGGTGCCAAACTGCGCTTCATGTTCGGCGGCAAAGCGGAAGTACCCGTCGTTTTTCGAGCACCGCTCGGCTCTGGCCTGGGTTTCGCTGCCCAGCATTCACAATCGCTCGAAGCCTGGTTCGCGCATGTTCCCGGCTTAAAAGTAGTATTACCTTCAACGCCAGCAGATGCCAATGGATTACTTCGCACAGCCATCCGCGACCCGAACATCGTTATTTTTTTAGAGCATAAAGCCCTGTATAACCTGCAGGACATGGTTCCCACAGGCGACTGGCAGATACCGCTCGGCAAAGCAGACGTGAAACGAAAAGGCAAGCATCTCACCATAATCGCCCTCTCCATTATGGTTCACCGCGCCCTCGCCGTCGCCGGGCGTCTCGCAGAGGAAGGCATCGAAGCAGAGGTGATCGATCCACGCTCCTTGCGGCCCCTGGATGAAGAGACCATGGTGGATTCGGTCTGCAAAACCGGTAGAGTGCTGATTGTGCAGGAGGCGGTGCTCACAGGCGGTTTTGGGGGTGAGATAGCAGCTCGACTGGCCGCCAGCAAAGCATTTTATTACCTGGATGCACCCATTATGCGGCTGGGCGGCGCGGAAATCCCTATACCCTACCAGGTCCAGCTTGAAAAACGCGCAACTCCTCAAGAAGAAGATATTTACCAGGCAGTTCGACTGCTGCTGCAACAGAAGCCTGTATAATCCTTTCGTCCTGCCTGACCGCGAAGCGGTAGCCGCGACAAACCGGCGTTGGTCAGGTGGTAAGGAACCAGGCAGGACGGATAGGCGCCGAGGAGCAACGAAGCCTATGGAGAAGCCATTTACCATGCCTAAACTTGGTGCCAGCATGACCGAGGGCACTATTGTACGTTGGCTTTATCAGCCCGGTGACAGGATAGCAAAAGGGGAACCGGTTGTAGAGATATTGACCGATAAGGTGAGCATAGAAGTGGAGGCACCTCTCACTGGCTTCCTGGTCAAAGTGCTGGCTCAGGACGGTGACATATTACCTGTTGGCTCTCCCCTGGCGCTCCTGGTTGACGACTCCGATGCCCACGTCATTACGGAAAACACGCAAATTCACTTCAGTACGCCCGTGGCAAGCACGCCCGCGGCCAAACGCGAAGCAGCATTGCTGGGGATCGACCTGCACGCTGTCGTCCAGGCTGGAGCCAGGCTGCCTCTGAATCGCGACGATATACTCGCCTTTGTGGAGCGTACTCGATACGCGAGCCAGCAGCAAGAGAATGGGGGCCCCTCCACCCCGGCGGTACCAGCGACACCCTTAGCGCAAAAAATCGCCAGGGAACACGAGGTTGATCTGGCACTGGTGGCAGAGCGGAAGCCTGGCAGCAAAGTGAAGCGCGCGGACGTGGAGGCCCATCTCCACCAGGTCGCAGAGGCAGAGCAGGCCGCCGAGATAGTGGAGGCATCCTCTCCAGGGCCTTCCCCAATTGAGTCTCCTGATGAAGTTTTGAATCCGCTTTCACCGGCGAGACAGCTCATCGGAAAACGTATGCAGCAAAGCATCAGCGTTGCTCCTCATATCTACCTCGACCTGGAGATCGACATGACGGAAGCAGAGCGCTGCCGTCAGAGCATCGGGCGCAACCTGCAAGACCGGGGAGAGTCGGCTCCATCGATGACCGCACTCATCGTACGAGCCGCCGCGGGTGCCATTCTTCTCCATCCAGATGTGAACGCGGTGTTTGAACAGGGAGCTCTACAAGGGCAAGATGCAATCCGGCAACGGCGATCTGTCCATGTCGGAATCGCCACTGATACGGAGCGTGCGTTGATGACTCCGGTGATCCGCAATGCTCACCAGATGTCCCTGCAGGCCATCGCGCGTGAATTACGGCGCCTGACGCAGGCAGCGCGGCAAGGAACCCTGACCCCTGATGAGGTCACAGGTGCGACCTTTACCATTTCCAACCTGGGCATGTATGGCATTGATACCTTCCATGCCATTATCGTTCCGGGACAAAGTGCCATCCTCGCGGTCGGAAAAATGACCCGGCGGGGCATTGTGATCGGAGACGATGAGACTGCCCGGCTCGAGATACGCCCGGTGATGAAGGTGTCGCTGTCAGCGGATCACCGCGTCCTCGACGGGGCGAGCGGAAGCCGCTTCCTACAGCAACTCAAGCTGTTTCTAGAAAATCCCTATCTCTTATTGTGACGGGCAAGGATGCCAGGGCGACCGCAAGAGTTGCCGGGGCAATTCTGTGCTCTGAGCGGCAACGGTGATTTTGTTTGTTCAACCAGGTTTGTTTTTGCAACCAATTCATAGGCCGTAGAAACCAGCCGCCAGCCCACTCCCGCGCGCGACGAGTATCGAAGGATGGGTCAGCAAAGCGTCGAGTATAATGTCGCCGCTAAACCGTTTCAGATCGTACTGGCAGACAATAGTCACAGCAGGATACTTATCGACCAGCGGATTGAGTTTCTCCTCATATGCCGCCATTTCCTCGGCTCCAGGCGTACCCTGAAGCGACCATGTCATTTCACCGGTCATGAGAACCCGCTTGTGTCCGGCCTCAAGTCCCGCTTGAATTGCCGTTTCAATAAAATCTAGCATTCTTTGAGCATCAAATCGTCCTGGCAACAAATAGGTTTGTGAAGGGGGTAGTACACGTAACAGGCCGCGCGCAATAAGTTTATCTAATGGCAGCCCCTCGGCATGTAATCGCTGCATCAGTTGCTCTGATGAAGTGCTATGCTGTAGGTAGATCACCGGTGCGCCAGCATTCAAGTGATCAACTATGTAAGGACGCAGCAATTTCCACTGCTCTTCTGCATCTCGAAAGAACAGGCTGATGTGACGTTCGGTATAATCGATAGTAGTATCATCTTCAGCTCTAGCTTCACCTACCTGTTGTTCTGGCTGTGTATCCTCAGAGGGCATGAAGGCGATCAAATCCTCTACAAGGAAGCGCCGTTCATTTCGTCCGCCAACACGGAAACAACGCAATTTACCGCTATTAGTCCATCGCCGTAAAGATATTTCACTTACGTGAAGGAACTCGGCTGCCTCGCTGATGGTAAGAAATCTCTGTTGTTCTGGCATATTTAAGTGTACCTGCTCGAATCTATACTTTTCTATACTTTATTGGTCTTTATTGTACAGTCACAGCAACGGAGTGTCAAGTTCTGAAACAAATCAATCAGGAAGTAGAGCAGGTCAGAAACTTCATAATTTGGGTTTCCGTCAGACCTGTTGCTTCGGTTGGATCGGCATGGTGGTAGAATAAAGGAACTATGTGCTACCCTGGCATGAAGCGGTCTGCTTCCGTTAGTGAGAGATAGAAGGTTTGTGGCAGGGAGTAAAGCGTGACATCGAAGAAGGAGGCTAACCATGCTCGTCCGCAAATTAACAGAAGAGGATGGAGAAGCGCTTTGGGCCTTGCGCTTGAGAGCACTCACAGACAATCCAGAGGCATTCGCCACAACCTATGAAGAAACCCTGGCCTCTGGCAGAGAGCGTCTGCTCGAAGGACTTCGCCAGAAGGAGTCATTTTACGTTGGTGCCATTGAGCATGGCTTAATCGGCATGGTCTACTTCCGACGAGAAGAGGGACTCAAGAACCGCCACAAGGGGCGCATCCTTAGTATGTATGTCCAGCCGGAAAGCCGTGGGCAAGGATTAGGCAAAGCCCTTTTACAGGAAGTGATTGCCCAGGCAAAGCAGCTCGTCGGGGTAGAACAGCTGCATCTGACTGTGGTGACGACCAACGCGGCCGCTCGCTCTTTGTATCACTCCATGGGCTTTGAAGTATATGGAACCATACAAAGAGCCTTGAAGATGGACGAGCAGTATTGGGATGAAGAGCAGATGGTACTACACTTGCCATGACCTGTGATTTTGCGGCTGTGTTGCAAAGGTATTGTCAACTTATTTTCTTTCGTTGATGAGTTTTCACCACTACGGCAACTCGTTCTGGCAAATTCGTCAAAGATTGGAGTAAAATTGCCCGAAAATGAGGATCTCTTCCCCACTTTGAGAGGAAAATAAGCTCATCATACTACTAAGTTGACAATACCTCATGAGATGCCTTCGTTATCGTTCGTTGTTGCCAGGCTGGAGTAGTATGGAGCCCTGGTGATAAGGCCGTGCTTCTTTCTCTTGAAATTTCCCGGCCAGCCAGGCGTACCACCGTGTGAGAAGGCAAGCGGATTGTCAGGCGAGTCGTCGCCAGGGTTCAAGCTGCCGCTAGCGGGCGGAAAGCCGCTAGTATCAGCATTCACGAGTGAAGAGGCTCCGCTGCCTGTGGAAACCATGTGCGCGTCACCTGGCGCACCAATCTGCTGCGATGGCCAGTAGCCAGTTGAGAAGCCGCCGGGGGCATCGTTTACAACCGTATCTGTCGTATAGCCGCCGGGGGCATCATAAGCCCAAAAAGCCGGTCCACTCGTTGGCGCGCTCCCTGCATGGTTATTGGGGTTGGGCACATGGAAGCGCGACCAGGGACGAGCGCCACTTGGCGGCAGTTGTCTACCAGTCGGAGGCAAAAGCGCGTGGCGAACGAAAAGCAAGCCAAGCACCAGGCTAAGGAGCAGGATGGGGACAACGATCCCAACAATCACCACTATACGTAAAAACCCACCATTTTCTGTCTGGTTTCCACTGCTCCTTTGTGTTATAGGTGGAGTGTTCACCGAATTCCCACCAGGTGTTTGCACGACCTTTGTAGAGGCAACTGCCGCTGTGGGCGAGACTCTAGCATTTGCGGTTGGTGTCAGCGTCGCAACGGCAGTTGGCGAGGGTGTTGGTGTCAGCGTCGCAACGGCAGTTGGCGAGGGTGTTGGTCTCGGCGTTGGAGATGGGGTTGGTCTCGGCGTTGGAGATGGGCTCGGTCTCGGTGTGGGTGTCGGGGGACAAAGAATAAAACAGTCGCTCTGCGCATACACGTTTTTTACGGCAGTAAGAGAAACAAAAGCCGAAAGCATCAGCAGCAAAAGCGCCAGCACACAGACAATAACACGCGGCCTGGCCAAGCGAATACGCGGCATTTTGTTCCTACCCGCGCTATTTTCCAGGCACACAGACTTGTTGGATGGACCGAAATATACGTCTTGTTCGTTTTTCCTCATATGAAAAGTACTCCTTGATTGACCTGATCACCTCCCTGGCTATTTTGCTGCTCAATGCGCTGTTTTCAGAATTAACCCCCTGAATAGAATGATGCGAATATAGCATCAAAAATGGATGAATAGGAAGCAAATGTGCTTGGAGGCGCGCTAAATTCGATTTTATAGGGAGCGTTCTGGTTAGAGTACGCGACCTCCAATTTGCTTGGTTGGACTAGTACAGAGCCTGCAAGATTGACGATTCCCACTGACCAGGGGATGCCATGGTAGGTAACTGTGCTCGTGCTTACCAGCGTGCCCAGATTCACATCGGGATCTATATTCAGCAGTTGACTCCCAGACAAATTGTTCATGTACATCGCATCAACATTGACAAAGACAGTGCTCGTGGCTGATGGACGGAATTGCACTGTTTGCAGAGAGGTACCGCCCGTAGTTACGCTCGTGATTACCCAGTTAGCCGGATACAGAATCTTGAAGTGCTGATTGCTGTACTCTTTCATGGCAGGAACACTTGCTGTGGGCAGCGGCGTAGCAGTTGATGATGGCATAGTGGGCAGCAGCGTAGCAGTTGATGATGGCATAGTTGCCGGCGTAATGGTTGGCCCGATCTGCGGATAGAACGAAGCAAGCATAGCATTGAAGATTGTCGAATATTGCTCAAACGTGTCTGGAGTTGCACCAAACTCGATTCTGTAGGGATTTGTCTGTTTGGAGTACGCAATCTCAAGTTTATTCGCCTGAGTGGGAGAAGAACTTGCGAGATCGACGACTCCCACAGCCCAGGGAATTTTATGATAGGTAACCGTGTGTGTACTCCCCAACGTACCCAGTTTCACATGGGGGTCTATATGCAACAACTGATAAATGGAAAGATTGCTATCAGGCATTGCACTGACATTGATTTCGATTGCGCTCGTTGTCGATGGACGGAATTGCACTGTTTGCAAATAAGAAGCCGTACTCTCTGCGGTTATACCGGCGATTATCCAGTTGGCCGGGTACTGAATCTTGAAGTACCGGCCAGTGTATTCCCGCATAACGAGTTGGGGCTGAGGCGAGCTTGTCTTAGCGGGAAGTCGAAGGCTGCCAGCCTGCGAACCATGGAAATGGAAAGCAAGCATAGGCCAGGCGAAGAAGGGCGCGAAGAGCGTGATCAGGATCAGGGCAGCAACAAGACCAAACCCCATGTTGCGCCAACGATGCAGCAGCCATGATTGTTTACCAGGCTCAGGCTTACGGAGAAGGGAGTTAAGATTCTCTCTCACCAGTCCGTTTCCGTCTTGTACGGCTTTTCCAGGGAGATGCAAAGGCGGGATGGCAACTGGTGCATCTGCCTCGCTGCTATCCAGAGAGACAGTAAGATCAAGAGCGGACGCGCGGTCGTTAATACGCTCCCAGACACGCTCCACCCTGCGCTTCTCCTCATAAATGATCTGGAGATTGCGGACAGTACGAGATAGAGATGTCATTGTTGGAGACTGAGATGCCTGGAGTTGCGAAAGCTTCTGTGCTACTAGCTCATCCACGTTTTCAAGTGTAAGTTCCTCATCGCGACTGTCCACCGGCATGTCCCTCCTCGCGTAAATGATAGAGATCGCGTAAGATATTAAGCGAACGTAAAAGTAAAGAACGCACAGCTCCATCACTTTTGTGAAGTTTCGATGCAATCTCTTTCGTACGCAGGTCATCTCCAAAACGGAGCAACAACACCTGCTGTTGCAACTCTGGTAGGATAGACAGGCGAACTCGGCATAATTCCAGTTCTTCCCGATCCACCACCGCTTTCTCTGGAGTAAAGTGATCCGTATCGAACGGGCTGTCCAGCATTTCTTCCAGCGCTACTGTGGGACGCTTCACAGCCCGCCGCTGATAATCAATGACTTTGTTACGCGCTACCCGCTGTAGCCAGGCAATTTGTTCACCCGCATTAAATTTGAGCAACGTTGGGCTCTCGATCGCAGCCAGAAAGACTTCCATCAATAAATCATCTGCTTCTTCCTTTGAAAAAATGTACCGATGGATATATCTCAAAACGTCTTGTGCATATTTATGATAAAGATCCCCAATCGGGGAACCATCGAGCGCTTGCCTTGGTCGTTGATACATTTTGCTCCTCAGCCGGCATTTTTTCAATCTCATTTTGCTATCGAATCATCGCTCATAATGTTGCTCACCCGCAGAGATCACAGGTCAAATGGGCTATCCATAGAGCCAGAAAAGCGCTTATGCAGCCTCGATCTCGCCATTCTCTATCTGGATCTTGATCAACTGAGCATAGAAACCACGGCGTCGGAGCAACTGTTGATGTGTGCCTTGTTCCACGACACGCCCTTGATCTAAAACCAGAATCAAATCTGCGTTGCGGACTGTGCTCAGCCGGTGAGCAATGACTATTTGCGTACAGGAGAGTCTCTGTAAATTCTGCTCAACCGCTCGCTCTGTCATCACATCTAAAGCGCTGGTCGCTTCGTCCAGTAAGAGAAGTGCCGGGTGGTTAGCCAGGGCGCGTGCGAGAGCCAGGCGCTGGCGTTGCCCACCAGAAAAGACGCTCCCTCCCTCAGACAGGAGCGTTTCATATCCCATGGGCATTTTTTCGATATCTTCATGGATGGCTGCTGCCTGAGCAACTTTGACAATGTGCGCCATCTCCATCTGTGGGTTATTGAAAGAGATATTTTCTCGTACCGAACCACTGAAGATAAAAGCATCTTGTAGAACTACGCCAAACTGTCTCCGCACCTCCTGATAATTGAGCTTCTGGAGAGCTATGCCATCGAACAGGATTTCCCCTTTGGTGGGTGTAATCAAACCAATGAGCAGCTTTCCCAGCGTGCTCTTGCCAGATCCTGTTTTACCGACAAGAGCCACCTTTTGCCCAGGCCGGATATGTATCGAAATGTCGTTCAGGATGGGCGGTGTATTTGGATCATACTGAAAACTGACACTTTTCAGTTCAATGCGCCCACTCAACTGCGGAGGCGTGTACACTTGCTGCGAATCTTGCTCGGGTTCGCTGCCAAGTACATCCGCGATACGATCAAAGTGCGCCCGCGCTACTTGTATATTCTGCCCGGAGGCAGCAAGAGAACTCAGAGGTACCAGGAATGAAACCGCCAGGGTATTGAGAGCCAGCATGGTTCCTATGGACATCGTTCCGTTGATTACTTGCGTAGCTCCTATCCAGAGCAACAGCAGAGGCGCAAGGAACTGCAAGGTTTCAAAAACGACACTCACTCCTGACAGGAGATAGTTGCGGCGAACAGAGATATTCATTTCATCAAAGAAGAGATTTGTCCACCGAGCGAGCGCCCGCTGTTCGGCTCCTGCTGCCTTCACCGCGGCAATTCCAGCCAGAACCTCGTTCAGATATCCCTGCGTTTTCCCCTGAGCCACCAGGTCTCGCATCGTTAAGCGACGGATGATGGGAGCTGTAAGTAACAGCAGTCCCACCTGGAATGCTCCAATCGCCACGGCAACCCCGGCAATGAGCCTCGACTGCACTATCAGAATGACGAGGTAGACGATGACGGAACAGCTATCCAGCACAGTCGAGATCATCTGGCTCGTCAGCATATCGCGAATTGCTGTATTGCTTTCCACTCGCGCGAGGAGATCACCATTCAGGCGCAACTGAAAGAAACGATAGGGTAAACTGAGCAAATGCTCAAAGAAATTGAGCATCATTTGCGCGTCAAGGCGCGTTTGTAAATAGATGAGCAGAGCGGAGCGCAGAAGCTTCATAACTCCTTGCGTCAGGAGGAGGAAGAGCATGCCAGTCCCCAGCAGGATGAGAAGATCGCTGGCTTTTGTCGGAATGAGGTAATCTACCACGATCGCAGTTAACAATGGCGCTCCCAACCCAAGGATTTGCAGTAAGAGAGAAGTGCCTATAATCTGGGCAACGATACTGTACATGTGTGGCAGCGATCGCAGATATGCCCACAAGGAGAGCGCTCGTGAAGGAGCCTGGCGCTCAAATTGTGCGCCCGGTTCGAGCATGATCAAGATGCCTGTGAAGCCCTCGTCAAACTCCTCAGATGTTAATCTTCTGCGTCCTACTGCAGGATCAACGATATCTACATGCCTGGATGACCAGCGATCAACAACCACAAAATGATTAAATTCCCAATGGACAATCGCTGGAAAGGTGACAAAACGGGCGTCATTCTTCTTGAGTGAAACTGCTCGCACCCGCAGTCCATACTGACGAGCTGCTTTGACTATGGCGAGTGCGGAAAGACCATCACGTCCCACTCCGCAGCGTTCCTGAACTTCTGAGACGCTCGTTGCCCGCCCATAATAATTCAAAATCATCGCCAGACAGCATGCCCCACACTCGACAGCGCTCATCTGCCTGAGTTCGGGAACGCGTCTCCACTGTTTTTTTCGCCGCACGGGAGAGGTACTTTGTGACGCCGGCTGTTCTTGCTCCTGTCTCTCCACGGTAGCCGGCTGAGCCGCTTGCGAAGAGAGAGGAGCAGGCTTAACCTCCACCAGAGTCGGCGCTGGAACAGGCAGGAAAGATACGTTTGAAGGCGCTGTCGCGTCTGTTTTGACGCTCTGGAGATCCTCTTCCTCAGACTCAGAGATTGGCCAGCTAGGTAACGTCAGGAGATAGGGGTTGAGGATGGCGTCCTCATTGGTCTCCTGGGTCTGGTCGGGCAAAGAAAAGGCCGGTGGGAACAGGAACGTTTTTTCGTTCTCTTCCTCAGAGGAACTGGGTAGCGAGAACCGAGGAGCTACCAGGTGTTTTACTGTCCTATGCTGTTGTGAGCCTTTTACTAAATTATGTGTATCTTGTGTTTGTTCCATAGTGCACTCTCACCTGACCTTTTGGGGGATGTATCCTTTTCCTTAGGAAGAGCAACCGCCACAATGTTTTTCGCTCCATCTGGGGGAATTGAAAATTTTACTTTCCAAAAATATGGCTGAAGCCAGGCAGCAAAGAGAGCACACTCCGCGATCCAACCTGGATCTGGGCATCACACAGGCTACCAGCATAAATCCACATTGATGCAACAGACCCAATAGAGATGGTGACTGTAATAGATGGCCCGGTAATAACTTGCGCCAGCCCTCCTTGCAGATTGAAGCGGCTGCGCGCTTCATTTGGACTGATGGCAGATGTCTCCACGTTTTCAACAGTGCCATGCAAATTGCTGGCTGTTGAACTAATAATCACTGTGGCTGGCTGTCCCACGTGGAGATCTGCCTGGTGATCTAGCGAGAGAAAGAGCACTGCTACAACACTGCTCTTAGCCTGCCCCGCCGCTCCTTGCTCAAGAATCAACCCCTGACCCCGAACTGAAATTGGTACCTGTATAGACCAGGCGAGTCCACCCGCGCCAAGCAGGAAGAGCAAGGCAACCCAGAAAAATAGGACGATTGGCGGTGAGGCCACTCGCAACAGTATTCCTTGTTCTTGCTTTTGCAGATACTTTTTTATGGCACTTTCTCGAAAGATCGATCGCTCTGGTGCGGCCATTATGCTTCTCCATGCTCTGTTCAGGACTGCGTAAAAATCACCATCCGTACCCCATCACCTCCTGTAGAAATATGATAATGCTGTTTTTGCATAGTTATGAAACGCCCTCTATAATCACTGATTCTGATCCGCGCCGAGCGCGCGCCCTGCTGCCAGAGGCAATACCATCGAAAAGGTGCTTCCGTTTCCTGCCTGGCTCTGGACTTCGAGACGCCCTCTATGCTGCTCCACAATGGCTCGTGCAATGTAGAGGCCCAATCCTAATCCAGCAGACGAACCTCTCTGCACCTCAATTCCTGGAACACGATAGAATTGCTCCCAGATGCCGGGCAGCTGCTCCGTCGCAATCTCTGGACCCTGATCGTGCACGGAGATGATGGCTTCCCCGCTGCTTCGTTGCAGCGTGACGGTAATGGGAGTTCCCTCCGGCGAATACTTGTCCGCGTTCGAGAGCAGATTCAGGAGCGCCTGACTGATGTGTCCTGGATCTACCTCAGCTTGGAGATGGTCATCACCCGCCTCAAAGGTGGGAGCGACACCCGTGCTTGCCAGGTACTCATCGACAACCGAACGGCACAGTTCCGCGAGATTGGAGGAGGTGTAGTGCAAGGAGAGGCGCTTCGTCTGGATGAGCGAGGTCTCCTGTAAATCCTGGTGGAGCCCTTCCATCCGTCGAAGGTCACGTTCGACCTTCCCCAGGTCCTGGCGCACCTTCTCGATCCCATTTGCACGTTGGAGCTGCACCTTGAACGACTGCGTGATGCCTCTCAAGCTCAGGAGGAGCGGCGCCAGTTGATGGGTGACGAGACGGAGGAGTGCGTTGTTGGCCGCATTGGACACAACCAGCTCGTGGGTCAGGTGGTCGACCTGCTGTTCCAGCGAAAGCGCGTGCCGTTCTAATGCGCGCTGCTGCACGTCGACCTGCCGACGCAACTGGCGTGTATGCAGAGCACGAGACAATGCCGCGATGAAGTCGTCACGATCAATCGGTTTGAGGAGATAGTCGTAGGCTCCGCCCCGCAGAGCCTGAATGGCGAGTTCATGATCGCCATGTCCGGTTATCAAGACGACAGGGGTTTCTGGGTGGTGTTCCTGGACCTTTGCCAGCAAACCCAAGCCGTCCATCCCGGACATTTTGATATCGCTCACGATGGCGTCATACTCCTGCTGCTCGATCATCGTCAGTGCCACCTGCGCTGATTCAGCCGTCTGCACCTCGACCCCGCTCATGCGAAGCGATAACATGCGCGGAAGGGCATGCAGGAGCGCGGGATCATCGTCTACCAACAAAATCGGTGCTGTATCCATGCGAGTAACACCTCATCAGAGAAAGTTTGTCAGAAATGAACGCAGCACTAGTGATATGTCTCTTCTTTACCCGTAAGGTTGTGCTCACGTTGGTCCATCTCTTGCTCTTCGACTTCGTCTTCCGCCATGCGTTGCAGGAAACTCAAGAGCGCGTCGGTTGGATGAAACTCGTAAATTTCACCATTCTGTCCGGTGATATAGATATACTCATCTGTCATGGTACTGCTCCTAGAGGGTTTCTAACGCTGCGTTCCTTCTATTCTGTAACAATAAAAGCAGAGGAGATGTCGGCGGGATTGCCTCTACAGGGCACCTGTTTTCTATCGCTACTTAACGAACGCAGCACCAGTGAAAGCGCCTTTTCGCTCGTGATGAAAAGGTCAGGGTCATCGGCCTTTCCATCACGAGGCGCTGCTGGCTACTCAAGCGCTTTCACTTAGCTATCTGACTGGCTGGTAGATCAGGTTTAGAGCAGGCGGTAAACCAGGCCTTCTGTAGAAATCGCAGGAGTAGAAACGCTAACCCCAGCAGCGTTGACCTGGACTCCGCTAACGCTGACGCTACTGGCCAGCCCCGTCACGGTGCTTGTGACTGTGCCAAGCACGCCAGCCGTATAACCATTCAGGCCACCGCCAGTGACCTGGTGGTGGCGGTGACCGCCGCCAGTGACCTGGCTAAGTTGCTCGTCTGTGATATCCTGCATAATCTGCTCTTCAACCTCTGCATTTTTCTTTGTGAACATGTTTCGATAGACTCCTTTCGTCGTGAGCGCGCCAGCGTTCCCACTCCAAGCAGGTTACAGCCAGCTTTTCTAGTGCAGGCAAAACCATCTTTGGATTTGTGCTTATCGTTCAAAAGCTTCAGTATGTTTTATGGAGGGAGGGCAAATTATCCATACATATACTCATACTGATAGTGATAAGCGTTTCATATGATATCTCATGTATAAAAGATATCTTTAAACCTATCGGTATTTTACATCATTTTACCAGTTTTTATGCCGACTATATGATTTATATAGCCACATGGTACTATGCAATCATATCGATCTATCAGAAACTTCTGGCGCATATTCCTATTAAACTCGACCATTTAGACGCTGACGCATCTTGCCCTTCGGGGCATTTTTGTGGTCTCACTCTGTTATCGAAACAACAGCAAAAATGTTACGCGGCCAGGGAGTCAGGGGCTAAATGTTATGACCCGGAATTGCTGCTTTTAGGCAAGGTTCCGATGTTTTGCCAGGTTCTCCCACCATCGATCGTCCTGTAGAGATCGAAACTTTGCGGAGATGCTGCCCTCAGAACAAGACCCATAGACGTGGAGCCAAAACTGACAGCCTCTACTGTTCCCTTTCCCGGCAAGGAGATATTCGTTTGCTTCCAGCGGCCATTGACCAGGGTGAGCAGAAAAACATTGGCAAGGGTCCTGTTGGGCATTGTCTCGCCCAGAATATGCTCCCCATCCAGAATCTGTAGAAACATTCGGGGGGGCAGAGGGCCTTTATACGATGGATCTACCATTGCGAAGGTGTGCCGAGTGTCTTGAATTTCATACTGATCCCCGTCTGGCAGCGCGTCGCCAATTGGCTGCCATGTGTTGCCCCCATCTTGCGTCTTGTAGATGGAAAGCTGTTTTTTCCCATCAGCAAAGGAAGCCAGGAGATATCCTTCACGCTGGTTGAAAGCCGTAAGAAGAGAGAGAGCCGTCAGCTTTTCTCCTGCTAGCCTC
>Ga0209647_1001806_pt1 | contig 17761 bp, 15 predicted proteins | sample GraSoi_2013_60cm_FD_185827 | JGI IMG/M metagenome (GOLD analysis project Ga0209647, IMG submission 185827) | Grasslands soil microbial communities from the Angelo Coastal Reserve, California, USA - Sample 9_17_2013_60cm (SPAdes) (version 2) | ecosystem: Environmental > Terrestrial > Soil >...
GCCGATCACCTGCGGCGTGAGCGCCGCCGGCGTCAACGCTTCCACGAAGGTGATGGTCTCGCCGGGACGCGGACGCTTCTCGGGCGTATCCGGCTCGGGCGCGTCCGGATCCGGGGGCGGCGCCACCGGGAGCTTCGCGATCACGTGTTCCGGCTTCAGCAGATCGCGGTTGGGCGGCAGCACCGTGCCGGGCGCCAGCGTGACGGCGTAGACGTCGATGCGATCGATCGCATAGGGCCCGACGCCCGTCGAGCTCTTCGACGGCACCTTCATCTGCAGGTACACGGTGTCGCCGAGCCGCCGCGCCACGATCGCGCCGGGCGCCTCGGGATCCATGTTCAGCGGCGCCAGCGGCGGGCCCTTCTTGCCGCAGGCGGCCACGGAGAGAAGCAGCCACAGACCAACACAGACCAACACGGCTGGTCGAAAGGAGAACACGGAGATCCGACCTGTGTCTGTCTGTGTTCGTCTGTGGCGGTTTGGCAGTGTTCGTTCGTGGCAGTGCATCATCCGTGGCTACAGGATATATCGCGACAGATCTTCGTTGCGCGCGATTTCGGCGAGCATGCGGTCGACGTAGGCGGCGTCGATCGTGAGGTCTTTCTCGACCAGGTCGGGGGCGTCGAACGACACGTTGTCGAGCAGTTTCTCCATCACGGTGTGGAGGCGGCGCGCGCCGATGTTCTCGGTCCGCTCGTTGACCAGGGTCGCGACGTCGGCGAGCCGCCCGATGGCGTCCGGGGTGAAGATCAGTGTCACGCCTTCGGTCGACAGCAGCGCCGTGTACTGCCGCACGAGGGCGTTCTTCGGCTCCGTGAGAATCCGGACGAAGTCCTCCCGGCCGAGCGGCTCGAGCTCCACGCGAATCGGAAAGCGCCCCTGGAGCTCCGGAATGAGATCCGACGGCTTCGAGACGTGGAACGCGCCCGCGGCGATGAAGAGGATGTGATCGGTCTTGACCATCCCGTACTTCGTGTTCACCGTGGTGCCTTCGACGATCGGGAGGATGTCGCGCTGCACGCCCTCGCGGCTGACGTCCGGTCCGTGCCCGCCTTCCCTCCCCGCGACCTTGTCGATCTCGTCAATGAAGATGATGCCCGCCTGCTGGACGCGATCGACCGCGGCGCGCGCGACGCTGTCCATGTCGACGAGCTTCTGCTCTTCCTCCTGCCGCAGCGCGTCGACCGCCTCGGGGACCGGCACGCGGCGCTTGCGCGTGCGCCCCTGAAAGAGCCCCGGCAGCATGTCCTTGACGTTGATGTCCACCTCTTCGACCGACGATCCGGCGATGATCTCGAACGAGGGGAACGAGCGCTCGCGCACGTCGATCTCGAGCTGCTTGTGATCCAGCCGGCCGTCGCGGAGCTGCTCGCGCAGCTTCTCGCGCGTGCGCTGCGCCTGCTCGCGGATCGACGACGCGCCCTCGTCGAGCTCCGCCGCGGCGGGCAGCGGCGGCAGCAGCAGATCGAGCACGCGCTCCTCCGCCGCGATCCTCGCCTTCTCGCGCACTTCGGCGGTCCGCTCCTCGCGGACCAGCTCCACGGCGATCTCGGTGAGATCGCGAATCATCGACTCGACGTCGCGCCCCACGTACCCGACCTCGGTGAACTTCGACGCCTCAATCTTGAGGAACGGCGACTGCGCCAGCTTCGCGAGCCGGCGCGCGATCTCGGTCTTGCCGACGCCCGTCGGGCCGATCATCAGGATGTTCTTCGGCGCGACCTCTTCGGCCATCTCGGCGGGCAGCTTCTGCCGGCGCATGCGATTGCGCAGCGCGATCGCGACCGCGCGCTTCGCCTGGTGCTGCCCGACGACGTACTTGTCGAGCTCCGCGACGATCTGCCGCGGCGTCATCGACTGGATCGTGGACGTGGTGCTCTCGGGGAGGTAGATGGGCATGTCGTCTGGCTTACAGCACCTCAATCGTGAGCGAGTCGTTCGAGTAGATGCAGATCGCCGCGGCAATGTGCATCGCCTGTTCCGCGATGCCGCGCGCGTCGAGCGCCGTGTGCCGCGCCAGCGCCTTCGCGGCCGCGAGCGCATACGCGCCCCCCGACCCGATCGCCACAATCCCATCGTCGGGCTCGATGAGATCGCCGTTGCCCGACAGGAGATACGTGGACGCGCCGTCCATGACGACGAGCATGGCCTCGAGCCGGCGCAGGATGCGATCGGAGCGCCAGTCCTTGGCGAGCTCCACCGCCGAGCGTTCGAGGTTGCCGCGGTATTGCTCGAGCTTGGCCTCGAAGCGGGCGAAGAGCGCGAACGAGTCGGCGGCCGAACCCGCGAACCCGGCGAGGATGCGATCGTTGTACAGCCGGCGAATCTTGCGGGCGTGCTGCTTGACGACGGTGTCGCCAAAGGTGACCTGCCCGTCGCTGGCCATCACGGTCTGATCGTTGTGCCGGACGGCAAGCACGGTGGTTGCGTGAAACATGGTCAAAACGGCCAAAAAACGAGTCTATCAGAGGGGACGGTCGTGTACCCCAGGCAGGACAGAATTGGCGGCTGAGCCTCGAAAAACACCCATTTGGGGGGTCCCATCCGTGGCAGATCTGTTGCAAAATCAGGGAGCCAGAGCCAGGCCTTCCCGTGAGGGCATAGGCAGAGGAGCGCACATGAGGGCTTTTGATATCCGGGTCGGAATCGTGGTCGCGAGCTTGACGCTTGCCACAGCGCCGGCGTTCGCCCAGAGACCGTCGGAGAGCGGCGGCGGCGGGGCCGCGGCAGGCGCGGCCGATCGGTCCAGCGGCAGCGGCGCCGCGAGCAGCGGCGGTGCGGTGGATCGCGGCGGCGGGGGCGGCAGCGTCGCCAGTTCGGGCGGCTCGGTCAGCAGCAGCAGCGGGGACGTCAGCTCGGGCTCGCCGTCGGCGAGCGCGGTGTCGTCACCCTCCGTCAATTCAGGAGATCGTTCGGTCCGCGAGTCCGCGCCGCAGCATCGCGCGGGCTACAGCAGCGGCATGGCGTACGCGTCCGGCGAGGGCGGCCAGAAGGCGGCGCCGCGATCGTCGTTCGAGCAGCGGGGGCGGCGGCGGCACCGCGGTGACCCGAGGCGGCGGTTCGTCGTCCAGCGGGGGGTCGTCATCGGCTGGCGCGGGCACGCGCTCGGGTTCGGGCGACAGCGGCGCCGCGCGCGCGCCGGCGCGCACGCGGACGGCTCCGCCGTCCGAGGCCAGCGCCCCTTCGAACAATGCGAGCGGCACACGGGAGGTTCCGACGTGGAGCCGTCCGCGCGGCGATCGTCCGACCACGGGCACGGCCGTGGATCGCACGGTCCCGCCGCCCGATCGCAACGGCAACGACCGCGGCCGGGGTGGCTACGGCGGTTTCTATGACCCGTACGGATATTACGGCTACGGCGGGTATGGTTCGGGTTACGGCTACGACTACTACTACCCGTACGGATTCGGCATGGGCTACGGCCTTTACTCAGGGCTCGGCTGGGCGCCGTACTTCGGCGATCCCTACGGCGACCCGTACGGCGGTTACGGCGGCGGATACGGCGGTGGTTATTCGACGTCGTACGGCCGCGGCGAACAGGGCAACCTGAAGCTGAAGGTCAAGCCGCGCTCCGCGAAGGTCTACGTCGACGGCTACTTCGTCGGGCTCGTGGATCAGTTCGACGGCGCCTTCCAGAAGCTCGCGCTGAACACAGGGCGCCACAAGGTCGAGATCAAGGCCGACGGCTTCGAGACGGCGGAGTTCGACGTGCTGATCAACGCCGCGCAGACGGTGACGTTCCAGGGGGCCTTGAAGCGGATCCAGTAACCGGCGACTGCAGATTGAAGATTGAAGACTGGGAGAGGGCGCCGATGACACGATCGGCGCCCTTTTCGTTTGTCCGCGCGATCGCGGCGGTCTCCGGCGTCTACGATGTGGCGGTCGGGCTCCTCCTGTTGCTCGCGGCGGACCAGATCGCGACGCGCTTCGGCGTCCCGCCGGCGCAGCCGCGCATCTTCTCGGACCTCAACGGCCTGTTCCTTCTTGCGGTCGGCGCCGGGTACCTCTGGCCGTACCGCGATCCCCGCGGCGCGCGATGGTACCTGTGGGTGATGGGTCCGGGATTGAAGGGCGCGGGCGCCTGCGCGTTCCTCGTGGATTACTTCGTCCGCCACTCCGCCGCGTCGTTCCTTCTCTTCGCGGCCAGCGACGGCACGCTCGCCATTCTTACGCTGGCGGCGCTCTGGAGGGAACGGAGGTAACGGAGAGAACGGGACAGGATTCAACACGGAGAAACGGAGGGGCGGAGTAACGGAGAAGAGCCGGCGGACGCCGCCGGGGCCGGCCTACGGCCGGCCTGGGTGAGCAGACCGGCTGCGTCGACGTCCGTCGAGAGCTCGCGTCAATTCCGTTTCGCCTCCGTTACTCCGTTACTCCTTCCTGCTGTTAAATCTCCGTGTTAGATCTCGTCCCGTGTTCTCCGTAACCTCCGAGCCTCCGTCCCTGCTTCTCCGTCTCCGTCACCGTGTCCTCACTCCCGGCGACGGATCACGTAGTACACCGGCGCTCCCAGGCCGATCAGCGCGACGCCGGCCACCGACGAGGCGGGGTCCCGCCAGAACGAGCTCGCCACCATCCCCACGCTCGCCACGACGAAGATCGCGGGCGCCCACGGGTAGCCGAGCGCGGAGAACCGGCGCGGGGCGCCGGCGTCGCGGCGCCGCAGGACGAACAGCGCGCCGACGGCGACCGCCGCAAAGAGCACGACGGCGAATCCCGTGTAGGTCACAAGCTGCGCCAGCGTGCCGGAGAGCACGAGCACGCTGCTCCAGACGCCCTGCGCGACGATGGCCGTGGCCGGCGTGTGAAAACGCGGGTGGACGCGGCCCGCCGCGCGCACGAACATGCCGTCGCGCGCCATGGCGAAGTACACGCGCGGACCCGCGAGCACCATCGCGCTGATGCTGGCGGCGATGCTCACGATGGTGAAGAGCGCGATGAGAGTGCCCGCCGCGAACCCGAAGAGGCGCTCGGCCACGGTGTCCATCAGCCGGCCGCTCTGCAGCGCCGCAAGCTCGCCGGCCGGCAGCGCAAAGACGTAGAGGGCATTGAGCGCGACGTAGAGGATCACGACCGTGACGGTGCCGAGCGCCAGCGCGAGCGGGACGTTTCGCGACGGGTCGCGCACTTCCTCCGCGACGTACACGGCCGCGTTCCACCCCGAGTAACAGAACATCACCGGTACGAGCGCGAGCAGCCACGACACCGGGGGGATCGCGCCTCCGGCGCCCAGGTGTGCGGCGTCTCCGTGGCCGATCGAGAACCCGATCGCAATCAGGACGACGACCGCGCCGACCTTCACGCCGGCGAGCGTGTTCTGGACGAGGCGTCCGGGACCCAGCCCGCGGACGTGGACGAGCGTCAGGACCGCGATTCCCGCGATCGACACGACGGGCTTCGCGCCGGCCGGCATCGGCATGAAGCGGCCGACGTAGTCGGCCAGCGCGACCGCGCTCGCCGCGATCGCGCCCGAAAACCCCGCGATGAACGACGTCCAGCCCGTCAGGAACGCCGCGAGCGGGCCGTACGCATCGCGCAGGTACACGTACTCGCCGCCGGCGTGCGGCCGCACGGCCGCAAGCTCGGCATACGCCATGGCGCCCGCGAAGGCGAGCGCGCCGCCCGCGAGCCACAGGCCGAGCATCGCCGTCGGATTAGGCACGAGCCGCGCGACGATGATGGGGACGAAGAAGATGCCGCCGCCAATGACGTTGGAGATGACGATGGCGGCCGCGTCAAACGGACCAAGGCGACGCTCGAGCTCGACCCGCGGCGCGGCCTCCTGCGCCGCCACCTACTGGGCCAGAACCTGGCGCGGGATGTCGTAGCTGCCGATCTCCACCCATTGCGACGAGCTGTGCTTCGCGAAGACATGGACGCGCACGTCCTGGAACAGCGAGTGCTTCAGGATGTCCGCGCGCGATTGTGGAGGATCGCCGGTGAACCCGGCCTTGGGGGTGATCGTGAGGGGCGCCGTCTGATTGCCCTCGAACGGGACGTCCTGCACGAAGACCTCGTCCCAGTCCTCCTCCGCCGGCGATCCCGGCGCCGCGGCCACGCCCGCCCGCGGGAGCCTCTTGAAGACCACGTTCAGGGCCAGCGGCCGAAGACTGTCGCCGGTCGACTTCTTCAGCCGGAAGGTAATGGTGGGGATGAGCTTGTTCCGGCCCTCGACGATCCCGGCGTCGTGGTAGCCGCCCGTCAGGCCGATGATCTGCAGGGCCTGTTTCAGGTCGACAGGCCGCGAACACCCCGTGGTGAGCACGGCCAGGAGCACCGCCGGCGCCAGAATTCGCATAGGGGATTCTAATGGCTTAGAACTCCTTTACGGCGACCTTCTTCTTCACTTCCTCGAAGGTGAGCTTGTTGGACTGGAACGCGGCCAGATCGCTGCCCTTGATGCTGATGACGATGGTCGAGGCGTCGTCGATCTGCCCGGGGATCGGCGGCCCCTCGCTGTCCCGCGCCGCCACGGTCAACCACTCGTCGGCGCCGATCTTGAGGAAGCCGCTGTACTTGAGCATCGAGTCGATCAGCGCGTTCTTCACGGCGTCGGTATAAAGCTCGTTCGGATCGGGTGGCAGCGGCGGCGTCGGCGCGATCGATTCCACGTCAACAGTGGCTCGGACCAGGCCTTGAGCGGCTGACGGCTGTTGCGGCGCTCGCACCGCGTTCATCTGGCGTTCGATCCGGGAGAGATCCATTTCCGCGAGCCCGCGGGCCGGGCTGCCGGGATTCGCGGCGATGTACTGCCGGAGATAGTCGGCCTGCTGAGCCTGCCGCAGCATTTCCGAGGACCAGACGAGGCTCTGCCGCATGCCCGGGACGTCGACGTCGAAGAACACGCCGTAGCCCTCGAGCGCGAATCCCCGCGCGCGGCCGGTGCCCGTGACGAACCGGCTGCCGGGTTCGTTAGCCTGCATGCGCATCGCCAGATCCTGCGCGCCCTTCTGCAGCGCGTTGGTCAGCAGCGTCTCCATTTGCTTGATGTCGGTCCGGCTGGCGCTCGCACGAAGCGCGGACTCGGCCGGCTGCACGGGCGGAAACCTCACGGGCAGTGGCGGCGGAGTCACCTGCGGGCGCACTTCCTGCGTGGCCGGAGGCTCCTGCGCGTAAACGGTAGTGCCAGCGGCCAACAGCGCGGCCGCGATCAACGATGTTGCCTTCACAATTCCCCCTCGAGCTCGCAGTTCCCAGTTTCCAGTTTCCAGTTCCCAGTTCCCAGTTCCCGGCTTCCGGCTTTCGGCTTTCGGCTTTCGGCTTTCGGCTTCCAGCTATTTCTGTTTCGCGTTCGCCAGGATGTAATTCGTCAGGTCACGATGCGCCGCGGCTTCGGTGGCGACCGACTGATCAATCCGTCCGAAGCCCTGCTGGATCCTGGCAAGATCGTTTGCGCGCTGCACGTCGACGTCGTGCAGCACCTGCGAGATCCGCAGCGCGAGCTCACCCTGTTGTTTCGTTTCGCTCTGCGCGACGAGATCGCGGACGCGCTTGATGATCTCCGCATCCGACGCGCGCGCGCTCAGCATCGACGCGTTGCGCAACCCCGAATCCCTCGACGACGCTTCGAGCGCGTCGAGCCGGCGTTCGATCCCGGCGAGGAACTCGGCGTCCGACGTTGAGGCCAGCCGAATGTCGCGCCCCGTGTCGGACGCAGGACTTGTCCCGCCGAGGCTCCCGCCGGCAGCCGAAGGAGCAGCCGACGCGAAGGCGGACCAGCCGGTGCGTACGGTGATGCCGTCGGGACCGCGGTGCACTTCGACGTGCGCCAGGGACGCGGCAGCGGCGAGCACGAGGACCGCGGCGGCGGCGAGACCCGCGGCGGGTGTCCACCACGCGCGCCACGACTGGACCGGCGGCGGCATCACCTCCCGGACATCTGTGGCGGCGGCGTCGCGGCCGCCGCGGACGACCCGAAAGCCGAAGTCGGGCTGGGGCGGCGACCACGACGCCAGATCCGCGCGCACGGCGCGCAACTCCTTCAGCTCGTCGCGGCACTCCGCGCACCCGCGCAGGTGCGCCTCGAACGTCGCGCGGTCACCATCCGCCAGGTCATCGTAGAGATAGCCAACGAGCAGTTCTTTTTCACACATGGTTTCTAAACCCGCCCGAGACGCCGGAGCGCTCGAGTTGACGACGGAGCACGGTCAACCCCTGATACAACCGGGTCTTCACGGTGCTCAAGGGACAATCCTGCATGTTCGCGATCTCCTGGAAGGTGAGCCCGTGGTACTCCTTCAGGAGGATCGCGGTACGCTGCTCTTCCGGCAACTCCGCCATGACGCGCGCCACGGCGGCGCTGATCTCCTTCCGCGCGACCAGGTCCTCGATCGATTCGCTCGGCGCCGACTCGCCCGCGAGCTCGATCAGATCCACGCCTTCCGGCGCCTGCGCGATCGGTTGCCGGCGCTCGCGCCGGATCCAGTCCCGGCACAGATTCAGCGTGATGCGGTACAGCCAGGACGAGAACTTCGCCTCGCCCTTGAAGCCGCCCAGGGCGCGAAACGCCCGGAGGAACGTTTCCTGACAGACGTCTCGCGCGTCTTCCTCGCGCCCGATCGTCCGATACGCGAGGGCGTAGATCGGCCGCTCCCAGCGCAGCACGAGCTGGTTGAAGCTATCCAGGTCGCCAGTCCGGGACCGGGCGACCAGTTCTTCGTCGGTCGACGCCATCGCGACGGGGCTCACTTCTCGCAGATTAAGACCTTGGCTTCGGGCTTTTGGCTTTAGGCTTTAGGGGGCCTTGGGCCAAACCCGATATTTCATGATCTTAGATCCGTCCGGCGAGCACGGCAGGCTTGAGCGGGAGGTGCGCATCCACAAGCGCCTCCGGGAGCTTTTGCTGCTGTTTTCGCGAGGGGTCTCGTCCAGTCTGGGCCTGAACGCCGCCCTGGGGACCCTGACTCCCGAGATCCGCGACATTCTGGGGGCGGAGTCGGTCGAAATCTGGCTGCACGACCGGCGGAACCGCCAGATGGTGCTGGCCGCGTCGTCGGAGGGGCCGCCGCTCGGGGCCCGTGTCTCGATTGACGACACGTCCCATTACGCGGCCAGCGGGCTGCGGCTCGACCGGCCGAAGCTGCGCGGCTCGCGGGCCGTCGCCCCCCTGCGCGGGTGGCGCCGCGCGCTCGGCACGCTCGCCATCGAGCGGGACGGCGCCCATCCCAAGGGCGTCACGATCGACGACGCCGAGTTCCTCGAGTTCGCGCGCGAGCTCGGGCGGCAGTTGTCGGTCGGGATCGAAAACGTCCAGCTGCTGGATGACATCCTGCGGCAGCGGCGCCTGCTCGAGGACACGTTCAATTCGCTCGTCGACCTCGTCGCCGTGATGGACAGGGAGCTCCGCATCGTCCAGACCAACGACGCGTTCGCCGCGCGCGTGGGGTTGAAGCGGTCCGACATCATGCGCCGCCCGCTGGGCGAGCTCGTCGGCCCGGAGACGCTCGCGTACGTGGAGGCGGCGGACACATGGCAGGGGATCGTCCCGGCGGTGCAGCGGCGCGTGGACGACCCGGAGCTCGACGGGACGTTCCTGCTGACGGCGACGCCGCTCACGAGCCAGGACGGCCACACGCTCGGACGGGTGCTCGTGGCGCGCGACATCACGCGGCAGACGCGGCTGGAGGCGGAGCGCGCCGCGCTGCGCGAGCGCCTCACGCAGTCCGAGAAGCTCGCGTCGCTCGGCCAGTTCGTCGCGGGCATCGCGCACGAGATGAACAATCCCCTTCAAGGAGTGCTCGGACACCTCGAGCTGCTCATCGACATGACCGAAGCGGCCCGCCCGGTGAAAAAAGAGCTGAAGCTGATCTTCAAGGAAGCGGATCGCGCCGCGAGGATCGTGCGCAACCTGCTGGTGTTCACCGGCTCTCACCGGATCGCGCGGCAGAAGATGCAGGTCGATCGCGTCCTGACGCGCGCGCTGGCCAGCCGCAAGGCGCACCTCAGGCAGGCGGACATCAAGATCGTGCGCACGCAGGGGGACAAGCTGCCCGCGGTGAGCTGCGATCCGGCGCACTTGCAGCAGGCGTTCCTGAACATTCTGATCAACGCCGAGCACGCGGTGGCCTCGGGAGGGGAGGCGCGGCGCATCGAGGTCACGACGGCGGTGCGGCGGCCGAGGAAGAACGTCACGGTGACCATCCGCGACTGCGGGCCGGGGATCGCGGCCGACGTGCTGCCGCGGATTTTCGACCCCTTCTTCACCACGAAGGACGTCGGCCAGGGCACGGGCCTCGGCCTGGCGATCACCTACGGGATCGTCCAGGAGCACGGCGGGGCGATCACCGCCGGCAACGCGAAGGGCGGCGGCGCGGTGTTCCAGATCGAGCTTCCGTCGGCGTCCAGTGATAAAGTGGACGGAGGCTCCCGGCAGAATGATTGACGAAAGCTTCCTGACGACTGAAGAGGTCCTGGAATACCTCCAGGTCAACCTCCGCACCGTCTACCGGTTGATCAAGGCGGGGAAGATCCCGGCGGTCCGGGTCGGCCGGCAGTGGCGGTTCCGCAAGCGCGACATCGACGCGTGGCTCGAAACGCAGCGTCCGCGCGGATCGCGCGGGGCCCAGGCGCCGGCGGGGCGCGCGAGCGCGACAGCCTCGGGCGGGCGCCCGCGCGTCCTCGTGGTGGACGACGAGGCGACGATCCGCGACCTGCTGTCGAAAACGCTCGCGCTGGCGGAGTACGACGTCGACCTGGCGCCCGACGGCCGGACGGCGCTCGAGCGGCTGCGGATCATTCCCTACGATCTCCTCATCACCGATCTCAAGATGCCGGGCGTGGACGGCCTCACGGTCATCCGCGAGGCCCGCCGGCTCAAAGCCGACCTTCCGGTCATCATCATCACCGGGTTCTCGAACGAAGCGAGCGCCATCGAGGCGGTCAATCTGGGCGTCTCGGGCTACCTGACGAAGCCCTTCCGCGTGCCACGGGTGCTGGCTGCGGCTTCGAAAGCGCTCGGGGAATAAAACAGAATTTGGAAATTTGGACATGTGGGAATTTGGAAATTTCCACATTTCCCAATTTCCACATTTCCACATTTCCAGCGTGATCCAACTCTCCTCTCTCTCCAAGTCGTTCGGCGATCGCGTGCTCCTCGACGCGGTCACGTGGCAGATCGACGACCGCGACCGCGTCGGCCTGAGCGGACCCAACGGCGCCGGCAAGACGACGCTCCTCAAGATGCTCGCGGGCCTCGACGAGGCCGACGGCGGGACGATCGTCAAGCCGGCGGGGCTCACGATCGGCTACCTGCCGCAGGACGGCCTGGCCCACAGCGGGCGCACGCTCCGCGACGAGGCGAGCCTCGCGTTCAAGCCGCTGCTGGACATGAAGGCCGAGATCGCGGACCTCGAAGGCCGGCTGGGCGACGAGCAGGGCTCGCACGAGGAACACGAGGCGATGCTCACCCGCTATGCCGAGCTGCAGGACGTCTTCCGCCGGAGCGACGGGTACACCATCGAGCTGAAGGTCACGACCGTGCTGCGGGGCCTGGGATTCTCGGACGAGGATCTCGAGAAGAAGACCGAGACCTTCTCGGGCGGCTGGCAGATGCGGATCGCGCTCGCGCGGCTGCTCCTGGGGCGGCCCGGGCTGCTCCTGCTCGACGAGCCCACGAATCACCTGGACCTCGACGCGCGCAACTGGCTCGAGGAGTACCTGTCGGACTATCCCCACGCCGTCATCCTGGTGTCGCACGACCGCTTCTTCCTCGACGCGGTCGTCACCCGCATCACCGAGATCGGCATGCGCACGCTCACGGATTACGTCGGGAATTATTCCGCGTACATCACGGAGCGCGACGCGCGGATGGAGCGCCTGCGCCAGCAGAAGCACGATCAAGACGACGAGATCGAGCGCATGCAGGCGTTCATCAACCGCTTCCGGTATCAGGCGACGAAGGCGTCGCAGGTGCAGAGCCGGATCAAGATGCTCGACAAGATCGTCCGCATCGAAATCCCTCCCGACCGGAAGCGCGTCCGCTTCCATTTCCCGCCGTGCCAGAAGAGCGGCCGGATGGTGATGGAGCTGAAACACGTGCGGAAGGCGTACGGGACGACGCGCGTGCTCGGGGACGTGACGCTGCACATCGAGCGCGGGGATCGCATCGCGCTCATCGGCCCCAACGGCGTCGGCAAGTCGACGCTCATGCGGCTGCTCTCGGGCGTGGAGACGCCCGACACCGGGGAGCGGATCGAAGGGCACCAGATGGTGATGCAGTACTTCGCGCAGGACGAAGCGGCGAAGCTGGACCCGACCAGGACCGTGTATCAGACGCTGGCGGGCGACGCCCCCATCCACATGGTTCCGCACATCCGGAACATCCTGGGCGGGTTCCTCTTTTCGGGGGACGACATCGACAAGCCCGTGCGGGTGCTGTCGGGCGGCGAGCGCACCCGCCTGGCCGTCGCGCGGATGCTGCTGCGGCCGGCGAACACGCTGCTGCTCGACGAGCCGACGAACCATCTCGATCTCGACTCGAAGGACGTGCTGCTCGAGGCGCTCGCGGACTTCGGCGGCACGCTCATCTTCGTCTCGCACGACCGCTACTTCGTCGACAAGCTCGCGACGAAGATCATCGAGATCGGCCACGGCGACGCGTCGGTGTATCCGGGCGACTACGAGTCGTTCCTGTGGAGCAAGAAGGCCCGCGCGGCCCAACCTGCCGCACCCGCCGCGGGATCTCGAGGCGCGAGGCGCGAGGCGCGGAGCGTCCAAGTTGAGGCGCAGACGTCCGAGCAATCCCGAGACGCGAATCGCGCCTCGCACCTCGCGCCTCGAACCGCGCCTCGCGCCTCGCCCATCGCACCTCGCACGGCCGCACCGCCGGCGCCGCCCGCCTCATACGACCAGAAAAAGAAGTCCGACGCAGAGGCTCGCCGCTCAAGAAAAGAGACTGAGGCGCGCCAGCGCCGAATCGCCGATCTCGAATCGAGGATCGCGGCGGCGGAGGCCGGTATCAAGGACTTGGAGGCGCTCATGTCGGCGCCGGGTTTCTACGAAAACCACGAGGCGTCCAAGCCCGTCATCGACCGCCATCAGGCCCTGATGTGGGAGGTAGGGGACCTGATGAACAAATGGGAGACTCTCCAGTCGCAGACAGAAGTGTAATCTCGGACCTCTTTTGTAGGGTCACTCAGCCGCACAGCCGCCGTCCGCGCTCGTAAACCCCTCACAATTAGAGGTTTTTCAAAATGTTCCGCAGGGCACACGCTTTGCCCCTTAGACCTTATTACAATGTTGTCATCGGACATGGCCGCTAAGCCAACGCGCCCCGCGCAGAGTAAGAGGCTCCGGCCTAGGCCGGCTCGGCCCGACGGGGCGCCGAAGGCCGGTCCCGGAGTCGTCCCCGACGGCTTCTACAAGGACATGGTCTGGAACCTGCGGAACGGCGTGGTGGCGATTACACGCGACGGCCGGGTCGCGGTCATGAACGCCATCGCGTACCGGATCCTCGGGCTCAAGCCGCGCGGCAAGGACATCGGCCGCCCGTTCACCGAGGTCCTCAAGGACGTCCCGGACGTCTCGCGCATGGTCGCCGGCGTGTTCGAGCTATCGCACCTGCCCAATCGCGCCGAGCTGCGGTTGAAGAACAGCGGGAAGGTGATCGGCTATACGCTGTCGCACGTGAAGGACTCGCGCGGGCGCAACGTCGGCGCGACGCTCTTCTTCAAGGACCTCACGCGCGTCGAGCAGCTCGAAGAGCGCGAGCGCCTGCGCGATCGGCTGGCCGCGCTCGGCGAGATGGCGGCGGCCATCGCGCACGAAGTCAAGAACCCGCTCGCCGGCATCGAAGTGATGGCGGGCATCCTCAAGCGGCAGCTGACCGAGTCGCCCGACGCGCAGAACGTCCTCGCCGACATCATCAAGGAGGCGAAGATGGCGAACGTGATCGTGCAGGAGGTGCTCGCCTTCGTGCGGCCGATCCGCCTGCAGGTCGAAGACATCGCGGTCCCCGACGTCATCCGCGACGCCATGGCGATGGCCGAGAGCCACGCGTCGCTCAAGGGCGCGGTCGACGTCCGCGTCGACGTGCCCGAAGCGCTGCGCCCGATCCAGGGGGATCCGCACCAGCTCCGCCAGATCTTCACGAACCTGCTGACCAACGCGTTCGAGGCGATGGGCGGCGAGGGCGTGGTCGACATCACCGCGGCCGCGATCGACGGCGACGAGGACTCGAATCCCGCCGATCATGCCTCGGGCCCGACCATTCTGATCACGGTGTCGGACAACGGCCCGGGCGTGCCGCCGGAGGTGATGGATCGGATCTTCAGCCCGTTCTTCACGACCAAGCCGCAGGGCTCGGGCCTGGGTCTCGCCATCGTCCGCAAGATCGTGGACGCACACGACGGGCGGATCGACGTGGGCGAGCGCGCGGGCGGGGGCACGGTGTTTCGGGTGACGTTGCCGGTTCGCAGTCAACAGCAGCTCTTCGGGTAATCGGAGGCTCGTAGCGCAGGCGGTGCGGCCTGCCTGAGAGAGGTCTTATGGGACGGATTCTGGTAGCAGACGATCACGACTCGCTCCGCCGCGGTATCGTCCGCGCGCTGTCGGACGCCAAGCACGACGTGGACGAGGCACCGAACGGCAACGTCGCGATCGAGAAGCTCCACGAGGGGCAGTACGACGTGGTGGTGAGCGATCTCAAGATGGGCGGCAGCGACGGCATGGACGTGCTGCGCACCGCGAAGGCCCTGCACCCGACGAGCGCGGTCATCCTGATGACGGCGTTCGGGTCGGTCCACACGGCGGTCGAGGCGATGAAGATCGGGGCCTTCGACTACGTGCAGAAGCCGTTCGAGATCGAGGAAATGGAGCTCAAGGTCGAGAAGGCCCTCGAGCACCGCCGCCTCAAACACGAGATCGAGTACCTCCGCCATACGCAGCAGGACATCTACGACTTCGATCGGATCGTCGGCGCGAGCGGGGCGCTGCAGTCGGTGCTCGCGATCGTCAAGAAGGTCGCGAAGAGCAACACGACGTGCCTCATCCGCGGCGAGACGGGCACCGGCAAGGAGCTGATCGCCGGCGCGATCCACCACAACTCGCTGCGCGCGACGCGCAACTTCGTGAAGGTGAACTGCGCGGCGCTGCAGGAGAACCTGCTGGAATCGGAGCTCTTCGGCCACGAGAAAGGCGCCTTCACCGGCGCCGACAAGCAGCGCGTGGGCCGCTTCGAGCAGGCCGACGGCGGCACGCTGTTCCTGGACGAAGTCGGCGACATGAGCGCCAACACGCAGGCGAAGATCCTGCGCGTCCTGCAGGAGCACGAGTTCGAGCGCCTCGGCGGCACCCGCACGCTGCGCACCGACGTCCGCGTGATCGCGGCGACCAACCGCAGCCTCCCGCAGATGGTCGCCAACGGGCAGTTCCGCGAGGACCTGTACTACCGGTTGAACGTCGTCTCGATCGAGATGCCGCCGCTGCGCGAGCGAAAAGACGACGTGGCGCAGCTGGCGATGTTCTTCCTGCGACGCTTCGCCGGCGAGCTGAAAAAGCGGGTCGACGGGCTGTCGCCCGACGCGCTGAAGCTGCTGATGCGCTACAACTGGCCCGGCAACATCCGCGAGCTCGAGAACTCGATCGAGCGCGCCGTGCTGATGTCGGACGGATCCCAGGTCACCAGCACCGATCTGCGGCTCGGCGAACTGTCGACGTCCACGCCGTCGGGCGACGGCAACCCCGTCGTCAAGATCCCGCCGACGGGGATCGCGCTGGAGGAGATCGAGCGGCAGGCGCTGATCGAGGCGCTGAAGATGTCGAACTGGGTCCAGAAGGACGCCGCGGAGCTGCTCAACATCAGCCCGCGCGTCATGAACTACAAGATCAAGACGCTCGCCATCGAGTACCCGCGCGGCCGCCGCATCGTCGAAGTGGCCTAGCGTCGCTCACGATGTTCGCGCGCTACGCCTTGGGATGGGCTTTTCGGTAGGTCTCGATCAACTGCGCGGCGTTGACGTGGGTGTAGCGCTGCGTGGTGCTCAGCTGCGCGTGGCCCAGCAGCTCCTGGATCGCCCGCAGGTCCGCACCGGCCTCCAGTAAGTGCGTCGCGAATGAGTGCCGCAGCGCGTGCGGACTGATGCCGAAGCGCGTGCTGCACGCCGCCACATACTTCCTTACCAGCTTATCGACGCTCCGTGTGGACAACCGTCCCCCGCGATAGTTCAGAAACAGCGCCTCGCGCCGCCGTCGCGATCTGGAGTCTGACCCCGGTTCCGCGCGTCGCGCGCGATTGGGAGTCTGACCCCTTTGGCACGGGTCTTGTGCCACGCGTGGCAGAAATTGCTCACGATCTGGCAGCCAGGCGCGAATCGCAGCGGCCGCGGTCGGGTTGAACGGCACGATTCGCTCTTTCCTGCCCTTGCCGAGGACGCGTACCACACGGCCCGACACGTTGACATCGTCCAGATCCAGCCCGACCAGCTCGCTCAGGCGCAAGCCGGACGCGTAGAACAGCTCCAGGATGGCCTGATCGCGCCGTCCGAGCGGACCGGAGGTGTCGGGCGCGCTCAGCAGCGCCGTCATTTCGTCGACCGCCAGGTGGTTGGGAATCCGGGTCTCGCGGCGGGGCGTCCCCACCAGCGCCGCGGGGTCGGTCTCGAGAATCCCCTCGCGGCGGAGGTAGCGGCCGAACGCGCGGATCGCCGACAGCTTCCGCGCGGCGGACGCCTTGGAATTGCCGCGCCTGTTGAGATCGCCGATGAAGGCGCGGGCCCCGAGGTGATCCAGATGATCCGGCGTCAGTTCCGAGACACGGCGAGTGACATGCGTGGCGAGGAAGGCGAGGTACTGCGAGAGATCGCTCTCGTACGCGCGCACGGTGTGCGTGGAGGCGTTCTCGTTCAGGCGGAGATGTTCGAGAAACTTCTTGAGGTCGTCTCTAACCAATGGGCCAAATCCGTGAGCGCGCGCTCGGAAATCGCGGTGTTGCGGTCCTTCTTGCCCTTCACCCGCGTTGCGAGCGCCGGGATCAGGCCGAAGGCGATGTTCGACGGCACGTAGTGTTTCGGATCCGCGTGCGACGCGTAATAGGCCAGCGCGCCAATCGCCGTCGTCCGCGGCGGGGCCGACGGCTCCTCGCCGAGGGCGAGCGCGGCCGCGTTGCGCCCGGCGATGAGGCCCGACGCCGCCGACTCGACGTAGCCTTCCACCCCGGACATCTGGCCCGCGAAAAAGAGGTCCGGCCGCATCCGCGTCTGCCAGGTCTCGAGCAGTACGGTTGGGGCGTTGACGTAGGTGTTGCGATGGATCATCCCGAAGCGGACGAACTCCGCGTGCTCGAGGCCCGGGATCATCGTCAGGACGCGCGCCTGCTCGCCCCACTTCATCTGCGTCTGGAAGCCGACGAGGCTGAAGTGATCGCCCGCGATGTTGTCCTGCCGGAGCTGGACGATCGCGTACGCGTCGTACCCGGTACGCGGGTCCGGGAGGCCGACCGGCTTCATCGGGCCGAAGCGCAGCGTATCGACGCCCCGCGACGCCATCACCTCGATCGGCAGACAGCCCTCGAAGAACGTCGCCTTGTCGAGATCGTGCAGCGGCGCCTTCTCGGCCGCCATCAGCGCGTCATAGAAGCGCCGGTACTCGTCCCTGGTGAAGGGACAGTTCAGGTAATCCCCGTCCCCATCGTCCACGCCGCAGGCGGGTGCTGCTTCCTTCCGCCTGGAGGCGGAAGCCACGTGATCGGTGCGGCGGGCGGAAGCTGAGGGATCGCCGTGGCCGGGAGGACTCTCGTGGCGTCCGCCTGTAGGCGGAAGATCCGCAC
>Ga0209647_1001807_pt1 | contig 17759 bp, 14 predicted proteins | sample GraSoi_2013_60cm_FD_185827 | JGI IMG/M metagenome (GOLD analysis project Ga0209647, IMG submission 185827) | Grasslands soil microbial communities from the Angelo Coastal Reserve, California, USA - Sample 9_17_2013_60cm (SPAdes) (version 2) | ecosystem: Environmental > Terrestrial > Soil >...
CGATCAGCCCTTTTTCCTCCAACCGCGCCAGGATTGCCTTGCGCGCGGCGAAACGATCCGTGCCATGCATCGCCAGCGTCGCGTCGAGATCGGCGGACTTTGGCGCGCCGGCAGCGAAGTCGGCGCTGTCTTTGAGTAAAAGCTTTGCTTCGGTGCTGAAGATGTTGATCTGCGGCAAGTTATGCCGCTTGCCGACTTCGAAGTCGTTGAAGTCATGCGCCGGCGTGATTTTCACCGCGCCACTGCCCTTCTCGGGATCGGAATATTCGTCGGCGATGATCGGGATTTTTCGCCCGACCAATGGCAGGGTCACGTTCTTGCCGACCAGTTTTTTGTAGCGCTCGTCGTCGGGATGCACGGCAACCGCGGTGTCGCCGAGCATCGTCTCGGGCCGCGTCGTCGCCACCACGATGAATGTCGACGGGTCTTCCGGATTAAACGTCTTGCCTTCGATCGGATAGCGCAGGTGCCAGAGGTGGCCCTTGGTCTCGACCTGAATGACCTCAAGGTCGGAAATGGCGGTGAGGAGCTTTGGGTCCCAATTGACCAGCCGTTTGTCCTTGTAGATGAGCCCCGCGCGATAAAGTTCTACAAAAACTTTAAGAACGGCGCGGGAGAGCCCATCGTCCATGGTGAAGCGCTCGCGCGACCAGTCGCAGGACGCACCAAGGCGTTTGAGCTGATTGACGATGGTGCCGCCGCTTTCGGCTTTCCACTCCCACACGCGCTTGAGGAAGGCTTCGCGCCCCATCTCGCGGCGGCCCTTTTCCTGCCGCTCCATGAGCTGGCGCTCGACCACCATCTGCGTTGCGATGCCGGCATGGTCCGTGCCCGGCTGCCAAAGCACGTCCTTGCCGCACATGCGCTCGAAGCGGCACAGGATGTCCTGGAGCGTGTTGTTGAGCGCATGGCCCATATGCAATGAGCCGGTCACGTTCGGCGGCGGAATGACGATAGAATACGGCTTCGCACCGGCACGCTCGGGCCGGCCGGCGCGGAAGGCGTCCGCCTGCTCCCAAGTCCGGTAGATGCGGCCCTCGACTTCGGAGGGCTGGTAGGTCTTATCGATCATCGTGTTAATCAGGACCTTGCCGCGGGCTCCACTTCACCTCTCCCACCCGAACTCGGGTTTACCCGAGTTCGGCTCGCATAGCCGGCCGAAGTCGGAAACATCCGACTTCGGCTGGGAGAGGTCGGATCGCAAAGCGATCCGGGTGAGGGGTTATAGCCTATCGAGGGTCCTAAACCCCCTCACCCCAACCCTCTCCCCGTTGGGGAGAGGGAGCATGTCTTCCCTGTGGCATTCGCTTAAATCCAATACAAACGCGAGCTAGAAAACCCGCTATCTGTCGAGAGTCAACTTTGCACCGCCCCCTCCATCCACCGCGCGGCAGCGCGACCAGCGCCATCACGCTGCTGGCGCTGGCCTCCTTTGCCAGCCAGTCGATGGTGCGGGTGTCGGATTCGCTGTTGCCACAGATTTCCGCCGATCTCGGGGTCAGCGTCGGCGCGGCTTCGATCGTGGTCACCGCCTATGCGCTGGCGCACGGCTCGGTGCAGCTCGTCATCGGCCCGGTCGGCGATCGTTTCGGCAAATATGCCTGCATCATAGCAGCCTGCGGCATGTCGACGGTCTTGGTGCTGCTGTGCGGGCTTGCCGGGTCGCTCTCGGAACTGGTCGTGGCACGCCTTGCCTGCGGACTGGCGGCCGGATGGATCATTCCACTGGCCATGGCCTTCCTCGGCGATGTCGTCCCCTACGAGCGCCGCCAGCAGGTTCTTGGCACTTTCCTGTCCGGACAAATCCTCGGCCAATTGTTCGGCCAGGCCGCCGGGGGCGTCCTCGGCGACTTCTTCGGATGGCGGCGCGTCTTTTATTTTCTGTCCGCACTGTTCGCGATTGCCACAATCGCACTGCTTTTCGAATTCATTCGCAATCCGATCACCCGCGCCGGCCACGCGACAGCCACGCGTTCGCGCGGTTTCGTCACCGACTATGCCACCGTGTTGCGTTCGCCGTGGGCGAGATTGGTGATCGCAATGGGTTTCATCGAAAGCGCGTTCATGTTCGGCGCCTTCGCCTATGTCGGCGCCGACCTGCACTTGCGCTTCGGCGTTAATTTTGCCGTGGTCGGGCTGTTCGTCGGCACATTCGCCATCGGCGGATTGATCTACAGCATGTCCGTACGTCGGCTGGTGAACAAGCTCGGACAAATCGGGCTCGTCACCGGCGGCGGTGCGTTGCTAGCAATCGCTTACCTGACAATCGCATTCGCTCCGCGCGCCGATCTCGCGCCTTTCGCGATCACCGGCATCGGGCTCGGCTATTACATGCTGCACAACACCTTGCAGACCAACGCAACGCAAATGACACCGCAAGCGCGCGGTACCGCGGTGGCGATTTTTTCTTCGGCGCTCTATCTCGGGCAAACATTGGGCGTTGCCGTCAACAGCTTCGTATTCGACCGCTTCACGGCTGTACCGGTCTTCGTCATCGCGGCGGCAGGCCTGTTGGCACTCGGTCTCTGGTTCGCGCGCGTGCTAAAGCAGCGACGTGCCCAGGGGATTTAAAGTTTCTCCGTTGACCGCAAAGCAACCTCCGCTCATTCCCGCGCAAGCGGGGATCCAGGCTCGAACTGAAGCGGGTTCTGTTCTGGGTCCCCGCTGGAGCCTGCACTCGGGCCGGCGAAGCCGGACCCGGGTGCGGGGACGAGCGGCCAAGGTGGGTGCTCTAAGGACGGCCGCGCGACACGCGCTCGATCTCGGCGCGCACGATGCGTTCCACCATGCCGGGCAGATTATCGTCGAGCCACGATTTGAGCATCGGCCGTAACATCTCGCGCACGAGATCTTCCAGCGTGCGTGCATTCTGGCCGATCACCGTGTGCGCAAGCGAGTTGAACGCGCTGTCGACCGCCGCGATGGTCTCGTTCGAGATCAATGAGCGCTCGATTGACGGTTCCTGTCTGGTCGTAAACACGACGTCGGATGCACCATCGATGGTGCGGAAACTTGGTGCCGGTCCCGGCGGCGGCGTCGGCGCTGCCATCGCCTCTGTCAAATCGAACACCTCGGCAGCCGGTGCGGATGGTTGAGTAACGGGCGGCTTCGGGCCAGCCTTCGGTGGCTCATCAAGATTCGCCAGCATGGCATCCACCTCATCCTGGCTGTTGGCGACCGCGGGCGGCGGCGCTGACGATGGCGGCGCGGCCGGCTTTGGTGGTGGTGCAACAGGAGGCGCTGGCCGGCTCGGCGCAGCGGCGGCCTGTGGCGCCTTGGCGGCCGCGGCGCCTTCGGGCGCCTTGGCAGGCTTGGCGTCGTCGTCGGCAATGATGCGCCGGATGGAGGCTAGGATTTCCTCCATCGACGGCTCTTGCGCCTTTGCCGTTTGCGTCATTCCCCAAAAATCCCGACACACTCCCTACGTTCCGCGCGGCGATCGCTCACCCAATCGCCGACGCGAATCGCTGTCGCATACCTTTTATACGCTAGAGGGGTATAAATGTGGCAGGTGGAAAGTCGTGAGCGCGCAATGAACTGTGGACACGGACCATACGTGGCCACCACTTGAGTCGACTCACCGCCCGTCGGGAGTGCGCACGCCGGCCCAGGTGTCGCGGATCTGCTGGTAGTGCACGTTGGAGTCATACACCGGCACGCGCAGGCCGAGGGTCTGCGGCGACAGCCGGCCCACCGAAGCGAGCAGCGTGTAGGAGGCCACCACCCGGTCGCGCTGCGCGCTCACCAGCGCGACCCGCGCATTCACCAGTTCCTGCTGCGCGTTGAGGACGTCGAGCGTGGTGCGTTGGCCAACGCGAGCCTCCTCGCGCACACCGTTGAGCGCGATTTCCGAGGCCTGCACCTGTGCCTGCGTCGCATCGATATTGGCCTTGGCCGCCTCGAGCTGGCCCCACGACTGCACCACCGTCTGGCGCACCTGGTCGCGCGCAGTATCAAGATCGAGCCGCCGCTGCCCCAGCGTCTCCTTGGCTTGCCGGATCAGCGAGTATTCCGCCCCGCCCTGGTAGATCGGCACGCTGAGCTGACCCAGCACCGAAGCGTTGAAGGTCCTGAGCTGAAGCAGGCTGCTCTCGTAGCTTTGCTGCACATTGCCCTGCAACGACAGCGTCGGATAAAGCGCACCTTCGGCAACCTTCACCTGCAACAGCGCGGCATCGACATTGTATTGCGCGGTCGACACCGCCGGATGGGTCGCGGTCGCAACACCGACCGACTGCGTCAGATCCTGCGGCGAGTAGCGGTCAACCGGCGAGCCGGGTGCGAGCTTGCCCGGTTCAACTCCGATCACCTGACGATAAGTCGCAACCGAGGCCTTGTAGATTGCCTCCGCGCTGAGCACCTGCGAACGCCCGGACGCCAGCCGCGATTCCGATTGCGCGACGTCCGTGCGCGTCACTTCGCCGACGTTGAAACGATCGCGTGTCTGCCGCAGCTGCTCCTGCAACACCTCGACGTTGCGACGCTGCAGATCCAGGATCGCGCCATCGCGCAACAAATTCATGTAGGCCGTCACCGCGTTGAGCAATATCGTCTGCTCGCCGAGCCGCAATGTCTCGCGCGCGGACTGCACTTGGCTCTCGGCCTGGCGCGTGCGGTTGGAAGTCTGGAAACCGTTGTAGAGCGTCTGCGTCGCCGTGATGCCGAAGTTGCTCGGGCTCAAGTTGCCCGACAGCTGCGTGTAAGTGGCGCCGAACGTCGACGAGCGCGTGGTCGTGTCCCAATATTGCTGGCCGATTGAACCGTTCGCCGTCACCTTCGGCCGATAACCCGACAGCGCCTGCGGCACACCTTCATCGGTCGCGCGCACAGAGGCGCGCTGCGCATTGAGCGTCGGGTTGTTCTGATAGGCCTGGACCAACGCGCCTTCCAGGCTGTCGGCATGCACTGACAGGGGCGCGAACGGCCACGCGGCGCAGGCAATCGTACCGACCGCGAGCCCCCGAACCCAATACTTACGGCCCCACCCCGTCATTCCAAATCCCGTCCAACACGCGCCCGGCATGGTGCCAGATTCGCGCCCCTACAACGAATTGGGAACCATAAGCGCCCCGGACCCGCCTTAAAACCCCCCGGCCGCCTTCCCCAGCAAATTGCATGCGAACTGGCGTATTTCCGCAACGCTCGGAACACCCTGCAATCAAAACGCGAAAACCGGCCCTTTTGCAAAGCCCGGCAGCAACGGGCCAGCGGCGTCGAATATCGGGCGCCCGCCCAGTTCTTCCCCACTCCTGCAATAGAGCATTGCCTTGGCGCCGGGCCCGCTGCCGAGAATGCAAACCAGCCGCCCCCCATCCTTGAGCTGACGCAGGAAAGCCTGGGGCACGATTTCGGTCGCACCCTCGAGAAGGATCGCGTCAAAAGGCGCACCTTGCGGCCACCCGGCCGTCAGCGGGCCGCTCACCACGCTCACATTGGGTTGTGCCGCGAGTGCCGCGCCCGCCGCCTGCGCAAGGCCGCTGTCCTGTTCGAGGGCGACAACCTGCCCGGCGACGCGGGCAAGCACCGCAGCCGCATAACCGGTGGCGCAACCCACATCCAACACCCGGTCGTTCGACGCTAGGTCGGCCGCCTGAATCAATTTGGCGAGCACCATCGGCTTGAGCAGGCGGCGGGATCCCTTGTCGCCAACGGATAGATCGAAATCGAGATAAGCAAGACCGGCGGATGCTGGCGGCACGAAATTTTCGCGCGGCGTTTCCAACATCGCAGCCACGATGCGCAGGTCGGTCACATCGGCGGTGCGGACCTGCCCGTCCACCATATGACGGCGCGCAGTGGCGAAATCGGTCATCGCGGTCCTCAACCTGAAAGCGCTGAAGGCGGGTTCTTGTGCGGCAATGGGGCGCAAAACGCAAGGTTCGGCCTACGATTGTCGTAAGGCTTTCGCTCCTATATAGGCTGGGGGTCGAAACCGACGCCTTTTATCCCGTGAATGGCCACGTGGCGGAGTGGTTACGCAGCGGACTGCAAATCCGCGTACCCCGGTTCAATTCCGGGCGTGGCCTCCAACCTTCTCTTCTCGCGCTTTGCAAAGCGGGTGCGCTTTGTTATAGGCCCGATGTTAACCCCGACTTATTCCCTGGTAGCTCAGCGGTAGAGCGTTCGACTGTTAATCGAAATGTCGCTGGTTCGATCCCAGCCCAGGGAGCCAATTCATCAACGCTTTGCAGGCAACCCGCCGCGGACGGCGGAATTTTTTTGACACGCCCTGCGGCCAGTGTGACCCGCAACACAGCGGGCGCGTTCCGGACCGCCTAGCCTCGCCATTCGAAGAGACCAAAGCAGAGTCACGCCATTTTCGGAGTCACGCCATGGGCGTGCTGCTCATCAAGTGCCCCAATACCGGCCGGCAATTTTCGACCGGAATTTATGTCGATGCCGAAACCTTGGCGCGCGTACCCCAGGAGTTTACCCACACGCGCTGTCCGTATTGCAAATCAGACCATACGTGGCTGCCCCGCGAAGCGAGTTTGGTTGACGCAATTCCACCCGCCGATTGGATCGAAAACCAGGGCGAGGCTTAGCGGGGTCCCGCGCCGCACGACAAAACGTCTGCGGTCCTCATCAACGGCGCAAACATCTCCAAATGTGAATTTCTCCACGCGGTCGACAGGCCGCCGATCCGCTTTTAGTGTAGGCTGCCCGCACAAGTCATCATGACACCCCTCACCAGCCCGCTCACGACCGACCTCTATGAACTCAACATGGTCCAGGCGTATCTGGATCGCGGCGAGGACAAGGAGGCCGTGTTCGAATTTTTCGTGCGGCGGCTTCCGGAGCGGCGCGGCTTTCTGCTCGCGGCCGGGCTGGAGGATGCGCTCACCTATCTGGAGACCTTGCGCTTTACGAGCAGCGAGATCGACTGGCTGAAAAACACAAAGCGCTTTCGCAATAATCTGATCGACTATCTTGCCGATTTGCGATTCACCGGCGACGTTCACGCCATTCCGGAAGGCACCGTGTACTTTCCGAACGAGCCGCTCATCCGTATCACAGCGCCGCTGCCGATGGCGCAGCTGGTCGAGACGCGGCTGATCAATATTTTGCATTTCCAGACGCTGATCGCATCGAAGGCGGCGCGCATGGTGCTGGCGGCGCCCGGAAAAATTCTCTCCGATTTTGGTTTGCGAACGGCGCACGGCGCCGAGGCCGGGTTGTTCTCTGCGCGCGCGAGCTATATTGCGGGCTTTGCCGGGGCGGCCAATGTGTTGGGCGGCGAGCGCTACGGCATTCCCATTGTCGGCACCATGGCGCATTCTTTCATCCAGGTGCACGACGACGAGATGACGGCCTTCGAGAATTTCGCGCGCGCGCGGCCCGAAGGCGTGATCCTCTTGATCGATACCTACGACACCGAGGCCGGCGCCCGCAAAGTGGTAGCGTTGGCACCGAAGCTGAAAGCCGACGGCATCGCAATCCGCGGCGTCCGCATCGACAGCGGTGATCTGGCCGCGATGGCGCGCAAGGTGCGCATCATCCTCGACGATGGCGGCCTGAAGGATGTGATCATCCTTGTCAGCGGCGGCATCAATGAGGACGTCCTTCAGACAATAACCGCGGCTAAGGCGCCGATCGACGGATACGGAATCGGCGTCAACCTTGATGCGTCAATCGACGCGCCGTCGCTCGATTGCGCCTACAAGCTTCAGGAATACGCCGGAACGCCACGCCGCAAATTATCCGAGGGCAAAGTCACCTGGCCCGGGCGCAAGCAAGTCTGGCGTCGTTACGACACCAGCGGGCGCTTGCGGGGCGACGTTGTCTCTTTGGAAAACGACACGCAGGCCGGTGATGCGCTGATCGTGCCTGTGATGCGGGCTGGGAAACGCGTCGCGCCCGCGCCGACGCTGGCGCAAATCCGGAAGCACACGGCGCGCGAGCTGGCGCGGTTGCCGGAGCCGTTGCGGAAACTCGAAAGCGGCACTCACTATCCTGTGCAGATTTCCAAAGCGCTCTGCGCGCTGGCTGAGCAAACCGGCGCTCGGGGGCGGGGCTGATTTATCGCTCACCCGATCCGCACTCTCCGCTCATTCCCGCGAAAGCGGGAATTCCAGTGCTCGCTCTTCTGGGTCCCCGCTTTCGCGGGGACTAGCGGCATTTGATCGTTATTTCCCTGCCCTGTTCCAGCCGCGCGCGCCTTCGCCGTAAACCTCGTGACCGGCATCGGTAACCACCACCGTGTCTTCCAGCTTGATGAAGCCGCGCCCGGGGTGCATCAGTGTGGTCTCCACCGAAACAACCATGCCGGCTTCGAGCGGGCGCTCCGCATATTCCGCAGGATACGGCACCGGCCCATGGTCGGTCAGCCGCGGCGCCTCGTGGCTGACCATGCCCATGCCGTGCGCGAGGAAATCGAGGTGATTGTGGTGCTTTGATTTCGCGCGCAGCGGTTCCCCGGCGGCGTAAATTTCCTTGCCCATCGCGCCGGCGCGCATCGGTTTCATGGCCGCACGCTGGATGTTTTCGATCTCGGCCAGCAAATCTTCGAGCTCGGCGTCCGGCTCACCCTGAATCGCCATGCGGCAGACATCGCCGATGTAGCCGTGATGGTTGCCGCCGGAGTCGATCGACATGATATCGCCCTTCTCCCAACGCTGGTCGGAAGGCGCGCGGTTCATGCTGGTACCGCTGGTGATCAGGCAATATTCGAAGGTCAATCCACGGTTGGTCTCTTCGCGGCGAAGCGCTTCGGCGACTTCACTCTTTGTGACGCCCGGCTTGCTTGCGGCGATCACCGCCATCATCGAGTCGATGACTGCTTCCGACGCGTACTTCAGCAATTTCAATTCCTCGGGCGATTTCTTCGCGCGCTGGCGCTCGAGCACGAACAGCGCGTCCACCCATTCGGCGTCGGGAAATGCCTTGCGCAAGACCAGCGAGGAATCGTACGGGAGAAATCCGAATTCGACGCCGATACGTTTCGGCGTCAGGCCACTTTTGCGAATGTGATCGACCGCCTTCTGCATGGCGTCGACAGAGCCCGCCGACGACGTCTGCGTTTCCGGCGTCCACATCGGCTTCACTTCCCGTTGGAACTTCTCAAGCCGGTGACCGATATAGGCCGCTTTCTCCGGCTTGCCCTTGGGATAGACCAAAACGGGCAGATAGCGCGTGACGCCGGTTGCATCCATGTAATCGAAGAAGTTGGCGCGGTGGCCGCCGAGCAAATATTGAGCGTTGTGCTTGGACGTCGCGATCACGACATCGACGCCGGCTTCATCCATCAGCCGATCGAGGCGATCATGATCAAACGGGATCGCCAGTCCACTGGCAGGTTTCGCATTGATGTTCATGGTCGCACTCCGGCTTCCGACGAGAACCACGAGTCTAGGACCAGAGTTCCTTGCTCGCAAGGCGGGCGCCTTCGCTCAACGCCTCCAGCTTCGCCCACATCACAGAAGGATGCACGCGACGATAGAACGGCCCTTGGGCGAAGCCGCAATCAGTGCCCGCAATCATATTTTCGCGCCCGAGCACCTTTGCAAGGCGCACGATACGTTCGGCCACCAGTTCGGGGTGCTCGACCACGTTGGTCGCGTGGCTGATCACGCCGGGGATCAGAACCTGGCCGGGTCCGAGCTTGGCATCTTTCCAAACCTGCCATTCGTGTTCATGGCGCGGATTGGCACCCTCGATCACATAGGCGCCGACCTTCACCTTGAGGATCAGATCGACAATGTCCTTGAGCGGCACGTCGCTGGTATGCGGCCCCGGCCAACTGCCCCAACACACATGATAGCGAATGCGATCGGCCGGCAGGCCTTCAATCGCATGATTGAGGATGTCGACCTGCCGCGACAACCAGCGCCGGTAATCGGGAAAGCTCGCGGGCGGCACCATGCGATCATAAGTAACCGCGCTGCGGGCGTCGTCGAGCTGCACGACAAAGCCCGCATCGACGATCATTTTATATTCGGTGCGCATCGCCGCGGCGATGGCGGCCTGCAATTCCTCGTCGTTCTTGTAGTATTCGTTCTTTCGATCAGGGATCACGCTCGCCGGCGCGGCGACCGGAAGGAAGCCCTCTTCAACCTTCATGTTTTTGAGCGCGGCGTTGAAGTTGTCGATGTCGCGCTGCAACTCTGCGTGGCCGGTATATTTGATCGGGCCAACGCAGATTGCCTCGGTGGTCGTCGACACGGCCTCCTTGGCATCAAGTTCGGCGTAAAACTCGGAAAATTTCGTGCGGTCCGCGCCGCGCTTGAACGGATTGGCGGCGTCCTGCTTGATCGGCCGGCGCTCAAAACCGGAGAGCCGCTCCAGCGCGTATTGCGCCCAGCTGATTGATTTTCCGAATTCGCCATCACTGACCACATCAATGCCGGCTTTCGACTGTTGGCGAACAACGTCGGCCACGGAGTCCGTGAGACATTTCTGATAAGCCTTTTCGTCGTAGGGCTTGCCGCCTTGTTTTGCGCGCAGGAAGTCCTGCAGGGCATCAGGCCGAATTAGACTGCCGACGTGGGTGCTGAGAATACGATCGGTGCTGCGTTTCATGCGCGCTCTATGCCAGCGGCCGACACGGAACACAATGCATTGGCACGTGTGTGGGCAGATGCCCCACCGCCAGCCATAACAAAGAATAAATTTAAGCCTTCACCACGCCAATCAGCTGCTCGAGCTTGGCTGGATCGTTCCGCAAGGTTTCGCTTGGTCCGTCATAGACGATCCGGCCGCGGTCCATCACGACCGCACGGGGCGCGATATCGAGCGCAAGTCGCGAATTTTGCTCCACTAGGATGGTCGCAAGCCCGCCGGCTTGCGTGAGGCGCTTCACAGCGCGCGCCAGTTCTTCGACGATGACCGGTGCGAGACCCTCCGACGGCTCGTCCATCAGAAGCACACTCGGATTGCCGATCAGTGCACGGCCGATTGCCAACATCTGCTGCTCACCGCCCGACAGCTGATTGCCACGATTTTCGGCACGTTCGCCCAGGCGCGGAAATAGTTCGAACACCATCGCGATTGACCATGGTCCGGGCCGCGCCGCGACCTCCAGGTTTTCGCGCAACGTCAGCGACGGAAAGATCTCGCGCTCCTGTGGCACGTAGCCAAGCCCGGCAGTGACGCGGCGATAGGTCGCGAGCCTGGAAATATCCTTCCCATGCAGCGACACGCGGCCACCGTGCAGGGTGGTGTGTCCCATGATGGTCGCAAGCAACGTCGTCTTCCCGACGCCGTTGCGGCCAATGATCGACACGGTCTCGCTTGCACCAAGCGCAAGGTGGAGATCTTCAAGCACCACCGTCTCGCCGTAGCCGGCACGGACATTGTCGAGCTCGAGCGCGCGCTCAGCCATGGCGGCCTCCGCGGTGGTCTTCCTGGCCAAGGTAGACTGCCCTGACCTGCTCGTTATTCATGATTTCGTTGGGCGTGCCTTGCGTGAACACCGCACCTTGCACAAGCACGGTAATTTCTTTGGCAAAACGAAATACCACATCCATGTCGTGTTCGATGATGAGCACTGCGATGTCCGGATCAAGCGCCGCGACCACGTCGAGAATGAGATGGCTCTCCGAGGACGGCACGCCGGCGGCAGGCTCATCGAGCAGCAACACGCGCGGCTTTTGGGCCAGCGCAATAGCGATCTCCACGAGTCGCTGCCGGCCATATGGCAACTCGCGAACTAATTTGAGTGCGTCGTCGGTCAACCGCAGCGAGTCGAGGTGATCGAGCGCCTCATCGATCACGCCGCGCCGCGATCCGGCGGAACGCCAAAGATTGTTGCAATGGCCGTCTCGCTCGCCGATGGTCATGCAGAGGTTTTCCAGGACGGTCAGCCCACGGAAGAGTTGGTTGATCTGAAAGGTGCGCGCGAGGCCACGCCGCGCACGGTCAGCCTGGCTCGAGGCGGTGATGTCCTCGCCGTTGAGAAAAACACGGCCGGAATGCGGTTTCAGCGCTCCGGTTATCAAATTCACCAGAGTAGTTTTGCCGGCCCCGTTTGGCCCGATGAGCGCGCAGCGCGCACCGCGTTCGAGCGTGAGGCTGACGTCGCGCGTCACCGGCAAGGCACCAAAAGCCCGGTTCAATCCTTCGACCTGCAAAGCGGCGGTCACGGCTGTTTCCTCTTCGCGAAATACTCAGCGGCGTTCTCGAAAAGGCCGAGGATCCCGCGGCGCGCGAACAGGACCGCCAGGACCAGCATCAAGCCGATGCCAAATTGCCAGAAGGTCGGGCTTAACTTCGAAAAATAATCCTCAAGCACCATGTAAACAGCGGCGCCAATGAAGGCGCCGTAGAGCCGCCCGGTCCCACCAAGGATCAGCATCACCATGACTTTGGCGGAATTGTCGAAATCGAACACCGTCAGCGTGACGTAAGCATTGGTTTGCGTAAACAGAGCACCTGCAACGCCGGCGATCGCCGCCGCGATCGTGTAGACGGTCACCAAACGCCGGTGGACCGGCGAGCCGATCGCGTGCATCCGCCGCACATTTTCCCGGATACCGGTGAGAGCTTGCCCGAACGGCGAATACACGATCCTGCGAACGAAATAGAAAACGACTGCCAGCGCCCCGAGCGCATAGAGATAGTATGTGTGGCCGTAGAGATCGTAGTCGAATACGCCGAGCAGCGGCTTGAACGTGAGCCCTGGCAACCCGTCGTAGCCGCCGGAAATATCCGAGCGCAGATTGCCGGTCTCCTGCAGCATGATCGCCGTCGCGAGCGTGAGCATCAGCAACGTGAGGCCGCGATAGCGCAGCAGAAACCATCCGGTGATGAAGCCGACAATGCCGGCGGCAATCGCAGCGGCAAAGAGGCCGCTAATCGGCTCCGTCCATTGCAGCCGCGCGGCAGCCAGGCCGACCGTGTAAGCGCCAATACCGAAGAACGCGGCGTGGCCAAGAGTTACGATTCCGGCATAGCCAAGGATCAGGTCAAGGGAGAGCGCGAACATCACCATGACCAGCACCTGGCTGCCGAACGTCATACGATCGGGGAAAACGAAAAAGACGCCGATCGCAATCAGCCAAGGCAACATTTCCGTCAAACGAAAGCGATGGCGCTGGAGCAAATATTCCGCCGCACGCTCGCGCGTCTGGCCGCGGTTGGTCGCGCTCGTGATGTCACTCGCGGCCATAGAACCCCGCGGGCTTGATCAGGAGGACAACGACGGTGACCGCATAAACGAAAAATCCGCCGGCGTCGGCGAGCAGATACTTGCCGGCAGTGTCGAAAACGCCGAGCACCAACGCCGCTACCAACGTGCCCTTGAGACTGCCCAGCCCACCGACTGCGACGACGATCAAGAACAGCACCAGATAAAGCACTGCGAAACTGGGCGAGAGGCCGAACAATTGAATTGCGAGCCCGCCGCCAAGCGCGGCAAGCCCCGAGCCCAACGCGAACGTCAGCGTAAACAATCGGTCCACATTGATGCCGACCGACTCCGCCATGCGCCGGTTATCGACCGCGGCCCGGATCTTGGCGCCAATATTGGTGCGCTCGAACCCGTACCAGAGGACTGCAATGAGCACGACACCGAGCACGATCAGGAAGGCGCGGTAGCTTGGGAAATAACGGAACCCAAGATTGACGTCGCCTTGCAGCCAGTCGGGTAGCGGGACCGACTTCGGGATAGGACCGTAGAAATAGGTCGCCGTGGCGATCGCCATGAACGCCAGACCGATCGTGAGCAACACCTGTTCCAGATCGGTCGACTTATAGAGGCGTCGATAGAGGACGCGCTCGAATACGACGCTCGCTGCACCGACCAGCACCGCGGCAATGACAAGCGAAGGGACGAAGTCGATGCCGAGCGTGCGCGTGAGGGTGACAACAAGGTAGCCGCCCGCCATCGCAAATGCGCCATGTGCCAGGTTCACAAAGCCCATCAGCCCCATCGTGACCGAAAGGCCAACGGAGGTGATGAACAGGAACATGGCGTAGGCCAAGCCGTCGAACAGAATGCTGACGGCAACGATAGCGAAATGCGGCACGAGCCCCACCCCGTGTTGAAGAAAACGCCGCCGCGTCTTTATGCGCGGCGGCGCCGTTGAGTGTCAAATCCCGTCGAACAATCAGGTGCCGCAGCGGCCGACCTTGAGCTCCTTGCACTCATCCTTGACTGCTTTGGTCGTGCCAAGAACTTTGATGCCGAGTTTGCCGTCCGGCTTGCGGATCACTTCCATGGCATTTTCGTCCTGCACGATATCGCGGGTAGCGGCGTCGATGGTAACTTTGCCGCGTGGCCCGTTGGCGCTCCAACCCTTCATCGCATCGATCACCTTGGCGCCGTCATCGGTCTTGCCATTGAGCTTTTTGATGGTGTCGAAGATGGCATGCATGGTGTCCCAGCCAGCGGCCGACATGAAGTCCGGATAAGAGTCCTTACCATAGGCTTTGTGCCATTCGGCGTTGAACGCCTTGTTCTCGGCATTGTTGAGATCGACGGCGTAATTGCCCATCACGATGGTGCCAATGGCAGCGTCACCCATGTCCTGCAACTTGTTATCAGGGATCAGGTCCATCGGTCCGATCAGCTTGACGCCGGCTTTGCGCATGCCGAGTTCGCCGTAGGTCTTCATCACGCCGGCGGCGTGTGCGCCGGAGGGGATGAACACGTACATGCAATCAGGCTTGGCGTCCTTGATCTTCTGGAAGAACGGCGTGAAGTCCGGCACCTGCACCGGGCTGCCCATCGGGATTGATTCTGTGATTTTGCCTCCGGCTTTTTCGAAACCGGTCTTGAAGGCTTCGGTGGAATCCTTGCCGGGCGGGAAATCGGTGTAAGCGAGCGCGGCGGTCTTGCAGCCAATCTTGTCGTGAGCATAAGCGCCCATCGGGTAACCGTGGTGCCACATGCTGAATGACAGCCGCGCGATATAGGGCGACAAATTAGTGATCCAGGCAGTACCCGCGTTTGCGATTATCATCGGGACCTTGGATTGTGTGATCACGGGCGCAAGCGCGATCGCCGACGGTGAGAATACAAAACCGGCGACGAGCTGCACTTTGTCGTTTGTGATGAGTTCGGTTGTAACCGTCTTGGCCACCGCACCGGTCGGCGGGCCCTCATCGCGCTTGATGAGCTCGACTTTATGCGGCGCGATATCGTTGGCGTGAAGCTTGACGTAAAGATCGAACGCCTTGTCGACCTGATGACCGAGGTCGGCATTGGCTCCGCTAAACGGGAGCACCACGCCAATCTTGACGGTTTCGGCCTGGGCCGCCCCGCCCAATGTGAACGCTAGGGCAGCTAACCCGAGCCAACCAAAGATACGCATTTCATCCTCCTACATCCTTGAATTAGTTTGGAATCCCACTAATCCGTGGGCCGGCAATTCGGCCCATTCGTCCTAACGTGGACTAATTCGAAGCCCCGGGTCAATTGGGATTGCCGCGGCAGCGCGTCACGGGCGCCGCACCCGTTCAGGCGGCGCTTTTCGCTACCGCTTTAGAACCGGCGGAAGTCTTGCCTTCCGCGCCCCGGCGCTCGACCATCATGTCGAACGAGGCAACCTCGACGCGATTACGACCGCGCTCCTTGGCGTAATAGAGCGCGTGATCGGCTTGGGCGAGGAGTTCTGGCACATCGAGCGTCTGTTCTTTCGAATGAACAAGCCCGATGCTGACCGTCGCGGAGACCGGGCGGCCATCGACCTCCTGCGCCATCTGGGCAAAGCTCTCGCGAATTCGTTCCGCTACGGCCAGGGCCTTGTCGCGGCTGGTCTCGACCAGCATTGCGGCAAATTCCTCGCCGCCGAGCCGGCCGATGAGATCCGAACCCCGCATCGATTTGCGTGCAGCGTCGGCAAAAATCGCCAAGACGCGGTCGCCGAGCGCGTGGCCGAACCGATCGTTGATGGACTTGAAGTGATCGAGATCGATCAGCAGGACCGCAGTCGGATGCGGATTGCCGATATGACGCTTGGCGACCATCGTGGCGTCCTGCAGAAATGAACGCCGGTTTGCGATGCCGGTGAGTGGATCGACCATTGCCGCGGTACGATGACGTAGTTCCGTGCGCTCCTTCGCCATTGCGAGCAGGATAAATGCGGTTGAGATGGTGAACAGAAGCGACTCGAAGCTCAGCACGGTCATCCAGACACTGCCCAACATGCTATCGTCTGCGGGCGACCCTTGCAGCACGCCGACCATTGGGGTCCGCAAGAAAAACAAGGCTCCTTGAGCAAACAGCATGATGACGGCCGGCCAGCGCGAGACCAGCGGCTCGTCGCGGCCCCGCCAAAACTCATAGGCTGTCAGCCAGATGTAACCGGCGATGATGCCGGACGCGATCAGCGAACGCATATCCATGTTGTCGGTCAACAACGGAAGCCGGCAGACCAGCAACCAAATGACCGCACCAGTCAACAGATAGACCGGTTCGACAGGGCGGCCATCGAAGACGCGTGCGCCCGTCCATGTCACGGCGAAAGCCGTGAACAACAACGCGTTGGCGAGGTCGATGCTGATGAGATTGGGCGTCTCCCCGTACGTCCCGAACAGGCCTATTGATACGAGACGGATCAGGTGGGCGAAGCCCCACCAGCAAACGGCGCGAAGCGACAAGTTCTGCGCCCAGACGAACAGCAGCAGCAGGCCGAGAATGGCCTCGACATAGATCGTCACCATGAAAAGCGTATGGACGTCGAGGGTCATCGGTCGATGAACTAACTGCCGGGTCCGGACTTCACTTAAAATCCAAGTGTCATGAATAGACGCAGGCTGGAAAAAACTGATGAATGTGTTCGTTCTATCTGGCTCGACACGGCCTTATGGTTTCGAGGACGTTTCCGCGACGGCGGCAATTGAATGTCCTGAACTTGCCAATCGGCCGGAAATCAGCCTGGATTGCCTCTAATCCGGAGTTTCCCCGCTCTTGTGGCGCCATTTGGGCTCCACTACGTTGAAATGTCCCACCACCCCGGAACCGGCCATGCAAATCCGCGACGGCATCATCGAGGCCATTGGCCACACCCCACTCATTAAACTTGTGCAGGCCTCCGAGGCGACCGGGTGCACCATCCTGGGCAAGGCCGAATTCATGAACCCGGGCGGCTCGGTCAAGGATCGTGCGGGCCGGCAGATGATCCTGGAAGCCGAGAAGCGCGGCGAATTACGTCCCGGTGGGCTTGTCGTCGAAGCGACCGCCGGCAACACGGGTATCGGCCTGGCGCTCGTTGCCAATGCGCGCGGCTATCGCACGCTGATCGTCATACCGGAGACGCAGAGCCAAGAAAAAAAAGACATGCTGCGCCTGTGCGGCGCTCAATTGGTGGAGGTCCCCGCGGCCCCCTATTCAAACCCAAACAATTACCAGCACGTCGGGCGCCGGCTTGCCGACCAATTGAAGCGAACCGAAAAGAACGGCGTCATCTTCGCCGACCAATGGAATAATCTGGACAACCGCAAGGCCCACTATGTTTCAACGGGTCCGGAAATCTGGGAGCAGTGCCAGGGCCGGATCGATGGTTTCATATGCGCGATTGGTACTGGCGGCACCATCGCGGGCGTATCGTCGTTTCTTCGAGAGAAGAATAAAGACATTATAATCGGCGTGGCAGATCCGCGCGGCGCGGCGATGTATCATCTGTTCAAGGACGGCAAGGCAAAAGCAACTGAAGGCGGCTCGATCACCGAAGGCATCGGCCTCGGCCGCGTGACGCCGATCATTGAAGATATCAAAGTCGACAAGGCTTATCTCATCCCCGACGACGAAGCGCTGCCGATCATCTTCAATTTGCTCGAGCACGAAGGCCTCTGTCTCGGCGGGTCCTCCGGCATCAACA